>Ga0307425_1000159_pt1 | contig 40215 bp, 44 predicted proteins | sample SalMarWE160330MG_FD_202152 | JGI IMG/M metagenome (GOLD analysis project Ga0307425, IMG submission 202152) | Salt marsh sediment microbial communities from the Plum Island Ecosystem LTER, Massachusetts, United States - WE1603-30 | ecosystem: Environmental > Aquatic > Marine > Intertidal zone >... | reverse complement strand
ACGGGACCGAAACGTTTGAGGGCCGTCACCAATTATCATGTGACGTCTTCGGATATTGATTATGCTTTAGATATATTTCTCAGCATCTTGAAAGAGTCTTGAAACATGTTGATCATGTAGGATTTATTTGCCCCGACAAAAATTGTTTTGGTGCCGCTTGTTTTGAGTCAGCATAGCTTCCAAGAAGGTGAAGGCAAATCTTTATGAACCAGACACATATCATCTGACCATCCAAAATCATAAAAGTTACAGATCACTTACTACCGTACGAGACCATTCACAACAACAATTTATATACAGACATTTTTCTGGTATCAGGTCAAGCAAATCCTATTTTTAACCATTGCCAAACCATCTCCGTCTACTGAGACCAAAAGTTATCACTATGACATACTTATCCTTTTTTATCCAAATTGATCCACTGCTCAAGGTAAAACCGTGCGCACCTTGACACAATTCCTCAAATTTCTTATATTTAGCCAATACAAATGTCATTTTTTCTTCCCAATGTACAGGTTTCAATAATGATTATGAACCCTTCCAAATGGTGGAAAGCTATTCCGGCCACAGTGTTATTGCTTGTGCTGTCTACCAGCTTATATGCCGCCTCTATGCAAAAAATTGAATCGGCCCTTGAATCGGCTCGTAAAGATTTACGTATCAGTATGGCCACCGAGGAACGCATCTCTTCTGAGCTGGAAAAGTTAAAACAATCCGAAGATATGTCACCGGATATCTTAGAAGATTATAATACGTACTTAATTCGAGTGCAGGCCATGGTTGCTGAAAATCGCAAAAAAGTCGATAAATTGGAAGCCCTTAGCGGCAAATACACTACACGAAAAGCAGCTCACGGGACATCATCTTCAGATGATACGTCAGCGATGCTGGACCCTTCCATTCCCGAGGAACAGGTCGTCGATGAAGTGACCGCCCTGGATCGTCAACTCGACAGCTCCCTGGCCGATTTCGACGAGATGCTGCTCAAGGAATTGGATTTGATCCAGGCAAAATCATCGGAAAAACTTCAGGATCTGGCCCAAGAAGCTGAAGCTGCGGCACAACGCCTGCGTGACAAGGGCATCGAGATAGATAGCGATTCTAAGGTAGAAAGCGCTGATTCCCATCAGGATTCATCCGAAGAAGCAAAAGAGGCTAAAAAAGAAAAAGGCGCCTTAGAGGCTGGAAAGGAAAGTAGATCCAAAGAAGGCAGGGATGACGCCGCAGTAACCAAAAAAGACAAATCCCGGGAGGGAGCTCAAGGTTCCTCTCGTCATCCTAAAAACCGTTACGATCCTAAAGATGATGACATTGTGGCCAGACAGCTTCGCGAAGCCGCAGAAAAAGAATCCGATCCTGAACTAAAAGAAAAGCTCTGGAAAGAATATGAACAATATAAAAAAAATGTGCCCGAATAACGCAATAAAATCATTAATGATTTTAATTTTGTGTACGGGATGTGCCGCCTTTAATGCTCAAAAGGTGGGTCCTACAACAATAATGAAAGCCCAGGAAGAAATCTTAGAAGAACAACTGCTCGATGTCGGTATCTTTGTTTTTGAATCCGACAAAATTACAGAAGAGCAAGCCAAAGAAGAACATACCAGTCAGCAAATTAGAAAAGCAGAACAACATTTCATGCCGTATCATTTAAAAAACACCTTACAGCAAAGCAGCTATTGGGGCGCAGTGCGTGTCCTCCCCGGCGAAACAGATAGTATCGACGTTTTGGTCAAAGGTAAAATTCTTGAATCCAACGGAGAGCACTTGATACTTCAAGTCGATGTGATGGATGCGACCCGGAAAAAGTGGTTCAGCAAAAAATATAAATCCGAAGCCTCCCTGGCATTTTATTCGGGGAATCGAGCCGGAGAAAAAGATGCGTATCAGGATCTATACAATATTATCTCCAATGATATGGCCAATTTTTTCAAAAAATTGTCCCCTGAAGTGATCAAGAACATCCGCACCGTCTCGAAATTAAAATTTGCACAAGATTTTGCGCCGGCCGTCTACGATGGATATCTGACAGAAGATGAAAAAGATCTCATCGCCGTCAATCGCCTGCCTGCCGATGGGGACACCATTATGACCCGTCTCTTAAAGATACGAGAGCGGGAATACATGTACGTGGACACCTTGAATGAGTACTATCAAGAATATTATGCAAACATGTGGTCTTCCTATGAGAACTGGCGCAAGCTCAACTATGAAGAAATTAAGGCCATCAAAAAGATTGAACGTAACGCCTTAAAGCAAAAGTTGTTAGGTGTTCTGTTGGTGGCAGGTGCGATAGCCCTGAATGCAGGAGAAGTCAAAAACACCGGCGCGCTTCAGGTGGGTATGATTTTAATCGGCGGCCAGGTGATCGTCAACGGGTTTAATGTTACCAAAGAAGCCCAAATCCACTCGGCAGCCATCAAGGAGCTGAGCGAATCGTTTGGCAGTGAGATGCAACCCATTGTCATGGAATTCGAAGGCAAGCAGTATGAGTTGACCGGATCGGCCGAAGAACAATTTAAGCACTGGCGTGAATTGTTGCGACAGATATATATCACAGAAACCGGCTTTGATTCGGATATCTCATCGGAAGATAAAGAAAAAACAACATCCGAAGACTCGGAATAACTTTGAGCATCAAATTCAATTATGCCGTCCGACACGCCCACTCAACCTTCTCGGGGTAAAGAGACTTCAGATTTTGGCGTAGAAATCATCACGCCCCTTGAGGTGCGCAAAAAAAAAGACCAGCCCGATTCACATCGTTCTTTTCGAATAACCTCTATTACCGTTTTATTGCTTCTCATAATTCTTACCACAATTGTCACCGGCGGTATTTTTCTTATTCGCCATTTATCGAAACATCCAATGAATCCGGCTAAAGCTACGGAGCGGACCGGCACCACAACAAAACCGGTTTTCGTTCCCTTAGCGCAACAACCAGAAATTGAATCAAAGCAAACCATCGACACTGCCAAACTTGAACTGGAAAAAGAAACAGCAGAAAAAGAATTGGCAACGTTATTGAAACTTAAAAACGAAATCGATGATAAAGACGGTTCCAAATGGGGTGGTAAAGAATATAAAGCCATGACAGATCTTGGTCAAGAAGGAGACCGTCTGCTTATGGATCGTTCCTTTGCTGCGGCTACTGAAAAATATGCTCAAGCCGCCGATAAAGCAAAAACGATGATCGATAACATCGGGACGGTGTTTCAAAAATTGATGCAAGAAGGTCGGAAAGCGCTTGAAAATGATGACAGTGCCATTGCCCGACAAAAGTTTTCTTTGGCGTTAAGAATTCAACCCTCCGATGAATCCGCCCAACGGAGTTTGGAACGGGCCAAGAAGCTTGATGAAGTGAACCGCCTGATAACATCTGGGAAAAACCATGAAGAATATCATCGGTTTGCTTTTGCATATGCCGATTTTCAGAGGGCACTTAAATTGGACCCTGAATCCGGGGAGGCTCAAAACGGCTTAATTCGGATGAAAGAAAAAATCGTTGGCGAACAGTTCAAAAAACTCATGTCAGATGGGTTGACGGCATATCACAATGGCCGTTATCAACTTGCCAGAACGACGCTTTTAAAGGCAAAATCGTTCCGGCCTGATTCACGTGAAGTCAACAGCGCATTATTGCAGGTTGACGAGGCCATCCGGTTAGATAAAATTGAAAAACTGCACCAAAAAGCAATGTCTGCGGAACGGTCTGAAAATTGGGAACAGGCCCTTAAATTTTATCTGGCAGTTCTTAAAATTGATCCTGATATCAGTTTTGCCGTTCAGGGTAAAAGACGGTCTTTGGAACACATTCGGTTGGCCAAACGGATGGCATTTTTTCTCGAAAAACCCAATATCATGGATTCGGACCAACAGCTTGAAAATGCAATGCGATTGATCGAAGAGGCCGAGAAACTTGAACAAAGAGGTCCGCATTTCAACGCCCGATTAAACGAGCTAAAAACCTTGGCAGATCTTGCCGAAACTCCGGTTAAAGTGATGATCGAGTCCGATAACCTTACGGAAGTCGCCGTTTATAAAGTCGGAAAACTGGGCAAATTTGCCACACGCGAATTATCCCTAAGACCCGGCACGTATACAGTGGTCGGGTCACGCAACGGATATCAGGATGTCCGGTTGAAAATCACAGTAAAACCCGGCCAGAAATCGTTGCGCGTATCCATCATTTGTAACATTAAGGTGTGACATTGACAGACATACCTACAAAAATCGAGCCCATATCTTTTCGATCCAAGCCGCCATCTAAAGGACTAAAACCGTTTAATATTTTTAAATGGGGTGTCGGTGTTCTTATTGGAGTCGTCCTCATTGTTCTTTGTATCTCGACCTGGTTTGTCTTCACTGCCCGGCAGGTCGTGATAGACATTAAGCCGGTTCCGGAACATATCGCGTTTTCAGGGGGTATCCTGACGCCGAAAATCGGCAGCTATTATTTGATGCGTCCCGGAAAATATACGCTGAAGGCTTTTAAAGAATGTTTTTTGCCCCTTGACCATACATTTCGGGTCAGCGATGAAAAACAACAGAGCCTGCATCTAAAGATGCAAAAACGTTCCGGCCGCCTGATGATCCGCGTATATGATTCAGGTGATACTGAAAAAAACATTTTAGGCGCACAGGTACATGTCGATGGTACTGTGGTCGGAAATACCCCCTTGGAGAATTTTGAAATATTGCCGGGTCTGCACAAAATTGAAATTCGCGCCGAGAATTATCAGGACGTTCAGACCGATGTTAACGTAAACGGTTGTGACAAATTTCAGGAGGTTAACCTGGCGATAGTTCCGGGTTGGTCGGATATCACCGTCAATTCCGTGCCTTTGGACGCAAATGTGTTGATCGACGGAAAATCCTTCGGGAAAACTCCTTTACACATTCAACTGTCGTCTGGATCTTATCTTCTTGAAATCAGTGCCGATGGTTTTAAAACATGGAAACACCGTCTGGTCGTAAAACCAAATGAACCCCAAGAAATAAGAGATATTCGGCTTCAGCCGGCAGACGGCAAATTGGCCATCAACACCAAACCTGCCGGAGCCAATATCATCATTGACGGGACTTTCGTCGGTCAGACGCCTTTGACACTCGATCTTTCTCCGGACAAAAAGCATGTTGTTCAAATTTCAAAGGCCGGTTATGAAAAAACAAACCGTGAGATTCACGTTGAATCGGCTGAATCAAAACAGCTCAATGTAAATTTAAAACCCAGACGAGGCATCGTCCGTCTATGGGTTGAACCGCCCGACACCGAACTCATCATAGACGGCAAATCATGGGGCGCTGTTCCGAAAACATTAAATCTGATCGCCGTGGAACACAAACTGGAATTCAATAAAAAAGGTTTTCATCCCTATCAAATCCGCATCACCCCCCAGCCTGGATTTCCAAAACAATTGACAGTTGCGCTCAAGAAAAAGGGGCTGACCCAAGAAACTGAACCGTTGCTGATCACAACCAAGACAGGCTACCGATTGAAACTCATCCGGCCCGGGTCCTATACCATGGGATCTTCACGCAGGGAACAGGGGCACAGATCCAATGAAACCCTTAGAAAAATCAAACTGACACGACCGTTTTACATGGGCCTTAAAGAAGTATCGAACCAGGCATTCAAGAAATTTTTGGCCCAACACAATTCAGGCCTTTTTAAATCACAGCGTCTGAACAATGCTGCTCAGCCCGCAGTTCGAGTCACTTGGGAACAGGCTGCCCGGTTCTGCAACTGGCTCAGCATCAAGGAGTCATTGCCACAGGCTTATGTTCAAAAAGGAAACACGTTTATTGCCGTGGTGCCGTTAAATACCGGTTACAGGCTGCCCACCGAAGCTGAGTGGGAATACTGTGCCCGGTTTATCGGTAAACATGCTTTTTCGAAATATCCATGGGGGAACACATTCCCTCCTGTTCAATTATCCGGGAATTATTCCGATCAATCGGCAAAAAACTTGCTTCCCAACGTTCTCAAAGGTTACAATGACGGATATGTCACAACAGCGCCGCCGGGAAAATTTAAACCCAGTACCCTGGGGCTGTATGACATGGGCGGAAACGTGGCAGAATGGTGTCACGATTTTTATTCGATTTACAGTTATGATCCCGAACAATCTTACGCAAACCCAACCGGACCCAAAAACGGTAAACACCATGTAATCAGAGGGTCCGGCTGGAAACATGGAAGTATCAGCACGCTGAGACTGGCCTACCGCAGTTACGGAGATGACAAACGTGAAGATGTCGGTTTTCGAGTTTGCAGGTATTTGAAATGACCATGGTAAACAGATATTTTATATTAATTGTCTTATTGGGGACAAGCCTACCTGGAGCGACATGGGCAGGAACTGTGCCGGCAGGATTCCTGAATGAATTAAACGTACCATTGGGACAACATTTAGAATCAACTTTGTTTGCCCAAAATGATCCAAAGAAACCATCGGACAGCGTTTCAATCGATGATGCCGCAAAACCCCATAAAGATGCAGATAAGTCAAAGACGTTGACACAAGAGAAAGATGTTCCCAAAAAGACAAAACCAATGAAACCGTTCGTTCCATCAGAAACGATTCCGGTAGATCAGGGCGTGGATTTTCCTTACGATATCTGACACCTCAATCGAGCTTAACAAAATGGCGACCAATAAAAAAAGAATCAACATCGAGAATTCACTATGAAAAAAACATTGCCGATATCCATGGAGTTTATTTGCCAGCTTTTCTCTCTGATTCTGATTATCATTTTTGTTCATGCTGCCTACGTCGGCATCATTCGTCCCAATGCCGACGCCATTCTGGCCCGTCAGGCCGAGATGCTCCAAAAAGACAACACGCAAACAACCGAACGCTCTGCCTATGTGTTGATTCGCGATTATGAACAGGAAGCGTGTTTTATTCTCATGTTTTGGGCGCTGGCCATCATGGCGTTTAAAGCCGTGACCACCATCAGACACCGCTCGCTGTTACAACACGACTTGATTCCTTTGGCCGAAGGGGTTCGCATATTGCCTGAAGATACACGGGAACTGTCCCGGGAAATTCAAGCGCTGCCGACGTATCAACAAAACGGATTGCTTCCCCGAGCATTACTGGCCGGTTTGCAAAGATTTAGTTCAACACAAAACATTCAGGATGTGGCAGATGCCGTCCATGCCTACTGTTCGGCCGAAGGTGAACGATTGGATTCTGAATTATCGATGATTAGATATATTGCCTGGGCCATTCCTTCCATCGGATTTATCGGCACGGTCCGAGGCATTGGAGATGCACTTGGACTGGCGTATCAGGCCATCGAAGGAGAAATTTTTGGTGTTACCCGCAGCCTGGGGGTCGCGTTCAACTCAACCCTGATCGCACTTCTTATCAGCATCGTTCTCATGTTCATGCTGCACCAGCTGCAACTGCTGCAAGAAAGATATACCTTAGAAACCGAAGCATATTGTGAGGAAAAATTGACCAGGCACTTGCATACACAATGAGTGTCCATCCAGAAATGGCATCTTTCGACACGATACGGTGTTCTCGTCCTTTTGCGATCCTCGACGTAGTAAAACTACGACTTTGGTCTCAAAAGAACTGCGGCCTTGTCTCGAATTAAAATCTACCATTTCTGGATGGACACTAAATTTATTAATAAATCCATTTGATGGGATGCATAAATGACACTTTTAGGGCTTGAACTCAGCGATGCCGGGATCCTGGTTGCCGGCGACAATCCGGCAAGATTGTTAACCGTCGACGGGCAGGAACAAGAAAGCCCGGGGTTTGCCATCCCGGAAAAAGAGCGTCTGCTCGTCGGAAAATCGGCATCAGACAAGGCACACCTCTTTCCGCTTCAAGTCATCAACAGATTTTGGGATCAATTGAATACAGAACCTTTGAAACTAAAAAACCGGCATGCACAAAATCATGCTGAAATCGCATACGCCCATCTTTTTCACGTCTGGGAAATGGTCAAACCGTATGGCGATGAGATGATCATCGCTGTACCCAACTATTACAGCAAAGAACAACTGGGACTTATTCTGGGCATGGCCCAGGAGCTTTCGGTACCTGTCAAAGGTTTTGTATCCCTTCCCTTAGCCGCATCATATCACGCTTATCCAAATGCAATGCTGCTGCATCTCGACATCCATTTGCACCGATTTGAAATCACTCATCTTCATCAGGATGAACATCTAACAGCGAAGAACTCGATGACATTTGAGGAAATTAGCCTGGAACAGCTGTACCGGAGTTGGGTGGAAACCATTGCCGAAGAATTTGTGAATGCCACAAGATTCGATCCCCTTCATCAGGCCGCAACGGAACAGGAACTTTATAACCGCCTGACTGCCGCCCTTGATATTTTTAAAAACCAATCCTTCTTTTTATTTGAACTATCGCACGGAAAACATTCTTATCGTATAACGCTTCTCCGTGATATCTTGTTTCAAAAGACCGAGAAGATATATGATGAAATTTACCGATTCATTGAAAAAATGAGAGACGACCATGGTCAAAACAATTTTTTGACCGTCCTTCAGATGACCCATAGAGTCGCCTGTCTGCCGGGATTAAAAGATAAACTTTTAGCAATAGAAAACTGCAAAATCATCGAGCTTGAACCCGGCGCCGGTGCTCTGGGAGTTTTGAAGCTCTGGAACCAGTTGACCGATAAGCATTTCGGAAATGGGACCTCTTTTTTTACCCGCCGTCCCTGGCAGAAGACAAAATCTGAAACTTCCCGAGCCATTGCTCATCAAACCTTTCAAACAATACGTCCCTCACATTTACTCTATCGCAATGTGGCCTATCCCATCTCCGAAAAACCGCTCATTATCGGCTGCGATCAATACCCTTTTGGAAAAGGCATTCATGTTGAAGCAAAATCATCCGATGTTTCCAAAAAGCATTGTACGGTTCAGCGCAAAAATGGCCGTATTGTCCTGACGGACTACAGCGGTCAGGGTACATTTGTAGATCATCGACAGGTCAATAAAAGTACTGTACTGGAACTCGGCCAAATCGTTCGCCTGGGGACATCCCGGGAAACCATACAAGTCATTGCCTGTTTAAACGCCGATGAAACGTAGAAAATTAAATGTATTCAGCTTATCTTTCATTGACTGCATCTGCTGCGGGTTAGGGGCGATTATTCTTTTATTTGTCGTGGTAAACGCCAAAAGCGCTCATCGACGCGACGCCATGACCTCGGATTTGCGTGCCCAGGCAAATAAACTGGAACAGCAGGTTCTGGATGATAAAAAGAAACTGGTCGAGTCTCGCAACATCCTTTCTGAAATTGATGCCGACCTGGTGACCACACAGGGACGATCCCGTGAAATCATAAACATCTTCAACGAAAAAAAGGTTGAACTGGCGGACAGGGACAAGGACACCCTGGCCAGCAAAACACACATCAATCAGTTAAAAGCCGATTTAAAATCACTTGAAGAAGAGCTTCGGCGGCTAAAAGCCGGCGCCAAAACACAGGATGATTTGGGTTCCAGGTTGCACCCGTTTCCAGGGAACAAAGATCGCCAGTACCTTACAGATTTAAAAATGGGGGGAAAGCGAATCTTTATTCTCCTGGATGCCTCAGCCAGTATGCTGGATGAAACCATTGTCGGAATTATTCGCCGGCGCAATATAGAAAATGTCCGGAAAAAAAGGGCTCCCAAATGGCGACAGGTGGTGAAAACCATAGACTGGCTGATCACCCGGCTTCCTTCAACCAGTCAATTTCAAATATACATTTTTAACGAAACCGCACGCCCTTTGCTTGAACATTCAAAAGGAACCTGGCTGGATGCCGGCGCCATAGATCCATTGAACCTTTCCATAGAAAGTTTGAACCAACTGGTTCCGGAAAAAGGAACCAGTCTGTTAAACGCAATCAAATCGATCAACGACATGAAACCGACTCCGGACAATATATTTATACTTACCGATGGGTTGCCGACCATGGGCGGGAGCAAGCCGTGGCGAACAAGGGTTTCCAGTAAAAAACGGGTCAGTTTGTTTAACGAAGCCGTCTCGCAATTGCCCAAACGGGTGCCGGTGAACATCATACTTTATCCCATGGAGGGGGATCCCATGGCTGCTGACGCCTATTGGCGTCTGGCCAAAAAAACCAGGGGATCTTTTTTCTGTCCCTCGAAAAACTGGCCGTAAAAGCAGCGCCAGGTGACATGGATTTAACCCTATGAAAAAACGCAGACGGGACATCGATATATTCAGCCTTTCCTTTCTGGACTGTATCTGTTGCGGATTCGGCGCTATTATTCTACTGTTTGTGCTGTCCAAATTTGCAGAACCGGTGGTCATTGAAGAAATCAAAGAAAACATGCAGGCTGAAATCATTCGTCTGGAAAAGGAACTGTTTGAAATCCGAGGTGACACCCGGATTCTGAATCGCGACTTGACTTCCAAAAAAGAACAGCTGTCAAGAGATAAGAATAGGCTTGCCCGCCTCCAGGGTGATCTATCGACAATTACAGGCCGATTCGCAGCTTCCAAAGACGATGCTATGGTTCAAAATATTATTGAAGGCAAACTGGCCGTTGCGCGTCAGGAACTAACCGATGAAATGAAGCGGCTTTATAAGCGCCTTCCTAAAAAAACGACCCGTTCGGTGGGAGGCATTCCCGTGGACAGTGAGTACATCGTTTTTATTATCGACACCTCCGGAAGTATGCAGCAAAATGCCTGGAGCCTGGTCCAGAGAAAAATGCAAGAGACTCTTGAAATCTATCCGAAAGTTAAAGGCATCCAGATAATGAACGATATGGGAAATTTCCTGTTTTCCCAGTATGCCGGGAAATGGATACCGGACACCCCCGCCCGGCGCAGGGCCATCATCTCAACCCTCGGTACCTGGAGGTCTTTTAGCAACAGCAGCCCGGTGGAAGGAATTACCGCAGCAATCAATATGTTTTTTTCGAAAGATAAAAAAATAAGCCTTTATGTGTTCGGAGATGAATTCAGCGGCCCCGCTATTCAGCCGGTCATCAATGAGATAGACAGAATCAACAAAGCGGCAAAAGACGGATCTCGCCGGGTCCGGATCCATGCCGTGGGTTTTCCGGTGGTTATGGAAAAAACGGATCGACCCGGCAATACCGGCGAACGATTTGCCACGCTTATGCGCGCGTTATGCCAGAGAAACGGTGGTACCTTTGTGGGGCTGAACAGCACAAGGCCTTGAAACATCTAGAACCTATCTCAAAAACAAATTAGTGTTTGAAACTTCTCTGCCCGGTATAGACCATTGTCGCACCCACCTCGTTGCAAGCTTCAATGGACTGGTAGTCATTTTCAGATCCACCCGGATGAATCACGGAAGTAATTCCTTCTTTCAGGCCGACATCAATACCGTCTCTAAAAGGAAAAAAAGCGTCACTGACCATGGCGGAGCCGATGAGTCCGCCTTTTTCCTCCGCCACTTTAGCATCAATTTCCGACCGTTTATCCTCGTCTTTCAAATCATTATAGGAAATGTTATACATTTCAAAGCAGTAACGGTCCGCCAACTTTCTATAGGCCTTGTCCCTTGCAATTTCGGCAACACCCACCCGGTCCTGCTCACCGGTGCCGATGCCGACGGTAACTTCGTCTTTGACATAAATGACGGAATTGGATGTAATACCAGATTCCACAAACCATCCAAACAGCAAATTGTTGTATTCCTGTTCGGTGGGTTCACGGTTGACCTGATACTGCTTGCCTTTATATTCGCATGCGGCAAGTTTTAGATCTGCCTTTGTCCGAGCTGCCGGCACAAAAGACCATTGGGCGATGATACCACCGTCAATTAGGCTCTTGAATTCCACACATCTTTGTCCCACAAAGTTTTGCAGCCGGTTGATATTATCTATGCGTATTACTCTGAGGTTTTTTTTCTTTGCAAAAATATCCATGACACCGTCCTCAAAATCGGGAGCAACAACCACTTCAGCGTATTGTTCGGTGATGGCTTCCGCCGATGCCCGATCAACCGCCCTGTTGACGGCGATACAGCCGCCAAAAGCCGCCACTCTGTCTGCGATGTTTGCCCTTTGATACGCATCGACCAAGGTATCAGCGCGGGCAACACCACAAGGATTGTTGTGCTTGACAATGACGACTGTGGGTTTATCCACAAAATATCTTAAAATGTTTAAAGAGTTGTCTGCATCGGTCAGATTGGTTTTGCCGGGATGCTTACCGGATTGCAACAACTCGATGTCTGATGCCAGATATTGACCCGGCTGAATCGATTTGGTTTCTCCTAAAACCAGATTGCCGTTGATCAGTTTGTAAAGGGCGGCTTCCTGGCCTGGATTTTCACCGTATCTAAGCCCTTTTTGGATGTTATCGATGGTCCAGGCCACTTTTTCATAAAAAAGGGTTTGTCTTTTATCCTGATCCACAAAACTGATTTCCATCTCAGGTGGAAAGTGATCGTCCATTATTGTCCGATACATTTTCTTTAAATCTTCAGCCATTTTTTTCTCCTTTTTTTGTAGGCTATTAAAATTTTTGTAATAATTTGCTGAGGGGGCAGGGAGTTTTTCTAAATCGTCGCTCCATAGATAATCTTTTTTTAAAACGCGTGATCACGCCCGAGGCGGATAAAACTCGTGGCAAGGGATCGTTTTGAAAGAACCATCGGCGGTTTAACTTTATGAATTAAATTTCCAATTAAAGCAAAACATTTGTTAATAGCCTGGGCAGGTTCTTTCATTACGAGCCCTTATTCACGAGTTTTTTCAGCAAAAATATAATTATACCTGAAGCGGTAATATTTTCAAAAGATAAAAGTGTTACAAATTTTCGTTCTTTTGCGATCGGTCTTTTTGGTAACGATTTGCCAAATTAAATTGTAAAATTTGATATGATATTCATCTATAAGGTGTAACACCCGGTCATCTCATCAAATGTCCTGGAACTCAAAAAGTCTGCGATGGTCCGATCATAGACGGCTGTATGGTCAAATGCCTTTTGGGCAAGACGGTAGCGAAGTCCCAGCGATATAGAACCGTTATTTGAATTCATTTCTGATAAAATCGCTGTATAGTCCGATGGGTCGACCACCGATGCCACCCTTATATAATTTTTTGCAGACGCTCTGATCATGCACGGCCCGCCAATATCTATATTACCGCGAGCCATTTCGACCGTCACGCCTTCTTTTGAAATGGTATCTTTAAAAGGATATAAATTGCAAAGGGTCATATCAATGTGAACAGCACCGGTTCGCTGAATGTCCTCATTATGGGCATCATTGTAGGTTTCAGTGAGCAGTCCGAGATATATTTTAAAATCCAGTGTCTTCACGAGACCACCCTGAGTCTCCGGCTGACCCGTATAATCCGAAACCTGTGTCAGGCAGACATCCGCCGTGTTTCCAAGAATTTCTTTGATTTTTTTATACGTGCCGCCGGTTGAAAATATTTTTACCTCAGGATTTATCCGGACAAGTTCCGGTATGAAGTTTTCCAAACCGCTTTTGTCAAAAACACTTACAAGTACATGTTTTACCTTGACAAAATCATCTATCCTTTCCACCACATTCATACTCATAGCATCTACCCCTTTCCCCATACGATTTTAAAAGTTGCTTTGACACGAGACGAAACTCCATATATAGACAAGAACATTCACCTTAAAATGTTCACTTACTATTATCTAGTGATAAATTCAAGAGGACACCTAATAAAACATGATTAACGTTTTATTCGTCAGCCTGATTTTCCTATTCGGCATGTGTATTGGGAGTTTTTTAAACGTCTGCATCTATCGGCTGCCATCTTCAATGTCGATTATTAATCCTTCCCGCTCATTTTGCCCGCTGTGCAACAGTGCCATACCATTTTATGACAACATTCCTGTTTTGAGCTACCTATGGCTAAAAGGCCGGTGCCGACACTGTAATGCGCCAATTTCACTTCGTTATCCTTTGGTTGAATTGATGACCGGAATCCTTGCCGTCGCTATTCTTTTCATGTTTGGCCTGACGCCGGAAAGTATCGTATACTTTATTTTTATTTCATCGCTGCTGGTCATCACCTTTATTGATATTGATCATCAAATCATCCCGGATATTATCACACTCCCGGGAATTCCCATGGGCCTTGCAGCTTCTTTTATTTTACCTGCCATGACGTTTAAATCCTCTTTGCTGGGTTTGCTGGTGGGAGGGGGCAGTCTTTTTCTAGTGGCATGGACATACAGCCTCATCACCCGTAAAGAAGGTATGGGAGGTGGAGACATCAAACTTTTAGGGATGATTGGCGCTTTTATCGGCTGGAAAGGGGTTTTATTTACCATTTTTGTTGCCTCGCTTGCAGGGACTTTCGCGGGAATGATCGTTGTGCTGCTAAAGGGGAAGAATCTGAAATTTGCCATTCCATTCGGCCCGTTTCTTTCCATTGGTGCAATGTCATATGTTTTCTTTGGAGAAAAGATAATCTTCTGGTACTTTTATTCATTTAATCTATTTTAGGGATCGGCAGGTTTTTCTTCTAAATCCTTGGATATTTGCCTACGCCTTGGAGAGCGGAATGGATGATCCTTTTTTAAAGCGGGTGCTGTTTGACCCGCCTGCCATTGCAAGGCACGAGCGGGCAGGGTGGCTTAGGGATCGTTAGAAAGAACAGGCGCATGCCGAAATCGTATTTTTAAAAGAAATTGCAGATTGTACAGCAAACCTATTGATTTTTCAAAGATTGGTTCCTGTTCTTTCTTTACGAGCCCTTGTCACGAGTTCACGCGGTTTAAAAAAGGATTATCCATGCAGCAACTTTTTAGGAAAACACTCCGAGGTCTCAGCTATTTTGATTAAGATGTGATCATCACCTTGAGGTATAAATCTCCCCGTTGGCCGTCGGATGCTGTTTTACCCAAACCTTTTAAACGCAGTTTGCTCCCTTCTTTCACCCCGGGAGGAACAATCACTTTAACAATCCGTTTTTGAAATCCTTTTGGGATATTGATCAGTTTTTGTGTTCCTACAAGCGCCTCGAATGACGTAACATCAATGGTTCCATAAAGATGGGGATCTTTTCCAAGACCACCGGGCCGAACAACCTGAAGGCGGTGCGTTCTTCTTTTTGCAGTAATCCGGCGGAGTTTGTCTCTTGTCCCGGTTTCAGGTAATGCAAGAAAAATCTTTAAAAACAAAATTCCAAAAATGAACCCGCCGATATGGGCCCACCATGCAATACCCATGATGTTCCCATGGCTGCCTGCTGCATTTAGGAACTGCAGCACAAACCAAAGACCCAGAAAGAAGTATGCAGGAATTTCGACAAACCAGGGGATAAAGATAATGGGGATCAAGGTTAATATTTTGGAATGGGGATGAAGAATCAAATACGCTCCCATGACACCGGCAATGGCGCCGCTGGCCCCGATGGTAGGAACATTGGAATGAAGATTAAAAAGAAGATGGGTAAGACCCGATGTAATGCCGCACAGAAGATAAAATGAAAGGTACCGGAAAGGGCCCAGACGATCTTCGACGTTATCGCCAAAAATGTAAAGAAACCACATGTTTCCCAGAAGATGCCAGAACCCGCCGTGAAGAAACATGAAAGAGAGCAAAGACAATGCCTGTTGACCGGTGGTAAAATAAGAGGCAATCTGCGGTATTGAGTATCTGGCGGGAACGAGGCCGTAGATATAAACAAAACGATCTAAATTGACCCCCTGTGCCATCTCAAACAGATAAAGGACTACATTGATGCCGATAATTGTATTGTTTACAACCGGATAATTTTTGGAAGGTATGGTGTCGCGTATAGGTATCATGGCAATTCATCAGCTGAATTTGTCAGCAGAACTCAATCGTCGGGTCGATGATAAAAATTTTTCAAGAAACAGTTCGAGAAAGCGCCTCAACAGCCAGTTGCCCCACAGTACGTTCCACGAGATTCATGTTGATGAAGATGTTTATTCTTGCTTCATCGGCGAGAAGATATGTAAGCAGCGGTTTTGTCATTTCCGAAGGTATCGCCCCGGCCGCCCAGGCTGCCAGTCCCCGATGGTGAGGATCTTTGGACCGCAAAAACGGGTGAAGATAAGCAGCGGCATCCCGAATAAGATCAGGACGCGTATGAGCCAGTCTGCCAAATCCCCAGAGTACCCCTCGCTGCAGCATCTCGTGTTCGAGAAAGTTACCTTCCTCGTTGATGTAGGATACCAGGATATGGGCGTACTCCTTGGCCAGTCTTTCATGACGGGCCATGATTTCTCCCATGGCTTCCGGCGAGCCCCAGCCGATTCCGCCGGATTCGTCATTTAAATTCCACATAAGCCGACGCATGACGATGCGGGCAGACTCAAGATCTTCACGGGCAAGACGCGCAACGACGGCACCCATTGCCGTCACTGCACGCCATTTGACCCATTCATCCGAATTGTAAAAAAAGGAAAAAAGGGGATTAACAACCCTTCGAGCCGGTAAGAGACAGATTTCTTCAAGGCTCTTTTCAAATTCTTCATTTTTTAAAAGTGCAAAGATTTTTTTTTTGAGCTGCCTTCCGCTCATTTGTTTGCCCCGCAAAATTCCAGGCGATAAAGATATCCAAGGTAATCGTTTAGTTTTTTTAATCCTCTTCCCAGTATATACAATCTTCGGGGCAGTATTTTATTGCCTCATTGACTTCCGTCTCCGGATAAGAGGATAGCTCGATCACCTCAATATATCCGGCATCATTCAGCCTGAAAACCGTCGGGCAGACCTCAATACAAACGCCGCACACACTGCATCGGCTCAGGTCAACAACCGGTACTTTCATATTTTTTCATTGATTGCCTGTCCCACCTTTTTACCCAGTTCAAAACAGGCCTCCAACCCCTTCTTTTCCGGAACATATTGAATTCTGATACCGGGATCGATGACGTCGAATTGCATGGCTTCGAGTTCTTTATTGATCAGCTTGACCGCTTCACCGCTCCACCCGTAAGAACCAAAGGCAGCACCGATTTTGTTTAAAGGCTTGAGCCCTTTCATATAAACTAAAAAATCACTGACCGTGGGAAACAATTGGTTGTTAAGTGTCGGCGAGCCCACAACGACGGCGGCGGCATCGAGGACTTCCGTCATAATCTCACTGCGATGGGAACTTCGTATATGGATCGGTCTTACCGATACACCCTCATTGGCGATTCCCGCCGCAATCTCATCGGCCATGGTTTGGGTACTGTGCCACATGGTGTCGTAAACCACGACTGCTTTTTTCTCTTGCTCTTGTTTGGCCCATTTTGCATATGCGTTGATAATCCTGCCCGGATCTTTTCGCCATATGATTCCGTGATCCGGACATATCATATCGATTTCAAGGCCCAGTTGGGCCACCGTATCCAAAAGTTTCAGAACCAACGGCGAATAAAGAAGCAAAATATTGGCATAATACTTTTTTGCGTGAAGCATGATATCGTCTCCGACCTGGTCATCGAATCTCTCATGCCCTGCATAATGTTGTCCGAAACCATCACTGGAAAAAAGAATTTTATCTTCCTTTAGGTAGGTAAACATACTGTCCGGCCAGTGAAGCATGCGGGTTTCGAGAAATGTCAGGGTCCGGTTTCCCAGACTCAACTCCTCGCCCGTACCAACCGGATGATAATTCCACTTTTGGGAAAAATGTCGGGCCAAATTTTTAGCGCCCATTTTTGAACAATACAGCGGCTTTTCTTCACCAACTTTGTGCATCACCCGCGGTAATCCGCCGGAATGGTCCATTTCCGTATGATTACTAATCACATAGTCTATTTTTTTCGGATCGATGATTGTTGATATATTGTCAACCAGCTGATCTGAAAAATCCTTTTTTACGGTGTCGATGAGCGCGATTTTCTCATCGACGATTAAAAATGAATTATAACTGGTGCCTCGATAGGTCGAATATCCATGAAAATCCCTTATGTTCCAGTCAACGACGCCAACATCATAAATTCCCTTTTTTATTTCTACCGGTCTCATTTTCCTCCTGCCCTTCTATTATTCTTTTTCAAAATCATCTTTTGATGCACCGCATACCGGGCATTCCCAGTTGTCCGGCACATCTTCCCATTTTGTGCCAGGTGCTACACCATTGTCAGGATCACCTTGTTCCGGATCATAAACATAACCGCAAACCGTACATACATACTTGTCCATTTGAATCCTCCTCTTTTGTTGGTTTTATTTAATAGTTTAGTTCTTTGAAATCGACTTCAAAGACGCTTCAGATATGATTAAATTTTTTGTGAGATCATTCTTTTTACTTTTTGTCCAGGTTCAAATCAAGGCTTATTTCTAACCGCCGGCTGCAACTGAACCCGGTCCGGCAAGGGGTTTGAACATTTTCTTTCCAGCACCGCACACCGGACATTTCCAGTCGTCCGGCAGATCGTCAAACTGGGTCCCTTTGGGAATTTTTCCTTTTCGATCTCCCTTGTCGGGGTTATAAATATATCCACAATTCACCGTTTGGCATTGATACATTTCTTCAGGTTCGGCCATTTATTCCTCCTTGAGTATCATTTTAAAATTTATCATTCTATAAGAGCATTTGCAGCCGCCAGAAACAGATCTGAATCCCGCAGAACACCCACCAGCTTGCCCTCTTCATAAACGGGCAAAATGGTAATTTTGTTGCGGTATATCATTTTAAGGGCATCCAGAAATCCGGCATCGGCATGTATGGTCCCTCTTATTTTAAGCATCATGTCTTTGACCTGGGTTTGAGCGTTTTGTCTAACTCTGGATCTGAATCCGTGTTTTGCATGGTCCATGTCATGGGCATCGGCTTCTGCAAAAGCGATTGAAACACCCAGTGCATGCAGTTTCCCGCTGATCCCTCCGGCAATTTCCGGTATCAGCACCTTCAAGATGCTTTTAAAATCGAGAATCCCCACAAGTTCTCCCCGAGCATCAAGGACAAGGCTGGTTCTGTGTCCTGCTTCCGTGCATTTTCCGGTTTCCACCTGACAATAGATTTTCATCAGCTCGGGAACGGCTTCTTTCAGAGGTTTATCGGCAGTCGTTACTGCATAATCATCTATGGGAATCATCATGTCTTTGACTTTCAACTGAACGGGCATGATATTTTCTCCTTAAACAAATTTTTATTTTTAGCTCAGGGTGTTGTTGACAAGAGCGTTAACCTTTTTTTCAATTTCGTCACGGACGTTGCGCATAACATCCATCGATTTTCCGGCAGGATCCGGCAAATCCCAGTCTAACCGCTGCATACCTGGAATAAAAGGACATGCTTCACCACAGCCCATGATAATGATCATATCCGGCTGTAACTCCGATACCGTCTGATCCAGAAATCGTGTTTTACGAAATCCCATATCGATCCCCTTTTCCGCCATGGCTTTAACCATATCCAAATTTATTTTTTCCGCAGGCTCGCTGCCGGCTGAAACCGCTTCAATTTTATCCCCGGCAAAATATTGTGCAAAGGCTGCGGCCATCTGGCTTCGGCAGGCGTTTTCCCGACAGGCGAATAATATTTTTTTTCTGCCCAAAAGAGGCGCCAAAAGTTCCTTCACAGAATCTGTCACATCTTTGTGAACGGTGGGATGTTTTTCCATATCCCCGGTATATTCGATGTTCCGGTAGGTAAGACTCCCATTATATCCCGCGCCCACCGCATCAAAAAAATATTTTGCCGTAAGGTCGACACCTTCAAATAGATTCTTTCCCTTTGTTGCCCCTTGGGCAAGAAGGAATCCGCGCCGATAGTGTCTTGCGGGGTCGGTCAAGTTCAACTTATATTTCCTGGACCACAGCGTCTGGCTGCGATCGATGGGGGCCTTTAGCTGGGCGGGAACGTTATAAAAATATATGGGCGCGGCCAAAACAACCACATCCGCCTCCCGAAGCAGCGGATAAATTTCATTGGTCATATCATCATCTTTAGTGATACATTGGCCTTTCTTTTCACAATAACCGCAGCCTATACACGGTACAATATTTTTTTGTGCCACTTCAATGATACGGGTTTGGGCACCTAACGTCTCAGCCTCGTCCATGAAAGCGGATAACAGATAGTGGGTGTTGCTTTTTTTTCGGGGACTCCCTTGAAATCCAAGAATCATCATCAGCCAAACCTCTTTTATTTTTTATCTTATAAACTCAACTCCCATAAAAATTAAACCACGAATGCCTAATAGGCTTCATCATGGGCAAGATCCGCTTGGGTCACTTTGCCTTTAAAAAGGGTGTATGCCCAAATTTGATAGCCGATGACAACAGGAATAAAAATTATAACGACAACGAGCATAATTTTCAATGTTAAAGGACTTGAAGAGGCATTGTGTACGGTAAGGCTGTACCTTGGATTCATACTGGAAGGAAACAGATTCGGGTAAAGCCCGATCACGCCGAAAAACGTCGCGCCCACAATGGTCAATGCTGAAGCAAACCAGGCTTTGAAAAACGTTTTTTTGGCCAGAAAAAATCTGACACTCAAAAGCGCGAGAACCGTTATCAGAATGACGATAAAAAAGGCGGGATGTTCAATATAGTTGTCATACAAACGAGTGGAGAACTTGCTGGCGATTAAAAAAACAACTGCTACTCCCAGAAGAACCGGCCAGAGTTTATTGGCAGTGGAAGCGGCCCTTTCTTGGAGATCCCCTTCTGATCTTATGCAAATCCATAAAGCGCCGTGAATCATAAAAAGGAGAACAAAAAGAATGCCCCCCAAAAGTCCGTATGGATTTAAGAGTGTAAAGAGTGTTCCATGGTAGATTCCGTTGTGATCGATGGGAATTCCCTGGAAAATATTTGCAAAGGCAACGCCAAAAAGAAGCGCAGGCACAAAACTTCCAATAAAAATGCAGGTGTCCCAGATCTTTCTCCAGCGAGGATCATCCACTTTGCCGCGAAATTCAAAGGAAACCCCCCGAAGAATAAGGGCGAATAATATCAGCATCAACGCTGAATAAAGAGATGAAAACATCACAGAATATACCAAGGGAAAGGCCGCAAAAGTAACCCCGCCGGCGGTAATCAGCCACACCTCATTTCCATCCCACAAGGGTCCCAGTGCATTGATCATCATCCGTTTGTCCTGATCGGTCTTGCCCAAATAGGGGTAAAGTGTTCCGATCCCAAAATCGAATCCGTCCGTCATGAAGAATACCGCCCATAAAAGACCCCATAAAAAAAACCATATCGTTTGTAAAACCATTTTCTCCTCCAGTATTTTTATATCGCCGGGTTTTTCGGATTGCTAGTTTTCGGTGACGAGTTCCGGGCCTTTTAAGGCGTTTTTAGCAATCAAATAAAATCCGGTGACACCCAACAAACCATACACCAAAATAAACGCAATCAGTGTGGTCAACACCTGAGACACAGCGATGGGAGAGACGGCATCAGACGTCTTCATCAGACCATACACAATCCAAGGTTGACGACCCACTTCGGCCACAATCCAACCCAGTTCACAGGCCACATACGGCAGGGGAATGGACAACAGCATGAGTTTCAGATATTTTGGGTTATCTATCAATCGTTTTCGTTTCCACCATCCAAAGACGGTGGCGAGAATAAAATAGCACCCCAGGCCGATCATCCCTTTAAAGGCAAAAGACGTGATCAACACCGGAGGCCGTTCATCTTTGGGAAAGTCTTTTAAGCCCCTGACCTCCGCATTGATATCGTGGCGGACCAGAAAACTGAGCATGCCGGGCATGGCACCGATTTCAATTTTATTTTTTTCGTTCTTTTCATCCGGCAAGGCAAAAAGGTAGACCGGCGCCCGGGTGGTAGTTTCCCACAAAGATTCCATGGCCGCCAGTTTGGCGGGCTGTTTTTCAGCAACGATGACTCCGTTGATATCTCCTATGATGACGACGACAAGAGAAAAAATGGTTCCGAAACCCAGAGCGATCCTGAATGATCGTGTAAAAAATTCGATGTTCTCTTTTTTAAGCAAATGGTAGGCACTGACCCCCATAACAAAAAAGGCGCTAAGGACATATGCTGCGCTGATCGTATGTAAAAATTTAAAGACAGCGTACTTTTGAAACAATACAGCGGCAAAGTCCACCAGCTCCGCCCTTCCGTCTCGAATGGTAAAACCAACGGGGCTTTGCATCCAGGCATTGGCAATGAGGATCCAAAGCGCGGAAAGGCTTGAGGCAAACGCCACCAGCCACATGACCGTGGCATGGGCCTTTTTGGAAAGCTTTTTCCAACCGAAAATCCACACACCGATAAGTACCGACTCCAGAAAAAAGGAGGCAGTGGCCTCAATGGCCAAAAGCGGGCCGAAAATATCGCCCACATAAGCAGAGTATCGGGACCAGTTGGTCCCAAACTGAAATTCAAGGGTAATCCCGGTTACCACCCCCACCGCAAAATTAATGAGGAACAGCTTCCCCCAGAATTTTGTCATGCGCAGGTAGGTTTCATCTCCGGTTTTGACGTATTTGGTTTCCATATAGGCCACCAAAAAGGATAACCCGAGGGTAAAAGGAACAAATAAAAAATGAAACATGGTGGCGGTCGCAAACTGCAAGCGCGAAAGCAATACCACATCCATGAGCATCTCCTTTTTGAATACAGCATACAAAAATATTCTCAACTTCCACACCGAACATTTTTAAAAAGTATTTGATGCTGAAGGCTTACAATGAATTCTTATAAACTGACAAGCTGTATTCAAGTTATTGAAACTCGAAATAATATCTTCATTTATTTGGGAATGATCCGTTTTAAAAAATAGCCATGGACTACTGAAATCAGAGTCGGTAAGTTATGCCGCCCCGTCCAGTGTACACTGGGTAAAGTCTATCTGTTCGTTGCAGCCATCGCACATATGAGTTTTGTCAAACTCATCTGAGAAAATTTCCATTTCTTTTCCACAATTAGGACATTTGCATGTAAACGATTTTAAGGTTTTAAAACTTTGAAAACCCGGACAATGTTGCGGTGTAGACATAATTTTCTCCTTTTAAATATTTTAAAGCATTCAAGTTACGCATTCGAATATGTTTAAAAAGCCTTCAACATTGCTTAAACCCTCTTCAATCAAGTAACCGAAAAACTCTCATTAAGGTTCATGCAAGATTCAGGTTATAACTTGGCGGCAATTTCACGGCCATAGTCCTGGGCCATTTGAACCCCTCCACCCAGAGAACTCGCTTTGAGCCTCAACGGACCACCAATCATGTTCATGTTGAAGATATTTTTCATGGTATTGAAAATACGATCCGGCGCTTCTCCACTCCATCCGAATGCACCAAAGGCGCCGCCCACTTTGCCTTCAAGTCCGGCTTTTTCGGCAAGAAAAAGCATGGTCTTCATCGCTTGGATCATGTCGCCGTGATATGTGGCTGATCCAAATGCAAGGCCATCATAACCTTGAAGATCGTCTTCTTTTTTAATTGCATTGACATTTATTACATTTGCTTCATGACCGGAAAGTCGAATACCTTCGGCGATGAGTTCGCCGATCTTTAGTGTCTCTCCGGTTCGTGTTGCACAAACGACGAGTACTTTAGCCATTATATTTTCTCCTTAACCGTTATGCCACCACATTATATTCGTTTGTCAGTGCCCTCAAATTCACAATCCGGCGTATAACAGCTATTGTCAAGAAATTCACATTTTTCTTTGCAAGAAGGGCATTGATCCGGTGGTGCATCGGCCTCCAGTGCATATCCGCATTTTGAACATTTCCAGCTAGGCATAAGATCACCTCCTTTTCATTTAAATATCGTGCTGTTTATTCTGGTTCAATGGACATATCCGGAGCCTGTCGATTTGCCAGTTCTCGATCCATCATAAAAAGACCTTGTTTGGCATCACCTAACAGTTTGAGTTGCTCCAGTACATTACCGACGCTTTCTTCTTCTTCCACCTGTTCGGACACAAACCACTGTAGAAATATCTGTGTCGCATGGTCACGTTCTTCCATGGCAATTTCAACCAGGCCATTGATGAGCCCGGTCACCTTCTGTTCATGTTTTAACGTGTCTTCAAACACAGCCAGAGAAGAATCCCACTGGGCGGGAGGTGCTTCAATTGCAGCGAGGATAGCTCTCCCGCCACGTTGATTGATGAAGTCATAAATTTTCATGGCATGCATGAGTTCTTCCTGAGCCTGTGCATTCATCCAGTTGGCAAACCCGTCAAGGTTGACGGATTTGAAATAGGCATTCATCGACAAATATAGGTAAGAAGAATAAAGTTCTGCATTCACCTGCCCATTGAGTGCTTTTTGCATTCTATCTGATAGCATCGATATTATCCTTTCCACAAACCATGCAGGTTACAGTATTCACGTGCTGTAACTTGATCAGCATCCACATCAAATGTTGCCTCAGGGGCTTCGCCGGGATTGAGGAACTGTCGGTAAGCTTTGCCGTCTGCAATAATTTCAACCCATTCAATATAATGTTTTTCTTCCATGGGATGTGGGACATCGCCGACTTTAACTTTTATGCCGCCAGAAACTTTTTCCACCACCGGCACATGTTTCTCTTTGGCTGCATCAACCGTGTTCTCAACCATCTGAACCATGGGTTGCCCGCAGCACACCAGCTCTCCGCCACCACCATGGAGAACCTCTACGATATTTCCACAAATTTCACATTTATAGACCTCAAGTTTTTCCGCCATTTCTCTTTCCTCCTTTTAAAATAAGATATTTCGATGGTTTATAATGACAGTTAAAATCAAACATGTTAAATCTCATCACATCTTTTATTGAATAAAAGTTGCCGGTTAACGGGCATAGGAGCCAACCCGTTTAAACCAGCACTACCAGTTTTCCCCAAGTAATTCAAAGTGAGCCTGAGGATGGGCACATGCCGGACATTCTTCCGGAGCCTCCTCCCCTTCATGGAGATAACCACAGTTGCGGCATCGCCAAGTTACGGTTTCATCCCTTTTAAACACCTTTCCAGTATCTATGTTGGCGGCAAGATCAACATACCGTTTCTCGTGTTGTTTTTCAGCTACTGCAATGGCTTCGAATACATCGGCAATGGCTTCATACCCTTCCTCGCGGGCAATTTTGGCAAAGCTAGGATACATCTCGGTGTATTCGTAATGTTCTCCTTCGGCAGCAGCCTTTAGATTTTCTAAGGTATTGCCGATAACTCCGGCAGGAAACGCGCCGGTAATCTCAACTTCCCCACCTTCTAAAAATTTAAAAAGCCGCTTGGCGTGCTCCTTCTCCTGGTTGGCTGTTTCTGTGAATATATCAGATATTTGTACATAACCTTCCTTTTTGGCCTTGCTGGCAAAAAAAGTGTACCGGTTTCTTGCCTGCGACTCTCCTGAAAATGCAGTTAAAAGATTTTTTTCTGTTTGGGTTCCCCTTAACGTCATATTAAATGCCTCCTTTTAAGTGTTTGTTGATTATTTTAAAAAATGCAACGCTTTAGCCTTTTGAAAACATTACCACGCCAGGTATGTTTAAATTGTTAGCTCTCAGACTCTTCTATCCACCACCCTTTTTCGATGTGTTTTTCTTTTTCCTGTTCCGCCAGTTTTTTTACTTTATAGGCCGAATCACGCAATACACCGTAAAGAATGCCACAGCCGTTATCTTCTCGCTCAATGTCGCCCTTATCTGCGACTCTGATCATTTCATCAACAAGATTCAATGTTCTTCGAATATTATGATTGCAGTGTCTCACGTATTAAGGTCTCCATAAGCTATCAGTATGTTAATCAATCTTTGTTCAGTTTTTCCAGCGCTTCGGCCAGGTCTTTTAAGTCGGGTCGTTTGTTAATGTCGGATACATGTGCGTATCTCAAGATACCTTTTTTATCTATGATAAACAACGCCCTCTCAGCAACACCATCTGAGCGAAGCACACCGAACATCTTTGCAACTTTACCATGGGGCCAAAAATCGGAAAGAACCCTGAACCATAGATCCCCCATCTGATTGGTCCAGGCATAAAGGGTCGGAATGTTGTCTACCGTAATCCCCAAAAGTATTGCATTGTTTTTATCAAAAATAACCTTCGCAAGATTATAACCCGGCCATTGATCCGAACACACCGGCGTCCAGGCAGCCGGCACAAAGGAAATGACAACATTTTTTTCCCCTTTAAATTGACTTAAAGAGATTTTTTCTCCAGATAAAGAAGGAAGCGTAAAATCAGGAGCTCTTTCTCCGACCTTGGCTTTCAGCGTGCTGTCTATCGGTTTTAACTGTCCGGGATTATAAATATTTTTTTTGAACGCATCTGAGAGTCCAAATGCATAACTGTTCACAAAAAAAAGGACGAATACAACTAAAAATGTCTTAGAGAATTTTCTCACCGTCAACACCTCCTCTTTAAAATCCGGCTTTAGAAAGAATTAAGTTTAAGAATTTTGGCGCATTTTCTATTGCACCGCGTTGGGAATAAAAAATGCGGTGGGTTCCATCTTTGTTTATTTTAACGCCAATAAAAAATGGGGTTCTCACCTCTCCAACCATTTTGTGGATGGAAAAATCGCCATCTGGAAAAAGTGGAAAATGAATATCATAAGTCTTTTGGAAAAAATCAACCTCGAAAGAAGAGTTGCCGGCACCAATACCGATCAGCTTTATTTTATTTTTCAGTTTTTCATCTTGTGCAATCTTATTGTACAATTCATTTACCACCGGTGCATCTTTCTGGCAGTATGGGCAATACATGCTAAAGATTTCTATTAGGACAACCTCTGCTTTTATTTCAGGAATGCGAAATGTTTTTTTATTTTTGGCAATGCCAAGATAGTCTTGGTGAGTTTGCACCTCAGGCACAGATAACGTTATTTCCGGCATCACCTCCCCTTCTTTCGGAGGGGCAATTCCCGCGGAAAGCAAACCGATGGACAACAACAAAAAAATTGAAACCCAAGTAACGATGGATGTTTTTTTCATAATAATTCCTTATCTTAAAATTAACAAGTTTCGTGCCAGACAGCATGAAAAATCGATAGATATCATAATATCCTGACGATACATGTATTGTTTAAACCATTGCTGCAAACCAAAATTTGTTTTAAATAAATGTTGTTTATCATTGATTTTAAGGCTGTGCAAAACCGGCCCAAAGATCAAAATAGTTTGAAAAGCCGACAAAAAACATGTAATCGAAACTGTATTGGAAGCACTTGAAAAGACTAAAAACTGTCTCACGTTAAATATTGATACACATTTGTATTATGAAACAAGATTCTTATTGATTCTTTAGGGCGACCAGTTCTTTGCTAAGTATTTTTATGTGGCCCATCTCTTCTTTGATAATCTTGTCAAGTTGATCCTTCCCATATTTTTCAGGGACCATCTCTTTCATGCCCAGATAAAAAACGATGGAATCTTTTTCAGCAAGAATGGCTGCCTTGAGGACACTTTTCATGGATGAAAAATCAATCTCTTTTTCAAAAAAGATTTTGGTATCTGCCAGAGCCCGGAGATAAAGGACGGATTCATTTTGAGGATCAAACGCCGTTGATGCTTTTTCATTTCCCGACAGTTCCGATCTTAAATCTATAAATGTCTTTTCATGTTCGACTTCCATTTCCGCAAGTCCAATAAGAAGCTTTTTATACTCAAGATTGTCTGTATTTTGAGCGGCATCTTTATAAAATTTGGCGCCATTTCTTTCAAGTTGTTCAGCCATCTCAAACACATCGTTTGCAGTAAAGTCATAAACCATTTTTTCATGCCTTTCGATATCTTGAACCATTCTTATAACCTGCAGTCCTTATCCCATTCAGGGCATGCAGTTTTCATATCCGCCTCATATTTAATCATGCATTCGCCACAATCCATTTCAACATTTGCTACATCACCGTATCTTTCTTTGATTTCTTCGGCAGACAGATGTGTAACAGCACTGCATCCGCACTGAGGACAGGATGTTTCAATTTTATACCGTTTGGACGACATGTTTCACCTCCTATGAATGGGTTTATAAAAATGAGTTAAAGATGATATAATCTACAAATGAACCCAGAAATAATTTATAACCAATTTATCCTGATTCAAATGCAATGCTCATGCCAAATATATCACAAGTTTGTTTCCCGGGCTGGCACACTTATTGTATTGTGTATGGGAAGTTAGTGATTCTTTATTATTTCCTTTTATCAGCCTCCGGCTCCGCTTCCAGCCCGTTGGCCAACAGGCCGGAGGGGAAAGCGGAATGAATAATCTTTTTTAAAAGGACATTAAGATGGCAAAATACACCGGGATTAATCATCTGGCAATGGCCACCCGAGATATGGATACCACCATTCGATTCTGGCGGGATTTGTTGGGACTGCGTCTTGTGGCCGGACTCGGCGGGCCGAAATACAGACATTATTTTTTTGAACTTTCCGAGCATGACATGATTGCCTTTTTTGAATGGCCTGACGTCGAAAAAATGCGTGAAAAAGATCATGGCGTGCCGGTCAGAGGTCCTTTTGTATTTGACCATGTTTCTTTGGGCGTTGAAAGTGACAAAGACCTGTGGGAACTTAAAGACAAACTTGACACCGCCGGATTTTGGGTTTCGGAGGTTATCGATCATGGGTTTATCCATTCCATTTATGCCTTTGATCCGAACAATATCCCCATTGAGTTCAGCTCACCGATTTCCGGTTTAGACATACGAAAGTCTCCCAGGATGAAAGACCAGAATCCCACGGCAATTGCCAAAGAAGGCGTCGATCCCCAAGCCGGCCATTGGCCGGAAGTCAAAAAGGTTACACCGTTAGAGGATCGTACCATTTATCCGGGTGAAGGTATGGTTTTAATCTAATTTAAGTAAATTTATTTAATTGGAAATGGGTTTTTTTATGAAATACAGAAAAGAAAAAGATTCATTGGGAACCATAGATGTTCCAGAAGATGCGTATTTCGGCGCAAGTACCCAGAGGGCGGTTCACAATTTTCCTGTCAGCGGTCTTAGATTTCACGCTTCATTTATTTATTCCCTTGCTCTGATAAAACAATGCGCTGCAATGGTGAACCTTGAACTGGGTCTTCTTGACAAAAAGATATCAGAGCCTATTGTCACATCCGCTACGGAAGTTATGCAAGGAAAATTGAAAGACCAGTTTGTGGTGAATGTATTTCAAACTGGATCCGGCACTTCAACGAACATGAACGTGAACGAGGTTATTGCATCAAGGGCAAACGAAATTGTTACAGGAAAAAAGGGAGGGAAATTTCCGGTTCATCCCAATGATCATGTCAATCTCGGACAATCAAGCAATGACGTCATCCCTTCTACCATCCATATCTCTGCATTAACCCTTATTAAAAAGAGTCTTATTCCTTCATTGGTCCGTCTCAAAATAAGCCTTTCAGATAAAGCCGTTGAATTTAAAGATGTAAAAAAAATCGGAAGAACCCATCTACAGGATGCCGTACCCATTTTTTTGGGTCAGGCGTTCTCAGGATATGAAAGACAAATAGCGCTTGCCATAAAAAGAATCGAGACCGCCCAAGACCATCTCGCAGAACTTGCTCTGGGCGGAACCGCTGTTGGAAACGGCCTGAATACCCATCCTGATTTTGCAAAAAAGGTTATCGCCCTGATCTCGAAACATTCAAAATTCAACTTTAGGGAAGCAGAAAACCATTTTGAAGCCCAGGGCGCACAGGACGCAGCGGTGGAAACCAGCGGCACCTTAAAAACCATCGCCGGTAGTCTGGTGAAAATTTGCAATGACATCCGATGGCTTGCATCCGGCCCCAGGTGCGGGCTGGGTGAAATATCGATTCCTTCTCTTCAGCCCGGGTCTTCTATTATGCCCGGAAAGATTAATCCGGTTATTCCCGAAGCCGTCATTCAGGTATGCGCTCAGGTCATGGGAAACGACACCACAATTACCATAAGTGGACAGGCGGGCAATTTTGAATTAAATGTGATGCTGCCGGTGATTGCCTATAACCTTCTGCAATCCATAGACCTTCTTTCTTCTGTAACCAAGCTTTTAGCTGAAAAATGCATCAGCGGAATTCGCGCCAATCGACAAAAATGTGCCGCCAACATCGAAAAAAGCCTGGCCATGGCAACCTATCTGGTGCCCCATGTCGGATATGACAAGGCAGCCGCCATTGCAAACAAGTCCCATGAAACAGGCAAAACCATTATCGAAATTGTACGAGAGGACAAGATTCTTTCTGAGAAAGAATTGACAAGAATCTTTTTTTCTTAAATACTTGAGCTCTCGGGGTGTTTTTCTGAATAGCCGCTTCATGGATAATCTTTTTTTAAAACGCGTGAACTCGTAGCAAGGGTTCGTAAAGAAAGAACAGGAACCAATTTTTAAAAAATCAATAGGTTCACAGTATAACTTACAATTTCTTTAAAGATTCGATTTCGGCATGCGCCTGTTCTTTCTGACGATCCCTACGCCACTCAAACAGCACCCATTTTAAAAAAAGATCATCCATTCCGCTAATATTCAATCGTCAATCGTTTGTAATCGTAAAATTATACCGTTTAGATTTTTTTGCCACCAAAAACACAACATTTACAATTCAGGTGCAAGAGGATCGTTATGACAATCCCCGGAGATCTTCATACAACCGCCATGGCTGTCATGCCCCATAAAGATGCGGACAGGGCACTCGAATTCGCACTATCCATGGATATTCCATTCTGGCCTCAGCTGCCGCACGTCAGTTACTATGAAGACATGTATGTTCAGGCCGCCGAACACTTCCCCGGTATTCTTCTGGATATGGACAAACGAACCCTTCGTTTTTCCATGGATAAGTTTATCAATGAATTTGAAGAGACCATGGCCCATTTTGACGAACCTGAATACTTTGACATCAGCCAAGCGTATTCGGTGGTTTATCATAAATTTTTAGAAATGAACCTTTCCGATCGACCTGCCATAAGAGGGCAACTGGAAGGACCCGTCAGTTTTGGCTTAAATATTCTTGACCAAGATGACCGACCGATTCTCTTTGAAGACACCATACGCCCATTTATGCTCGAATTTATGGCAAAGCGTATCAATGTCCAGATACAACGGCTTCAAAAAATGAATCCTAATGCATTTATGTTTGTTGATGAACCGGGACTGCAATTTTTATTCAGTGCACTTTCGGGTTATGACAATATAAAGGCCAAAGACGATCTGGAGCACTTTTTCTCTATGGTGCAAAGACCTCGCGGCATCCATTTGTGTGGAAATCCGGATTGGGATTTCCTTTTGAATCTTGACCTTGACATCCTTTCTCTGGATATATACCAAAATGGAGAAGTATTTTCATCGTATTTTAGATCGATAAAACAATTCCTTGACCGCGGCGGGGTCATTGCATGGGGAATCGTACCCACAAATTTTGAACCTTTTGAAGCTGAAGATATCGGTTCGCTGGAAACAAGGCTGTCAGCACTGTGGAATTTATTGGATGATAAAGGCATCGACAGAGAGTTTTTAATATCGAGAAGTCTTTTATCTCCGGCAACCTGCTGTCTGGTCAACCCGGACGGAGAAAAGACCGTTGAAAAGGCGTTTCAGGTTGTGCAGGAATTATCACACCGACTGCGGGACAGGTATGGAATTTAGTACCTGAATCTTGCACAGACAATCTTGATATAGTAGAAATGATAAAGTATCAGGTAGTAAACCGAATTTAATTTTTCAGAAAGTTATTAAGAAGCCTTCCTATGATCGCCAAACACTCGGGATCCAGATAATGTTCCGCACGTCTTTCAAAAAGGACCTTGCACTGTGCCGGAAATTCTTCATCAACATCATCAAAAAGTAAAAGCACCGGAACTTTCGGCAGCGGATAGAGTATCATGATAAGTTGATAATTAAGATCTAAACCCGGATCCTTCCCACCAAGTTTTTCACATGCCGCCGCCAAATCTTTTAGGCGATTCGAATAATTTTGGACAATCGGTCGTTCCGTATGATTTATAAAGCTATGAACCAAAGGAGCGGTATCTTTAAAGTCTCTATAGGAGACCCATTCCTTGTCCAGATAAGGTGTATCCGGACATAGAAGCAAGTATTTGCATAGAACAACGCTGATTCCCATAGGCGGCTGTTCACCAAACGGATCTGTGATCCCCCGGCTTGAAATCCTGTAAGGTTGACCGAAAAAGGAAAGAACCATCTCATCTTTTTCGATACGCCCCCCTAATTTTTCGGCGATTGAATCGAGATCGATTTCGCCAATTTGATCCAAATAGTTTTGATACGTTTCTTTAAAAACAGACGATTTTTCCACAATATTTCACCCCTATTCTTAGGATATCAATACGTTAATCCATTATAAAGCCATGCCGATTAATAGTACGATTTTATGAACATGTCAATTTTCTATAATTGTTCAAAATACGCATACCAGAAAATGTCTTTTTCAGATTTTCATTGACAAATTCCATCAAAGATGCATAAAAAATTAGTTAATATCAGTAGTTGTAGATTTTGATCCTTGAATCTTCCTGCTCTTTAAACAACGCCTCGCATTCTTATTATTCAAAACCAAAAGCATTGTTTTAATCGCAGAACCTTTTGAAACGATGATCTTGAATAAATGGTCATTCCAAAGAGTTCGGAGAATTTTTCCATGAACAGAAAACCAACCTATAAAGAATTGGAAAAAAAGATTTCGGTACTGGAAAAAAAGATCGCAGAGCTGGAAGGAAGCAAAAAAACCATTCAAAGAAGTGAAGAAAGATTGAAAGAAGCTGAAAGGATCGCAAAGATAGGACATTGGGAATTGGATCTGATTACCAATACGCTATATTGGTCCGACGAAATTTATCGTATTTTTGATTCAAACCCTCAAGAATTTGGGGCAACTTATGAAGCCTTTCTCGATTCCGTGCATCCTGACGACAGGACGGCGGTAGACAATGCGTTTAAAAATTCTGTAAAAAATAGGACGGGTTATGATATCGTTCACAGGCTGCTCTTTAAAAACGGTACATTGAAATATGTCCATGAAAAATGTCGAACCATTTACGATGCGGATGGGAAACCGTTACGTGCCCTTGGAACCGTTCAAGACATTACCCATCAAAAACTGGATGAACATCGCTTTTCCGGAATTATCGGACGCGACCCGAAGATGAAAGACATCTTCGAGATGATAAGAGAGGTTACTGATGTCGATATTCCTGTCCTCATTCAAGGAGAAAGCGGCACCGGAAAGGAACTGGTCGCCCGTGCTATACATAACGAAGGCCCACGTGTGCATAAAGCCTTCGTACCGATCAATTGCGGGGCTCTTCCCGAAGGGTTGCTGGAAAGCGAGCTTTTCGGTCACGTGAAGGGTTCTTTTACCGGCGCCTTGAGGGACAGAAAAGGCCGATTTGAAATGGCAAACGGCGGCACGCTGTTTCTGGACGAAATAGGAGATTTGCCCAAAGTGATGCAGGCAAAATTGCTAAGGGTTCTTCAGGAAGGCAGATTCGAACGGGTGGGGGATGAAAAAACCATTTCTGTGGATGTTCGAATTATCAGCGCCGCAAATCGAAATCTGAAACAGGAGGTGGAAAAGGGGAATTTCCGTGATGATCTATACTATCGGATCAGCGTGGTTCCCATTCATATGCCGCCGCTGAGAAAGCGAAAAAACGATATTCCTCTTCTCGTCAACAACTTTCTTAAAAAAGCCGCTTATAAAGAACAAAAAACAAAAACCATTTCCGATAGCGCGCTATCCGTGATGATTGATTACCCCTGGCCCGGGAATGTCCGGGAGCTTCAAAGTGCCATTCATTATGCTCTTATAAAATCCAGAGGAAAAATCATTCAACCTGCTCACCTCCCCATGGAATTGAGAAAACAGAACAATAATCGATTGTCCCGTGGACCATCATTGAGACTTGATTCGAAAACCGTAAAAGAAGCTCTGATTAGAAGCGGGGGCAATAAAGCCAAAGCTGCAAAATATCTGGGTGTGGGACGGGCCACATTATACCGCTTTTTAAAAAATTTCCCTGATATCGCGTCAAACATTTACGAATCTGAATAATTTTTGTTTTAAATTTTGAAAGAGTGATTGAAAGGTGTGGGGCAGCCCATGGACTTCAACTGCAAAAGATGCGGAAGTTGCTGCAAAAAGATTGGCATTCCATGGTCTGAATTGGATCCTCGTCTTGCTGCGGATTATCTGGACATGATCGTTGAGGATTTTATTGATTTATATGGTTTTGTCAGGAACGAATATTCCGGAGAAATCGAACATACCGAACATAACGCAGCACCCTGCCCCTTTCTGAAATATGACATGAAAAATGCATTTTGCAAAATCTATCCTGTCAGACCCTGGATCTGTAAAGGTTACCCGGGGCCGGGGACATCATGCATCGGTGGAAGAAAGCGGTCTTGATTCAACCTGTCATTGATTTTCTTTTCATTTTCTTTGCATATTTGGCTGCAGCAAGACCCGCAACACAGCCCTCTCCCACTGCTTTGGCCATCTGCCATGGCGGGCCGCATATATCTCCTGCGGCATAAATGCCTTTGATATTGGTCTGCTGCTGCTTATCCGTGACAATATATTGAAACTTTTCAGCATCCAAGGCAACGCCTAAGGTCGCGGCCAACTCCACCGCTCCTTTGACACCTGTTTCGATGAATACGCCGTCCACATCCAACTTTTGACCGTTGTCCATAATCAAACCTTTAACCGTATCATCACCAATGATCTCTGTAACCTTACGTCCGAGATGAATATCAACGTCCGATTTCTGTATCTGAAAGTTGAGACGTTCGGAAACCTGAAGTTCATCAGAAACGAGATAAACTTTGTCTGCGTAAAACAACAACGTTAATGCCCCTGAAACTGCAGCCGATTCATTGCCAACCACGGCCACCGTGCTGCCTTTGTAAAAATTTCCATCGCAGTCAACACAGTAACTGACGCCCTGTCCGAGATATTTTTTTTCACCGGGAACGCCCAGACGATTCCAGGAAACCCCCAGGGCCATAATAAGGGTTCGTGTCTTTAGGGTTTTGTCACTTTCAGTGATAACGATAAACCCGCCATTTTCCTTTGATGTTTTAATAACGTCCTCATGTAAAAAATGGACTCCGGAATCCAGTGCCTGCTTGACACCCTGCTGGAGAAGTTCTCCCCCTGAAATGCCCGTGATGCAACAGTAATTTTCCACATGGGCTCTAAAAAGACTCGATTTGTGCTCGCGTCCCATGACCAACACCGAAACTTTGGCTCGGGCAGCATGGATGGCCGCTTGAAGCCCGGCAGGTCCGGTACCCAAAATAATAATATCATATATATCTTGATCCATCGTTTCCTCCCGGCGTAGACAAAATAAAATCCGGCAACAGCCATTTTCTATTCAAAGCTTACCGAATTTTTTTGTATGCTTTTCTACTTGAAAAAGCAATATCTATGCCAACTGAAGGTTAGAAATAACACTTCGATAACGGACAACGCCGAACCGTTTCAAAATCGGTTCGGCGTTATCATCATCTCCCAATACATCTTTAACCATAATTTATTAAGCCACTTCCTGATAGTCTGCATCAACCACATCATCATCCGATCTGGAAGAGGTGTTTTGCCAATTGTTTTCAGCAGAATATCCATGCTGGGGATCTTGAGAGCCGGAATTTTTCTGATAAACAGAAGCCGCCATCTTATGAGAAACCTGGGTCAACGCATCGGTTAACCGATTGATCTCATTCGTATCTTCACCTTCCATCGCCCGTTTCAAGTTCTTGACCGCATCTTCGATCTCGGTTCGGGTTCCTTCATCAATTTTATCTATCAATTCACTCAGCGATTTTTCAGTGGTATAAATGAGCGCATCGGCAGTATTTCGTGCGTCCACAAGATCCTTTTTATTTCTATCAGATTCAGAATGAAGCTCTGCATCTTTCACCAAACGATCGATCTCTTCTTTGGTCAAACCAGAAGAAGCGGTAATCCTTATGGACTGCTGTTTTCCTGTGGCCATGTCTTTTGCTGATACATCCACGATACCGTTAGCGTCGATATCAAAGGCGACTTCAATCTGCGGCATACCTCTTGGCGCCGGAGGAATTCCCGTCAACTCGAAACGTCCCAAGGTTTTGTTCCCGGAGGCCATCTCACGCTCGCCCTGGAGCACATGAATCGAAACCGCCGGTTGGTTGTCTTCGGCAGTTGAAAAAACCTGACTCTTTTTGGCCGGAATGGTGGTGTTTTTTTCGATGAGCTTTGTCATGACACCGCCCAGCGTTTCGATACCCAGTGACAGAGGTGTTACATCAAGGAGTAGAACATCTTTCACATCGCCTTTCAATACAGCACCCTGAATCGCCGCACCCAGGGCAACCACCTCATCCGGATTTACGCCTTTGCCGGGGGCTTTACCAAATATTTTCTTGACGCTCTCCTGGACCGCCGGCATTCGGGTCATACCCCCGACAAGAATCACTTCATCAACATCTCCTATCGTTATACCCGCGTCGTCCATTGCCGTTTTACAGGGACCTTCAAGCTTATCCAACAAATCACTGACCAGAGCTTCAAGTTTGGCCCGGGTGATTCTAATATTCAGGTGTTTCGGACCGCTGGCATCAGCTGTAATAAACGGTAAGTTTACATCCGTCTCCATGGAGGAAGACAATTCCATCTTGGCCTTTTCGGCCGCTTCTTTCAACCGCTGTAAGGCCATAGTGTCTTTTCTCAGATCAATTCCCTGGTCTTTTTTGAATTCATCGGCCAGATAATCGACCATCCTCAGATCAAAATCTTCACCCCCCAAGTGTGTATCTCCATGGGTGGCTTTGACCTCAAAAACACCATCACCCACTTCGAGGATGGAAACATCAAACGTACCACCACCCAGATCGAATATCACAATAGTACCTTCATTGTTTTTATCCAATCCATAGGCAAGAGAAGCAGCCGTCGGTTCATTGATAATTCTCAATACATTGAGGCCCGCAATTTTTCCGGCATCCTTTGTCGCTTGTCTCTGGCTGTCATTGAAATAGGCCGGCACGGTAATCACGGCATCCGTCACCTTTTCACCCAGATATTCTTCAGCCGATTTTTTGATATTGGCCAGAATATAAGACGAAATTTCTGCCGGGCTGTAATGTTTCCCCTTTAAATTGATTCGCACATCACCGTTGGCCGCTTTTTCAATCTTGTAAGGCAAAATATTAATGTCATCTTGCACTTCAACTGAATCATATTTGCGGCCGATGAGCCGTTTAATACCGAACACCGTATTTTCAGGATTGGTTATGGCCTGCCTTTTGGCAATCTGCCCCACCAGCCTTTCACCTCGATCGGTAACAGCAACGATAGAAGGCGTTGTCCGGCCGCCTTCGGCATTGGTGATGACTTTGGGCTCTCCCCCCTCCATGATTGAGACACATGAATTGGTGGTTCCCAAATCGATTCCGATTATTTTACTCATTTTATTCACCTCAATATTTAAATTTGGGGCGGTTTGTGATGAACCGCCCCTTGGGTTTATTGTTCGTCTTTGACACTCAATATTAATTTACGGTTATTGTTTTTGGCTTTTGTTCCTCTGGTTTTGGAATATCGATCTTCAAAATACCGTCTTTGTAATCAGCACTTATTTTTTCAAAATCGACATCAGCAGGAAGCCTGAAAACCCTTTCAAATTTTCCAAACGTTCTTTCCCTGCAATAATACTTTTCTTCTTTAACCTCGTTATCGAAAGATCGTTCACCTTTTAAGGTAAGAACTCCGCCTTTTACATCGATAACGATGTCTGTCTTGTCGATTCCGGGCAGTTCGGCTGTTATCACAATGTTTTCGTCATTGTCGTAAATATCGACTGTCGGATATCGGTGCCCCATGGACAACCGGCTATCCCCCCGGGCAACGGGTCTAAAAACATCATCAAAAAGATGATTCATCTGATGTCTAAGGTTGAACATATCCCTCATTGGATTCCATCTTATAAGTTCCATAATGCGACCTCCTTGGTGTGAATTTTTTCCTGCCAAAAATAATAGACACTAATTCGATTATGTCAATTACTTTTCATTACTTTTTTGAAGTTTTGATTCAAGTAATTCTTTTTTGTTCTTAGATGAGTTGTCAGGCAGGATAAATACATATAACTTGAAGTTTTGCCAGTGTATAACCCTCTGAGTGTTTTAATATAAAGATAACAACTGAAAAAATATATTGCATTATTATTTAAAACAATTAATATAAAGTAATGATACGCTTAACTCATTTACTGGGAGAAAAAAAATGAATCAGAATGATGAAAATGAACAGATAATAGGAATTTCACTGCCCAAAACATTCACATCAGACTTAAGGGGAAGGCAATCTGTTCGTGCGACATTCAAACTATCCGAAGGATGCATCGAGGCCATCAGTATTGTCGCTGCCCATTTGGGAATTAAACAGAAATCTCTTTTTGATCATTTGGTTGAAGATGCTCGAACCTTAAAATCCATCGCCCGTGAAATTCAGAATATAAAATTAACCAAACAAGGTCGCATCCAAAAAACATTTGTCATCAGCAGAAGATCGCTCATATCTTTAGAAAATGTATCCAAAAATTTTAACGCCCCTCGGGATGCGCTGGTGGAACTTTCCGTTCAAAGGCTCTTACCGATTATCGTCAAAGAAAGGGAAAAGCACGAAAAACGAAAAAAAATGCTCGATGAAATCTCCAAACATTTAGAAGAAGGTGAAAGACTATTGAGCAAGGCCAGGGGGATACTCGGTGTGGAAGACACGATTTCTAGAAAATTGGAATCCGTGATGACCTTCTACGAAAATGCATATCATCATATTGTGTCATTTATAGAAAAAAGCAAAATCATCGAAGAATTCCAACCCGAAGATCTTAAAAGGATCGTGATTATCACAGAAGATTAACCTTGACGGCTTCATAAAAAGTCCAATTTCTGCGTTGCGCTTCATTTCGTGTTCACTGCGGCGTAGAGAAGTACGCCTCATTCCACGAAATTCGCGACGCCTTTTTATCCCGCTGGTGTTATTCGGGGGAACTTGAACTTTTTACTTTGCCGTCTCAATTTTGACTATTTACGAGTTCATTAACCTTCATTTTCAAAATAAAACTTTAGGGAAAATTATCCCAATAGATTGTCCAACGCCATCATGATCACAAATCCGATCATGACCCCAAAGGTTGCCAGACGCGATTTTCCTTTGGAATGGGTTTCCGGTATAATTTCATCACTAATAACAAACAACATGGCGCCGGCTGCAAACGCCAGACCAAACGGGAGAACGGAGTCAAAAACAGTGACGGCTGCAACCCCCATAAAACCGCCGATGGGCTCCACCAGTCCTGTCAACGTCGCAATACCGATGGCGCGCCATCGGCTGTAACCCAGGCCGACCAAGGGCAGGGCAACCGCCAAACCCTCCGGCATATTCTGAAGTCCGATGCCGATGGCAAGGCTGGTTCCCGCCCCAACATCTCCGCTTCCAAACCCGACCCCCACCGCAAGTCCCTCAGGAAAATTGTGAATGGTGATGGCAATGATAAACAGCCAAATTCTTTTCAAGGAACTGGAAGGGCCCTCATGTCCGAGAACAAAGTGCTCATGAGGCAGCCATTTATCAATACGGTCTAAAAAAACCGCACCAAACAGCATCCCAAACACAACGATATAAACGCCATAACCCGGCCATATCTTGTTGCCGTATTCGATTCCCGGAACAATTAACGAAAAAGAAGAGGCTGCCAGCATCACGCCTGCTGCCCCTCCAAGCATGGTATTTAGAATCTTATCTGAAACATTCTTAAAAACAAGCGCAGGCAAGGCACCGACACCGGTCGCCAGACCGGCCAATGTACTGGCGATGATTCCCATTGAAATGATCGACATCAAAATCCCTCCGTGCTTTCTTCATTTCCCTATAAATAATTTTCAGGAATACCTTTGTTTAGTTAGTGTCCATCCAGAAAGAGTAGATTTTGGTTCAGGCCAAGGCCGCAGCTATTTTACAACCGCAGGCGTAGTAGCGCTACGTCGAGGATTGCAAAATTGTGAGAACGCAGGCCTGGGCCGAAAGATGCTATTTCTGGATGGACACTAGTTAAAAAAAGCGGAAAACACACCATGTTCGTATAAAATATTCAACCCGATAGCGATCAGAACAACTCCGCCGATGGTTTCTGCATAAACACTCAACCGCTTTGCAGTGCCGATCCGCTCGCCAATCCGCATTCCAATGAGGGTAAATGTTCCTGCCACGATACCAATAATCAAGGCCGGCATCCAAATCGATATCTTCAGCAAAGATAGACTGAAGCCCACAGCAAGAGCGTCAATACTGGTTGC
>Ga0307425_1000158_pt1 | contig 40588 bp, 36 predicted proteins | sample SalMarWE160330MG_FD_202152 | JGI IMG/M metagenome (GOLD analysis project Ga0307425, IMG submission 202152) | Salt marsh sediment microbial communities from the Plum Island Ecosystem LTER, Massachusetts, United States - WE1603-30 | ecosystem: Environmental > Aquatic > Marine > Intertidal zone >... | reverse complement strand
CTTCAAACTCTTGCAGCGATTCTTCAGGCAGAGCCAAAGAACTCTGACTCCCGCAATGCGGGACAGGCAAGGCCCATTGAAAATCCCGCTACGCGGGGAAGGACCAGGTTTTTCAGGACAAAATAAAGACGTGATCTTAGTTTCACTACACCAGCCTGTCCCGTTTTGGGGCTTTTCCAAGTTAAGACATATCCCACCCATTATCCACCGGCAGGTCTACCACAGCCTTGGTGTATTCTTTTTCCACACTTTCAAACCAAAGTCTTTTGCATTAAGTTTTTGGAAAATAGATATTACCGATTCCGACAACTCGTTGACGGATATGCATAATAAATTGACGCTTAAATGCTTAGGGTTCGCGCAAAAATAACTTCACATTTTTGCATCTTAGCTTCAGCCCATCTTTGGCCGATACCTCACTCACAAAATCCGCGAAATAGCTCGCTATTCCTGTGGTTTTGCTCTCTCGGATCGGCCAAACCTGAACCAAATCTAAGCGCCAATTCTGCGAAGTTATTTTTGCGCGAACCCTTACCTGCCCAAGAGCGAGAAATAAAAAACCCTGTTAGGCAGCGACTACCTAACAGGGTTAAAGGAGGTGGGAATCAAAAAAGCATGAAGCTTGATTCCATTTGATTTATGATAAAAGCAATTTTTGTGCCAATCCTGATTAGAATGCGGTTTTACCGGTTTTATTTATCACTTCTTGCTGATGCCTAGTCTTTTGCTGTTCTGTAAGCACCAATTCTTCCAGACCCGGGACATAATAAATTGCGGTTTGATATTCCGGATGGCCATAACGGTCATTGTTTATGGATATTATTAAAATTGATCTATTCTTTTCCCAGTATAACGACTTGCCGCTTTTATCGTCCCAGCGGATCGTTTTTGCTTTTCCGTATTTTTTTATAATGGCATCCAAAATATCCGACCCTGCTCTATTAGACTTGATAAAAATAAACAACGGCTTTTGGGTTAGGTTTGAAAATACGAGTTTAACATAATCGAATGGAGCCTTCTTTTTTCGTGCATAACGGTACGTGAGTTGAATGGTATCATGTTCAACCCGCTCTCCAATCGGAGAATTCAATTTTACATTTAATTCATATAATTCTGGAAAATATTTTTTCAAAAATCCTTTATAGTTCAAGTTTAAATCCAATGTGCTCCATCTTGCAATGGCATCCGGACCGAGCGTGTCTCTGAGTTGCTCCCGGACGTCACTTGAAATCTTTGTGTTCTCGCCGATATTCAAAAACGTAAATCCTTTGTGCGCTGGTTCTGAAAAATGTGTTTCTTGAATTTCTTTTTTATTAAAATAGTTAACAAAAACAATAATTAAAATTAAGCCGATAAAAGATAAGATGATTGCAAAAATCTGAAATTTCTTACTCTTTAAAAAAAACATCAAAAATTCTCCATTCATCAGTAAAACTTCTGGGTTTCTTTACGTCTATCTCTATAAAGCGTCCTCAAATCATTTGGGTTCGAGGGCTTAAGAAACGAATATTTATTTATTCCATGAATCATAATAGTAATCAATTCCTTTCAGTGCAATTTAAATTTGTTCGTCACCACCATGTTCAGATGGATTAATGTTGTATATGTGAATAAAAAAGCAAATGTTTTTACTTGATAAAATATAAATTTTAGATAGTATTCGAAGATTATTGGCAGTCATCGGTTATGGGTTTACTAATATTATTGGCCAGAGCGCGAGTAAAATGAGTATCAGGTATAACTTATTAATATTTCTTTTTGTTCTGCTTTGCGCAAATCTTGTCTTTGCCCTTCGAGCGTTTCCGCAAAACAATCAACTTTCCAAGTCCGATGTCACCGCAAAAAAGTTGAGGATGGATCGGGCTGTAATGTGTGAGGAGATTAAAGATTTTACACCCCAAAATCCGGCCGTTGTTTTTTCCATAAAGATTGGAAAAGTCTCCTGTTTTACTTCATTTGATCCGGTTCCCGAAAAAACGGTTATATACCATAAGTGGTTTCACAGAGATGATCCCAGCACAGAAAAACGGTTAACACTTCAGCCACCCCGCTGGGGGACCTACAGTAGCATTCAACTCCGGGAAACCGACAAAGGCCCATGGCGCGTTGAAATTTCCGATCAAAAAGGCAATCTTCTTCGTATTTTGAGATTCAGCATCACCGACTAATGAAACTGGAATTTGCTTATGCCTTTTTTAGAATTCATTCGCTGGCAAGATGTCATTGATATCCTGTTAAACAGCTATATTCTGTTTCGTCTCTATGTGCTTTTTAGAGAAACTTATGTTTTCAGGGTGCTCACCGGCATTGCTCTGCTCTGGATCTTCCAGCGTATCGCTGTATTTCTCGGCCTTATTTTAACCAGTTGGGTGATGCAGGGCATTTTAGCGGTTGTCGCACTTATCATTATTATTGTATTTCGAAACGAAATAAGAAGTGTTCTCCAGGCAAAGAATTTAAGGGCTATTCTATGGGGGTTTCCCCAAAAAAGCGTCCCAACAACGATACAAATTATTGTTGAAAGTGTAAATGCATTATCCAAACGGCACATTGGCGCTTTGATTGTTCTGCCGGCAAAGGAAAATCTGGAGGAAGTCGTTCAGAGCGGCATACCCTTGCGGGGGTTAATCTCCAAGGAGATGATCTCCAGTATTTTCTGGGGAGACAATCCGGTCCATGACGGCGCCATCATTATCGAGGAAGATCGGATTGCCAAGGTCGGGGTTATTCTTCCCTTATCGTACAAAAGCGACCTGCCGTCACGGTACGGAACCCGTCACCGGGCTGCCCTCGGTCTGTCCGAAACAACAGACGCTTTGATTGTTGTCGTGTCCGAAGAGACCGGAAAAGTGGTTGTGGCCAAAGATTCCAAAATCACGGATATCCGCGGTAACGAAATGTTTACGAAAATATTACAAGAACACATGGGGATACATGAAGAGGAGGACGTTTACCATCAAAAAGAAAAATTTAAAATGAGTATAGCGGCGATAATCTCCGTCTTTTTCATCACCGGAATCTGGTTCAGCTTTGCAAAAGGTTTGGAAACCCTGATTACCCTTGAAATCCCGGTAGAATATACAAACCGAAATCCCGGCTTTGAAATCGTAGATGCATCTGTTAATGCTGTTCGGCTTCATTTGGGGGGATCAGGCGCCCTGATAAAATCGATTCAACCCGAACAGATTCAAGTAAAGCTGGATCTGGGTAAGGCCGTTATCGGTCGAAATATTTTTTCCATCACACAGGACAGCATTACCCTGCCGCCCGGAATTATTTTAAGAAAGGTGATTCCATCTGTTATTGAGGTAACCCTTGATGAAACGATTAAAAAAGAAATTCCTTTGCAGATCGACTGGATCGGGGAACTTCCGGAAGGATTAATTCTTTCAGAAATAGAAATAGACCCGGAAAAAATTGAAATTATCGGGGGAAAACGGATTTTGGAAAATATTTCAACGCTTTACACGGAAAAGGTTCACTTGGACAACTTAAAAGGCACCGGAATAATATGGGCTAATCTTGCCCTCACTCCTGCTGCCTTGAAAATCGCCCCGGGTTCAAAAGACAAGGTAAGAATAATGTATGTTGTTAAACCACGGCCCAAATAGTATCCATCCATAAACGGCATCTTTCGACCCAGGCCTGCGTTTTCGTCTTTTTTGCAATCCTCGACGTAGCGCTGCTACGACTGTGGTTGCAAAAAGACTGTGGCCTTGTCCTGAGCCGAAATCTATCATTTATGGATGGATACTAAATAGACGAGCTCTCGTGGAGTTTTTCTTCTCAATCCTTGAGTATTAGCCTCCGGATCGGAGAGCGGAATGGATGATCTTTTTTTAAATCGGGTGCTGTGTGAGTGGCTTAGGGATCGTTAGAAAGAACAGACGCATAGCTGAAATCACATCTTTAAAAGAAATTGCAGATTGCACAGTGAAGCTATTGATTTTTCAAAGATTGTTTCTGTTCTTTCTTTACGAGCCTTTGCCACGAGTTTTATCCGCCTCGGGCGTGATCACGCGTTTTAAAAAAAGATTATCCATGGAGCGACTATTCAGAAAAAACCCCCGACCCCTTAATTAGACGTTTCGAGACCCGGTCAGATTATTCACGCCGGAAAAGGAATTCCATAAAACCAGGACGGCAAATGAAGGATTTGGCCGGAACAAACGGCGACATCATGGACAATACGTCTCTGTTCTGGCGACCCCGTAACGGCAGGTTCAGATGAGGCTGGGGCCGTAAGTAAATTCGATAGTTTTGTCCCACAACAAAGGCCTTTGTTTCAGATGATACTGTCTGATCACCCATTACCATGACCACCGCCATACCTTCTGGTTTTAACATGGAGTGGCACAAGGTTACCAGCCGGTTAACATCCTGTTCATCCAGGCGGTCCGCTAACTCCCACACCAAAATTCCATCGAAACTTTCAGGTTGATAGTCGAGTTCCTTCCAGATTTGATGAACGGGATCGCCTTTGCGAATCTGCCGGTCCAGCCGGATGAACATATCACAAACATAGTGTTTCCAAACCCTGCCGGCAAAAAAACTGATATTCTCCTGACATACCGGACCAACGTCCAACAATCTGCTCTGTGGTTGTCGATCAAGATGTTCCATAAAAAGCTTCAGGGCGTTGCTGGTGTACCCCTCCAACCCGAGGTGTTGGTTCATATCCTTTTGGTTCAGACCTGTAGCGGAAGCAGCCAATGATCAATTCCCCTTGCTGTCTTTGCCGGCCAGAACAAGTGGTTCTTTTGTCGGTTCATAGGGCGCCTTTTCCACGGGCTTTCCTAAAGGAACGGCTTTTTGCGTCGATTCGCGTTCCATCTCAATCACCGCCTTAAGATAGGCTCCGTCCTCTACAGAGATACTCTTTGCTTTGATTTCTCCATTAAAATCAGCGGCCTTCGTTATCTCCACTCTGCCGGTGGCGTTAATGTTCCCCTCCAGCTTGCCGCTGATCGTGACATTTGCAGCACGAACTTCTGCTTCAACCTGCCCCTTTGGGCCTACCGTTAAATGATGGGCTTTCATTTCAATGTTTCCCTTGACCGACCCCTCAATAAGTAGATCCTCCTCGCCGCGGATAGTGCCCTCTATATAAATTTGATCTCCGATAATTGTCCTATCAACCATTGTGACCGGGTTGGTGGAGACTTTAGGCTCGGCATTTGCTTTTCTTGATTTCTTGAGCATGAGATCCCCCTTTTTTGGGAAAAAAATTTTTTTTATAATCATGTCCCGATGAAATATGTTCCCTTATAAATTTATTTTGGCCCACCACTTCAAAAGCTTTTTGGCCATTTTAGGATAAAAACTCGTGTAATAATATGTTAATTTCTTTATCATGTCAATCCCAAACTGAGCATTATAAATAGCGACAAATCAATAAAAAAATAATGATTTTAAATAACTATAGATTACTGTCCTTGTTCTTTAATTCGTTCCCTTTGCAATATGACACGATTTAGCCATTCGCTGTCGTCTTTAAGATAGATTTCCGCCAGGCGATTGAATTCCGTGGCCTGCCCAATATTCCATTTCATAAGCCAGGCTTCAGCCAAATAATAGTAATTCCGGCCATTATTTGGATTGAGGTTCAAGGCCCGTTCCAGTATTCCGATGGCATCATCGGGCTGATTCTTTTCTAAAAACATCCGTCCCTGTTCGGTGAGCTGCAAAGCGGCAAGAGCACGGGGGCTGAGACCGGGTTTTTCGGCATTTTCCTCGAATTCACCAGCCCCTTCTCGGGGCGTTTCGCCGTAGACCGCCGGCGAGGACTTCATAACAGCAGGAGCGCACCCTGAAAGGACCATTGAGAGTCCGAATATGCAAGTGACGATAACCATTTTAAAACTTATCAATAAAACCTTTAATCCCATCAATGATCCTTCCAAATGAAGCTTGGTCTCCGTGAATTCGGCAATATTCTTCTGGTACATGATCCGCCAGGAAATATTCTTCTATTGGATGAGGGCATCTGTCTTCTACAGCCAGTTGCCCGCTTTCTGAACAAACAACGCGTTTGACCACTCCCGGCGGCATCCTAAACCAACCCCCCGACACATATTGGGGCAAGGCATTCAGAAGACCGGCCCAAATCGGCAAGGCGGCTTTCGAGCCTGAGGCGTGAATAAAAGCGCCATCATCGAATCCCACCCATATCAACGCCAGAATTTCCGGCGTATATCCCACAAACCAGGCATCTCTAAAATCGTTGGTGGTACCGGTCTTGGCGGCAACCGGAAAAGCTATTCCCATCTCCTTTAATGAAGTTGCGGTGCCGTTCTCCACAACACTTTGCAATAATGAACTCATGATGAAGGCTTTTTCAGTTGTTGTAACCTGCTTGATGCTCATATGCCTTTGTTCCATAACGACATCATTCTCGTCCAAGACCTCTTTTAGAGCCAACGGATATGGCAATACACCATCTGCTGCAAAAGGACAATATGCACGCGCCAGCTCTAACGGTATCACCTCAAAGGATCCCAACGCAATGGAGGGATAGGGTTTTATAGGGGTAGAAAACCCGAACTTGCTCACCGTGTCAATGATTTGATCTATCCCCACTTTCATGGCCAGGTCAACCGTTGCCAAATTTATGGATCTCGCCAAAGCATCCCTCATCCGAATGCGTTTCTCCGTCATCGGTGCATAGTTCTGGGGCATCCATTCCTTCCCATCAATTTCATAAGTTCTGGGTTCATTGGACAGTATGGAGGCCGGGGTGAATTTATCCAACCCACTCAAGTATACGAAAGGCTTGAATGCACTGCCGGGTTGTCGCCGTGCCTGGGTAATTCGATTGAACTGGCTGACACTGTAATTTCGCCCGCCGACCATGGCCAAGACATAACCGGTTTTGGGCTGCATCACAATAACAGCGCCTTGCAGTTGTTTTTGTGGATCTGTACGGTATAATTCCGGGTTTGACTTCTCCAGCGAATCCAGGCCCCTTTTCAGTGCATTTTCCGCAGCCATTTGGACTTGGGTGTCCAGGGTTGTATAAATCGATAACCCAAGACTGGATAAGTCTTGAGGAGAATAGAGCAATGTAAGCTGCTCGGACAGGTAGTCCATAAAATAAGGCGCTTTTTTACCGTAAGACGCATAACCAACAGCCATAACAGGTAAAACCAACGCCATTTTCAGTTCTTCATCTGAAATCCATCCCTGCTCAAACATGGCATTCAGCACCATATTTCTCCGTTTTTGACAGCGGTCTTGATCAATATAAGGAGAATAACGGTTGGGTCCCCTGATTAGGCCAGCCAGAGTCGCAGCTTCAACCAGGGAAAGATTGCTCACAGGTTTGCCAAAATAGAAAAAAGACGCTTCACCTATACCGTTTATCGCTTCTGATGCTTTCTGTCCCAGATAGATTTCATTGAGATAAATTTCGAGTATTTCATTTTTTTCATACATCACCTCAATGGTAATAGACATGAAAAGCTCTTTTAGTTTTCGAATGAACGTCCTCTTGTGTGTAAGAAAATAATTTTTGGCCAATTGCTGGGTAATGGTAGATCCCCCTTGACGTATGGAGGCGTGACGCAGGTTAGTATAAATCGCCCTCAATATTCCCTTTGGATCCAGTCCCTTGTGTGTGTAAAACCGACGATCTTCTGCGGCTAAAACAGCATAGATGAGTTGTTTAGGAATTTGATCTATGGAAACAAGTTGTCGTCGTTCTCGTTGAGGTCCAAAAAATAACCCTACCTCCTCCGGTTCAAGCTCCAAAATGGGAAGCATCTGACCTATATTTAAATTGGTTATCGATTCTATTCGATTTTCATCAAATCTGATCTGCACAGGAATGCCTTCTTTGTATCTCGATGGGACGATAAAGTTTTGAAGGTAAAGTTGTATAAATGATGCAGACCGATTGAGCTCACCTTTATTCACCGGCTTGTGGGCAACTTCCCGATACCCCAGGCGGCGCAGTTTCTCATTTAAAAGTGTGCGATTTATTTTTTGTCCGGGGTATAGTATGGTCGTATCTGAATAAACTTTGGAAGGTATACTCCATCGCCGGCCTGAAAATCTTTTGTCTATCTGGATGGAAAGATACCAGCAATACACCAGCATAAGGCCGCATATGAGGATAATGGTCGACAGATACCACGTCAGCATCCGTTTAAGGGTTATATTGATGGATCGCTTTTTCTTGGCCATTTGTGTTTAAAATGATTTTTTCGAAGATGAGTTTCGTTTGAATATCAAAAGTAGAATAATGGAGCAATGAAATATTGGAATGTCGAAGATCCCGGTTTTGTCAGGGCTGAAATATTTTTTTTTGTTTAATTTATAGCAAGGACGAATGCCGCCGTTGGCGTTTTGTACTGAAACCGATGATAAATCCAAGAATAAGCACACCGGCGCCGCTTAAAAACCACTTAATATTTTTGTTCCAAAGCAGTTTTGTTAACTCGTCCTCATACTTTTCAGCTTTTTGGGTCTGTTCCGTGAGTTTAGAAGTTGATTCTTTATATTTTGCTTGTAGATCCAAGAATTTTTTGGACTCTCTTTTGAGGGTTTCGTAAGATGTGCTCAGGTCCTTTTGTTTTGTTTCACTGGTGTTAAGATCGATGCCGAGCTTTTTATTTTCGTCTTTGAGTGCCTTGTTTTCTTCCATGAGTGATGCAGCCTTGGTCTGAAGAATACTGTGACTTTTCCTTAACGCTTCCAATTCTAAACTGTCCGGGGTTTGATCGGTAAGAAAACGGCTGATCACCCAACCCTCCTTGCCATCAACCAATCGGACCAGAGTCCACTCATTTTCAGCTTTCAGAATCTCCACTTCTTGCCCGACACTGAGCAAAGCAATTATTTTTCGGTCTGTTGCAGGTCCCGTCCGCATGGTGATTTTCATGCTGTCATTAATGTAATGCTTTGTTTCAGCCGACACTGCTGTGGATAACAAGAACAGACTTATTCCGACAATACCCAAGATTCTCATATAAGATTTCATAGATTCAAAGCTCCAGCTACCAATTTTACTCTAATGTTATATGAACAACATGACAAAGACATGTTAAATGACAATGATAACCTGATGGTTCATTGAAATGAATCATAACCTTGATGGAAAGTCAACCATCAATTCAAGTTGATCAAAATAAAACGTATCGTTTTCGGCAAGTTATACAATTGTTCAATTCATTTCAACTTTATTTGCTTTTGCCTGAGCCCCCTTCAGGAATCAGCGAAAAACAAAAGCCCTTCCAAACGGATCTAAAGAGGGTTTCATTGTACGAGAGCTTTTTAAAATTTTCCATTTGTCGGTGATACGCTCTTGTTTAAAACTTCTCTGATCTTTCTTGACAGACTTTTTATGTTAAACGGTTTTTGAATAAAACCGTTACATCCCCTTTTCAATATTTCCGTTGCCTGACCATCAACACTATAGCCACTTGAAAGAAGAACCTTAGCTTCAGGATCGATGGTCTTTATTTTATCATAAACCTCGCTACCCCCCATATCGGGCATAATCATATCTAAAATAACCATATCAATATTATTCTTGTTCTCTTGATATATCTGAACCGCTTCTCTGCCGCCTCTGGCTTCAAGGAGGGTATATCCAAGTTTTTCCAACAACTGGACACCTACATCAATAATCATCTCTTCATCATCCACCAGCAAGATGGTTTCATCCCCCTCTTCGATGTGCTCGTTGACTATGGGATCTTTTTGAATCAACACCTCCGATGCGGGGATATAAATGCTAAAAACCGATCCATGTCCTTTTTCGGATTCAACATCGATATATCCACCATGTCCTTTTACGATCCCATATACAGATGCCAGCCCAAGTCCCGAACCCACCCCCATCTCCTTGGTGGTAAAAAATGGCTGGAAAATACGTGTTATGGTTTTTTGATCCATGCCCGTACCGTTGTCTTTTATTTTTATCATAATATATTTGCCGGGTTTGGGAGTATAAGGCTTGCCTCTCATTTCTTTATGCGTCACATTGGCAGTTTGCAGAAATAGATTTCCGCCTCCCGGCATGGCGTCAGCAGCATTGATAAAAAGATTCATGAGGACCTGCTCGATTTGGGATCCATCTGCATTTACTGAAAACAGATCTTTGGCAAGGTCCGTGGAAATGACAATCTCTTTTCTTGTCCTGCCAAATGCAGCAGAACTTTCTTTTATGATTTTGTTTAAATTTATGGGTCTAAGCTCATATTTACCTTTCCTTGCATATCCAAGAAGCTTGCCCGTCAGTTCGGAACCACTTTGAATCAACCTTTCAACGGTCTTTAACCGATCGCGATTGGGATCATCAGGCCCCATATCATACAAGGTCAGAGAAATATTCCCCAGCATCCCCATCATCAGATTGTTAAAATCATGTGCAATTCCTCCGGCCAGTGTTCCAATAGCCTCCATCCTTTCAATATAATGTAGCTGGGCTTCAACCTTTTTCTTCTCCGAAATATCACGGAGAATGAAAAGCGTGCCCATAGGTTTTCCCTCATGGTCATTATGGCGTGAAGCACTTACGCCGAGATCTAACAAACGTCCGTCTTTCGTGTAGCATTTTGTCTCAAAACCATTACATGGTGTTCCGTGTTCCACAAGATCCTGAATATCAGCCACGATAGATTCTTTTTTAAAATCATGGTTAAACGGTATCTGTTTGCCTTTCATTTCCTCCAATGTCCATCCAAATATCTCGGTAAACGCAGGGCTTATATATTCGACTTTTCCTTCCAGATCATAGGTGACAATGGCGTCAACACTACATCGAAAAAGAGAACGGTAGAGTTCTTCTGCCTTTTTGGCTTCCGCAAAAAGATCCTTGTTTTTTTTTTCGCTTTCCCTCAGCGCTTTCTCCATACGATTTCTCATGGCTATCTCTTCATGGAGAACTTCATTAATTGAGGAAAGTATTTTTACTTCCATCTTCTCTGCAAAATAAATTGCACAAAGGGCTAAAAAACCGATTAGGAAAAACAGAAGATGAAGGCCCTGAGGATGGTCCTGTGGGGTGTTTTGCAGTCCGTTAATCAGCAACAGTGTATGCCATTCTTTGTAGGCCCCTAAAACAAAGAATAACACCGCCAATAAAAATAGGTATATGCTCGCAAATCTAATTCGTCTCATTAATATCGATTTTTGAAACAATTAGTTGTAATATCAGCGTTTTTAGATATGTCAGCCGATCAGCTAACCGCAATTTGATAACATGTATATCAGATTCAAACATGAAATCAATATATTTTAGCGCTTCTTTTTTTATGACACAAAGGGCAGGTTATACGGTTCACGGTTCAGAGGTTGATCCCCAAGTTAAGGAAAAAAGCGCTAAACGATTAACCTTGAACGTTGAACCGTGAACTTTACAACTCATACTGCGCCATAGATTCAACTTGACATCAATTAATTTTTATATGTAAAAATAGAAATTTAAGAGACAAACCATCATTCAGATATCTTGAGATATGTTACGCATTCAAACAGGTCTTGAAAATTTTATAGCATCTCCTCCAAAATGGATATTCAGGAATCGAATCGGGCTTCTGTGCAATCCAGCTTCCGTTGGCCAAAACTTTTGTCATGTCGTCGAATTGATTCATCAAAGATTCCCGGATCAACTTAAGGCATTGTACTCGCCCCAGCATGGTTTTTTTTCGGAAAAACAAGACAACATGATCGAGTCGGATGATACGATTCACCCCTCCTTACAAATTCCTGTTTTTAGTCTTTATGGGAATACACGTATTCCTGACAAAAAAATGTTAGACCCCATCGATATCCTTATTATCGACCTACAGGATGTTGGCACACGTGTTTACACCTTTATTTATACGATGTCGTATTGCCTTGAAGCTGCAAAAAAGTTCGGTAAAAAAGTGGTTGTCCTCGATCGGCCGAATCCTGTAAATGGTCGAATGATAGAAGGGAATCTTTTGACACCTGAATGCGCTTCATTTGTCGGAAGATATCCTATCCCCATGCGCCACGGACTGACCATAGGCGAACTTTCCCTTTTATTTAACAATGATTTCGGTATTGGGTGTGATCTTGATGTCATCCCCATGCAAGGCTGGAAAAGAGATATGTTTTTTACGGACACGGGCCTTCCATGGATTCCACCATCACCCAACATGCCGTCACCTGTAACGGCTATGGTTTATCCGGGGCAAGTATTGTGGGAAGGAACCAATATTTCAGAAGGCAGGGGCATCACCCTTCCATTTGAAATATTCGGCGCCCCGTTTTTCAATACAAAACACTTGCTGTCGACATTGGGGAAAAATGATCTCCCGGGCATCATCCTCAGACCGGTTGTATTTGAACCGACATTTAACAAATGGAGCGGTTCGGCATGCAATGGATTTCAAATCCACATAACTGATCCATATGAATTCAAACCGTATATCACAACCCTTAAACTTCTCCATGCCGTAATCTTTCATCACAAGGATATGTTCCAATGGAAACGACCACCGTACGAATATGAATTTGAAAAACTGCCCATAGATCTTATCATTGGAGATAAAAAAATACGACAGCGTATCGAAAGCCTGGATGATATTTGCGCCATAGAACAATCATGGCTTGAGGATCTGAAGACGTTCGCTGAAAGAAGCAGGAAATTTTATCTTTACACGTAATTTACAGGGATCAAGGGTCAGGGATCGGGGATCAGAGTTCTCCGGCTCTGCCATACGAATCAGGATAAAAGTTTGAAGTGAGCCCAAGCCTGCCCTGGTGTGAATCGTTCATATATTGATCTGATTTATGTACCATTATAAACATAACTTTTTAGGCATAGAGTATTGGTGATCGGTCTGGGCCAGGATTCTTTACTTACTTATTTCCGGTTTTGGCCCCTGATCCCTGATCCCCGACCTCTGACACGTGGTGACCCATGGCAAATGACAACATCAATTGGAAACGGATGGTTTTCAAAAAAAACAAAGTCTGGGTGGCAACAGAACAAGATCAAAAGCCGATGACCAAAAACGGTAAGGTGCTGATTAGATATCAGCTTGATCAGGATTACGAATACTGGGTCCTTTCTAAAAATATAAAGCCCATCGATTCTTTACAAGGGAAAGAAAAAACCGAAAAAGGAAAAAAATCAACTCGAAAATCATCAAAACAAAAGGGAACAAAAACAAAACCCGATACGGAAATTTTGGTCGAAACATCATGTGATGATACCATAACGATCTACACAGACGGGGCATCTTCAGGGAATCCCGGTCCGTCGGGAATCGGCGTGGTTTTGCGCTTTGGCAAACATGAAAAAGAGATATCGAGATATATCGGTATTACCACCAACAACATGGCAGAACTCGAAGCCATCCGATCGGGTCTGATGGCTGTAAAAAATCCGGATCTTCCGGTACGGCTCTTTACAGACAGTAAATATGCATACGGCGTCATTACCCAAGGATGGAAAGCAAAAAAAAATCAGACCATCATAGAATCCATCAAGGAAATCCTTTCAAAATTCGATGATCTGAAATTCATAAAGGTAAAAGGGCATGGCGGTATCGAAGGAAATGAAAGAGCCGATTTTCTAGCAACTTCTGCCATAAAAAAAGCCAAGATCAAATGATGCAAAACCCGAGTCTTGCATGAAGATTGATACGGATAGTTTAGCCTCCGGCATGTTCAACATTCAGATAATACCTACAATTTCCTTTAATAACACTGATAAAAAAACAATAAGCGCCCGCTTATATCTGCAAGGCGCTTATGTGGATTTTTGAAAAGGCGCAACAACAGTCATCGTATGCCGGCAGTTGATAGACCTGTCAATAAAAACTTTTCAATTAGGTTTAAACGGACTGAATGTTTTGGCTTTTTTTAAATTTTGCCCACAAGAAAAATCCGTCCCCAAGAGGCAACTCTTTATCTTATTCTTTTTCAGTTTTTAAAGTTTCAATTTCCTTTTTCAGGTCATCAATTTCCTTTTTGTACTCATCTGTTTGGTCAGTGCCGACAGAAGTGTCGACTGTCGTATCCTCTTTCTTCCAGGAATCTTTAAGTTCATCAAAACCCAGATAAAGAGCCAAACCACCGCCAAGAAGAAGCATCACCGGGATAGCACCGGCCAAAAGTTGCAAAAAGGGTTTCCACCATATGGACATGCCAATGAGACCCAATACAGCTCCGACCGCCCCACCAATTAATGTTTTCATAAAAAATCATCCTCCTTTAATTTGAATTAAAATGTAAATCGGCTCGTTTGTAATTATGCGTTTTTCATGAAACCGTACAGACTTTTTTGTGCTGACAAAAAAACACTTGGACCAGAATAAGATATCTTGTAAATACGTATAGTTGTTAATAGCAGATTAAGATTTTGAAAATTATCACAACTTATTTTGTAACGCAAGCTTAAATTTGCTAAACAAGAATCTTTATATTGACACCGTTGTTTTTTTAAGCGCTGTCCTATCCTGCTCATGCAAGATAGTTTGCCTTAAAAACTACAAACAAAATTTATATTTGTAAATTTTCGTATTTTAGTCTACCATTTTTAAAATTTTTATCTCATTCGTCATTATTATCTTAATTAAGGGGTCGGGGAGTTTTTCTCCTAAATCCTTGAATATAGTGGAATGGATGATCTTTTTTTAAATCGGATGCTGTTTGAGTGGCTTAGGGATCGTTAGAAAAAACAGGCGCATACCGAAATTGTATCTTTAAAAGAATTTTAGAATAATGCAGAGAACCTATTGATATTTCAAAGATAGTTTCCTGTTTGGTTCCCCGACAAATCGGGATTTCCGCTTCGCTACAATAGGCCTATCCCGTTTGCGGGGCTTGTCCGGGCTCGGTAATATTGGGACTTCACCATGCTAAAATGGATTAAACCAAAACGAAAAAAATATAACGAAAAATTAAAAGAGGAAAACGATCCAACAGTTCAGGACGATTATGATCATTATCTCTGTCAGCTCCCGGATAATATCGGTGCGACATCAAACTTTATCCTCAAACTTTTCTTTTCCGGCGTAAAGGTTATCAAAGAACAGACCCTTGACTTAAATAATCTCCATAAAGAGGGTATTGTCGTCTATGTAACCAAGTACAAAAGTTACTTTAGGTATCTTTTTTATTACACGCGCTACAAACAGGAGCGTCTTCCATTTCCTCAGATAGGTTTCGACTATAGCGTGATAATCTGGCAGCCGGTATCACGCATTTGGAAGATCGTATTTTCGCACATCAAGTACTTTTTCCATAACTTCAGACTGCCTGATCCTTACCAAAGGGGATACTTTCAAAAGGAACTTTTAAATGGCCGGTCGGCACTTCTATCGCTGGTTGAACAGGGAGGTTTCCATCGAAGGTTTATAAAAGCAGAGACAGACCCGGTCCAATTTCTTATCAAAATGCAACAGTCCATCGATCGTCCTATTTTTCTTGTCCCAAAGCTGATGTTTTTTGATAAAAATCCCCATCGATCGATGCCGAGTATCATCGATATTCTCTTTGGCACCAAAGAAAACCCCGGGAAAATGAGACGTCTCTTCATGCTTTTTAAGAATCCGGGCAAAGTTTTTGTGGAAACATCCGAACCGATCAACCTTAAAACTTTTCTTAGTCTTGAAGAAAATCAAAAAAGAAATATCGATTATCAGGCTCTCGCACTAAGGCGAAAGTTATTGTCTCAAATTAATCGACACCGTCAAAGCATCACAGGCCCGGTTTTAAAATCAAGATTAGAGATGAAGGAAAACATCCTGACAAATGAACGACTCCAAAATTTTATGGAACACCATTCACAAGCTCGAAATATGCCGATTCAAAAGGTACAAAAAAAAGCAAGTGCTTTCCTTGATGAGATAGCTGCCAACTACAATATCATTGTGATTAAACTGGCTTCTATGACATTAAAATGGTTTCTGAATACCATGTTTGATGGAGTTACGATCAACGAGGATGGCCTGAATCGTGTAAAAAACATGTCCAAAAAGGGACCTGTGATTTTCATTCCCTGTCACAAAAGTCACATCGATTACCTGATACTTTCTTATCTGATGTATAACAATAACATGCCATGCCCACATATAGCCGCGGGGAAGAATCTTTCTTTCTGGCCAATGGGCCCGTTGTTCAGATGGGGGGGCGCCTTTTTTCTTCGGCGGACATTTAGAGGCGCAGTGCTTTATTCAAAGGTTTTTTCAGAATATATTTACAATTTACTCGCTGAAGGATTTAATATTGAATTCTTCATCGAGGGCGGCCGAAGCCGAACCGGCAAATTGATTCTTCCCAAACTGGGGCTTCTCTCGATTCTTCTCAACGCATATAAAAACGGGGCTTGTGAAGATCTGATCTTTGCGCCGATTTTTATAGGTTACGACAGGGTTCTGGAAGAAAGTTCATACCTTCACGAAATCGAGGGAAAAGAAAAGCAGCCTGAAAACTTTATGCAAGTGATCAAAGCAAGAAAATTTTTAAATAAAAGGTATGGAAGAATCTATATACAGTTCCACGATCCCTTATCTCTTAAAGATCTTTTGCGTCAATGCGGTACACCCATTGAAAATATGCCGCATAAAGAGTTTAACATTCTCTGCCGTAACTTAGGGCACAGGGTTATCAACGCGATTAACAGTGTTTCTGTTGTAACACCCCATGCTCTTGTTGCAGCTGCCGTTTTAAACTGTGCCAAAAAAAGTTTTTCTTTTGATCATCTCATGTCCCACGTCGAAACATATATGAACCACCTTTTATCTCAAAAAGCCAAACTGGCCGACACCCTTCTATTGGACCATAATACCATTGAGCGCGTGCTTGACACTTATGTGCAAAGAAAATTTATAGATAAGGTGACCGAAGACCCGGGAGGTCTGCTCGCCGATGCGTTATTCAAAGTCAATGAAAACAAACGCCCAAACCTCGAATATTACAAAAACAACTGTATCTCCTTTTTCGTTCCGGCAGCCATTACCGCCATTTCCATACTCGTTAAAGATGCTTTTCAGTTTTCAGCGTCTGATCTGCACGCTGACTACAATTTTCTTCAGTATTTCTTTAAATATGAATTCGCATATGACGTTGACGAGACACCTGAATATTTTGTTCGAAAAAATCTCAAGGCATTTATTAACGAAGCCATTTTAATGCCGCATCCTAAATTGCCTGACACTTATAATCTGACGTCTTCGGGTTTTAGAAAACTTCAACTTTTTTCAAGATTCCTGAAACCATATTTTGAATCATACTGGATTGTATTAAACTATTTTATGAAATATCCTCAAAATTCCATCAAAGCTAAAGAGCGATTGAAAAAAATTGAAACCATCGGAAATCGTATGTACAAAAAGAAGGAAATCGATCGAAAAGAAGCGCTTTCCATAATCAATTACAATAACGGTATAGAATTTTTTACTTACAACGGTGTAAAAGGGTCGGATGATAGCGAGAAAATATTATTCTATGCCGACGGAATTCATAAATACCTAAAGTGCCTGTAACCTTTCACAGGTTCAGGGTTTAGCAAATAATAGTTAATAATTTATTGTTTACCATCTAAAATGAAGGCACTCATCCTTGCTGCAGGCCTTGGTACGAGACTCAGGCCCTATTCTGAAAACACACCCAAACCACTGTTTACCATTGCTAACCGTCCACTGCTTCATATCATGATTTCCAATCTGATAGATTCCGGCTGCAAAGCAATTATCGTCAACACGCATCATCTGCATCAAAAGATAGATGCTTACTTGGCCCGAAAAAAATATCCGGTTCCGGTCACAACCCGCCATGAGCCCGACATTCTCGGAACAGGAGGCGCCATAAAGAACGTTGCCGACTTCTGGGACAATACCCCTTTTATGGTCATAAACAGCGACATTGTGACAGATATAGATTTTAAAAATGTTTATGAATTTCATTTAAATCATCGTCATCCGGCAACGATGGTTCTCTGCAACGACCCGGAGTTTAACACCGTAGCATTAAATAAAGACGGTTTTATTCAAGGTTTTGACGAATGTTCTCCCATAATCGTCCCCCCCGATTCCACAACCAAGGACTTGCAACCCTTCGGGCTCGAAGAATATCAAAGACTCACCTTTACCGGAATACAGGTTCTGAATCCGGATCTGCTTGAATTAATTCCTGATAACGTATTTTTTAGTATTATCGATGGTTATAAAAAGCTTCTGTCTCAAAATAAAAAAATATGTGCGTATATTGCAAAAGATCGCTACTGGAAAGATCTCGGGACCCCCGAAAGATACAAACAGGTGGTTTTCGATAAAATGGCCCCCGAAGTTTTCAAACACGCTTTTCCCGGAAGGAAGGGCAATAACATTGCCCGAACCGAACTTTACGGGGATGGATCAGACAGGAAATGGTACCGTGTAAAACGTGGGAATCAATCCCTTGTGATGGCGGATCATGGCATTCGACAAGATGATTCAACCGGTGAAACAGACGCTTTTGTTGCCATCGGCCTTCACCTGCACAACCGAGGCATACCCGTACCGAAAATTTATAGCTATGATACGTTTTCCGGCCATGTATTCATGGAAGACTTGGGAGACAATAACCTTCAGACACTTGTAAAAAACACTGAAAATCAGGACAGCGTCGTCTCGCACTATAAATTGCTCATACGGCACATCGGAAAACTCTCCATGGACGGAGGCAAGGATTTTGATCCGGCCTGGACCCACCAGACCGCTTCATATTCCAAGGATCTCATCATTGAAAAGGAATGCCGTTATTTTGTCGATGCTTTTTTAAAGGGTTATTTGGGAATGAACATACGTTTTAAGTATTTTGAAGATGAATTCAGATCTCTCGCGGACAAGGCATTAAAATTTTCCATTAACGGATTCATGCATCGTGACATGCAGTCCAGGAACATCATGGTAAAAAACAATCGGTTTTATTTTATTGACTTCCAGGGCGGACGGTTGGGACCGGTCCAGTACGATCTTGCGTCCTTACTCATTGATCCCTATGTTGGTTTATCCCAGCCTGTTCAAGACATACTGTTGAAATTCGGTGTCAAAACGCTTTCACCGACGATTCGTATCGACCCGGACAAGTTTCTTTCCTGTTATCAATACTGTGCTGTTACCCGAAATTTGCAAATTTTGGGAGCCTTTGGCTTTTTGAGCCGCATAAAGGAAAAAACATACTTTGAAAAATACATCCCAAATGCTATAAAAACATTGAAGTATAATCTTTCTTCTTTCGGAAATACTGAATTTCCAAATTTAACATCGATTGTGAGGGAAATAGGAGGTACGAGATGAACCGTATAAAACTCATGGTAAACGGCCTGCCCGGGAATATGGCCGTCAATGTTGTTAAACACGCCCTTAAAGACAACCGGTTTGAATTGATTACACAATCGCTGACCGGGCCGGAAATCACCGACACCGAAACCGTAATCGATTCTGTTTCCTTCGATCTGATTCAACCCGACGACCGGGACCCGTCCATTTTAGCCATAAAGGACAAAGAAGGGCCTTTTTTGAGCGTGGACTATACCCACCCGTCCGCAGTCAACAGCAATGCTGAATTTTATTGCCGACATGGACTTTTCTTTGTCATGGGTACAACGGGTGGAGATCGTCAAGCCCTTGAAAAGACGGTCTCCGCATCTTCAATTGCTGGGGTCATTGCACCCAATATGGCCAAGCAAATTGTGGGGTTTCAAGCCATGATGGAATATGCAGCCAACACTTTTCCTGATCTTTTCAAAGGATATTCTCTCGAGATCAAAGAAAGTCATCAGAAAGGTAAGGCAGATACCAGTGGAACTGCAAAGGCGATGGTTCGGTATTTTACCAGCCTGGGGTTGGTGTTTGCTGAAAATGATATTATAAAAGAACGTGATCCCGATACACAGAAAACCGTCTGGGGTATCCCCGAAAGATACCTCGAAGGTCATGGTTGGCATACTTACAGCCTCGATTCAGAAGACAAAACGGTCCGATTCGAATTTACACACAATGTCAACGGTCGAGATATCTATGCCCAAGGGACCCTTGACGCACTGATTTATCTTGACAAAAAAGTTGCCGAAGGCGCCAAGGGACAGGTTTTTTCAATGATTGATGTGCTAAAAAGTGTTTAAACAAAATCCATGGGCCCATTTTAGATCCCGACGCGCAAAAGGATCAGTTTTTATTTTCCCCAGAGGTCTCGTATTTTTAGAAAAGAGGAAATTGAAATTAGAAAATAGATAACCGCTTTTCTCTTTCCTCTTTCCTATTTTCTCTTTCTTACGTCCCACTTAAAGCTTTCTCGAAAATTATCATGAAATATTCGCGCTAACGGCCCTTCCCCACAACCTCATATACCTTTTCAAGGGCTGCATCCAGGTTCTCCGGTTTGCTTCCGCCGGCCTGGGCCATATCCGGTCTGCCGCCGCCGCCGCCGCCCACAACGGCCGCGACCTGCTTGATGATCTTACCGGCATGAAAACGGTCGGTTAGATCTTTGGACACAATGACGATCAGCATGGCTTTCTTACCGGCGGCACTTCCCAGGACCACGATGCCCGACTGTATCTTGTCCTTGAACCTGTCGGCCAGATCCCTCAAAGCCGCCGGCTGGTCCACCGCAACCTTTTTAACCAGTACCTTGACATTGTTGATGGTTTTAACGTCCGCCTCGATGTCATCGACCGCTTCGGAGGCGATCTTTGCTTTCAAACGATCGACTTCCTTTTCAAGGGATTTCTGATGGGACAGCATTTTTTCGACCCTTTGAGGTACGATGTCGGGTCGCTCTTTAAGTAGACGAGCGGTTTCGTCCAGCAGCTTGTCGGTTTTTTGGATATGCGCCAAGGCTGCCTCGCCGGTCAGGGCTTCGATTCGCCGTATGCCGGAAGCCACGCTCGATTCCTCGATGATTTTAAAAAGACCGATGTTCCCGGTAGCCCCTGTATGGGTCCCGCCACACAGCTCCTTGCTGAAGTTTTCTAAAGAAACTATTCGGACCCAATCGCCGTATTTTTCTTCAAAAAGGGCGGTGGCACCGGATTTGAAAGCTTTTTCGGCTTCCATCTCCACGGTCTCAACCGGTACGTTGGCACGTATCCGCTGATTAACGATGGTTTCAATCTCTGCAAGCTCTTTAGCTGTGGTCTGGGAAAAGTGGGTGAAGTCGAAGCGAAACCTGTCCGGCGCCACCAATGAGCCGGACTGCTTGACATGGTCACCCAGAACTTTTCGCAGGGCAAAATGAAGCAAATGTGTGGCCGTATGGTTGCACTCGGTTGCACTACGCGAAATCTTGTCCACCGTCAGGGTTACATTCTGCCCTTTTTGAATGCTTCCTGAAACCATGTTGCCCTTGTGGATGATAATTCCGGTCGGATCTTTAATGGTGTCAACAACGTTGAACTCAAAATCCGGGCCGTTGATTTTGCCGCTGTCACCGACCTGACCGCCGGCCTCACCGTAAAAGGGTGTGGCTTCAGTGACGATTTCAACGCTTTGGCCGCTTACCGCTTCTTTAACTTCTCGGCCGTCTTTGACCAGAAGAAGAACCTTGGATTCACACGTTGTCGTATCATAACCAATAAACTCGGGCATGATGCCTTCTGCAGAAAGATTCTTGTATGCCTCGCTAATTTCGGTAAACGCCGCCACCGTTCTGGACTTGACTCGCTGCTCCTTCATGGCCTGATCATAGCCGTCCATATCCAGATCCAATTTCTCATCCCTGACCACATCCTGGACAATATCCACCGGGAATCCATAGGTGTCGTAGAGTTTGAATATCAAATCGCCCGGCACCCGGGACTGACCTTTGGCTTTCAGATTTGCCAGACCGTCGTTCAAGATTTTAAGACCGTGATCCAGGGTTTCTGAAAATCGGACTTCTTCGTTTTGGATAACATTGGTGATATAGGCTTTGGCATCAATAAGATCGGGATAGGCAGGCTTCATAATGTCAAACACGACTTTTGCGGTCTCATGTAAAAAAGGCCGGGTAAGGCCGATATTTCGCCCGTACCGTATGGCTCTTCGCATAATTCGTCGAAGCACATATCCCCTTCCCTCATTGGAAGGCAACACACCGTCACCGATCAGAAACGCAGCAGCCCTGCTGTGATCAGCAATGACTTTCATGGCCACATCCGATTCCAAAGACTCTCCGATACGTTTTTCAGAGAGATTCTCGACCTTGTTCATAATTGGACGAATCAGATCGATGTCATAATTTGTCGGTACGTCCTGGAGGATTGAAATCAACCGCTCAAGTCCCAGACCGGTGTCGATGCTCGGCTTTGGGAGGGGTGTCAACGACCCCGAAGCATCTCGATCGAATTGCATGAAAACAAGATTCCAAATTTCTAAAAAACGATCACAATCACATCCGACTTTACAATCCGGTTTGCCACATCCGTATTTCACACCACGATCAAGGTGTATTTCACTGCAGGGGCCGCATGGACCGGTATCCCCCATGGCCCAAAAATTATCCTCTTCACCGAATCGTAAAATCCGGTTCTCAGGTACCCCTATGTTTTTATGCCACAGGTCGTGGGCCTCATCATCATCAAGATAGATGGACACCCATAATTCATCTGCCGGCAATCCATATCCGTTTGTCAATAGGTCCCATCCGAAATCGATGGCCCTTTCCTTAAAATAATCCCCAAAAGAAAAATTGCCCAGCATCTCGAAAAACGTATGGTGTCTTGCGGTATAACCAACGTTTTCCAAATCGTTATGTTTTCCTCCTGCCCGGACGCACTTTTGGGAGGTTGTCGCCCTGACATAACTTCTTTTCTCTTCCCCTAAAAATGCACGCTTAAACTGCACCATACCCGCATTGACGAATAAAAGCGTAGGATCGTCAGAAGGGACAAGAGATGAGCTCCTTACGATCTGATGGTTATGTTTGTTAAAATAATCAAGAAATTTTTTTCGAACTTCGTTGCCCGTCATGCGTCGCTCCATTTCAAATGGTAATAAACGTTTCGATTCACGAATCACCTTCAGTGCCCTCGTGTTTCTTTTTCGAAATGCCCAATGCCTCCTTGACTTTGTTTAACACTGAATTGAAAATATCCGGATTGTCTTTAAGAAAATTTTGTGCGTTCCGACGGCCCTGACCAATCCTTTCCCCATCATACGAATACCATGAACCGCTTTTTTCTATGATGCCGGCCGTAACACCGGTATCGATGAGATCTGCGGTCTGTGATATTCCTTCTCCATACAGGATGTCAAATTCAGCCTCGGTGAAAGGCGGCGCCATTTTATTCTTTACAACGCGCACTCGGGTTCGGTTTCCTACCATCTCCTGCCCATCCTTTATGGCGCCGATACGGCGGATATCGAGTCTGACTGAAGAATAAAATTTAAGGGCATTACCGCCGGTTGTTGTCTCGGGATTTCCGAATACAACCCCGATTTTCATACGAATCTGGTTAATAAAAATCACAGCGGTCATGGTCTTGCTGATGGTGCCCGTTAATTTCCTCAACGCCTGAGACATGAGCCTGGCCTGAAGTCCCATATGGGAATCCCCCATTTCACCTTCTATCTCAGCCCTGGGTACAAGCGCGGCAACAGAGTCAATGACAATGATATCCAATGCACCGCTCCGGACAAGCATATCCGCAATCTCAAGTGCCTGTTCCCCGGTATCCGGTTGAGCCACCAGCAGATCGTCGCAATTGACCCCGAGTTTTCTGGCATAGGAAGTATCCAGGGCGTGCTCGGCGTCGATAAAAGCGACAACACCCCCCTGCCGCTGGGCTTCTGCAACTGCGTGAAGCGCAAGTGTGGTTTTACCGGAAGATTCAGGACCATAAATTTCAATCACTCTGCCTCTGGGAAGTCCGCCGATTCCCAGTGCTTTATTAAGTGCGAGGGATCCGGTTGATATGACCGGCACATCGATAATCGTGCTGCTGCCCAGCTTCATGATAGAACCCTTGCCAAACTGTCGTTCTATCTGAGCCATAGCGGTATTTACTGCTTTTTCTTTATCCGGTGAAATGCTCATTGTTCCCTCCGATTGTACACCACAGTTTTTTATTAGTTAGTGTCCGTCCATAAATGGTCTTTTTGCCCAATCTCTTCGTTATGCTCAAAAAATAATCCTCGGAATATTAGATATATGCCTGTGGTTATTTTTTTCGCATGCCTTGATCTTTAACAAAAATCCTCATTTATGGATGGACACTAGTTAACCCAAAGATGCATCCGCCAATTTTGTATAAACAGCGCCTGATGGCTTCAATTCGCTTTTGTACAAAACAAGTTGGCCGGCAGTAAATGTTTCAGTTTCAAAGCTTCTAAACGCCATCAGTGCATCACCGAACTTTTTCACATCGATGTTAGCCTTTATACGTCCCATGGTGAGGTGACCCCTGAAAGGTCTTTTCTCCCCGGGGAAACCAAGCGTCTGTAAATTTTCATCCAGTGTTTTTTGCAGCCTCACCAAAGATTCAGATTGACCTGTGAGACCCACCCATAAGACACGGGGACGTTTTATACCTGGGAAAACACCGATACCTTTTGCCTTAAGAGATATCGAAGTATACCCCGTTACGGTTTTAGAAATGGCCTCAGCAATCTCATCGATGTTAACCGCTTCGATGTCTCCCAAAAATTTTAAGGTCAGGTGAATGTTTTCGGGACGCACCCATCTAATTTTAAAACTATATTTTTTTATACCTTCCTGAAGTTCACGGATTTTGGAAATAATGTTCCCCGGAATCTCAATGGCTATAAACGTTCGGATAGTTTTCGACATAAAAAATTAGGTAATGGGTTATAGGTTTGGGGTAATAGGTCATGGGAAACGAATTAATATTATAGGATTTCCAATGAATCAACATCCATGACCTATAACCTATCACCTATGACCTGTTACCTATCACCGGATTGGCAACGTAAACTGCGGTTCTCCAATAAAAAATTTGCCCTTTGAGATCCACTTTTTTAACATTTCAGCAATTTCACGTGCTCGAACAGTGCTGGACAGCGGCGCCGTAGGTACTTCCTCTCCTCTAAATTTGATATGGCCACTCTTAAGTTCTGCGTAGCTGACCTGGCCGTAGCTTTTTGAAATGCCGTTCGCGTAATCATGTCCATAGTCGACAATCTGGGTAAAAAGTTCCTCGTCCGATACCGCGGTGTATTGTACAATCTCCTCGTTAAGTATGGGAATGGGAATGCCCAGCCCCAAAGCAAGCGAACATCCATATCCCTGGAGACTCACCCCCATGAGCCACTTTGGTTTCATTTTTTTCAGATCTCCCATAACCCACAGCGTGCCGGCAGGTGTATTGGGAAAACCCTTTTTGGTTCTTTCAACCCATGGGTTGTGTTGCGTACCGGACCAAGTAACATATCCTTCTGCTCCACCAAGGAAAATTCTAGTGCCTAAACCGATGGTCTTATAATAGGGATCATTGAAAAGCGGGCTGAGTTGTCCGGCAGAGCAATAATTTGCATTGGCAGCTCGGGGTTTCAAGGCGCCCATATAGGTGTAGACCGTTTTATTGGTTAGATTCACGGCACAGTTATAGTTTTGATATCCGTTTCGAGGATTACAGAGCACGGCATTGGGAAGTTTTCGCAATAATATTTCCTTTTCAATAATCCTTCCCGGATAGCAGTCTGTCCCATAGGCCTCGGCTTTTAAATAGACCTTCTTTCCTGCCACCAGATCTTGAATAACATGTCCTCCGCCATAGTTAAATTCACCTGGATAGACCTTGTTCAGTGGATCATCTTCGCAAGGTTCAGTGGCGCCAAGATAGCAATCTACCGCAGCAATACCGGCATATGCCGACACATTGTTTAACCAAACCTTTGATGCTTTTATCCTCGGGACAGAGTGCCCGAAGTTTATAAATGCACCCGATGAGCACATGGGCGCAAACGTGCCGGTCGTAACAACGTCTACACGCCTTGCCGCCTCTACGGGTCCTTCTTCTTTGACGATATCTATGATTTCCTCGGCGGTTACGACAACAACCTCCCCTGTCCTGATCCTCTCATTTATTTCCTGGTATGACTTATTAATTGTATGTTTTTTCATGGGCTGCTCTTTGCTGATGTCCATTAATTAAAAACTGTCTGCCACAAAGTCACGAAGGCACAACGGATATATTTTGTTATTATTTCTTGGTGTCTTGGTGCCTTGGTGGCAAAATTGAATTATTTTGCCACATGCATAATTCCACTTATGCTCACCTAAAAACCGGCCGACTAATACAAAGATTTTATGGTGTTAATTTTTGTTGAAATATTGTTCTTTATCCAAGCTGCATCCCACCATTCAACAGGATTCACAAAGGTATTATGAACAATTATTCCAAAATGAAGGTGATCCCCGCCGGCAAGTCCCGTACTTCCGGTACGGCCGATAACTTCACCTTTAGATACCACCTGTCCCTGTTTGACATTAAAAGCGCTTAAATGTGAATATGTACTGAACAACCCAAAGCCATGATCGATGACCACTGTTTTTCCGTAAATGCCGAGATAACCGGTAAAGACAACCTTTCCGTTGTTTGAGGACGGAACCGGCGAGTGTGCAATTGAGGCCAGATCAAGGCCCAGGTGAACCTGTTGGTCGATGATTTTATCTTTATATTTATATTTACGATGATCAGCGAAATTGGCTTTTCTAGCTGAATTGGGAAGCCTCAAAAATGCGCCATTCCAATATAATTTTTTGTCTGTTTCACTCACAATCTCTAAAAGTTGTCTTCCATTGGAATTCCGAAGCTCACGATTAACCTTAAGAAACTTATCGACCATGGGTGTTTCAGCGTCATCAGAAACATTGATATTAAATTCCGGCATCTTCCAATTCAAAAATCGATCTGAAATTTTTATGACAACCTTTTTAAAACTTCTTTTTTTAATATAATGCGGAAATCCTGCCCTGGTGTTGTTACCCGCTAAATCGGTTGCCTTAACAAAGATATTGGTGCCCGGTCCCTGCTTGTGATTCAGCGCAAAAAAGGCCATAAACACATTTTTATCTTTAAAATATCCCGTATATCCAGGAAAAAAATTCTCGCCCACAGCGACGCCGCTATTCAGACACGGCTCAGATAATTTGTAAATAACTAGGCCGGTACCCCCCTGGCTGACATTATGGATCCTGGTGAGGATATCCAGACCAGGAGGCTTTGTATCGATGATGACATCCTTTTCCAAATACGTTGTGTTTCCGCTAAACCACCTCCGCCAGGAAAAATCCTTTGCAATCATTCTCAATATCGCCTTACCGTCGGCAACTCCCAGGTTCTCAGGCTTGATGTCGATGTTAAAGGATGCCTCGTGCTTTTCTCCACCGCCAATAATACCCGTAGAGGGCAAATGTTTCTGAAACAAAACAGTTTCTTTGCCGTCTTTAACAAGTCCGATCCATATTTTTCGGATACCGCTTTGGGCGTCAGATACGGTAACAGAAAGTGTTTGGGTCTTGCCAATATATTGGGGTGGGGGCTCTATAAGAATAGAAGGCTTTTTGCCTTCGAGTTTTCCCGCCAAGATCCATGCAACAGGCAAAAGAACGATGATGCAGATCAGCATGGCAAATCTTGACTTTATGATTTTTTTAATAGTTTTCAATAGGTTAAGGATATCCTTTCTTTTTCATAAATTGTTGATAATAACAACAAAAAAGGCAGTAATCAAGGACTGTTTTCCTTTTTTCGTTTCTTGACTTTTACTCCTATGCGCGATAAATGTTAATGCAGTAGAGCACAAAATGACTAAGATTGACAATTTTAAATAATTAAACATACGATCTGGGTATAAGAACTTCCGGGTTAGCACATTCACAATAAGCGCTTACGCCAACATGAATCACAAAAAACCGGTGATCTATTGCTTTTTTTAAGAGGTATATAACCAGTGGGCAATATTGTTAAAACAGGTAATATCTCAATCGGACAAGGATCTCAATTGATTTTGATCTCCGGCCCTTGTGTTATTGAAAATTATGAAACCACGTTTCAAATCGCATCATTTTTAAAAGAGCTAACAGCCCGATTGAATATCCCTTTTATCTTTAAAGCGTCTTATGACAAAGCAAACCGAACATCCATTGATTCCTTCAGGGGTCCCGGGTTAATGGATGGGCTCGAAATCTTGGGCCGGATTAAATCGGAACTCGACATTGCGATCATTTCGGATGTTCACAGGATATCCGAAATTGCAGATGCAGCAAGTGTTTTGGATGTCATTCAGATTCCTGCTTTTTTATGCAGGCAAACTGACTTTATTAAAGAAGTTGCCAAAACCGGAAAGCCGCTTAATATTAAGAAAGGACAATTTCTTGCCCCTTGGGATATAAGAAATGTCGTGGAAAAAGTGACGGCTACCGGAAACCGCCAGATTCTGCTGACAGAACGGGGAACAATGTTTGGATATAACAACCTCGTTGTCGATTTTCGCGGCATAAAAATAATGCAGGATACCGGCTGGCCGGTGATATTCGATGCAACACACAGCGTCCAGCTTCCTGGCGGGGCCGGCTCAAGTTCCGGAGGACAGCGTGAATTTGCATCAACTCTCGCCAGTGCGGCAGTGGCTGCCGGTGCAGACGGCGTATTTATGGAAGTTCACCCTGATCCTGACAAAGCATTGTGTGACGGGCCGAACTCATTAAAGCTTGATACTTTATATGAACTGCTTTCTAAGCTTAAGGCGATTAGAGAAGTTTTGTCTAGTTAGTTTCCATCCAGAAATAGCCTTTTTCCGTAATCTCTGCGCCAGGCTCAACTAAAAAGTAAACTAAAGTTTATTCGTAAAAATTACGATAAATCTAATAAGGATTATAGATCCCTAATACTTATAAACTCTTTTATTGTTCATCAGGTACTGTTTTTGAATGGTTGTAAACAAACTAAAAATAATCAAACTCCTTCTTCTTGATGTTGACGGCGTTCTCACTGACGGCGGAATAATTTATAACGATAACGGCGCAGAGACAAAAGTCTTTAACGTAAAGGACGGCCTTGGGATAAAACTCCTTCTGGATGCGGGAGTTCTTCTGGGCATCGTAACAGGCAGACGCTCAAATGCGCTTTATAGCCGATGCAAAGATCTTGGGATTGACCTTGTTTACGATGGTATCGCCAATAAGATCGATGTTCTTGATGCATTGTTGGATCAGACCGGCGTGTCTGCTGAAGAAGTTGCCTTTATCGGCGATGATCTGCCTGATCTATCATTGATGAAAAAGATAGGGCTCTCAATTGCCGTTAAAGATGCGCATCAAACGATCCGTGACCATGCAGATATGGTAACATCTGCCAAAGGTGGGCACGGGGCTGTAAGAGAAGCTTGTGAGGCGATATTAAAAGCTAAAGGTCTATGGAAAGACATTCTGGAACGTTTTTAGCATGAAATTCATAAAAAACATGTATCAGAAAAAGTTAAAATTTTTTCTGATCTCTTTGATCTTTCTGACATTTGGTGTCATTATTATAGTTTTTTTGCAATATCGCCATGTTTTAGAAAAAAACGACACCCTTGTTTCCATCGTTCAAAGCAAAGCAAATATCTCCATTGGCAAGGCGCATCAAACAGCTACCCGAAATGGAAGAAAGGAATGGAGTCTGGATGCCGCCTCGGCAGATTATATGGCTAAAAATAATCAGGCAATTTTCAAGGATTTGTCTGTGACATTTTATCTTAAAGATGAAACCAAGGTCTATATAACAGCAAATCAGGGCATTTTGAAAACTGATTCTAACGATATGGAAATATTTGGTAATGTTGTTGTAAAAAATAACGATTACAAACTAAGATGTGAAAACTTATATTACAAACATGGCGAGCGAATCATTTTTTCAAAAGTTCCGGTTAACATTACAGGGGATTCATTTGAGCTTGTTGCTGACTCCATGTCATTAAATTTAAACACCAATAAGGCGTTGTTTGAAGGAAGCGTCAAAGGAACCTTTAGTGAGCACTTCACACTTTAATCAATATTATTTCAAATCGTTACGATATTGGGTGGTGTTTTTTTTGCTCATCTTTTGCTTTTTAATGCACATGGCATATGCTGCTAATACGTCGTCTAAACCCACAAAAAAAAGTGCCGGAGGAAACGGAGCCATTCATATTACATCGGACAAGCTGATCGCTGACAACAAAACCGGATATGCCGAATTTATTGGAAATGTAAAAGCGACCCAGGACGACACCGTTATTACATCAGATCAGCTCAAAATTTTTTATAAAAAAAATATGGCTGACAAAGGGCCACTTTCTGTGAGTGAAGAATCGATCCATAAAATCGTTGCCGAGGGTAACGTTGAAATAAAATTTGACAACAGGGTTGCAACTGCTCATCAGGCCGTATACAATACAGAAACCATGGTGCTGGTTCTATCGGGAAACAACTCAAAGATCATCAGTGAAAATGATTCTATTTCCGGAGAAAAAATAACATTTTATAGAACAGATGGGCGCATTACGGTTGAGGGCGGAAATAGAAAACGAGTGGAAGCCGTGTTTTATTCGGGACAAAAGGGTATAAAATAATTGGCAACATTGTCTCTTGTAAATTTGGTCAAAATATATAATGGGAGACAGGTTGTAAATTCCGTTAACATGAAAATAAAAAACAACAGTGTTGTCGGCCTCCTCGGCCCAAACGGCGCGGGCAAAACCACGACCTTTTATATGACCATTGGAATGATAAAGCCCGATAAAGGACACGTATTTCTCGATGACGAAGACATAACGACGTATCCGATGTATCTGAGAGCACGCAAGGGCGTCGGATATCTTCCCCAAGAGACGTCCATATTTAAAAAACTGACTGTCAAACAAAATATCATGGCAATTCTTGAAACGTTGTCTATCTCAAAGCTTGATCAGGAAGAACGGGCAGATATGCTCCTTGATGAACTTGGAATAAAACATCTGATGAACCAAAAGGCCAATTTACTCTCCGGTGGGGAAAGGCGACGGCTCGAAATTACACGCGCACTGGCCACAAATCCTTCATTTATTCTTCTTGATGAACCTTTTGCAGGCATAGACCCATTGGCTGTCATCGACATTAAAAACATCATCGGACATCTTAAAAACAGAGGTATAGGCATTCTTATCTCGGATCATAATGTGAGAGAAACACTTGAAGCCTGTGACAAAGCGTATATATTAAATGATGGCAAGATTATTGAATCCGGACCTCCGGAAAAGATTGTATCAAGTAAAACCGCCCGGCGGATATACTTAGGAGACGAGTTTAAATTATAAAATGGCCCTAGAATTACGACAACAGTTAAAATTAACTCAGCAGCTGATCATGACCCCTCAGCTTCAGATGGCGATCAAGCTTCTGCAGCTGTCGAGACTTGAACTTTTGAATACGATTCGAAAGGAACTCGAGGAAAATCCGACACTGGAAGAGGAAATTCATGAAATTGCCGTTGAAGAATCGCCTGATATGCCGTCTGATAAAGCATCTGCCGATTCATCCTCAACAGAAGAGGTCACGATAAAGGAAAAGATCCGTGATGATATTGACTGGGATAATTATATCAATGAATACAGCTCTTCGGGCAGAACCCATTTCGAGGCCGAAAGAAAAGATTCACCAAATTTCGAATCTTTTATAGCCCATAAGGAATCTTTGCGTGACCATTTGCTTTGGCAACTTCTTATGACATCTCCGACAAAAGAGGAAGAAAATATCGGAAGCCTTATCGTCGGCAATCTAAATGAAGATGGTTATCTGGATGCGTCCGTAGAAGGTCTCACCACGATGAGCGGTTCTGATCCTGACAAGATTGAACGAGTTTTAGCCCTAATGCAAACATTTGATCCCACGGGTGTGTGCGCAAGAGATTTAAGGGAATGCCTGCTCATACAGGCAAAGCATTTTAATCTAGACAATACCATTGTGATCAAAATTATCGAAAACCATCTCAATCATCTTGAAAATAAAAACTATAAAGCCATAACAAAATCTCTAAAAGTAAGCATTGAAGATGTCATCACTGCTGTAAAAGTGATTAAAAGTTTAGAGCCAAGGCCCGGCAGGGAATTTGCCGAAGAAGAAGCCCAATATATCAATCCCGACGTTTTTGTCCACAAACTGGAAAATGAGTTTGTCATACTGGTCAACGATGATGGGATGCCAAGACTGCACGTTAACAATTTTTACAAAAACGCCTTCAAGGATGGCGGAGCCTTTTCCGACGATGCAAAGGAATATATTCAAGAAAAGATGAGATCCGCCACATGGCTCATTCGGAGTATTCATCAACGTCAGAAAACCATTTACAAAGTGATGGAAAGTATACTGAAGTTTCAGCGAAGTTTTTTTGAAAAGGGCATCGCATACTTGAAACCCATGGTATTGAGGGATGTTGCGGAAGACATCGGAATGCACGAATCGACCATCAGCAGGGTAACCACCAACAAATACGTCCATACACCGCGTGGTATTTTCGAATTGAAATATTTTTTTAACAGTTCTATCCAGCGGGTCCAGGGCGACGCGATTGCCTCTGCCAGTGTTCAAGAAAAGATAAGACAGATTATCGAGAGTGAAAATCCCAAAAAACCATACAGCGATGATAAAATCTCGAAACTTCTAAAGGAGTCAAACATTAGTATTGCTCGAAGAACCGTAGCCAAATATCGTGAAATGATGAGAGTATTACCATCGAACAAACGCAAAGAATTTTAGGGAGGTTTTACGCATGCAAACATCGGTGACATTTAAAAATATTGATCCCTCTGAAAATTTAAAATCATATGTCGGAGAAAAACTGGATCGCTTTGACAAATATTTATACAACCCTGCTGAAGCAAATGTTGTCCTTTCAGTGGAAAAATTTCGCCATATGGCTGAAATCAATATCATCGGTGACCGGCTTAACATTTATGGCAAAGAAGTAACTGGCGATATGTATTCCGCTATAGATATTGCCCTGGACAAACTTGAAAAACAAATAAAGAAAAACAAAGAAAAAATAAGGAAATATCGGAGCGGATCGAAATCCAATACAAAAGAAAATATTGTTGAAGACATGCCTTTTATGGAAGATGAGGCCACTCGACATGTCATCGTCAGAAATATTGAATATAAGCCTATGGATGTGGATGAAGCAATTATGCAGATGCGCCTTGTAAACGATAATTTTCTTGTTTTTACAGATGCCAGAAGCAATCGGGTCAATGTTCTCTATCGGCGCAAAGACGGTAACTACGGTCTGATTCAACCCAGAAGCTAATACCTGAATTTAGATGATATATTATTGGTGTTAATGAAATGAAAATTCTTGATGTTTTACCCAAAGAAACAATTCTTGCTGATTTGAAAGCCGTTGATAAAAAAGGAGTCCTCGAAGAACTTGTCATTCCTGTGGCCGATATTTCAGGTATAAACCCCGAAGATCTCGTAAAAGTTCTGATGGAACGAGAACAGCTTGGCAGCACCGGCATCGGTGAAGGCATTGGAATTCCACACGGCAAAGTTAAGGATCTTGATTCGCTGATTCTCGGTTTTGGTCTCAGCCAAAAGGGTGTCGATTTTGACTCTATGGACGGCCTGCCCGCCCATATTTTTTTTCTTCTAATCACTCCGGAAAATTCAACCGGCCTTCATTTGAAGCTTCTCGCACAAATATCGAAAATTTTAAAAAATGATCTTTTCAAGGAAAAACTCCTTCGTGCATCCAGCAGAGATGAGATTTATTCGATTATTAAAGAAAAGGAAGAAGAAGAATTTTAAACCCCGCCCTTTATTAAAAGTGAAAAAGTTAAATATATTCATTATTACAGGACTTTCCGGCTCGGGTAAGAGTTGCGCGCTTGCAGCATTGGAAGACACGGGCTTCTACTGTGTCGACAACATGCCGGTGGTACTTCTCCCAAAATTTGTGGAGCTGCCGATTGAAAGTGACCTGGAAATCGCCGGGTTGGCATTTGTGATGGATCTGCGAGAGAAAAGCTTTCTCTCCATGTATCCATCAATTTTTGAGTCTCTTAAGGTAAACGGATATAAACTAACCATTCTTTTTCTCGAAGCTGAAGAAGAGATTCTATTAGAACGTTACAGTCAGACACGTAGACATCACCCCTTGTCCCAAGGCAAAAGCCTTTTAGAGGGAATCCGTAAAGAGCAGGAGCAGTTAACAAAGCTTAGAACCGTTGCCGATAAAATTATTAATACCTCCCATTACAATGTCCACAAACTGAAGTCTGTTATCCGAAATATCGCTCTTCAGAGTAAAGATTTTGCTCCGATGAGCATAAATATACTGTCATTCGGTTTTAAGTATGGCGTTCCTTCTGATGCCAGCCTTATCATGGATGTTCGTTTTCTTTTAAATCCACATTTTGTTCCTGATCTGAAAGCACTGGATGGGAAAGCCGAAAAAGTTCAGAACTATATCCTAAACAACGACGACACTCGAACGTTTTTAAAAAAATATCTGGATTTCCTTGACTATTTAATTCCATTGTATGAAAAAGAAGGCAAAGCCTATTTAACCATAGGCGTCGGTTGTACCGGAGGCAGACATCGATCAGTGGTCATTGCCGAAGCTATATCAAAACATATAAAAAAACCAGACAGAAAGATCATGGTCACACATCGTGATATTGATCTTTAGTAAGGAGCATTATGATAGGTATCGTTATTGTGACACACAGTCAGCTTGGAGATGCGCTTATTGATGCTGCCGAATTCATTCTCGGAACTCGACCCGATACCATGGTATCTGTTTCCATCAATTTGAAAGAAAATGCAGATAAACTCCGCAAAAAGATTTCTGAAGCAATTAAAGCGGTTGACCGTAATAAAGGGATTTTAATCCTTACAGACATGTTTGGCGGAACACCTTCCAACTTGAGCTATTCATTTCTTGAAGAAGGAAAAGTGGAAGTCATATCCGGCGTTAATCTTCCTATTCTGATCAAAGCCACAGATTTTCAGAAAAAAGAAATGGATCTTTGTGATCTTGCTGAACATCTTGAAGCGTTTGGGAAAAAAAGTATTTCACTTGCCAGTGGAATTTTAAAAGGAAATAAACGGGAATAAACCCATCTTGGAGGAAATAATATGAGCGTTAAAGTCGGTATTAACGGTTTTGGGAGAATAGGACGTCTTGTTTTCAGGGCTTTAATCAATCACCCTGAACTTGAGGTTGCGGCCATTAATGATCTTATGAATTCAGCCACAATAGCCCATCTTCTTGCTTACGATTCTGTTCACGGCAGTCTGAAGATGGACGTCATTGCAAAAGATGACTCAATAGTAGTTGGCGGAAAGTCGGTTGCGGTAACATCTATAAAAGATCCCGCCGCCCTCGCCTGGAAAGATTATAATGTAGACATTGTTGCGGAATGCACCGGTCTTTTTAGAGACCATGAAACCGCTTCAAAACATCTTACTGCCGGTGCACGGAAGGTGATCATATCGGCACCTGCACAGGAACCGGATATTACCATTGTCATGGGTGTCAACTCAAATCAGTACGATCCCAGAAATCATAATATCATATCAAACGCCTCTTGTACGACAAATTGTCTTGCACCGATTGCCAAGGTGCTTTTGGAAAACTTCGGGATTAGAAGCGGCTTAATGACAACCATTCATTCTTACACGGGCGATCAGCGGCTGCTCGATTTTCCTCATAAAGATCTTCGGAGGGCCCGGGCCGCCGCAATGAACATGATTCCGACGACCACAGGCGCAGCCAAGGCTGTGGCTCTGGTACTGCCTGAGCTCACCGGAAAGCTCAACGGCCTGGCCATTCGGGTCCCCACACCAAATGTATCCATTGTCGACCTGGTTGCAAGTTTGGAAAAAACAGGGGTTACGGTTACTGATGTAAATTCAGCTCTAAAAGAGGCATCTGAAAAATCGCTTGCCGGAATCCTTGGATATAGTGAACTTCCGCTGGTATCCTCCGATTATAATGGATCGACGTTATCTTCAATTGTGGATGGACTGACAACCTATGTCGTGGACAATATGGTCAAGGTCCTATCCTGGTACGACAATGAGACCGGATATTCAAACAGGATGGTGGACCTGGCGGCCATGATTGCGGCTCAATTGTAAGACCTTTATAAACTTTACCGCTTCATGTATAATTAAATTTTTACTGAAAGAACTCGTGACTAATGGCTCGTAATGAAAGAACCTGCCCGGACTATTCATAAAGGTCTCTGCTTAAACAGGTGATTTCATCTAAAAAGTCAAATCATCGGTGGTTCTTTCAAAACGATCCCTAAATCACTCAAACAGCTTCCAGTCAAAAATTTAATTATACATGAAGCTCTTTTGAAATCGATTTGTTTCAAAACTCTCAATAGGAGATAAGTAAATGGACAACCGCAGACCACTCATTGCCGGCAACTGGAAGATGTTTAAAACATGTTCCGAAGCTGTTGAAACGGCAAAGCATCTTGTTAAGCTTGTATCGACGTCCGTCGATGTCGATGTAATGATTGCACCGCCGTTTACTGCACTGGCACAGGTTTCAGATGTGGTAAAAGGAACGTGCATATCACTGGGCGCACAGAATCTCTATTGGGAGGCCCAAGGTGCATATACCGGTGAAATATCACCATCCATGCTTATTTCAGCCGGATGCCGATACGTCATTATCGGACATTCCGAACGACGTCAATATTTCGGAGAAACTGACGAATCTGTTAACAAAAAGGTAAAATCGTCTGTCAATAATACATTAATACCGGTGATGTGTGTTGGAGAATCTGAAAAAGAACGGGAATTAAACGAAACTTTTTCAGTGCTTGACAAACAGGTAAAAAATGGGTTAGAGGGCTTTTCTCACGATGATCTGAAAACGCTGGTCATCGCATATGAACCGGTATGGGCCATCGGAACCGGAAAAACAGCAACCACTGATCAGGCCCAGGAAGTCCATAAATTTTTGCGCACGACGATTGAAACAATTTTCGGAAATATGCTTGCCAAATCTATGAGAATCCTATATGGAGGTAGCGTTAAACCGAATAATATCGATGAACTTATGTCAATGCCTGATGTTGACGGCGCACTGGTAGGCGGCGCAAGCCTCGATCCGGAAACATTCAGCAAAATCGTTCAATTTCAGAGTCAAACTTAATAAAATTATGTCAACATTTTTAATCATCATACACACAATTGTTAGCATCGCCCTTATTTTGATCATTCTGCTTCAGACCGGTAAAGGGGCAGATATGGGGGCTGCTTTTGGCGGGGGCGCCAGTCAGACGCTTTTCGGCAGTACCGGTTCGTCAACGTTTTTGGGGAAATTAACAACAGTGGCAGCCGTGGTTTTTATGTTAACTTCCCTGAGCCTTGCTTACATATCAGGCCATCGTACGACAAATTCCATTATGATGGATAAAAAGCCGCCCATAGAGCAACAGTCTGCGCCGGCTACACCGGAGAAAACCCCTCAACCGAGTCCGGAAGCTTCACAGCCCGCAAAACCTGCTCAGGCTAAATAAGCCCGAACTCATTTTTATGAGATTCTTATGGTGCATGTGCCGAAGTGGTGGAATTTGGTAGACACGCTATCTTGAGGGGGTAGTGGGGAGACCCGTGCCGGTTCAAGTCCGGCCTTCGGCACCATCTTTTTACATATTCCAAAGGGTTTAAAGGGGTTATCCTCTATTAAACCCTTTTTCTTTTGCCCGAAATTGGTATATGCCCTGCCCTTTTATCGTTTCTTTTAGACTTTCTTTATATCTGACGGTTGCACCCTTTTTGGGTCGTTTGGCTTTTGCATGTAATTTTTTGTCAAAATTGTCTTGACATGCCACATTGTGATATTATTATAAGGTAGTTAGGCATAATGAAATAACCGTTTACCCTTGCCTAACCTCCTTTCTCCAGCCCCTGGTTTCTCCAGGGGCTTTTATATTTTTCTCAGAAGAAAAAATTCCGGTATGGCGTTATCAAACATAGTATTATTGAATAGATACGATTAAAAATTAAAATTATATTCTTGTAGCCGCTTTATTTTACTTAAGTCATCACAGGCTTCCTCAGTACCCAACCTACATGCATTTTCTAAAGATGTTTTCACTGCTTCAATTTCATGCATTGCATAATACGCAAAAGACTTTGCAAGCTGAATTTCACCCAAATTTGGATATTTCATTTCAAGCCGATCAAGATATATTACCGCTACCCTCCATTGTCCTTTTCTTAAAAGTCTATATGCATGCGCTAAATCATGGCCGGGTTCAATTTTCTTGCTAATCGGCGGTTCCATCTTTTTACGCAGAGTTGTTTTTGCTTCCTTTTTTTCATATTCTAAGTTTAAAATTTCAGCCCTGATGAAATCTACAGGAGTAATTTTAACCCTGATTTGAACAAAATATTTAGAAATGTCGCCGGTTGATGTCCATGTTTCCTTTATAATGTCTTCATTTATTTCATCCGCCAATATGCTATAGATCTCATCCTTTCTATGTTCATAGGGCTCAACCAGTTTTTTTCTTTTAAAATATTTTCCGGCCAACTCAACAGCCGTTTTTTTTGCGTTGAAGCATGCCAATTTTTTCGTGATTTGTTTTGAGTCACCTTTTTTAAACAGGCATACACCTTCTGACTCCAACTCAATTGTGCTATTGTTTCTGTTGTCCTGAGAAAACCCGGAACCAGATAAAAATATCAGAAAAATAACCCATATAATCGTTTGAATTCTCATTTTCCCATCCATAATTATGAAAAAATTTTATTTTCGCCAGAATTCCGGAACAAAAAGAATAATCACCGTATATATCTCGAGCCTTCCCAAGAGCATGCACCATATGAGTACCCATTTGCCCAGATAGGGTATCTGGGCAAAGTTGTCCACCGGCCCCACCATCCCCAGGCCGGGGCCTATATTTCCGATGGTGGCTGCAACCGAAGCAAGTGAGGTAATAAAATCAACCCCCATACCCGCAATCAGCACGGTGGAAAAAGCAAACAATCCCACATAAAGGCCCATAAACCCCAGTACGCTCCGAACAACATCTTCGGGAACAGATACACCCCCGATTTTAATATGTTTGACCGCCCTGGGATGGATAAGTAAAAAAAGTTCTTTGTAGCAGTATTTAAGATAGAGCATGACACGAAGACATTTCATTCCACCACCGGTGGAACCTGCCGACGCCCCTAAAAACATACATAATATTAATATAACCTGGGACATGGCAGGCCAAAGTTCGTAATCGGCTGTAACATAACCTGTTGTTGTAACAATGGAAACCACCTGGAATGCACCATAGCGGAAGGCTCGGCCGATGGTCTCGTATACAGATCCATAAACATTAAACGTCACAATGACAATCAGCAAAATAACTGCGCCGATGAAAAAACGACACTCTGAGTCCCGCCAGAACGCAAGGGGTTTTCCTCTTAGAAACTGATAATGAAGCGAAAAATTTATTCCTGCCACGAGCATAAAAAAAATGATCACCGAATCAATATATACACTGTCGTAATGGGCGATAGAAGCATTTTTGGTTGAAAATCCACCGGTTGGCATGGTTGTGAAGGCATGACAAAGGGAATCATAAAGATCCATTCCCCCCAACATAAGAAGGAGGACCTGTGCCAGAGAAATGAGTGCATACACTTTCCAGAGAACCGTGGCGGTATCCCTGATACGTGGTTTAAGCTTGTCAGGTACGGGGCTCGGAACCTCTGCCTTATAGAGCTGCATGCCACCAACGCCCAAAAAAGGGAGGATCGCTACGGATAAAACGATGATTCCCATTCCCCCCAGCCACTGGATTAGACTTCGCCAGAAAAGGAGTCCTTTTGATACGGCCTCTATATTCGTTAAAATCGAAGACCCGGTGGTGGTAAATCCGGAAACGGATTCAAAAAACGCATCCACGAATGTTTCAACTTCAGGTCCCAGATAAAACGGGAATGCGCCGAAAAACCCGATGGCCGTCCACCCGATGGCTACGATGGCCATTCCTTCACGATGGCTGATGTGTTCTACCTTTGTTCTTCTGAAACAGACAATGAGAAAAATACCGGAAGCAATGGTTATTCCCATGGATTGCACCAGGGGAATAATACTTTGATCCTTGAAGTAAAATCCGAAAAAGAGAGGAAATATCATGCACATCCCCAAAAAAATGATGAGCATCCCGGTGATGTTCAGGATAACAGACCACCGCATTTAAAAATACTCCAGCTTTACAGCAAGGATTTTTTCGATTTTTTGGATGGCTTGTTTTTTTGCAAAAATGATGATCCTGTCATTGGGTTCGATGACGCTTGAACCTGTGGGGATAATGACAATGTTATTACGTATGATACAGGTAACCAAGGCACCTTTTGGAATGGAGATGTTTTTTATTGGCTTACCGACAATGTCTGAAGTCTCCAGAGCTACAGCCTCCATGACTTCAGCCTGTTCACCTTTAATTGCTTTGGTCGAAAGGACCCTTCCTTTACGTATATGCTGCAAAATGGTATTTACAGCCGAAAGTCTCGGACTCACAACCAGTTCAATACCTATCATCGACATCAAGGGGAAATAACCGAACTTGCTGATTTTTGTTATTGTTCTGGGTACCCCCATCCGTTTGGCAAGAAGGGAAGTTATGATGTTGGTTTCCTCATCGTTTGTCAGGGT
>Ga0307425_1000157_pt1 | contig 40603 bp, 37 predicted proteins | sample SalMarWE160330MG_FD_202152 | JGI IMG/M metagenome (GOLD analysis project Ga0307425, IMG submission 202152) | Salt marsh sediment microbial communities from the Plum Island Ecosystem LTER, Massachusetts, United States - WE1603-30 | ecosystem: Environmental > Aquatic > Marine > Intertidal zone >... | reverse complement strand
ATGCTTTCGATCTCCCCTTGATGGGCAAGGAACTGGATCTGAACAAGATCGGCTGGGGCCTGAAAAGAAAAGAAAATTTGGCCGATGTCCTTTCTCCTGTGGGAGGGGTGATTACAGAAGTGAATTCCAAGGTCAGGGAAAACCCGGAACTTGCCAACCGTGAGCCTTACGGTGAAGGATGGCTCTTCCTGGTGCGCACGCCGGATATCAAGAAGGCCGCTAAAAAGCTGATGACAGACACAGAGGGTTTTGAATGGATAAATGGTGAGGTGACACAATTAGAAGGCATGATCGAGGAGGTTGCCGGTCCTCTGGCTGCCGACGGCGGTTACCTGCAAGAGGACATCTTCGGCAATATTCCGGATCTCGGCTGGAAAAACCTGACCAAAACTTTTCTCAAGACGTGATCTGGATTTGTCGAGAGCCAAAAATATTTGCTACAAAGGCACGAAGACACAAGCCGACTTCGCCATAGTAGCTTTAGCTACGACGGCTGAAAGAACAAATTTATTTTAGTGTCTTTGTGTTTTGGTTGCGATAAATAATTATTACCATAAGTAAGGAAGAAAAATGGGATCAACACGTCGGAAAAATCAATCACCGGAAAAAAACCATCCTTGCCTCTGGATGCAGGCCGGAGTGGTTCACCGCAAATTTTGTTACAACGACTATGATTGTTCCCCATGCCGTTTTGACAGTGCCATGCGGCAAGCAGCCGTTTTGAACCAAAAACTGAAAGAGGAAGGAAAAGCCCCAAAGGGGAAGAAGGCCCAAATCGTTTTTTGGAAAGATCGATTAAAAGAACTGCCGGCAAACCAGCGACCATGTTTTCACCATATGAAAGGTCGTATCGACTTTCGGGCCTGTACCCATGAATACCGGTGTGGAAATTGTGAGTTCGATCAATATTTCCAGGATCAATATACGGTACATGCTTTTGTCAGGCCGGTGGATTTTTTGGATGTGGAAGGATTTAAAATTCCACAAGGATACTATCTCCATCAAGGACATTGCTGGGCAAAATTGGAAGAAGGTTCTGAAGTGAGGTTGGGCATCGATGATTTTGCCCTGCGCCTTTTGGGTCCTCTGGATCAGATTAAGGCCCCCCTGGTGGGCAAGGAAATACAGCAAAACCGTTCGGACATCCTAATGAACCGGGGAAAGTTTGAAGCAAAGGTGCTTTCGCCGATCAGCGGCGTCGTTACAGCGGTAAATTCCAAATTGAGAGAACAAGGCAACCTGGCCAATGCGGATCCTTATTCAGAAGGCTGGATCTTAAGGATTCATTCCCATAGCCTTCGACAGGATCTGAAAAATTTGATGATCGGAAATGAAACCGAAGCATTCTTTTCTGAAGAGGTGGATCGTCTGTATAACCTCATAGAAGATGAGGCCGGGCCCCTTGCAGCAGACGGGGGCCAGCTCCACAATGATATCTTCGGGAACCTACCCCAGCTGGGATGGGAACGGTTGACAAAACTGTTTCTGCGCACCTAACTAGTGTCCATCCATAAATGGTCTTTTTATCCAATCCGCCGAAGGCGGACAAGTCTCTGTGTTATGCTTAAAAAATAATCCTCGGAATATTAAACATATGCCTGTGGTTATTTTTTTCGCGTGGCTTGATCTTGAACAAAAATTCTCATTTATGGATGGACACTAACCAACCCGGAGAACCCGGAAATCGAAAATCAAAAAAACGTGACCTCATTTTTTCTTCAATTTTTTCAATTCATCTTTTAATAGTATCTTACAGTATCGACACAGTTGATCTGATTTTCGGTCCACATCTTTAATACTGCGACAGTAATGCATGATGCAGCCCTTATCATTACAATGACGCAGGTTAAACGTATGACCCAGTTCGTGAAGCACCTCTTTAGCCATCCGATTTTCAAATTCTTTTTCCATAGTTGTAATAGAAAGACCCTCTTGCAGCCGGAATGTCGATACAATGCACGCTTTCCCGGCAAGTTGGGCTTCACCGTAAACATGGGTCAGGATCGGAATAAAAAGGTCAACATTGGTAATTGCAACCACTTTAATGGCCTGAAAAGGTGATGTGCTCGCCAGTTTTTCGAGAATTGCCGTGGAGTGATACTGATCCCTTTTCAGGTCATAGGCAAAATTGACATTTTGAAGCAGGGATTTTATCTTCGTTTGAAAGCCGAATGTTCGGTGTATTTCTTGGCCCAGGGATTGGTAGTTACAAACATCAATATTTTCGATGGGGGAAATGATGATTTTTTGCAAAATTCAGATGATAACCTCATTTATAGATGCGTGAAGCCGTCTGTTTCAACGCTTAATCTTTCACTTTTGAAGAATTAAAAATACCTGAAGCTCTTTCGAGATCGATTGGTTTCAAAGGACTAAACTTTTATCTAAATTGCGATTGTCAAGCCGGTTTTTTCAGCTTGTATCGCTTGATTTTACTGTAGAGTGTGGAACGGTCTATGCCCAGTATCTCCGAACTTTTTTTAATATTCCATTGATTGTTGTTAAGTATTTGGATAATATGCATTTTTTCAACCTCTTCGAGGGAATTGTCTTTTGAAGGAATACAGTATTCAGGCCTGAAAATGGGCAGATCTTCAGGCAGAATGTAACGGCTTTTGCTGACCACCACCGCCCGTTCAATGGCATTTTCGAGTTCTCTGACGTTTCCCGGCCATTCATAGAGCATCATTTCGTCCATGGCATCCCGGTTGATGCGATCGATGGGCTTGTTGGTTTCCTGTGTAAAACGGCGCAAAAAGTGTTCGGCCAGAAGCGGAATATCTTCTTTGCGTTCCCGAAGCGGGGGAATCTCAAAAGAGATCACATTCAGACGGTAGTATAGGTCTTCACGAAAAATTCCCTCTTTGACCGCATCTTCGAGATTTCTATTGGTGGCGGCAATCACTCGAAAATCAGATTTGAGGGGCTGAGTCCCTCCCACCCGATAAAATACGCGATCTTCCAGCACCCTCAAAAGGTCAATCTGCATCCTCATGCTGATCTCCCCGATTTCGTCCAAAAAGAGGGTACCGCCGTGGGACATTTCCAGGCGTCCTTTTTTGGTTTCTTTGGCGTCCGTGAACGCCCCTTTTTGATGGCCGAAAAGTTCGCTTTCCATAAGATGTTCTGGAACGGCGCCGCAGTTGACCACCACAAACGGGCCATCACAACGGGAACTGTTGGAATGAATGGCTTTGGCGGCAAGTCCTTTGCCGGTCCCGGTCTCACCGGTTATCATAACGGTTGAGTTCCTGGGTGAAACATCCATGATAAGATCGAATATTTCCTGCATCGGCCTGGACTGGCCGATCATACTCTCGAATCGGGTTCGATCCTTGAATTGGGCTTTTAGATATATGTTCTCCCGAAGCTGAGCCTGATTCTTAAGTATTTTATCAATGATAATACCAAGTTCATCCGGATCAAACGGTTTAAGGAGATAATCGAAGGCGCCATTCTTCATCGCCTCGATGGCCGTTGCGATGGAACCGTACGCGGTGATCATCACCACAGCCACGTCAGAATCAGTTTCTTTAACATGTTTTAGAACATCCAGGCCGCTGATTCCTTCCATTTTGATATCGACCAGGAGGATATCGTAGCGGGTATCTTTTAGCTTTTTTAAAGCGTCTTCCCCGCTGGCAGACGTATCGATATAATGACCATCCCGTTCAAGCCATCCGGCCAAAGATTCGCGCATGATGGGTTCATCATCAACGATCAGGATCTTCGTGACGAGCATGGATACCTCCGGACTGTTCAGATTGATTCGATATTGGTTTCAAAGGAATGTCTATGTTGAAAGTGGTGCCGTTTCCTTTTTCGGATTGAACATAGATAGAACCTTGGTGCTCTTGAATAATGCCGTAAGCCAAAGAGAGTCCGAGCCCCACCCCTTTTCCTCTTTTCTTGGTGGTAAAAAAGGGTTCAAAAAGTCTCGAAAAATTTTCATCGGGTATGCCCACCCCGGTATCCTTGAAAACAACCTTGATCTTGCCTTTTTTCGAAGAATGACGTGTGGTGATGCTCAACTCACCTTTTCCGGCAGATTCCATTGCTTCTGCAGCGTTGGAGACGATGTTCATGAAAACCTGCTGAAGCTGGTCTTCTGAACCGATAAGATCAGGCAGATCCGGGTCCATTTGTTTTTTGACTTTAATGTTGTTGATTTTGAGAAGGTTCGAATTCAATAGCAGTGTTTTTTCGATGAGCCGGTTGATGTTTAATTGGGTTGATCGCATTTTGGATTGCCGGGAAAAGGCCAGCAAGTTCGAAACAATCCGGCTGATTCGACGGGTTTCCGTTTCCATTAGGGACAGATATCGCTTGAATTGTTCCATCTCCTTTGGGGAGATAGGTCCTTCATCGATAATCCGTTTGATGAGCATGATCAGGTTTAATATCCCGGCGTTGGGATTATTGATTTCATGGACCACAGAGGCCGACAACTTGCCGAGAGAGGCCATCTTGTCCTGATGGATAAGTTTGGAATGGGTTTCTTTCAACTGGCGGGTTCGTTCTTCCACCATTTGTTCCAGACGGCGGGTAATTTTTTCTTCTTCTATCTTTCGTTCGGTAATATCCCGGCTGATTTCAATAAATTTTGAGATTTTGCCGTTGTTTTCCCAGATGGGAAAAATGGTAATCTCAATATACCGACGTTCACCATTATGGTTAAAACGGGACATGACCTTTGTCACCGGCCTTTTGTTGTCAATGACTTTTTTTAATGGACAGACGATATCGTCAAAACTGCACGGCGTGTTGCTTTTTTGATAAACTTCATGACATTTTTTCCCGATGACTTCGTTTCGGGCATAACACATCTTCTCCAGAAAGGTTTCATTAACGTCGATAATTTCTTTTTCAGGGGTAATCACCAGGATGAATTCCTGGATGCCGTTGAGAATGGTTTCCATCTCTTTTGTTCGTTCTCTGAGTTTTTGTTCCTCTCTTGCGATGGCTTTCCAGAATATTTTAAAGACGTCATATGCCATTATTCGGATGTGAGGGGGTCTGGTATTGAGAATATCTTCAAAGAGATGCTGTTTTGACGTGAGAATAATGATCAGGCGAATATTGTATTTTGCATCATACAGGTCATGATAATCGGTGAAAGTCAAAAGGTTCATTTTTTCGGCGATCACCATGCCCGGATTCTTTGGATCGGGATCGGCGACAGCCACGATGGCGGCATTGACCCCTTCCTGCTTATCGTCAAAGGTGGTCTTTTCAAGAATTTCTTTACAAAAAGTACCCCCGCCCACAAGGGCGATGTTCATATTTGAAGATGTGTGATGATTCATGTTTTACAAATTATCATGCTCAATGATCTGTTTCAAGGCTATTTTTCATCTAAACTGAGCGTTTCAAATAGTGACAGGGCTATAAAAAAGTAATAATTATGATTTATATATATTGTTAACATTTATTAATGGATTCCATTTAATCGGTGGATATATTAAAGAAAAAAATTGTCACCATTTGAAACCCTTTGGGCTTCGCTTTCAGCTTCGACCCAACAAGTCGGGCTTGCCGAGTTTACCGAATCTGCTGCGTTATGATACATTTGCAGTAGCAGACTACGGCTGCATGTCTCATGCCTTGCATCTCCCCGAAAGACGGGATCTTACGATCGGCAAACTCGACAATCGCTCAATTCAAATTTCACCATATGTTCAGTCAGTTGACAAATTTAACAGGTGCCTTTTCAATATGTGTTAAATTCTGGCTGACCAATTTAGCACTTATCTTACGGATATGTATTAAATTTTGGTTGACAAATTTAACATAGAGAGAGTAAAAGGTTTCTTTGGTTGTGGTCCAAGAGTTCATAAATGAATGAAGTTTGGATTCGATCTTCCTCATCTATTATTCAAAACACAACATAAGGAGTTCCACATGACTGATAAGATCCTCGGATCCGTTCTGGTCGTCGGGGGTGGAATCGCCGGAATGCAGGCCTCACTGGACCTGGCGGATTCCGGATATCTGGTTCATCTGGTGGAAAAATCATCCGCCATCGGTGGTGTAATGAGTGAACTGGACAAAACATTCCCCACCAACGATTGTGCAATGTGAATTATTTCACCCAAATTGGTCGAGGTCGGCCGACATCTTAATATCAACCTTATTACCTGTGCTGAAATTGATAAGGTTGAGGGTACTGAAGGAAATTTCAAAGTTACCGTCAACAAAACCCCCCGCTATATTGATCCCGACAAATGTACATCCTGTGGCGACTGTGTCGAGGTGTGTCCTGTGTTATTGCCCAACGAGTATGATTATGGGTTTAGCGATAGAAAGGCGACATATAAAAAATACGCCCAGGCGATTCCTGGTGCATTTGCCATCCAAAAGACAGACCAGGCACCCTGCCGCATGGCATGTCCTGCGGGTTTGAACGTTCAGGGGTATGTTCAGATGGTGGGACAGGGTAAATATAAAGAAGCCCTTCAAATTATTATGGAAGACCTGCCGTTGCCCGGCATTTTAGGGCGCATTTGCCCTCATGGCTGCGAAGATGCATGTCGCCGGTGTGATGTGGATTCTCCGGTGGCCATCCGGAATCTCAAGCGGTTGGCGGCCGATCAATTCGATCCCCGGGATATCGAGATTGCATGCCCTCCGGCAAGGGATGAAAAAGTGGCCATCATCGGTTCCGGTCCGGCCGGCCTGTCTGCCGCATATCATCTGGCCCGCAAGGGGATTTTATCCACCATATACGAGGCATTGCCCCAAGCCGGCGGGATGCTGCGGGTGGGGATACCCGAGCATCGCTTACCGAGAAATATCCTGGATCAGGAAATCGAAGTTATCACCAAACTGGGTGTCGAAATTAAAACCGACACGCCTCTGGGTCCGGATTTAACGGTGGATGATCTTTTCAACCAGGGATATAAAGCGGTTTATCTGGGTATCGGCGCCCATAAGGGCATCGAACTGGGTGTTCCGGGTGAAAAGGCCAGCGGTGTTCGCCAGGGGGTTGATTTTTTAAGGGAAGTGAACCTCACCGGAAAAGCCGATGTGGGTGAAAATGTCGGCATTATCGGCGGCGGAAACGTGGCCATCGACGTGGCCCGCTGTGCGGTTCGGATGGGTGCGAAAAATGTCAACATCATTTATCGTCGAACCCGTGCTGAAATGCCGGCGTGGGAAGAAGAGATTGCCGCAGCCGAGACCGAAGGCGTCAACATTGAGTATCTTGCCGCACCCCAGGAAATTTTGACCCAGGACGGCAACGTGGTTGGGCTCCGCTGCATCCGCATGGAACTGAGCGATGTGGATTCATCCGGGAGACGTCGGCCGGTACCGGTTCCGGGGACGGAATACGATATCGATATCGATCAATTGATTCCGGCCATCGGCCAGAGACCGGATCTTTCGGCCATCGAAGATATTTCAGGGCTGGAATTTTCCCGGTGGGGGACCACCGAGGTGGACGCTATTTCTTATGCCACCGGCCGTGAAGGGGTGTTTGCCGGCGGCGACGTCCAGACCGGACCGTGGGTGGCCATCGGCGCCATTGCCGCGGGAAAAGAAGCCGCCGAATCCATCATCCGGTATATTGACGGCCGGGATATGGTTCAAGGACGGGAACCTGTTGTCAAAGAAAATCCTCTCTACCGTCCGATTCCTTTGGGCATTCCCAAAGAAGCCAGGGCCAAGATGCCCGAGCTTGCCCTTGAACAGCGCAAAGGAAACTTCAGAGAGGTTGAACTGGGATACGAAGAGAGTGCCGGACAGGATGAAGCCCATCGATGTTTGAACTGCGGGTATTGCTGTGAATGTTACCAGTGCGTGGATGCCTGCGGCCCCCAGGCCGTGACTCTGGAAACCCATGCCCAGAAACCCGAGACCCTGGAACTCGAGGTGGGTTCGGTGATTCTGGCACCGGGTTTTAAGCCCTTTGATCCGTCTAAATTCGAAAACTACAATTACATCAAGCATCCGAATGTGGTCACCTCCATCGAGTTCGAGCGAATTTTATCGGCCACAGGGCCGACTGAAGGACATCTGGTGAGGATGTCGGACCATAAAGAACCGAAAAGGATTGCATGGTTCCAGTGCATCGGTTCAAGGGATATGAATCGATGCGACAATGCCTACTGCTCTTCGGTGTGCTGTATGTATGCTGTTAAAGAAGCGGTGATTGCCAAGGAGCATTCAGGAAATGATTTGGACTGTGCCATATTTTTCATGGACATGCGCACCCACGGCAAAGATTTTGATAAATATTACGAAACAGCAAAAGAAAAGCACGGTGTGAGATTTGTTAGAAGCCGTGTGCATACCGTTGATCCGGTACCCGGGACAGATGACCTTGAAGTCCGATATGTTACCGACGAAGGAGAGATCAAAACCGAAATTTTTGATCAGATTGTCCTGTCCGTGGGCATGGAGATTTCTTCAGAAATTGTCGATCTGGCCGGAAGGCTCGGCATTGAACTCAGCGAAGGCAATTTCTGTAAAACAGAGAGCATCGATCCCATCGCAACCCAAAACAAAGGTATATATGTCTGTGGCGCGTTTCAAGGTCCCAAAGACATTCCTGAGTCGGTCATGGAAGCCAGCTCGGCGGCATGCAGCGCCGGTATCAGTCTGGCGTCTGCTCGCGGGTCTCTTGTCCGTGAAAAGGTATTTCCGGTCGAAAGTGACGTGTCGGATAAAGACGCCCGAATCGGCATCTTTGTCTGCAACTGCGGGATCAATATCGGTGGTGTGGCCGATGTTCCGGCCATTGCCGAATATGCGAAAAGCCTGCCCAACGTCGCTTATGTGGAAGAGAACCTCTTTACCTGCAGTCAGGACACCCAGGATAAGATGGTCGAGGTGATTAAAGAACACAACTTAAATCGCATTGTTGTGGCAGCCTGTACCCCGAGAACCCATGAACCGTTGTTCCAGGAAACCATACGGAATGCCGGCCTCAATGCCTATCTTTTTGACATGGCCAATATCCGGAACCAGTGTACCTGGGTGCATGCAAACGATAAAAAGAGCGCCACGGAAAAATCAAAAGACTTGGTGCGGATGGCGGCCAACAGAGCTTCTTTGCTGGAAGCGATTCCCTCTATTTCAGTGGACATCAACAAATCGGCACTTGTGATCGGTGGCGGTATTTCCGGCATGACCGCAGCGCTGAGCCTGGCCGACCAGGGGTTCCCGGCAACCATTGTGGAAAAATCGTCCGAACTCGGCGGCGCTGCAAAGGATCTGAAACAGACCTGGAAGGGCCAGGATGTTCAGGCGTATCTTTCCGGTCTCGTTGGAAAAGTGAAGCAGCATCCCGACGTTGAGGTGTTGACGGACGCTGAAGTGGTGAGTGCGTCCGGGTTTGTGGGCAACTTTGAAACCCAGGTGGCCAATGGAAACGGTACGAAAACCGTTCAGCACGGGGTGACCATTGTGGCCACCGGCGGCAAGGCTGCTGATGTTGATGAGTATCTCTATGGAAAGAATCCAAGAGTGACCCGATGGCATGATCTGGAGCATGACCCTGAAAAGTTGAAAAATGCCGAAAGCATCGTGTTCATTCAGTGTGTGGGGTCAAGGGACGACAACCGACCGTATTGTTCCAGAATTTGCTGTACGGCTTCCGTATTGCAGGCCATTTCCATCAAAGAGCAGCATCCGGATACCGATGTTTTTATTCTCTATCGGGATATCCGAACCTATGGCGAAAAAGAGTACCTGTACAAAAAAGCCCGGGAAATGGGGGTTATTTTTGTCCGATATTCACAGGATAATAAACCCAACGTCAGGGAAATCGAAAATGGACTCGAAGTGGATGTTTTTGATCCGATTCTGCAAAAGAACATCACCATAATGGCCGATTATGTCAATCTTGCCACAGCCATCGAACCGGCAGAAAATGCGGAAATATCGGAATTCTATAAAATTCCGCTCAATGCCGAAAACTTTTTCATGGAAGCCCATGCCAAGCTTCGGCCGGTGGATTTTGCCACCGACGGCATTTTCCTTTGCGGGCTGGCACATTATCCAAAGGGTGTTGACGAAAGCATTGCCCAGGCCATGGCGGCGGCCAGCCGGGCAACGACTATTCTGGCAAAAGATTCCGTTCAGATTTCGCCGCTGGTATCCCAGGTCGATGCTGAGAAATGTATCGGATGCGGGCTTTGCGAGGAAGTCTGTGCGTTTGCCGCCATCGAACTGGAAGAGGTTGAAGGAAAAGGGTATCGTGCCAAGAATATCTCAGCGTCCTGCAAGGGATGCGGACTTTGTGCGGCGTCATGCCCGCAACAAGCCATCGATATGCTCCATTTCCGGGATGCACAAATTGTCGCTTCCATTTGTGCGGCAGTCTAGACATTGACTATTGATTATTTATGATTGATTATTGGGGTTTGATTTTTTTAGTAGATATTATTCATTCTTCAATATTCAATATTCAATCGAAAGGGTGATATAATGGGAGATTTTGAACCTAAAATCGTTGCTTTTTTGTGCAATTGGTGTGCCTATGCCGGGGCTGATCTGGCCGGCGTTTCACGCTTACAGTATCCGCCCAGTATCCGAACCATACGCGTGATGTGTTCGGGTAGAGTCGATCCGCTGTTCGTGCTGGAAGCATTTAAGGATGGATGTGACGGCGTGCTGGTGGCCGGGTGACATTTCGGCGATTGCCATTACCTGGAAGGTAATAAACAGGCCGAAAAGAAAATCCGTTTGACCCAAAAATTGTTTGACATCGCCGGTATTGGCAAAGAGCGGCTCCACCTGGCCTGGGTGTCATCGGCCGAGGCCCAGCGGTTTGTAGAGGTCGTTATCAATACCACCGAATCGGTTAAAGCCAAGGGAAAATTTGATCCCAAAGCGTTTGAATATGAACTCGCCGCGGCCCAGATGACCCTTTCCGGAGAGACGCTGAGATGGATGGTTGGAAAGGAAATCAAAATTACGTCCAAAGGAGATGTTTACGGACGTAAATGGGATGTCGAGAGTTTTGAAACCATTCTCGATGCGGTGCTTGAAAGAGAATATCAGAAGAACTTGATTTATCAAGCTGTGAAAGAAGGATATACTTCCGTCAGAGATATCAACGAAAAGATCGGGCTCGATCTCAAGAGGATTTCCTACCTTTTGGCGGATCTGGAAAAGACGAACAAGGTTGAGTTTACGGGAATGAAAGATCGTATTCCGGTTTTTGAAGTACTATAAGGATTGATTGTTGAAGATTGAAGAATAAAAATTTCATAGAATGAATCCATCGACAATCTTCAATTCATAAATGGAGGAGCAATGACGAACAAAAGCGGATCGGTTATGGTTGTGGGTGCCGGCATTGCCGGGATGCAGGCTGCGCTGGATCTGGCCAATTCAGATTATAAAGTGTATCTGGTAGATAAGTCGCCGACCGTCGGTGGGATGATGTCTCGTCTGGACAAGACATTCCCCACCAATGACTGTGCCATGTGAGTGATCTCGCCCAAACTGGTCGAGGTCGGCCGGCATATGAATATCGATCTGGTGATGTGCAGCGAAGTCAAAAGCGTGGAAGGCGAGCCCGGAAACTTTGAGGTTTTACTGGTCAACCATCCCCGCTATATCGATCCGGTAAAGTGTACCGGGTGCGGAGAATGTGCCAGGCATTGTCCGGTGACCGCTGTAAACCAGTACAACATGAAACTGGATGATCGCAGAGCGACATATATCGAGTATGCTCAGGCGGTTCCCCTTGCTTTTGGCATTGACGTCGATACCTGTATCGGTTGTGGTCTCTGTGAAAATATGTGTATTGCCAAGGCCATAGAGTATGATGATAAAGAGCGTGAAACCCGCCTTAATGTGGGATCCGTTATTATGTCTGTGGGAAGCCGCGGATTTGATCCTTCAGGCCTCGATTATCTGGGATATGACAAATACACCAATGTGGTGACCAGTGAAGAATTTGAAAGGATCCTGAGCGCATCGGGTCCCTATTTCGGACATCTCATGCGTCCGCTGGACCGGGAAGAACCCAAAAGCATTGCCTGGCTGCAATGCGTGGGATCCCGGGATGTCAACCGGTGCGGCAACGGTTACTGCTCTTCGGTATGTTGCATGTATGCCGTCAAAGAGTCCATGATTGCCAAGGAGCACGTCCATGGAGAACTCGATTGTGCGGTGTTCAACATGGATATGCGGACTTTTGGCAAGGATTATGAAAAATATTATTTGCGCGCCCGGGACAAAGAGGGTGTTCGTTTTATCAAAGCCCGTGTACACAGCATCATCGAAATTCCTGAGACCGGCGATCTCATTATTCAATATGCCGATGAAACCGGTAAAATGAAAGAAGAAACTTTCAGCATGGTGGTGCTTTCCGTGGGGCTTCAGGTTCAACCGGATGCGGCCGAGCTTGCGGAACGTCTCGGCATTAAACTGAACAAATACCGTTTTGTGGAAAGCGATCCTTTTGCGCCGGTGGCCACATCACGACCGGGGATTTATACCTGTGGTGTATTGCAGGGACCCAAGGATATCCCGGGATCGGTGACGGAAGCCAGCGCAGCCGCCTGTCTGGCAGGTGCCGAGCTTACCGAAGCCCGTGGGACCGACATTCCCAAAGTTGAAGTCCCCAAAGAGATGGATGTCACCGGTCAGGATCCTCGAATCGGCGTTTTTGTGTGCAATTGCGGCATCAACATTGGCGGGATTGTGGATGTTCCGGCGGTGAAAGAGTATGCCGCAACCCTTCCACATGTGGTCTATACGGATGAAAACCTGTTTACGTGCAGCCAGGACACCCAGGACAAAATCAAAGAAAAAATTATTGAGCATAACCTCAACCGGGTGGTGGTGGCATCGTGCAGTCCTAAAACCCACGAGGCCATGTTCATGGAGACCCTCGAAGCTTGCGGATTGAACAAATATCTCTTTGAAATGGCCAACATTCGTAACCAGAATTCATGGATCCATTCCAAGGAACCCAAAATTGCAACCAAAAAAGCCAAAGACCTGGTTCGTATGTCCGTGGCCAGAGCCGCTGCATTGAGAACCCTTCATGAAAAGGTTGTCCCCATTAACAAACAGGCATTGGTCATCGGCGGTGGTGTGGCGGGAATGAATGCCGCGCTCAGTTTAGGCAACCAGGGATTCAATACGGTATTGGTTGAAAAAGAGTCCGAGCTTGGCGGTTATTCACGAAAACTTCATCACACCATCGAGGGTGCAGATGTCCAGGCCTACCTTAAAAGCCTTATCGATGAAGTGACCGGCCATGACAAAATCGACGTGTTGACCCAAGCCAAAATTACCGGCTTTGAAGGGTTCAAAGGCAACTTTGCTACGGAAGTGATGTTAGGCTCAAAAGCAGAAAAGCGCAGGATTGAACACGGAGTTTTTATCGTTGCCACCGGAGCCGGGGAATACCGGCCCAAGGAATATCTTTACGGAGATGACGGGCGGGTGGTGACCCAGGTGGAGCTTTCAGATATTTTGGAAGAAAAAGGCGCTGCCGATCTTGACAGTGTTGTAATGATCCAGTGTGTGGGTTCCAGAAATGATGAGAATGTTGAATGCTCTAGGATCTGCTGCCAAAATGCTGTAAAGAACGCCCTGCACATTAAAAAACTGAAACCGGATGCTCAGGTTTATGTGATGTATCGGGATATTCGGACGTATGGGCTTCTCGAGGATTATTATACTGAAGCCAGGGAGAAAGGGGTTATCTTTATACGCTTTGACAAGGATGCACCGCCGGATGTTCGAAGCTCGTCCGAAGGAATGCTGGTGACCGTTAAAGACCATATCCTTCAGCAGAACATCGAGATCAGGGCTGATCTTGTGGCGTTAAGCGCCGGAATGGTGGCTGAAGATACCACAGAGATGAGCCAAATTATGAAACTGAATCGAAATTCGGAAGGGTTCTTTATAGAAGCACATGTAAAACTCCGGCCTGTGGACATGCCCAGTGACGGTGTCTTTTTGTGTGGTACCGCCCATGGTCCCAAGCTGATCACCGAAGCCATTTCCCAAGCCCAGGCGGCGGCTTCACGGGCGGTGACGTTTCTTGCCAAAGATGCCATTAAGCTCTCGGCCATCACGGCTAAGGTAGATGTGGACCACTGTGTCAAATGTTTGACCTGTGTTCGTTCGTGTCCGTTCGGCGTGCCTGAGTTTAATGTCAATGAAAAAGTCATTGAAATCAATGAAGCAATCTGTCATGGATGTGGTGTTTGTGCCAGCATCTGCCCGCGGCAGACCATTCAATTAAGTTACTATGATGATGATCAAATAATGTGTAAAATTGATGCCTTACTTGAGGCGGAGGGGATGTGATGGCTGATTTCGAACCGACCATTTTAGCATTTTGTTGTGATTACTGAGGATATTCCGCTGCGGACCTGGCAGGTTCCATGCGACTCGAATATCCTGCTAGCATTAAAATCATTAGACTTCCCTGTACCGGAAAGGTTGATGTCATACATCTTCTGAGGGCATTTCAGAAAGGGGCTGACGGGGTTTACGTTGTCGGCTGTCTAGAAGGAACATGTCATTATAACGAAGGGAATTACAGGGCCCGTGAACGGGTGGAACATGTCCGAATGCTGTTGGAAGAGATCGGTCTTGAAAGCGACAGGGTGAGAATGTATAACCTGTCTTCAGGTGAAGGACCCACCTTTGCGGCGTATGCAAAGGAGATGACCGACAATATTCGGTCTTTAGGACCCAATCCAATAAAGGCTTCGGCAAAGGCTTAAAAACGGAGGAGATACTATGGCTGAAGAAGCAATCAAAATAGGCGGCAAAAAGAAAAGCATTTTTCTGGACAAGGTAAAGGAGCTGCTTCCCGAAGGAGGCAATCTCAATCTTTGCCTGACCTGTGGTGCCTGTTCGTCCGGATGCCCGGCTACGGGTCTGGAGGATATGGACCCCAGAAAGTTTTTGCGCATGGCTGCCCTTGGTATGGACGAAGAAGTAACCAGTACGAAGTGGGTATGGATGTGTACCATGTGCCAGCGGTGCATTTATGTTTGTCCCATGAAAATCGACATCCCACAGTTGGTCTTCAACGCCAGGGCAAGCTGGCCAAGGGAAGAACGACCCAAGGGAATTCTCGGATCATGTGATATGGCATTAAAAAATGATACCTGCTCTGCCATGGGGACGTCTGAGGAAGACTTTCAGTTCGTGGTAGAAGACGTTCTGGAAGAATATCAGGAATCTCAGCCTGAATTCAAGGATATGAAAGCGGATGTCAACAGAGAAGGGGCTGAGTTCTTTTTGAACCAGAATTCCAGAGAACCGGTCACCGAACCGGATGAAATGGTGCCGCTCTGGAAGATACTCCACCTGGCGGGAGTAGACTGGACATACGGAACCAAGGGATGGGCAGCGGAAAACTACTGCATGTTTCTTGCTGATAATGATGCTTGGAAACATATTGTAGAGGTCAAGGCCAAAGCCGTAGATGACCTCAAGTGTAAGGTCTGGCTCAATACCGAGTGAGGGCACGAACTTTTTGCAGTCCGGGCCGGACTGAAAAAATTCAATATTGGACACAAGTTTGAGATCAGGAGCATCATCCAGTTTTATGCCCAGTGGATCAAAGAAGGAAAGCTGAAGGTCAACTCCGATTGGAACAAGGACCTCAAAATTAAGTTTACGGTGCAAGACCCCTGCCAATTGGTGCGAAAGACCTTTGGAGATCCGGTGGCCGAAGACTTGAGATATACCGTGAAAGCGGTGGTGGGTGAAGAGAATTTTATAGAAATGCATCCCAACAAGTCCAACAATTATTGCTGCGGCGGCGGCGGCGGGTTTCTCCAGTCAGGATATCCTGATGCACGTCGTGCCTATGGCAAGCTCAAAGCCGACCAGATTCTGGCGACAAAGGCGGATTACTGCATTACACCATGTCACAACTGCCATGCACAAGTTCACGATTTGTCTGACGAGCGTGATCATGCATGGCAAACCGTTCATTTGTGGACATTGATTTGTTTGTCGTTAGGTATTCTTGGGCCCAATGAACGTGAATATCTGGGAGATGATCTTAAAGAAGTTCTGCCCTTTCACCCGGAATCGGCGATGTAGGCATGAGCCATCTGAGAATGGGTTACTGATGGGCGATAAATGATAAACGGCTGGCGACAAATGACGGTTTAGGAGGGAAAATGATAGTTGCCAAAAGAAAACCCTTTGAAGAAATAAAAGAAATGATCAAGGACTATAAAAAAGTCCTGAATGTGGGCTGCGGTACCTGTGTGGCGGTTTGCCTTGCAGGGGGTGAAAAGGAAGTTGCCGTTCTGAATGCCGAGATCGATATGGCCAGAAAACTAGACAACAATCCTATTGAACTCGGCGACAAGACCGTCGAAAGACAGTGCGACCATGAATATCTCGAGGAGCTGGACAATGTTGTCAAAGATTATGATGCGATTATCTCCATGGCCTGCGGCGTGGGGATTCAGTTTCTGGCGGAACGATTTCCGGATATTCCGGTTTTTCCGGGCGTGGATACATGCGGCATGTCCGCCAACCAGGCGGTGGGATGGTATGAAGAGCGATGTCGTTCCTGCGGCAAATGTGTGCTTGGGATGACGGCGGCCATCTGTCCGGTGACCATGTGTGCCAAGGGGCTTTATAACGGGCCCTGCGGCGGCACCAACAGAGGAAGCTGTGAAATCGACACGGATCAGCCCTGTGCATGGTTCAGGATTTATGAACGTTTGGAAAGACAGGGACGTCTTGATAATATCAAGTCATACACAGCCCCGGTAGAATGGAATGACCAGATTCCAAGGACGTTGATTCAGCCCGGTTATAAAAAGCCGGAGAAAGCTGAAGAGTCATAACGTCCCCTGAATACCGATGAAAGAGAGTATATTGGTATCAATCCGGCGCATCGGATTATGAATATAATGATTTTGCAATTAGAGCAGAGGAAGCTGAAATGAAATCAGGAAGCAATTTGGAAAAAGTCTTAAAAGCGGGTCATTTTGCATTTACAGGGGAACTCGGTCCACCCCGAGGTTGTGATGTCGAAGAAGTCAGAGAAAAGGCTCAACACTTGAAAGGGAATGTGGATTCGGTGAACATTACCGACAACCAGACTGCTATGGTACGGATGTCCAGCTGGGCTGCGAGCCTTCTATTACTTCAGGAAGGCCTGGAACCCAATTTCCAGATGGTGTGCCGGGATCGAAACCGGTTGGCCATGCAGGCCGATATTTTAGGGGCCTATGCCCACGGCATACGGAATATGCTGTGCCTGTCCGGTGATCATCAAATGTTTGGTGACCATCCCATGGCCAAGGGTGTGTTCGATATCGACTCCATCCAGTTGATCAATATGGTCAAAATCATGCGTGACGAAGGAAAATTTTTAAGCGGCGCCGATTTGCATGGGACACCTAAAATGTTTATCGGTGCGGCGGCCAACCCCTTTGCAGATCCTTTCGAATGGCGGGTCCACCGCCTGGCAAAAAAGGTAAATGCCGGGTGTGATTTCATCCAGACCCAGTGTATCTACAACATGGAAAAGTTCCGGGAATTTATCAAACAGGCCAATGACATGGGACTTACGGAAAAAACGTATATCTTGGCCGGTGTGACACCCATGAAGAGTGTGGGTATGGCCAAGTACATGAAGAATAAGGTGCCTGGAATGGACGTGCCGGATGAAGTCATCAAACGCCTTCAGGGTGCAGGAAAAGGCAAGGTGGCCGACGAAGGCATTAAGTTCGCCTGCGAGCAGGTGGAAGAGTTCAAGGAAATGAAAGGTGTTCACGGCGTCCACATGATGGCCATTGAATGGGAACATATGGTTCCGGAAATCGCCGAAAGAGCCAAAGTTTTGCCCAGGCCGGTTATGGATTAAAGCCAAGGGCCTATCGTATATAGCATTTTAAACCAGATCTTAAATTTCATGATCCGCTGTGCAGTTTAAGACATCGGATAAATGGCGATTGAAAAAGAAAAACCCGGTTTTGTTAGAAACCGGGTTTTGTTGTTGGTGAAAAATTTATTTTTTTTGTAAAATGTGATGCCTTCAGATTTTAGATATCAAAGGTTTCGAGGTGATTATTTAGTAAATCTATCGATCCACCACCATGGAATAGTTTGCATACAAACTTCAAAACGAAATCGCAGCTCTGAACAACATCGTCTTCAGGTTGAATCAAACTTCCTCACAGTTGATTTACTATATTGTAACAGTTCCGAACGATCTCAGAGTCTTGGGACAAACTAAATGGTTGAGCAATCCGATTTGCCTTTACTGTAATAAATGGGGACAATGATGCGAACTTTGTTATTTGCTTTTATTTTATTCTTTGCCTTGACGAGTGGTGCCTTTGCGCTGGTTTATATAGAAAAAGAGGGTATGTTTTTTTATTTTCCTGAAAACGAAAAAGAAATTGCAACATCTCTAACGAAAAAATTGCCTGAAATGGTGGCTTTTCTGTCACTTTGGAAATTGCCGATTAAACCCCCACTGCACATAATCCTGGATGACCAATTAGATGCCCCGGAAGTTGAAGTCCACGTAATTCCGCACAGGGAAATTCGTATTCCTATCCGTGCACCGGGTGTTCTGGAGGATGGATATACAGAAACCGATCCTTGGGAGTATTTTCTTTTTAAGGGTCTCTGTCTTCAAGGTATTTATGGAATCCGGTCCGATATTCCTGAATTTTTTCACAAGTTTTTTGGTGAAATCATTTCTCCCAATGTCATTATGCCCCCGTGGATAGAAGAAGGGATATGCAATTTAATGTATGCACTGTATCGGCAAAAAGAAATCCAGGACCCGTTTGAATCAGCAATTTTCCAAGCATCGTCGCCTCCAGATCTTGACATTATAAGCAATCACCCTCAGATTTGGCCTGGAAATCATGGCTATAGAATATACGGTAAGCCATTTGTATACTGGCTTTATAGAAAATACGGCTGGGAAAAAATCATCGATTTTATTCATTTGCATGGAAGCGGCATCGTTCCTATCGAAATTGATCTAAAGGCACGACAAGTTTTCGGTAAGACCGGAGTTGCGTTGTGGAGAGAATTCCAGAAGGAGCATACGCGTGAGCCTGGCGGTACACCGGGGCTACTTATAACAGGGTATTGGAGCGAACCATTTGTTTTTTGGAACCAGTCCGGGGTGTATCCCGGCAAACTTAAGATAAGGAATCGTGGGAGATACGGCTATGTCGAACCGGATGGTACGCTGTGGGTTTCTGAATATGACAAAGCATCGAAAATATACAAATATTCAAAGGGATCCGCCGTACCAACCGATACAAAACACATCTGGGATCCTGGAACAGGGGGCGTTGCTGTTACCCGCAAAGGTCACCTGCCACAGCTCATTGTTTTTCCAAATGATTCAAAAAGGGGTTTTCGTTTATCAGAAAAATTAGAAGATGATCAGGTAGAAACGATCTCGGCCCCTCCGGGCATCATTCAACTTTCAGGACCTGTCCGTGATAGAAAGGGAAGAATCGCTGTAGCTGGTAATCTTGCAGGTAACTGGGATATCTGGGTCTATGACGGACAATGGCACAGATTGACAACTACACCGTCAATTGAAATGGATCCATGGTGGGAGAATGATTCTATTGTGTACGTTTCGAATATATCAGGCAAATTTCAGATCCATGGAGCAGATCAAAGCCAGATAACACATGTCGAATACGGCGTAATGCTGCCAAAACAGGGCAAGTTTTTAAATCTCATTCAGAACGGATGGCAACTGCAGAGCTATAAAATCGACCGATTACCTTTTACTGAGCTTCAATTTTTACCTGAAAGCATGATTGAAGTTGTTACAGAACCTAGAACCGTTGAGGCCAAGCCTTACAATCCTTTTAAAAGCATCTGGTCCAACTATATCAGGCCGGATATATTCGCTGGAGTTAATGATCTGCAACTGGGCATTACCACAAAAAGCAGAGATGTCAGCGGAGACTATTCAACCGATGCAGGTATCCGCTACTCTTTTGATTCTGATTATGTCGCTTTACAGGCAGGATTTCAGGTCAGACAAATCGGCACTCGGTATACAAGATACCCGCTTTCATATCAAACGGCACTGGCTCAAACGGTGGATGAATCGCGAAACGAGATTAAATTATTCTGGAGACCCACAGACCTTAAACAGATAATTCGTGCTGCAGAATTGAAATCTTCGGATGGGATTGAATTTTCGGTGAACTGGCGCAATTATAAACCGCTTAACGAGGAAGGGCCAACCGAAGACGAGTTCTGGACCGCACTTTCCTTTGTAAATACATGGGGTATCCTACGAAGCTGGGCAAGCCTGGAACTATTATCCGAGGACAGACAATCCCTATCCGGTGGGATACGTATCCTGTTCGGCGATCAAACCCTTACATCCGTTCATCTAATGGCAGGTCGAGCTTGGGGTGAATCCCTCAATGGCCACAATGCATTTCGTATAGGTGGTAATGTTACCGAAGGTTATTTTACTCAAAGACCATCCAGACTTTTTCCAATAAGAGGATTCGATTCAAACATTATAGAAGCTCCCAAAGCAGCTTCGACCGGAATTGAAGTCTTTTGGCCGATAGCCAACCTGCAGGCCGGGTATGAAAGCTTACCTCTGTTTTTTCATCGGTTAAGACTGGGAACATTTGTTGATGCCGGTTTTGCTGGCCAAAATATCACCAGAGATGATCTTCTGGTCGGCGGAGGATTTGAGTTGGTTACATCGCTGGAGATTGCTTGGGGAAACTTGTCGTCCTTCCGGTTAGGGGTTTCTTGGCCGCTCGTACAGCCTGATTTTCTAAGTCAAAAGGGGCCGCTGTTTATATTTCAAATAGGTCGTCCATTGTAATTTATAGTACCGAGCTCTGCTTACCTTCTTCTTCTGATAGGTATATTAATAAGAACGGGTTTATCCATTTGATATTGAGTTTCAATCTTTCTCGGCGGAGATGCATCCATATTTTAAAAAAATTAAAGATTCATTTAATAATAAACTTGACATACTGGATGTTGTGGCATATCTAAATTATAATACAATATGTATTGTTTTAAGCTAATTTTGCTAAACTGAAGGGCTATGTGTTGTTCCTAAAATTTTAACCATCAATGGAGGGTTGTTCCATGGCAACTGCGAAGAAAAAAACGACACCAAAGAAAAAAGTGGCCAAAAAACCAGCAGCTAAAAAACCAGCAGCTAAAAAAACAGCAGCGAAAAAAACAACTGCTAAGAAAACAACGGTTAAAAAAACAACTACTAAAAAAACAAAAGCCAAAAAACCAGCAGCAAAGAAAAAATAGCCCTTTTATAAAGCCCTTTAGTAAGAAACGGGGAGGCAGAGATAGTTTTTTTTATAAAGCCTTCCTGTTTTTTTTCGGAATTATTAATATTGGAAAGAACCATTCCGCAAAATTAACGGGTCAAGTTTGCTTTTGACTCTTTTTAACTGTTCTCTTCCTCTTGTTCTTTTTGCCGTAAGCTTTTTGTCTTTTTTTTACCCTAAAACCAATTTTTTATTTGAAGATATAATTAGCCACAGACCCACACAGACAGACCCCTGTTAAATAGGCTTCGACCCAGAGAAATAGACTTCGTATTTCATAGGGTAAGCATTGAGCAGGGCAGGCACAGATTTTTTCTCCAGCCGATTCCGGCTGAACAAATAATGTTATCGCTTTGCGAATACTTTTATTTTATAAGGTTTCAGTGACTGCTTTTAATTTCAGCATATCTTTGTCAAAGGAAACAACGACCCGTGAAGAAGAGGATATGGCGGCGAAAACACAATCTACAATATCAACGTTTGAGGTTTCGAATTTCAGCAGGGCCTGGAGCAGTTCAGAGCGGTTTGAATTTACAATACCGGAAAAATTGAGAATTTTACTGAGCTTTTCCGATATTTTTTCTTTTGGAATCCGGTAGAATTTTTCCATAACATAGACACATTCAACGGTAACGATATCAAGTATTTCAGCCTTTATTGTTCTATTGGCAACCTTTGACATGAATGCAGTTGTTTTGGGACCAAGCTCGGGATGATCCTTTAATAAAAACCTGAGAATAATATTGGTATCAATCAGATAGACCTTCTTTGGCAGCTTCATCTGCAATTTTTCCTTTAATCCTTTGCCGGATTTCATCTATCGGCACATATTTTTTTGCATATCTATTGAGGCTTCCCGCCAATCGGTCCGCCTGTTCGCCGGGGACCCCTTTAAGCTTAATTACATCATCCTCCATCAGGAACAACACCCCCCCTTCTTTTTCGATGTTCAATTTTTCTCGGATGGCCTTGGGTATTGTTACTTGACCTTTTTTTGAAATCTTGCATACATTTTAAGTCCTTTCCATCTTTTTATTTATCTCTTACTTTTCAATATGTCCTTACATATTAGAATTGTTAAACAATACTCTCTCGAGTAAGACACTTGACAACATGGCTGCGTCTTGTTTTGCAAAAGCCATAGACGAGTATCATGGTCCACCCCAACTTAAGGTTACAAATTGTGACCTCCAATCTGAAAATTCAGTTTTGGTCATTTCGAACATGGGATAATGGGGGAATCAAATAGCGAATGGCGGCAGGCTTACGCAGGAATTTGCGAATCGGAATATGTCAGGAGCGGTGCCGGATGGCTTATCGAAATCCTTGGAGTTATTTATCCAGAAACAGTTTTAAGTATATCTTCGAAATGTTTTAGAAATTCTTTTGTGTGGGATGATCCGTCGAACTCTTTCAGCCATTTTCGAATATATAACCTGTCAATATCAGGATTTTTTATAAGGATGATTCTTACATCCTCTAAATCTCTGGGCCGGCCTGCAAAGATTTTATGAATAATGAGATCTTCCGGTGAGGCAAAAGCAAGTTTTTGGCCTAATATGGTAACTGTTTTTGCCCGTTGAATGGCATTTGTTTCAAAGGAGGTATAAGAAAAAATAAAATCGACTCTGATTCCGGTATGTTCGTCCAGTGTGGGCAGAACCATGGTTTCACCGACAAAGGCTTTGATATCTGGGGGAAGGGGTTTAAGGGGTAGTTCTCGAATCGCGCTTAACAGGCGATCAAGACAATCGATGTTCACACCGAGGGTAATATCTATATCTTTGGTAAGGCGGGGTTCCCCGTAAAGCAATACGGCCTGTCCCCCGATAATCATATATGGGAGGCTTTGATTGTCAAGGCATAAGCCTATTTTTGACAGGAGCTCTTCAAACATGAATTCAGCACGCCGGCAATCTTGATGTCTGTTTCGATTCCTTCCAATGGATCTTTAGGAGGGAGTACCCCCAGCTTTAATCCCTGGTCCCACATTGATGTGAATATCTTTAAGGAATGTTTAAATGGAAAAGGACCTTCACTTCTGTATAAGGTGTTTTGAAATTTTTGTAAGCGTTCCGGATTTTTTACCATCTGTTGCCTTGGGATTGAAGGTTTCGTAGAAGGTTTTTTTAGATTTATAAAAAAGGATCGTTCAACCCATAAAACCTATTATGAATAAAATTTACTATCTCGTCAACATGTTATGCACGTTTTTTTAAATAACCTTTTATCCATAATGAAAAGACACCGACCCCGAAAGCACTCCCGAGAATGTCCGCCAAGGCATCCATAACATCGGCAGTTCGAAATGGGACAAAAGACTGGTGAATTTCATCGCTGATGCCGTAAAGAGAGGATAAAAGCACGCTGAAAATAATGATGAGTTTTAGATGATGCTTGATTCGAGTGGTATAAAAGGCCCTTAGAAATAGGGCGCCCAGAAGGGCATAGGCAATAAAATGGAGCACCTTGTCAACGTACGGCCAGTGGGGCGTAATATCAGGCGACGGGTGGGAAGACTGGACGAAAATCAAGAAGCAGTAAACGAGGATCGGAAACCAGTAAATAAAAAAATTGTTTAATTTGCTCAAAATATTAAGGTCTGTTCTTGGAGGAGTAAGAAATTAAACAATCACGAAAGCACGAAATAAAAGATATGGTTTTTCGTTTATTATATTTCGTGTTTTTGTGATAAAAATTTTTATCCTGTGTCCATCCATAAATGAGGATCTTTTGTTCAAGATCAAGGCATGCGAAAAAAATAACCGCAGGCATATGTGTAATATTCCGAGGATTATTTTTTGAGCATAACGCAGAGATTGGGCAAAAAGACCATTTATGGACGGACACTATCTAAAACCCTGTTGTAGGCCGTCTTTTTCCAAAAAGATCTTCACAGGGCGCGTTTTTGGTGACATGTTTTTTTAGTTTATTGCACCAAAGGGACTGAAACGTTCGACAGGACCCGTCCAGAGCGTCCATTTTTGCAAAATCCGCAGATTCACAGAGCAAGTCGCACCATTTTATGTTGTGGGTTGTGATACCGGCGTTCTTCGTCATACCTAAATCCTGCATTTAAGTGCTCTAATTCATAAATACGTTACCGTATTAAAAAATACATATTCTAAGCGATAAAAAGATTAAAATCCAATTTCCTTTCCCGGACGTGGGATAACACTTTTTCTAAAAATTCTTCATGGGAAACACCGAACCTGACATTACCGTCCAGGGTTCTCACCGAAAGGGTTTTGGACTTTTTTTCTTTATTCCCGATGGTCAGAATCAACGGGATGTTGTTGAGTTGGGCATCTCGAACTTTTTTGTTCAGACTTTCGGTTCTGCTGTCCACTTCTGTGCGAAGTCCGGCCTCTTCAAGCATGATTCTCACATCGTTTGCATGGGACACGAGATCGTCGTTGATGGGCAAAAGAATGGTCTGTACCGGCGCCATCCACAGTGGAAATTTTCCGGCAAAGTGCTCGATGAGAATTCCGAAAAATCGTTCAATGGAACCGTAGATGACCCGATGGATCATAAAGGGCCGCTGTTTTTCATTGTTTTCGTCGATGTAAGAGAGATTGAACCGCTCCGGAAGTGACATGTCGAGCTGAATGGTACCGCATTGCCAGGTTCTGCCGAGGGCATCTTTGATGTGTACATCTATTTTGGGGCCGTAGAAAGCACCGTCTCCTTCGTTGATCTGATAATCCTGGCCATACGTATCCAGTGCCGCCTTGAGCCCTTGTGTCGTTAATTCCCATTGTTGATCTGTTCCGATGGATTTTTCAGGTCTTGTGGAAAGCTCCAGATGAAACCCGAGTCCGAAGGTGCTGTAAATTCGTTTTACCAGTTTAAGCACGCCTATAATTTCTTTTTCGATTTGATCCGGCCTCATAAAGATATGTGCATCATCCTGGTGAAAGGCCCTGACCCTGAACAGGCCGGACAATACGCCGGAAAGTTCGTGTCTGTGAACCAGTCCGATTTCTGCGGCCCGAATGGGAAGCTCTTTATAAGAATGGGGTTTCATTCCATATATCAGCATTCCTCCCGGACAGTTCATGGGCTTTATCGCGTATTCTTCTTCATCAACAAGGGAGGTGTACATGTTTTCGCGATAATTTTCCCAGTGGCCGCTTTTTTCCCAGAGGTCCCGATTCAGCATGATCGGTGTTTTTGTTTCAACATAACCGGCCCTTCTGTGTTCTTTTCGCCAGTAATCTAAAAGACAGTTCCAAAGGCTGATTCCCTTTGGATGAAAAAAGGGCATTCCCGGCGCCTCATCGTGAAAACTGAAAAGATCAAGAGCAATGCCGATTTTGCGATGGTTTCTTTTTTTGGCCTCTTCGAGAAAATGTAAATATTCATTCAACTCTTTCTTGGAGAAAAATGCCGTACCGTATATTCTTTGCAGCTGTGCCTTTGTTTGATCGGCCCGCCAGTAGGCGCCTGAGACTTTTGTCAGTTTTACGGCTTTGATAAATCCGGTATGGGGAAGATGCGGGCCGCGACACAAATCCGTAAAATCGCCGTGTCTGTAAAATGAAATCGTACCTTCCTCCAGTTCCGAGATCATTTCGAGTTTATACGGCTCGTCTTTATAAAATTCAAGAGCTTCGGATTTTGAGACAACCCGGCGTTCAAAAGGTATCTTGGCCTTTATGGCCTTTTGCATTTGAGCTTCGATTTTTTCAAAATCGTCTTCTGATACCGGTTCCATATCGATGTCGTAATAGAATCCGTCTTCAACCGATGGCCCGATGGTCAGTTTGGCATCTTTATATAGGTGCAGAACCGCCTGGGCCATAACATGGGATGCGCTGTGCCGAAGGATTTCAAGTGCTTCGGGATCTTTGGTCGTAATCAGCCTGATTTTGGAATCCTCGTTAATTGTCGTGTTTAAATCGACAACCTCCGAGTTCAATTCCATGGCCACACAGTTTCGTGCTAAACCGTCGGAAATGCTTTTTGCCACATCCAGACCCGTGGGTTTGTTTTCAAAGCCCTTTATATTACCGTCAGGAAATGTTATGTTCACCATTACAATTTCACCTTAACGTTAAGTTATTCTGTCAAGATTCAGATATTACATTAATTTTAGGGGAATATTTAGGAGAAATAACTTCGTGGGTCAAGGAAAAATTGAATGGAAATCGAAACTCAGGTAATCAATACACAAACTGATCTTAAAGAACTTATAAAATCCCTTGAAAAGGAAAATGCTGTGGCCGTTGATCTGGAAGCAGATTCAATGTATCATTTTAAAGAAAAGGTCTGTTTGATTCAAATCGCTACTGAAAAAACTTCTGCTGTGATTGACCCATTGGCGATAAAAGATCTGACCCCACTTCAGCCGATTTTTTCCAGCCCGGGTATTCAAAAGGTTTTTCATGGGGCGGATTATGATGTTCGCAGTCTTTACCGGGATTTTGAAATTAAAATAAACAATCTTTTTGATACGGAACTTGCCTGCCGGCTTTTAGGGATCAAAGAGACCGGTTTGCAGGCGGTGTTGAAGACGTTTTTTAACGTCGATGTCGATAAAAAATACCAGAAAAAAGACTGGTCTAAAAGACCGTTGCCAAAGGAGATGATGGCGTATGCTTCAAAAGACGTGATCTATCTTCTCCCCCTTGCCAGAAGGCTGATTCATAGGCTTAAAAATACTGACCGGATGACATGGGTGTTTGAAGAGTGCGAAGATTTAAGCAACGTGAGGCCTGTGTTATCCAATGATGCGCCGTTATTTATGAAATTCAAGGGCGCAGGTCGGCTCAAATCAAGAAGCCTTGCCGTGCTCGAAGACTTGCTTCGGTTCAGGAAAGGTGTTGCTGAAAAAAAAGACAGGCCGCTTTTCAAGATTATCGGAAATGAGTCGATCATGAAGATTGCAACGGCAAGACCCGTAACGTTACGCCGTTTAAAAAGTACAAACGCGTTATCCGAAAGGCAAATTTCCATGTACGGCAGTGATTTGATAAAGGTGGTGGCCAAGACCTTGAAAATACCTGAAAGTGAACTTCCGGTTTATCCTTTCAATAAGCCTCCTGTATTGCCCAACGGGGTACCGGCAAAAATAAAAGCCCTTAAAGCCTGGAGGGCTTCAAAAGCAAGAGCCCTTGAAATAGATCCCGGGATGCTTTGCAATAATGCGCTGATCGCGGCCATTGCCGTAAATAACCCCGGTGATCCAAAATCCTTAGCGGCAGTTAAGGAAATGAAAAACTGGCAGATGCAGGCGTTTGGCAGGGAGATCATAAGGGTTTTAAAAAAGGCCTCATAGTGTCTCTTAACCAAGATTTTGGGTTAATGTATCGATTCCTGATTCTTGGACCTTCAAACCCATTCCCGTTTTTTATGAGTTTAAAATCATCGTCATCGTGGCAGCGTCAATGTTGCCGCCGCTGATAATGATTCCGGCCCGGCCTTTGGGGATGATGTCTCGACTCAATAGCGCCGCCAGCCCGAGTGCGCCTGACGGTTCGACCACAAGCTTCATTCGATAAAAGAAAAATTTAACGGCTTCGATGATCGCTTCCTCAGATACGGTCTTCATCTCATCCACATATTCGAGTACGAGGGGGAAGGTGATATCTCCCAGAGAGGGGGTTCGGGTTCCGTCGGCGATGGTGGGCGGGTTTTTTATGTGATGAAGTTTTTTGGTGTAAAACGACTTTGTGGCGTCATCGGCAAGTTCCGGTTCAACACCAATGATCCGACAATTCGGATCGATATTTTTTGCAGCGATGGCTGAACCGCTCAACAGCCCACCGCCGCCGCATGGAACCAGCAGGGCATCGAGACGGCCGACCCGGTCAAACAGCTCCAGAGCGGCAGTTCCTTGACCTGCGATGACATCCAAATGATCAAAAGGCGGAATCATGGTAAAGCCTTTATTTATCTGAAGCGCTTCTGCGACAGCCTTGCGAGTGGCATTTTTAGGATCGTACTCAACAATCGTCGCACCATAATCCTCGGTAGCTGCGCGTTTGGTTTCAGGGGCATTGTTCGGCATGACGATGGTGGTTTGGATATCAAGCATCCGGCCGACCAGCGCCACGGCCTGGGCGTGATTTCCCGAAGAATAGGTGATGACACCGCGATCCTTTTCTTCTTTTGTGAGTTTGGAGATACTGTTGAGTGCCCCACGAAACTTGAAAGCCCCAATCCTCTGGAGGTTTTCACACTTGAAATAGACCTCTGCGCCAACCTGTTGGTTTAAGGTTCGTGATGTCATTATTGGCGTCACATTGACATAGCCTTGCAGTCTTTTTTGAGCAGCCAGAATTTGTTCAAACATGCTTACTCCGATTGTTGTTTAGGCACTATTTAGTGTCCATCCATAAATGGTCTTTTTGTCCAATCGCTGCGTTATGCTCAAAAAATAATCCTCGGAATATCAACTATATGCCTGTGGTTATTTTTTTCGCATGCCTTGATCTTGAAAAAAAATCTTCATTTATGGACGGACACTATTTCGTTTTCAAACGCATAACATGTAGTTATGCTTCTCTCATTTCAAAGTTCGTCTTTGCATCAGCCGAAAATTCATGAAATTGGGTTAATTTTTCACATGGTTGATCATTGCAACGAGCGCAATTCTCAAAACTTTTTTCGCGACAGCATCGCCTGATTTCACAAGTGAGGCAATATCCAATCAGTTTTCCTCCCGCGGACTTACATCCGTCACAATTGATGTCTTCGGGCTTAAAGTTGAGTCCAAACTTTTCGGCATACAAGTCAGCCGTTTTTTGTCTGGCAACATCATCGTCATTTTTAGTCGCCAGAAATGTGGGGCAATCGGAACAGACAAGGCCGCAATAGGCAATCATTTTTGACATCGATCGTTTCTCCTTTTTTGGTTTTTCTCCAATTTAGTGGGAGAAGAGGGTTCAAAGATTCAAGGGATCAAGGATTCATTATGCTGGAAATTGTTCATAGCTGATTCATCCATATTTTATAAGTGCCAAGTTCCCCTTGATTTTATGTGTAACTTGCATTTCCATATCATTGAATGTGTATAAGAGTTCATCGAAACTTCTGGAAATGAGTGCTCCTGATCCGGCAAGCATATTCAAATAGCGGTTGCTCCAACGGTTGCCCTGTACCAGCGTGGTTATTGCTGAATTTCCACCATCGGCTAATACACGTTTTATTTCTTTCAACGCTGTTTTGACGTTATCTATACAATGGAGAAGATTGAGCGATATAACAGTGCGGAAGATATTCGCTTTGAACGGCAACTGAAGTGCATCTGCGTGCAAAAAGAACATATTTTCAGATATATTTCCCTTCAGTTTCTCAAGTCGAGATTTGCCTTTACGCAACAAATTAAGTGATTGATCCAGAAATACGACAGGTCGATTCGAACAATTTGCATAAATTTCTGCCGTAAATGCCAAGGATCCGCATGCGAGGTCCAGAATCCAACCCTCTGACGAAGAAGCAAGGCGATCTTCACACAAGGAAGCATACTCTTTTATGGAGTATCCCCACATGAGCCGGTTATAAAACCGATTACAGGCGACCATATCGTAGATCGTAGACGCACCTATGCTGTCATAAGCGCCCGGTGAGTGTCCAATTGAATAGACGGAGTAAAAATCCTTTTCGACGAAATTCAGGCTTACATCTTCTAAAATTATTTCCGACAGTGTGTGAAAGTCAGACATTTTTTTGCTTCTCCATAATTAGAAGCGGTTGGCCGGGATTAAATATCCGGTTTTTATCGAACTCAGATACTGCCAATGCATTTTTCGAACACGAGGAGTACGGATATTTATACAGCAATTTTCACACAACACTTTGGAATTGTGTTCGTACTCTTCTTTTGGGTTTATTTTTGTCTGACAGATACTGCAACAAATTTGCTCTTTCTTAAAACTATTAAATCTATCAGAATTCATGATTTTTTCCTTTTCAACAAGTTATGGCTTATAAGATCGGCTATACTTTTTGATAAGTTTATGAATCCCCGTGTCGTAATGCAAGCTTTGCAAACATCTGAGAAAGCCCGACCCCCAGAGTAAAGACAACACTGGTACCGAGATTTTCATCAGCTGTTTTGTCGAAAAAAACGTGGAGGCTCGATTCAAGACCATCCTCTGGCCGCCAGTAACATACCATGATAGGAACTTTCGGGAGTGGATACAGCACAACGGATATATCTGACTCGAATTGTTTTTCCACCTTTTTTCCGCTGAAAATATGAACCATGTCGTCAAACAGATCGGTATAAGTATCGGCGACACGTTTCATAGGTTCTTCACATCTTTTTTGAAAAAGGGGATGCTCTTCCTTACCGCCTTTCAACTCTCTGAAAGAAACCCAGTCTTCCGACACCGACACCCCTTTACTGTAAAGTACATAGGTGAGAAACGGAACGGCCACCCACAAGTTGATATGGATATCCGTGTAAAGATTTCCTGTTGAATCAACGCTGAAATTTTTTCCCAGAACCTGAAGCGTTAATTTGTTATTCGATACCAGTCCTCCGGTTCTTTTTGCAGTCTCATTGAAATCAAGGTCGGAAATTTTAGCTTTCAAATCATTCATGTATGCTTCTTGGATTTCTTCGACTGTATGTTCCTTTAGGGGCTCTCCGGAAAATTGTTCGATGGTTTCCCGATCCAGTTTCGGACACTCTTCAAGCTTGATTTGACCTCTGAAAACTGCACCGGCAAAAGCCAGACATGTCTTTTGACCACATTCCCGGCAATTCGATTTGTCGAGCAGTTTAAAAATTTCCATGGCGTTTTTCGGTTGTGGCATTTATTTTCTCCCTTTACCTTTGGGTTTAGCCCCAATTGATTGCATTAAAGTGTATCATAAGGTTGTGAATAAAACGTGAATAAAATGATAACTATATTTACCCTAAACAGAGCGTTTCAAATAGTGACAGGAATATAAAAAATAAAGAGTCATAGATAGATATACATTGCTAAATTCTCTAATAGGTCTCATCCAATAGGTGGACGTATTTATGCATAAAATTGTCACCATTTGAAACCCATTGGGATTGCCGATTTTACCGGATCTGCTGCGTTGCAGGGCGCTTGCGGTAGCCGACTACAACGGTGCCCCCTGCGCCTTGCAGCTCCAGCAAACTCGACAATCGCTCAATTTAGGTTATCCTATTGAGAATAAAAAATCATCACCCATCTGGGGGATAGGGTGGTTTTTTATTGAATGATTACAGAAACAAATCGTTCAATTTTGAATTGTACGCTTTTTTTACTACATTCCTAACCGTCTCCATAAAAGCGTTCAAGGTTGGAGAAAGACACCTGTCTTTGTACCATATCATTAAAGAGCGCCTATATAAAGTATTCTAATTTCTTTAGTTTAAAATTAATTTAAAATTAATTGACGGAAAGTAGTTTGCATCGTATGTGTTTACAGCAATTGCCTTCCGGGTAATTCCTTGGCAGGAGAGGAGAATATGGTGGAACGATCAAGGGGTCTGAATAGCAGGACAATCTTAATTAGGACTGTGATATATGTAGTGGTTTCGCTGAGCTTTGCATCGATGTCATATGCGATGCCGGCATCTTATAAAATGCCAAACAACATCGATCCTTCCGCCAATTTTTTCTTTTTTTTGCACAATTATTATGTGGAGCTGCACGGCCCAGATGGCGACTGTAAGTATTATGACATTTTGAAGGCCTTCGCAGACAAGGGCTTTACGGTCATCAGCGAAGTACGGTCCGGTGAAATTGTCCCCTCGGAATATGCAAAAAAAATAGTCCGCCAAGTCAAAAGGCTTCTGGACGCCGGTGTCCCACCGGAACGCATTACCGTTGCGGGACACTCCAAGGGAAGGGTTATCGCCCTTTGCGCGGCGTCTCAATTGGGAAACCCGAAAATCGGTTACATCATAATGGCGGGTTGTGAAGTCAAACCGCTATCACAAGCTTATCCTGACTTTACCCGACTTAAGGGCAACTTTTTGTCTATCTATGCCTCATCAGACTCAATAGCGAATAGTTGCCAAAACGTATTTTCAAAAGCAATTATAGGGATTTGTTATAAGGAAATAACATTAAATAGCGATAAAGGGCACCAGCTCTTTTTTCAGCCGGAAGATATTTGGATCGACCCTGTGATGGCTTGGATAAATCAAAGAGGAACCAATGGGCACTAAACTTTATTTTAAATGTCCTGGCGATGATCCGGTTTCAAGGGCTGTACCTGAGTTGTTCGTTTGCCCTGACTGCGGAATGGATGTTGAGATCTGGACGGATGAAATTAACGGTAAATGCACCTCTTGTAACACTGTATTTCAAAAGAACGATACGGCTAAGGCATTGGATAAAAAGAAGTTTAGACAAAATGTGGAAGAAGCGCTGGAAAAACTGACGCAACTTGCATGTCACTTGGGCGCAAGCGATGCAAAAGCCATTTTCACCGCTGACATTTCAGTTGAAAATAATTTGGCGGATCTGTGCCGGGAACCCGGATGTGAGAACTACGGTCTGTCCGCTAGTTGTCCCCCGCATGTTTCAGGACCTGCCGGATTTCGAAACTTACTGAAAACCTTTGAACATGCGGTTGTTTTTAAGATCGATGTGCCTTCGGAAATCCTTTTTTCAGATGAACGCCGCGACATATTTCGGCTGCTTCATGAAGTTGCCGCAAGTATCGAAGGTTCGGCTTCAGATATGGGGTTTCATGATTCAAGCGCCTATGTAGGAGGTTCATGTAAACAGATCTTCTGCCGGGATTATGCCGATTGCCGGGTTATAGCGGAAAACGACGAATGCCGGAATCCTTTTCTCGCTCGGCCGTCTATGTCCGGTTTCGGAATAAACGTACTCAAGTTAAAGAAGACGGCCGGTTGGATGTCGAACAAAACGCCACGGAATACCGATCCTGATACGGTTCCCATGGAAACGGTTTGCGGGCTAATATTGATTGGATAACGCTTTTTATTCAGATTATTTTCAACAAACAGATATCGGATATAAGAGAAAAAAACTTTGGTATGGGGGATCAATACTCGTATTTATATTGCCTTCAATAACAAAGAATATTAAAAGTAATGCAACCTATTTGGAAGTTAGCAGTTTGATAATAAGATGAGTAAATGATTATGAAAAAGATAAAAGTGTTTATTGTGTATTTTTCTCCGGCAGGGTCCACCCGGCATGTTGCAGGGGTTATCGAGAAACGGTTTCTGGCGCTGGGTGCCGAGGTATCCTCATTTAACCTTGCTGAATGCAATAGTGATGTCGCCATGACGATTTCACAGCAGATGAAAGCATCAGAAGGTAACAGTTGTCTATTTATCGGTTCTCCGGTGTATGTTTCTCATACGGTTCCGCTTGTAATGGAATGTATTGCCGGATTCAAAGAAAATGCCGGCGTTTTTGCGGTTCCTTTTGTCACATGGGGCGGTGCTTGCAGCGGTATATCCTTGTATGAAATGGGCAAAGAATTAATAAACAAAAGATTTACGCTTCTCGGCGCAGCCAAAATCCTGGCCTTACACTCATTAATGTCCCAGCTTGAAGAACCTTTAGGCAAAGGGCATCCGGATACTGACGACGACCGAATGATTGAGGAACTTGTAAATGATGTTAACCAAAAACTTCAGGAAGATCACCCGATAGGGATGAATCTGTCTGACCTTGTTTATCAGACCAAAGAGAATCATAAAGAGATGGAAACAATCAGTCTTCAGGCTGCCAAAGCGCATATGCCGGAACGAACCATTGATACCGGTCTGTGCAATCAATGTCAGGTATGTTCGGACGTCTGCCCGGCGGACGCAGTAACTTTCACGCCGTATCCGGAATTTGGCGGCGGGTGTGTGTTTTGTTTCAATTGTATGAAAAAATGTCCGGAACAGGCAATACATGCTGACCTGTCTGACATTTGGCAGCGAATCAGAGACAGAGCGGCGTTTTTTTCCGAAAGGCCTTATACACAGATATTTTATTAATAAGTGTCTATCCATAAATGGTCTTTTTGCCCAATCCGCCGAAGGCGGACAAGCCTCAGCGTTATGCTAAAAAATAACCCGCCACCGGACTTTGGCGAATAAATCCTCGGAATATCAACTATATGCCTGCGGTTATTTTTTTCGCATGCCTCGATCTTGAACAAAAATTTTCATTTATAAATGGACACTATCTATTCCATCTTTTATGCAAAGGTTAAAAACATGAAGCCAAAGAAAAACGATAACTTTTTGGAGAAAAGACTTGAGACATACGATAACTGGCTGAAAGCGGGTGAGATACCCTATGCATCCAGGGTTGTTCCGGTCCGTGAGTCGGTTGAAGCAAAGCCGTGGGTCATGCCGAGTGAAAAGGCCCTTGAAATACTTCGTGCTGCTTACACCATTGCACTCACCGATTGCGAATGCAGAACCCACTACAAGCGTTGTGACAACCCGCTGGAAGTCTGTTTTTTTTTAGACGATGTTGCCGTAAAAAACATGGAAAAAGGCAGGGGGCGCCGGATTTCTCTTGAAGAAGCTAAAGATGTTTTACGAAATGCAAATGAAAAGGGTCTCGTGCATTTAAGTTTTTACATGCCCGGAAACAAAATATATGCATTTTGCAGCTGCTGTTATTGCTGCTGCCATGATCTTCAAATGATGAGATTGTATGATCGAACCGATCTCATCGCCTGCAGCAGCTATATCGCCGAAACCGATATGGCGGCGTGTACGGGATGCGGAGAATGTATCGACAGATGTCTTTTCAATGCCCGCGTCCGGCAAGAAGATGAGATACATTATAATCCCGAATTGTGCTACGGCTGCGGGCTTTGTATAACCGTCTGTCCGGAAGAAGCTACTGAACTAAAACAAAAAGAGATTTGACACTGGATATTTTCTTCAAACCGGGTTCTAATAAATTTTTAGATGCGGAGTCCCCGGCAGTTTTGGGGGAGATTCTCTCGAAGCTTTTGATTAAAAAAATCCATTAAGAAACTGGCTTAAAGGAATGTGATTTACTATGCCTGATCAAAAGAAAAGTTCTGACAAAATTTGGAAAATTTTGCGTGAATTGTATGAACGTAAAATCCCTTTTAATAAAGTACTTGGATTGAAGATCGAGTCTTTAAAAATGGAAGAGGTGCGCGTAAAGTTTGAGATGAAAGACGCGTTTGTCGGGAATTATGTTCATGGAATTCTACACGGGGGTGTTATCTCCGCAGTTTTGGACACCACCGGCGGGTTAACCGCCTCTTTGGGTGTCCTTCAGAAAATGGCCGGACAAACACCAGAAAAGATCGGAAAAAGTTTAACAAAAATCGGCACGATTGATCTTCGTATCGACTACCTGAGGCCCGGCAAAGGGAATTACTTTGTTGCAACAGGCTCCATCATGCGGGCTGGTAGAAGGGTCAGTGTAACCCGCATGGAGCTGTATAACGATCAGGACGTCTTGATCGCTGTCGGCACCGGCACCTATATCGTAGGGTAGAATCGTTTTGCTTTATTTGGAATTTGATATATTAAACATTTGAAACGGTTTTTTATTCAACAGGCTATTACCCAAATCACTTTTCGCTGAACCTGAAACATTAGATAAATAGTAACACTTTAGCCTTTTGAGAACATTGCCGCTTCAGGTATAATTAAATTTTTGCTGAAAGAACTCGTGAATAAGGGCTCGTAATGAAAGAACCTATCCGGGCTATTAATAAAGGTCTCTGTTTTAACAGGGGGGTTCATCCATAAAGTTAAACCGCCTATGGTTCTTTCAAAACGATCCCTAGTCCACTCAGACAGCTTCCAGTCAAAAATTTAATCATACCTGAAGCTCCTTTGAAATCGATTTGTTTCAAGGGACTAAACTATTACGATAAATTTAAGATTCGCTTAAGTCGATTTCAATGTCCTGAAGACATTGAAATGACCAGACACGTAGACACCAAAGTGAAGCGGGGGAGCACACCCCGTGAAGACGTACCTCCAGTTGGGGATCTGCGGTTAATGGCTGAGTTAAAGGATTGAATTAAGGACACACAATGGCCGAAAAAATAACGTTTTTGTCAGAAGGATATAAAATAGAAGGGTTGCTCAATCAAAAGGACGAAAAGAAAGGTGTTGTGGTGACCCATCCCCATCCGCTTTATGGCGGAGACATGAATAATCTGGTGGTTGAATCCATTGTTCATGTTTACCATATAAAAGGATATTCAACATTAAAGTTTAATTTCAGAGGGGTTGGAAAAAGTCAGGGCGCCTACGACAACGGCCTCGGGGAACAAAAAGACGTATTGTCTGCCCTTTCATTTCTTACGGATATGGGGATGGAGCAGATAGATTTAGCAGGATATTCATTCGGCGCCTGGGTGAACGCACATGCCTTACAGAAGGATACCTTGACAAAACAGATGATCATGGTTTCCCCGCCGGTTGGATTTATGGATTTTAAATCTATTGTCACGATGAATACCCTAAAATTTGTGGTCACCGGAAACAGAGATGATATCGCACCTGCAGATGTGATAAAGAAAATGATGTCTACATGGAATCCCAATGCCCGCTTTGAAGTGATCGATGGTGCGGATCATTTCTACGGAGGCTACCTGAACCAACTGGAATCGGTTTTGTCTTCAAGTGTCTAAAGGTTTGATTCTAACTTAACCAAAGTTTAACCGATAAAAGATGACAAGAACCGTTCAAGCCATTTGAACTTGCCAAGATTCTTTTCTTTATTTTCAAAATCCCGGTGTTGCCAGAGGACCAGGTTGTTTTCCCATGGAAAAACCGGCCAGGGACGAAAAGGTTTTAGATCGTATTGCCGAATTTTGGACCAGGTTCGTACATACCTTTGGCCCCGGAGTCTCTGGCGCTCACATCCGTGGAGATCTTCCTGGAGGACGAGTTTCGGGGTCATGGATTTAATCACTTCCTCCCAGCGACAATCTGGATATACACGCTGGCAGACCACTGCAGCGCATTTCACTCCAAACAGCTTTTTTACGTAGGTTCCCGGGAAAAAATGTGTCGCCTTCCAGAACCGATCAGAACTTCCCTGATAATAATGCATGAGCAATGCATTCATGCCGTCAGGGTCCATAAATATTTCATTCATGTCAGGCCCAATCTGGTCAGCATAATCAATCCCCACATAATAGCTCAGGTTCATCCCTGCCATTAGACGAAGGTGATTATCGATTCGATTGATCCGTCTGCCGCATCCCAGACTGACAATGGTTTTGTGACCATTGGTTTTGAGAAACGTCTTCGCTGATTTAAAAGATTCATTGGTTTTCACGGGTTCGATGTATAGCAAATACCAATATTAAATCAACATTTATTGAATCGAATGGTTTGCTTTTGGTAAATTTGCGCATCAAGTATTCGCCATTATCCGTCCGTTGTGGTATAAATCATCAAACTCGATTTAATTTCCATTCATAAATGGCCCAACAATCATCATGGGATTTGAAAAAATAATAAAACTTTTATCGATTCCCTTCTTATTGGCATTTTTGTTTTTTTGGTCCTGCAGTATTTTCAAGACAACCTACAAGGTTACAAAGGGAACCGTAAAAATCACTTATAAAATTGCAGAAGGAACGGTAAAGACAACCTATAAAGTCACAAAATTTGCCGGGAAAACCGTTTATACAATCGGCAAATACACCTTTATCGTGGTCATGGCACCCTTGAGCTGGCCGCTGATGCACGAGGAGATCGAGTCCATTGATGATTTGCCGCCAAAAGATGCGATCCGCCAAGGCCGGGTCAAGAAGTCGCCTTATGTGGTCAGGGGTAAACGGTATGTACCCATGTCTGAAAAAGAGGCCAATAGTTATCGACAAAAGGGTGTCGCTTCCTGGTACGGATACGAGACACTTCGCCAAAAAGGCGGACATATGACGGCAAACGGTGAGGCTTTTGATCCCAATGGATTGAATGCGGCCCATAAATACCTGCCGTTACCCACTTACGTTCGCGTGACAAATCTTGAAAATCATCGGCATATCATTCTCCGGGTAAACGACCGGGGTCCTTTTGTACAAGGCCGTATTATCGACCTTTCCGCCGGAGCGGCCAAAAAGCTGGGCTTCTTTGAAAAAGGAACGGCCAAGGTGCTGGTGGAAACGATTCAGCTCAAAGGTTAGCCATCAAGCGAGGTTAGCCTGAATATTTTACCTGTTGTTTATATTATGATTTTTTGTTAAGAGGAATATTCAGGTTCAACTGGGTTTTTCAAGGCAAAATTTCGGTTCCTTTGAATTAATCAGGGTGGTGCGCTGCATGTTTGTCTTTTGCCATAGCTTTGTCCGCGTCGGGTGTAGAAAAATCCTTTCCATTTCACTATCATTTTATATCCTGATCAGCGTTCTTTTGCTGTCCGGATGTTCTTTTTTCATTTCTTCCGCAACGGTGGACATGACCGAAAATCTGTCCCAGGCGATTTTGAACAACAACGATCTTGCCACCGTAGAAGCCGGAGGTCCCGCATACCTGTTGATGGTTGACAGTCTTTTGTATCGTAACCCGGACAATGAATCCCTGCTTCGTGGGGCTTCGGACATATATACCGCGTATACCACTGTCTTTGTAAAGGATAAGGCCAGGGCGAAAAAGCTGACTGAAAAAGCATTGATCTACGCATTGCGAGCCATTTGTGTTCGCAGGTCAAAGACGTGCGGATTTAGAGAGGCAAATTTCCATGATTTTAAGAACACGCTTTTATCATTGGGAAAAAAGGATGTCCCGGATCTGTTTACACTGGGATCGGCATGGTCTGCATGGATTCAGATGCATCGGGAAGATTGGAATGCCGTGGCTGAAATTTCCAGAGTAGAAGCCATTATGAAGCAGGTCATTGAACTGGATGAATCCTATCAGGACGGGGGTGCCCATTTGTATCTTGGGGTTTTGGCGACATTTCTTCCACCGGCACTGGGCGGCAAACCCGATGTGGGAAAAAGACATTTTGAACGTGCCCTGGAGATTTCCAAGAATAAAAATCTGATGGTTAAAGTTTTATATGCTCAGCACTACGCCCGCCTGATGTTTGATCGAAAGTTGCATGACCGGCTTCTAAACGAAGTGCTTGAAGCGAAAACAGATGTGCCTGGATATACGCTCAGTAACACCCTTGCTCAGCAACGAGCTAGGGAACTGCTAAAAAGTGGGGAGGAATATTTTTAACCAGTGTCCGAACGAAAACTGTCTTTTTCGCCAACCCGCCGGTCGAAGATGCCGCCGGCGGTGAGGCGGACAAGTCTCTGCGTCAGACTCAAATTTTTATCCTCGAAATACTATCAGTATTCCTGTGGTTAAAATTTTCGTCTTTCTTGATCTTAACAAAAAATCCTGATTTTCGTTCGGACACTAATCAAAGATAATAAAAAAGGTGCTTTCATGATGATAAGAATCATAGCGTTTATACTCATTGTAATGTTCACCGGTCAGGCCCAGGCCATGAGTTTCAAGATCGCCACCCTGTCGCCGGATGGCTCTGTCTGGATGGAAAAAATGCGCGAAGGTGCCCAAGAACTGGCGCGTAAAACCGATAATCGGGTTGAGATGAAATTCTATCCCGGTGGTGTAATGGGGGATGACAAGGCGGTACTGCGCAAGATCCGTATCGGACAACTGCAAGGCGGCGCCTTTGTCAGTGGCAGCTTGTCCCAGTATTATCCTGACAATCAGATTTACAGTTTGCCGTTGTTTTTCAGATCGTTCAAGGAGATCGATTATGTTCGTGGATATATGGACCAGAAAATTATTGATGGATTCGAGAAAGGCGGCTTAGTCATCTTTGGAATCGCCGAAGGCGGCTTTGCCTATGTCATGTCCACGGTACCGATACACACCGTCGATGATATGCGCCAACAGAAAGTCTGGATTCCGGATAATGATTCGATGATTCTGGAAGCAATCAAAGCGTTTGACATTACGCCCATCCCATTGTCCATCGCCGATGTTAGAGCCGGTCTTCAGACCGGTCTTATTAACACCGTGACCACACCGCCCATAGGGGCTTTGGCACTGCAATGGCATACACAGATTAAATATTTATTGGACGAGCCGTTTCTATACATTTATGGCGTACTGGCGGTGGATCGAAAGAGTTTTAAAAAAATATCACCCGCTGATCAACAAACATTTCGGGAAATCATGGGCGAGGTATTTAAAGCCCTTGACCGGCGCAACCGGGAAGACAATATAAAGGCCATCAAAGCGCTGCATAAACAAGGAATAGAATTTATCGATCCTTCTTCCGAAGCACTAAAAAAATGGTACAATGACGCTTCGGAAGTCCCCAATAGGCTGGTCAAAGCCGGCAGGTTATCCCAGGAAATGGTGGATACTCTGGAGAACCTTCTTAAAGAATATC
>Ga0307425_1000156_pt1 | contig 40830 bp, 36 predicted proteins | sample SalMarWE160330MG_FD_202152 | JGI IMG/M metagenome (GOLD analysis project Ga0307425, IMG submission 202152) | Salt marsh sediment microbial communities from the Plum Island Ecosystem LTER, Massachusetts, United States - WE1603-30 | ecosystem: Environmental > Aquatic > Marine > Intertidal zone >... | reverse complement strand
ATAGGGAGATATGGGATGGGTAGGATGCTTTTCATCAGCAGGGAAATATTTTTGCTCCCCATATACGGTGCCTCCGCTTGATGCAAATATTATCTTTTCCACATTATATATGCGGCATGCATTTATAACATTAAGACCCCCTATTATATTTATATCTGCATCCATCAGCGGATCCTCAACCGATACTCTGACTGAAAGCTGGGCCGCATTGTGTATTATAACTGCCGGCTTCTCTGCTTTAAATATATCATATAATTTTTTATCCCTTATATCACACCTGTAAAATTTCGCCCCCGGGGGGATATTTTCTTTCTTTCCATTAGAAAGATTGTCAACAATTATCACCTTGTAATTTTTCTCCAGCAGCCCGTCTGCCACATTCGAGCCGATAAACCCCGCGCCCCCGGTTATAAGTACCTTCAAATTAACCACCCTTCGCCAATTACACTTTTATTTACTTTTTTAAAATCCATCCGCAATATGTTTTCTTGCCGTCTACTTCTCATTTATATAATCATTGTTTCTGATGGCCGGTATGGATAGATCTATATTTCCATATACTTTAATCCTTATGCCCTCTATATAAAAGACTATTCCCTCCACCTCGGGAATCTCTGTCAAAGTATTTACAATGGAATAAATTACATATTCATCCAGGATCCTGCTGTCCAGACTATTTTCCAGGAATTCCTGCGATAGGTCAATTGCAGCTATATTTTCATAGGTTTCTGCACCAATTAGTTCCGTCCCGGCCGGAATCACGGGGAAGTGATATGGCTTCACGGGCCCCTTCAGCAGTTCATATACTGCATTTTTAACCGCAGTCTCCGAATTGCCTGCTATTATAGTTCTTTTTTCAGGAACCAACTCTTTTTCTTCACCAAGATCGGAAAAATAAAAATTTATTTCAAGCCTGCCGGGATAAGCCTGTTCTTCTTCTCCGGTATCTCCCTCCCCTTTGAAAAAGTTGATTATTTTCTGCCAGAAAGATATGTTTTCAGCGCTGTCACTGTAATCAGGGTTTTCATAGGCGCTGATTTCACCGTCTGATGAATTATCAGTTTCACTGCCGTCAATATTATCCTGAGCGGTATAATTGTCCGTATCTGCTCCTGGCTGGTTCTCACCGGTTCCTGCCAGCTCCGATGCCGTTTCTTCATTCTCCCGGCCGCCAAAAAGAGAAAAAAATTTACCTTTAAAAAAGCCGGGGTTATCAATGCCGTAAAAGATAAGAAAACCAATCACCGACATAAAGATTATAATGACAGTAAATTTTACAACAGGGTTTAAACCCTTTCTTTTCTTCACAACGGACCTGCTTTTAATACTAATAAAAACAATATGAATTTATAAATTTGCCCATAGCCTATAATTGAGATAAGATAAAAAAACTCTCAGCTGCCTATAAAATTCAAATAATAGTTCCTTGCTCTTAAAAAGAGAGCCGGATTTTCTTTTTGAAGTTTCTGAAATATCTTTTCATCTATTAATCCTGGATTATTTATGCTCTTTTTAAAAGCTCCTATAAAAAAATCGACTACATCTTTATCTTTTTTATCAACTGAATTTACAAGTTCTTTCAGGTCTTCTATCTTTTTCCCAATTCTCTTTTTATCTTCCTTTATATCTTTATAATCCTTTTTATCAAGACACCCCCCGCACCAGTCAAGGCAGTTTTTATCTTCTTCACCGAAGATCAACCTCCCATCCCTGTACTCCACTGCCTGGGGGCTAACTTTGAACACGTTTGTATGGCACCCGGGGCACCTCACTTTTCTTTCATCGGCAAAAAACTCAATCTCATATCCGCACTTTGGGCATGGTACCACACTGGTTTTAAAATCTTTTAAAAATCCCGTATTTTGTCCCGGGCAGCCTTTTTTTATATTTACCATAATTATCGTTTAAAATGACAATTTAATTAAATCTTTTGACTTGAATCACCGTTTATTATATTCAGTATAGTCAAATATATTATATACAACTACAACAGGTTTTTAAATAAACAGCATCATTGGGCCATTGAATTCCCTTTACTCTATTTTATATATCCTTACCAGACTGGCTTCCGGCTGACAATAAAACCTGAATTGCGAATACCTTCCCTCCCCGAGACCTCTGGTTACGTAAAGGATAAAAGTTTTAAAGTAAAAAAGGCCCGAGGCAAATTTTGTCTTTATCCTGCATCCCGAGATTATTGCTCCTATCAGCGGAAGTCTTACCTGCCCCCCATGAGTATGGCCGCTGAATACAATATCGGATTTCCTGCGTGCCACTTCAATTATTGAACCGGCATCAGGTGTATGTATAAGTACTATGCGCAATTTCCCCCTGCTGTTTATTTTGTGTATTTCTTCTTTCTTTAATTTAAACAAATATTTATAAGTGCTTCCGTAATCTGCTTTTTTCTGCAGCTCCGGCTCATCCGGAGAGCCGATATTAGAGAAAGCTCTGGCTATATCAGTTTTCCTGATTATAGGGTCATCCAGCCCTATAATCTCAATATTATTTATGCCGCCCCTGCCTAAATTGATTTTTCTGCTTTCATTCATTAAAACCTCTATCCCTATGCCGCCCAATCTCTTGATTATAAGACCAATATCATTTTCCCTGCGGTATCTTCTTTTTCTCTTTAATAAATTCTTTGCGAACTCTGTTATTGATTTACGGTAGTGATCGTGAACTCCTAAAACTGCATATTTACCATATTTTGCACTGAGGGGAGAAAGCATTCTGATAAGGTAGTTTATATTTTCATCGCTTTCCAGTAAATCACCGGTGATAATAATGAAATCTACCTTTAAGTTTTTCAGGCTGGTTACAAATTTAAATAATTTCCTGCCTTTGGAGTTTTTCTGCAAATGAAAATCGGACAGATGCAGAATGGAAAGAACAGGTTCACCCGGCCTTCCTTCATCATTTCGGGCCGCCTGTCCATCTTTTACCAGTATACTTACCCTGGAAAGTTTGAAGTTAAAGGGCTCATACCTAAATGCATACCAGCATAGTGCCGCAAATACAGCCGCTGCGGCCAGGGATACGCAAATAACCCACCATACATTCATTTTTTATAAAACCCCTCTTTTAAAATTTATAAGATAATACCATAAATCTTTCATAAATTAACTCTTAAATTGATGCCGGTAGATTTTCTTATTATTCACAAATACACATCCGTATATAAGTAATTTGAATATCATAAAAAAGAAAAGCAACAAAACTAATAAGAAGATTTTTAATTCCGCCACCATAACGTAAGAAATCTGGTTTACTAAAAAATTGACATGCTGGATTGAATATATTAATATTAATAATATTAATATGCATATTTATAAGATTATAAGAGGTGAGTTGAGTGGATAAAGAAAGAACATCCATACTCCTTGATAAGGATATTATGTTAAAACTTAAAAGTCTTACTAGAATCTCTAATAAATCTACTTCTTTTCTTATAAGAGAAGCGGTTAGCAGCTACGTGTCTAAAAAACTTCCTAAAAAGAAAATCGGTATAATCGGTATCGGCAACAGTGGGGGCTCAGATATTGCAAATAAAAAAGAAGAATATCTAAAAGGCTTCGGCGAAGATTAAATAGGAATGTCAGGAGTAAAAAATTGCAGGTTATTTTAGAGACCAGTGTGTTATATTCTTTAATTGATAAAGGCGATAAAAACCATAAATTAGTTAAAGATTTCTTTCTAAAGGATAATAGTGTTTATTATGTTCTGCCATCCACAGCAATACCAGAGCTATGTTATCTTATTAACACCAGATTAGGGCCTTATTTCGAAATAAAATTGCTTGAAGAAATTAACAAAGGTTTCTATTTGGAAATATTAAAAAACGAAGACGTATTAAGAATTATAGAAATATTAAAAAAGTATGATGCTCTTAATATTGGATATGTGGATGCCTCAATCGTAGCTATAGCCGAACGAATTAAGGTTAATAAGATTCTTACGCTGGATAGAAAACATTTCGGAGTAATTGTACCCAGGGGATTTGATAGATTTGATATACTGATATAGGAATTGTCAGACTTACTATAATTTATATTGAATATAATTTTAAAATAAAAGGTAAAGATGGTTTTATTAATAGGAGCAACGGGTTTCCTTGGACCTGCAATTTTAAAAGAAGTACTGGGAAAAAACTATACCGTCAGCTGCCTGGTTAGAGTTTCAAGTGACAGAACCGGGCTCTTGAATATCGCCAGGTCAGCAGGCAAAAAACTTACATTCAGCACCGGAACGCTTCGGAGCGGTGATTCAATAATCGCCAGTTTAAAAAAAGCAAGAATTATAATTTATATGGTTGACCTGGAATATACAAATCTTGTGGAAATATTCCTGGAAACTATCATCCGGACACAAGTTAAAAGAGTTATCTTTATAGGCTCTACTACTGTTTTAACCCCTCTTGACAGCATGATTAAAAATCAGAAGATAAATTCTGAGAATCTGATAAAAAAATCGGGTCTGGATTATACAATTCTCCGACCTTCGATGATATACGGCTGCCCTGATGACGCCAATTTTTCAAGAATGATAAAGTTTATAAAAAAAAGAGGTTTTTTTATAACCTTTGGAAGCGGCAATAATCTGATTCAGCCCGTATATATTGAAGACGTGGCCCGTGCGACAGCGGAAGTTTTGGAAGATAAAAAGACCTATCGAAAAATATATAACCTGACCGGAAAAGAACCTTTAAAATACAGTAAAATGATAGAAATTGTAAGAGCCAAGATGGGAAAACAATTCAAATTAATAAAATTTCCCATCGGTTTCAGTAAATTATTAATAAGCTTATACGGCAAAGTTATTAAAAATCCGGCTTTGACTCCCGGTCAGATAGAGAGGATGCGTATTGATAAAGCATACTCATATAACAAGGCCGCTGCAGATTTTAATTATTCCCCCCTGGATTTTAAAGACGGAATTGAAAAATTAATAAAAGAACTGGAAACTTTAAATTAACGGACCCGGTCAACCATATTGTTCCGGTTTAAAAAGATACAGGAATCATATCACATAGGGTTGACTCAGTTCACACCTTTACCTGTAATAGCTGCTTTAACCGTAACCAGAAAAATTTTTACATCAAGCATTATTGAAGCATCTTTAATATACAGCTGGTCATACATAACCTTATCCCGGATTGATAATTCATCTCTCCCGTTTATCTGTGCCAGCCCGGTCACTCCCGGCCGGACCTTATTCACATCTTTTTCTTTCCTTAATCTTATAAGCAGGTCCTGATTATATAATGCCGGTCTGGGACCCACAAAACTCATATCCCCTTTTAATATATTCATAAGCTGGGGGATCTCATCTATGCTTAATCTCCTGAGTACCGTACCAACCCTGGTATTAAGGGTGCTCTGGTCTCTTAATCTATCAGTGGGAATATCAGGGGTGCCTTCCTTCATGGTCCTGAACTTATATATGATAAAATATGTTCCGTTCAAACCCACTCTCTTCTGTTTGAATATTATCCTTCCCCTGGAATCAATCCTTATCATTAAGGGGATTATGATCCACAAGGGGATGAATAATATCATCGAAACAATTGAAAATACTACATCAGAGATTCTTTTTATAACTCTGTAAATCATAAATCGGGAACCTGTCAGCTAATATCCCTATAGCTTGGACCACATCTTTTTCTCATCAAAATTGGGGACAATTTGTTTAAGATCCTTGAATAAATTTTTATAGTCATATAGCTGGATTTCTTTTTCGATATTAAATAATAAATTTTGTATTTTTTCTTTATCCTGCTTATTTTTATTTTCAGCTACAAATATCGAAGGGAAATTTGTGCTCCTGAGTTTTTCATGGTCACCAGTCAGCTCTTCCGTAAATTTCTCTCCCCTTCTTACTCCCGAAAAAGTAATTTTTATATCTTTTTCCGGTTTCAGGCCGTAAAGTCTTATCATATTTCTGGCCAGTTCCAGAATACTTATGGGTTTGCCCATATCAAGAACATATACTTCGCCGCCTCTGCCCATCACACACGCCTGTATTACCAGCTGAGATGCTTCTGTAATGGTCATAAAGAACCGCGTCATCTTTGGATGAGTGACAATTACCGGCCCTCCATTTTCTATCTGGCTCTGGAATATGGGCACCACACTGCCCTGGCTTCCAAGTACATTCCCGAATCTTACAATTATGAAAACTGAATCTTTGATCCTGGACAGCGACTGTAAGTATTTCTCGGAAAGCAATTTTGATATCCCCATTATATTATTAGGCTTTACCGCTTTGTCCGTAGAGAGCATTACAAACTTTTTAACCCCGTAGAGAATAGATAATTTTACCAATGCCTTGGTGCCCAGAAAATTGTTTCGAAGAGCAGCTTCAGGATTAAGCTGCATCAATGGGACATGCTTGTAAGCCGCAGTATGAAATACGATTTCGGGTTTATATTTCTTAAACACGCCCTTTATGCTGGAATTATCCCTTATATCGGTAACAATGGGTATGGCACCTGGATAATTAAGTTTTGTAAAAAGCTCCTGTTCTATCAAAAAAACACTGTTCTCGGAATGATCGACAAGAATCAGCTTCGAAGGCTTGAACCTTATAACCTGCCTGCAAATTTCAGAACCGATAGAGCCGCCTGCACCGGTTATTAGTATGGATTTTCCTTCAAGCTGATCTAAAAGTTGGTTGTAATTAATTTCTACAGATTTTCTGCCCAAGATATCTTCTATCCTGATATCCCTTACCTGGTATAGGTGAGCCTTCCCGTCTATTATCTCGTACAGGCTGGGAAGAGTTTTACATACTATATTTTCTTCTTTGGCCTTAAAAGCAATATCTTTCCTGACTGCTCCACTAGCTGATGGTATAGCTATTATAATTTCATCAACGGCCAGCTTTTTAATGAATTTTTTAATCTCATCGGTTTTCCCGAAAACTTTTATTCCGTGAATCTGTCTCCCGATTTTTACCTTGTCGTCATCTAAAAATCCTACGGGAATATATTCACTATCCCTCTGTCTCATCATTTCCCTTACTATCATTTCGCCCGCATCACCGGCGCCCACAATTAATGTCCTTTTCTTACGGGAGTACATACTGCCAAATATCATCTCGTTAAACATTCTGACCGAGAACCTCGAAGCTACAATAAGAATCAGGGTAAGAAGAAAATCTATTATAAGTATGCTCTTGGGGAAATATGGTGCCTCAATTATATAAAAAATAAACACCATGACTGCAGAACTTAAAACCAGTGATTCCACAATGGTTATAAAATCCCTCAAGCTGGCATATTTCCACATTTTCCTGTATAGGCCAAATAAGATGAAACTTAAAAGTTTGACTGCGATTATTATCAGGATATATTCTATAAAATAAGCGGTATACTGCGGGGGAAGGCCTTCCAGGCCCCTTATTTCCAGCTGTCCTCTTAAATAAAAAGAAATGGTAAATGACGAAAAGAATATAATTATGTCAAATAGTACCTGTATTATATTATTCTTAACTTTTAATGAGTTCATTTTAAGTCTTACCGGCTGCAGTTTACTCCAGATTTTCCATATAATCTTTGCCTACTATTACAACTATATCCGTATCTTTGCCATATGTTTTCTCAAAAGTACCTAACGGCACTTCTTCCATCTCATAGCTTGAAAAAACTATGGCTACCTGGTCTGCCTTTTCTTTATTATTTTTAATATAGTATATTACAGTTTTCTCATAATTATAACCATCGGCATTGGAAAGTCCTAATATCTTAAATCCATAGCTTTTCAGGTAATCCCTTATTTTGCCAGCTGATCCTGCAATTCCATTGCCGTTGGAAACTATAATATGTGTCCGTGTGGTTATGCTTTTATCTATAACTTTTCCAACATCAATATTTACTTCCAGGGGTACTACTCCTTTTTCAGAAAACCAGGTAACCCCTTCGTGCACCATATCATACTGTAATATATATCTCCCGGGTACGTCAGGCGCCTTAACGATAATATTTACAACTATTTCCTCATTATAGGAAACATCTTCCAAGAGCACCCCCCTGTTTCCATCCCAGATAACCATCTCACCCGTATCCCTGTTTAGCCAGTGGGTTCCCAGGTGTATCTTATATCCATTGCCTTCATGCTCCCATAACAGGAAACCATTGTTCCTCACCGTGATTTGCGCTTCAAAGTCCTGGCCGGGTTTAACATGGTTAGGAGTGATACCGCCATCGTCATACTGCGCGGTATAAGATATATCCACGGTTATAAATTTTTCCAGAACCGGTACTCCCTGGAAAGAAAACCAGGTCACGCCTTCCTGCACCAGATCTACCTGCAGAATATACTCACCGGGTTCAGACGGGGATGTGACCTTCAGGTTAAATACTACCTCATCACCTATATCAACTCCATCTTCTGAAATAATACTTCTTTTACCATCAAAAACTACTGTTTCCTTACTGTTAAAATCAATCCAGTGATAGCCAAGATAAACCGGATTATCTCCATTCTTATTCCAGGTTAAGGCTCCGGTATTTTTTACGCTAACTTTGAACCTATATTCAGTATCGATGGTCATTGAATCCGATATTTCATCAACTTCCGCATATTCCGCATTATACCAGCTTGCCGGCTGGCCGCTTATTATACGCTCCCACATGGCCCTTGCTTCATCAATATCCGGTATCTGGACACTGATGGTTTCATTTTCTATCCAGTCTGAATGAGAAGGTATTATTGCCGTTTCAAAATTTTCTGAACTAAAGGATAGGGCCGCTTTTGAATAACTCAAGATTGTCAGGATGTCCAGGTCCGTTCTTGTATTCTCTACCAAAATATTAAAATAATAAGGGACACTTGATAAATATTTTATATCTAATTTCTGTTTTAAAAGCTCTTTAAATAACTGCTGCTGCCGCTGGATCCTGCCGATATCCCCGAGTTCCGTGGACCTGCTTCTGGTGTATGATAATGCCTGTTCACCTGTAAGATGGTGATTGCCGGTAGAAAAATTAGCACCGCTCTTAGGGTCGACCAGAGGTCTGTCGATAACAATATCGACACCGCCAAGAGCATCTATTAATCTCACAAATCCTTCAAAATCCAGGGTCACATAATGATTTATTTCTGCCTCCAGGAAAGAATTGATTGTTTTTATCATAAGCTCTTCCCCGCCATACGCATAGGCAGCATTTATTTTATCCTCCCCGTGGCCGGGTATTTCCACCAGAGTATCTCTGGGGATGGAAAGAAGACTACCGGTATTTTTTTCAGGATTTAAATGAAGCAGCATTATAATGTCCGCTCTCCCCGTATCATTTTCGGTATCCCTGGTATCCCGGCCCAGTATAAGAATAGTGACCGGTTCCTGGGGAGATTCAATAGGAGTAAGAATATTTTCGACTTCTGATGTTGTAACTGAATTTATAGCTTTATTTATGGAATTAATATAAAGAAAAAAGCCGCCTGTAGTTACACACCCGATAAAAATTATAGAAGCTGCTGCTATTATTATAATTCTTAAATATAAAGGCAACTTATTAAATTTTCTTTTTTCCCCAGTTTTTTTATTTTTTTTCTCTTCTTTATTTTTATTTTTTTTCATCTTTTCTGATTTTAATATTTAACTTCACAATAGATCCGGTTCCGATATAATATCCGCTGCCGGCATATCAACTCATTTTTTTGATATCCGCCCCAAGACTGAACAGCTTTTTTTCGAAATCTTCATATCCCCTCTGAATATGATATATATCACTAACCTCCGTAAATCCTTCCGCAGTAAGTCCCGCCAGCACCATGGCTGCTCCGGCACGGACATCAAAAGACCTTACCGGGGCTCCCGATAATTTACCGACTCCCTTGATTACGGCATGGTGGCCATCAATTTTTATATTTGCTCCCATCCTGTTTAATTCGTCCACATACATAAATCTGTTCTCAAATACGTTTTCGGTAACGATAGAAACTCCGGGAACAATGGAAAGAAGAACTGTTATTATAGGCTGCAGGTCCGTGGGAAAACCGGGATAGGGGAGCGTGCTGACATTTATAGGTTTATATGCCTTTTGGGGTGAGTCTACTTTTATATTATTTTCATCAATTATTGAAATGTTTACCCCGATTTCTTTTAACTTGAAATAAAATGTCTCCAGACTTCTCCACCTGGCATTTTCGATTTCCACCCCGCTGCCGCACAGTCCGGCCGCAGTGATAAAAGTGCCTGCTTCGATGCTGTCGGGCATAACTTCATAATCCGTACCCTTAAGATTTTTAACTCCGTTTATAACAATGCAATCGGTACCTGCCCTCTGTACATCCGCTCCCATGGAGTTTAAAAAATTAGCAAGATCCACTATTTCAGGTTCCCTGGCCACATTATTAATAACCGTTTGGCCATCAGCGAGACATCCTGCCATCATTATATTTTCAGTGGCCCCTCTGGAAGGAAAATCCAGGTTTACCATGGCACCATAAAGTCTTGCTCCGGCTTTATTACTGTTAACCCGGCAATTAATATATCCGTGCTCTATGGAATATTTTGCTCCCATATCTTCAAATCCTTTTAGATGAAGGTCTATTTGTCTGGAGCCTATATTGTCACCGCCCGGAATAGCAACTTTGACACTGCCAAATTTACTAAGGAGCGGTCCTGCAACCAGTATGGAAGCCCGCATCTTTCTTACAAGTTCATAAGGTGCTTCATAATTGTTAATATTTTCCGGATTAATTTCAATGATTTTATTTTCCGGATCTGCATCCACTCCGGCTCCAAGTGTTTTGAGCACCTCTATCATGATATTAACATCCTCGATTCCGGGGACATTCCTTAAGGTAATCTTGCCATCAGATAGTATTGATGCTGCTATTAATTTCAATGCGGAATTCTTGGCCCCGCCTATTTTTACCTTTCCTGACAGGGTCCTACCGCCATTTATAACAAATTTTCCCATAAAAATTAAAAAAATAATTTCTCTAATAAAAAAGTAAAAGATATTATAACAAATAAGGTGAATTAAAAAAACAAAAGCTGTTTTGCTTTTAAGGGCTCTGCCTATATTTCATTTAACAGGATGCTTTAGAGAAGTCAAACTCCTGACAATTTTTAAAGTATGATCGTTAATGAGAATATTGACCTAAAAATCCAGTCTTATTGACTCCACTCCTGCTTCATCCAGCAGCTCAACGGCAAGAGCGTCGGGATATTCTTCAAAATAATATATCCTTCTGATCCCGCAGTTTATTATCATCTTGGCACACAGGACACAGGGCTGATTGGTTGAGTAAATTACAGCATCTTTTATTTGAACCCCATAATAGGCAGATTGAATAATAGCATTCTGCTCGGCATGCAGGCCGCGGCAGATCTCATGTCTTTCGCCTGAAGGCACTCCCAGTTCTTCTCTAAGACATATCCCTATATCAAGGCAATTTTTTACCCCCGCCGGAGCGCCATTATACCCGGTTGTAAGAATCCTTTTATCTTTTACAATTATTGCGCCAACTTTTCTTCTAAGACATGTGGACCTTGCTGCCACCTGCCTGGTAATTGATGCAAAATATTCATTCCATGTCGGGCGTGTAATTACCATCTTCTTTGTAATTGTTTTATTAGATTACAAAAATGTAATTCTATATAGATTATCTGCCATGAACTACATTTAATAGGATATAATTTCTGAGTTTGTCTTGCAAGAAGAGAATAAAAAAGATATAAGAAATTATATAGATACCTTATCATCCTTGGAGAGGTAAGATGAAAGACAGAGGAGTATTAGCTGCCAGAACATAAAAGTTGACCTTCCCCCTAAAAACTGGACCAAAGATTGGGGTAAGATCACCTGCCTGGATGCTATATACAGTCTCCAGTTATTATGATGAGCCAGAAATGATTATCTTGTAAACCTGAAAGCTGAAATTGAAATTAGAAATCTAATAGAAATGCCCAATCTAAAGACTAAATAGAAAGTGGATTTTTAATATTCGGTACATTTTTTTAAATAAGCCAGGATATCATTTAAATTAGCGATAGCTAGAGCCACTACTGAATCAGCAGCGCCATAATAAACTAAAAGTTCATTTGTTTTTTCATCAATAACCGCACCACAGGGAAAAACAACATCGTCCGCTTCACCTATTCTTTCATAACTCTCTTTTGGTCCCAAAACCCAATCACTGCTCCGACCGATTATTTCAAGAGTTTCTAAATCTAACAAAGCTAGTCCCATTCGATAAATAGTACCGGACGCTGTATCTCTCGCCCCATGGTAAATAATTAACCAACCATCTGATGTCTCAATAGGCGGAGGGCCTATCCCTACTCTATTAGAATCCCAAGCTCTATGCCTTGCAGGAATCAATACTCTATCTTTCCCCCAGAAATCCAAATCTTTGGAGAAAGAAATCCAAATATCCGCTCTTCCTTCAATAATGGGTCTGTTTATAAGGGCATAGCAACCCTTAAAAGTTTTAGGAAACAAAGAAGCATCTTTATTGAAAGGCATTAATTTCCGTCCCAAGCGTTGGAAATTTAAAAAATCTTTAGTTGCTATCAGAGAAATACCAGGAGGTTCTCCAGCCACTCTATCAAAGAAAGAAACACAAGTAATCATATATTCTTGCCGGTCCTCTAACCAAACAATTCTGGGGTCTTCCAATCCAAATATAGCTTCGCCGAATTCTGGCTCTGCAATCAATGCTGGCCCAGATTTTATCTGCCAATTTGTTTTTCCATCTTTACTTTTAGCAATAGTTAAATGGGAATATCCTTGTTTATTTTCGGCTCGAACTAAAAGCAATATATCATCATCAAATCTTATTGCCCCGGGATTAAAAACGGCCCCTACTTCATAGGGCCACTTTTCCGGAGTTAAAATCGGATTTCCTTCATACCGTTTAAAATATTCTTTAAAATTTTTATTATTCATTTCTTTGTTTCCTTTATTTCTTAGCCTTTGGTACCAGGATTACTTTAGCAAGTCCCTTAATTCCTTTACTTATTCCCCGGGTTCTAGGGTCTCTTTTTCCGGTCTGCTATTGCACTTAAGTTATCTGATAATGATATTATAATTTACCGGTGTTTATTAAGCTATTGTTATTGCAATTTTTTCTTCTGCTTCAATAATTATGCTCACACGCTTAGTCCAGCATAAGTATTTTTAAATCTATAATTTAAATAAAAAGTATGGTTTGTATATAAATGTACTGTTAAGACTAAACCAGTATCTATAACCCTTCATATTTTTATTGAATGTATAAAAGCTTTATTATTTGTGCTAGTTGCCGAGAACTCTTTAAAAATATACTAAATCTTATTTGCTAAAATGCCAAGTATTTTATCCGGAAGCAAGAGGTGTAGGGTTTATATGGATTTTATTTACAAAAAAAATACTATATACTAAAAACAATCACATTTTATTTACCTATGTATACCATAAGAATTAAAAATACGAATAAAGTTGATAGGGCCGCGATACGCAAAATTGCTAAATCCATAAAAGATGGTAAAATAGCGATTTTGCCTACCGGCACCATATACGGCCTGAGCTGTAGATATGACCGTAAAGATTCAATTGAACGAATACAAAAAATAAAAAATAGAAATAAAATACAGCCCTTTATAATACTTATTTCAAAGCTTGATGATTTAGAAAGTTTTGCTTCAGATGTAAATCCTGCCGCAAAAAATATAATTAATAGATTCTGGGATACCAGAGATCCGGAACCGCTCACCTTACTCTTTAAAAAAAGGAAAAGCCTGAAAGAATCTGCTTCCGGGAGCAGGTCCACTGTTGCCATCAGGATGGCAGAGCTTAAGTTTCTAAGAGATATAATAGATATCTGCGGCCCCATTATATCCACCAGTGCTACCATTTCCGGAGTGAAGGGATATCCAAAAAAAATAGAAAGTATACCCGCCTTGCTTAAAAAACAGGCGGATCTGGTAGTGGAATGCCTGTTCTCTCTGCCCGGAGCTCAGTCAACTATTGTTGATGTAACAGATAAGGCCCCTGTTTTAGTAAGAGAAGGTACGGTAGATTTTAAACATGTTTTAAATATTTACGGGCAGCAATAAGAAAATTACCGTAAATTGTTTTTTGTTTTAAAGAAAGATTTAACCTTTTAAAAAAATTGAATTACTCTTTGATTGCAGCGCTAATTGGCATATAATACAAAAGAGTTTTGGATCAAAGGTTAAAAATACTTTAATAATTTATAAAAAATAGATTTTATGAAAATAGTCATAGGTTCGGATCACGCGGGATTTAATTACAAATCACATCTAATTGAACTTTTAAATTCAATGGGACACACGGTACAGGATATAGGAACCAACAGTGATAAGAGTGTGGATTACCCTGATTTCGGAGAAAACGGAGCGAGAATTGTAGCCTGCGGAAAAGCTGATATTGGAATACTGATATGCGGAAGCGGAATCGGGATGGACATTGTGGCCAATAAGATAAAGGGTGTGAGATCTGCCGTATGCTGGAATGCAGAGATTGCCAGACTTGCCCGTGATCATAACCATGCAAATGTATTATGTCTGGGAGAAAGAGTCCTATCCCTGGACGAATGCATCAAAATAACAAAGACTTTTGTAAATACCCCCGTAAGCAGCCAGGAACGTCACAGAAGAAGGGTTGATGAAATAATTAATATTGAGGAAAGGAACCAGACCTGCGATGACTGAATTAAAGAAAAACCGGAACCATACCTTAAGTGCAGATATCGATGTGGAGGTAAAAGATATAATAAAAGAAGAACTGGAACGGCAAAAGAATAATCTGATTCTGATAGCTTCTGAAAATTTCACCTCCCGGGAAGTTATAAGGACCATGGGTTCCGTACTCACCAATAAATATGCCGAGGGTTATCCGGGATTCAGATATTACGCAGGCTGTGAACATATTGATGAAATCGAGGAGCTTGCCATTAGCAGAGCCAATAAATTGTTCGGCTCAAACTTCAGCAATGTTCAGCCCCACAGCGGTGTAAACGCAAATCTGGCAGTTTTCCTGGGCATCCTGGAATGCGGAGACAGGATACTAAGCATGAATCTTAAAGACGGCGGTCACCTGTCACACGGTAATAAGCAGAATCTCAGCGGCAGATATTATGAAATACACAATTATACCGTGGATCCGGAAACGGAAAGACTGGATTTTGAAAATATTATGAAACTGGCTAAAAACATAAGGCCCAAACTCATTATTGCCGGAGCCAGTTCTTACTCCAGATTGATTGATTTTAAAAAATTTAAAGAAATAGCCGATGAAGTGGGCGCTTACCTGATGGCCGATACTGCCCATATTGCAGGACTGATGGTAAGCGGTTATCACCCCAATTCCGTAAATGTTGCAGATTTTACCACGGCCACCACTCATAAAACCATAAGGGGACCGAGGGGCGGGCTGATTATCGCAGATAAAAAATATGCCGGACTCATAAATAAATCGGTTTTTCCCGGTGTGCAGGGAGGTCCGCTTATGCATATAATCGCTGCCAAAGCAGTAGCTTTTAGAGAAGCCTTAAAAGATTCCTTTAAAGACTACAGCAGGCGTATTATCGAAAATTCAAAAGCCTTATGCGAATATATAAAAAATGAGGGATTTAGAATTGTGTCCGGCGGAACCGATAACCACCTGTTCCTGATAGATCTAACCGATAAGGGATTAACCGGTTTTGATGCCGTGGGAATATTGACCTCTGCAGGGATAACAGTTAATAGAAATGTAATTCCTTTCGACAAACAGTCGCCCCTGGTAACCAGCGGCATAAGAATAGGTACCCCGGCAGTCACAACCCAGGGAATGGGTATCGATGAAATGTATAAAATTGGTGAGATGATTTCATCGGCTCTTAAAAACCGGGAAAATAAAACAAAACTTAAAGAGATTAAAAAAGAAGTTAAAAATCTCGTCCGTGACTTTCCTGTTTATACCACAGGATAATCAATCAGTGGCTTCTTATAATTTCTTTTACCCTTATTAACCTAACCGTAGCGGAGCGTTCATTCTCATCTAATTTCATAGTTATAATCTTTATGGTCTCATCCAATTCGGGAATCAATTTATGCTCCAGAGCATTAACCCTTCTCCTGGTTTCTTCAATCTCTCTGGCCATAAGCTGTACGGCTTTCTCCTTTTCAGCCAAATCGATCAGGCTCTCAATAAATTTATCAAAATCTTTAAGGGCAATATCCATCTCTCCTGAGGTGTTGAAATAACCATAGGGTATTATTTCACCGGTAATCTCTTTGGAATAGACCGGTACATAAACACTCATTATATTTTTCTGTCCTGTCTTGACGGAAACCTTCTTTGCCGGAAGCAGTAATTCCTGCTCTACCTGATAAGAGCCTATTGCTGCCTTTGCAAGTACAAACCTTTCCAGTATGGATTGAAACTTTCTTTCTATGGACAGTCTCATTTCCTTGACCTCACCAATTATCGCAAGCAGCTGCCTCATAAGCTCGTCTCTTTTGTCCTTAAGAAGCCTGTGCCCCCTTTTGGCCAGATTCAATCTCCTCTTTAAACGAAGAAGTTCCATTCTGGTTGCATTTACACCGGTCAGCATTTAATCACCCTTATGTCCCTTCTTTTCCATTTTAAATTTCGCTATGTATTTATCCAGATATTCAGTTCTGATTCTCTTTAATTCTTCCCTTGGCAATAACATGAGCAATTTCCAACTCAGATCAAGCGTTTGGTTTATGCTCCTATTTTCATATTCACCCTGAGAGATATATTCATCTTCAAATTTTCCGGCAAACTCAAGATATAATTTGTCCATATCCGTTAGTGCCGCTTCTCCCAGTATGGTCGATAGTTCCTCTACTTCTTTTCCTCTCGCATAAGTGGCATATAATTGATTAAATAAATCAGCGTGATCTTCTCTTGTTTTTCCCTCACCGATACCTTTATCTTTAAGTCTGGAAAGAGACGGCAGCACATCAACGGGCGGGGATAGCTTTTTCTTATGAAGTGATCTTGACAGTATGATCTGACCTTCGGTTATATATCCCGTAAGGTCCGGAATGGGATGGGTCTTATCATCTTCCGGCATGGTGAGTATGGGAATCTGCGTTATGGAACCTTTCTTTCCTTTAATTCTGCCTGCTCTTTCGTAAATAGTGGCAAGATCCGTATATAAGTATCCGGGGTATCCTCTTCTTCCGGGAATTTCCTTTCTGGCTGCGGATACTTCTTTTAAAGCTTCGCAGTAGTTGGTCATATCCGTCAAAATTACCAGTACGTGCATATCTTTTTCAAAAGCCAGATACTCGGCACAGGTTAGACCTACTCTGGGAGTTGCTATTCTCTCTATGGCGGGATCGTCAGCAAGGTTCAATACAAGGACCGACCTGTTTATGGCGCCTGTTTTTTTAAAATCATCTATAAAATATTGGGATTCTTCAAAGGTTATGCCTATAGCTATAAAAACCACGGCAAATTCTTCTTTTTCTCCCAGTACCGTAGCCTGCCTGGCAATTTGAGCCGCCATTCGGTTGTGCGGAAGGCCCGACCCGGAGAATATAGGCAGTTTCTGCCCCCTTACCAGGGTATTTAAACCGTCTATAGAAGATATTCCGGTCTGGATAAATTCATTTGGATAATCTCTGGCAAATGGATTGATTGGTGCCCCATTTATATCCAGGCTTTTTTCAGGAATAATCCTGTCACTTTCGGTTTTTGGCTTTCCCAGGCCGGTAAACACTTTTCCCAATATGTCAGAGGAAAGGTACATATGCGTACCCCTTCCCAGGAAACGTACCCTTGTATTTTCAGTATCTATCCCCGATGTTCCCTCAAATACCTGTACCAGTGCATTATCTCTGTTAACTTCCAGCACCCTGCCGCTTCTTATACTTCCGTCATCAAGTTTTATATCAACCAGCTCTTCATACTTAACTCCTTTAACCCCTTCCACATGAAGCAGAGGGCCGGATACATTGGTAATACTTCTGTATTCTTTTAGCATGCTCACTCCTCTATTATTGAAGAAAACTCTTTATCTATAACTTTTTTAATCTTATCGATTTTACTTATATCTTCCTTCTTTATATCTTTCATTCTTGCTATCTCGTCTCTAACCTTCATTTTCTCTATGGCTCCTATATCAGCATTTAATCTCAAATAATTAGCTGCCTGGTCGTAGAAATATAGGATGGTATTTATCATTTTATACTGCTTTTCTATTGATGAATAAGTATCCGTTTCATGATAAGCAACTTGATGCAGAAAGTCTTCTCTTAACATTCTGGCAACAAATAGAATTAATCTATCGGGCGCGGATAGAGCATCTACTCCTACCAGGCGTACAATCTCTTCCAGCTCAGATTCTTTTTCAAGAATTTTCATCGCCTCTGCCTGCAGCTCGAAATAATCCTCATGGACATTTTTGGTAACAAAATCTTTTATACCATCAATATAAAGGGAGTATGAATTCAGCCATGATATTGCCGGGAAGTGCCTGCTGTAAGCAAGCTTGGCCTCAAGTGACCAGAAGACTTTTACAACCCTTAGTGTAGCCTGCACCACCGGATCGGAGAGATCGCCTCCGGGAGGAGATACGGCGCCTATAATTGAAAGGGCCCCGGACCTCTCGTCGCTGCTTGATAGACATTTTACCATACCCGCCCTTTCATAAAACGAAGCGATCCTCGCTCCCAGATATGCCGGATACCCTTCCTCTCCGGGCATCTCTTCCAGCCTGCCGGAAATTTCTCTCATAGCTTCCGCCCATCTTGAAGTCGAATCGGCCATCAGCGCAACGGAATATCCCATATCCCTGAAATATTCGGCAATAGTAACACCGGTATAAACGGACGCCTCTCTGGCCGCAACAGGCATATTTGAGGTATTGGCAATAAGTACGGTTCTTTTCATCAAGGGAACTCCGGATTTAGGATCAATAAGTTCCGGGAATTCCATTAGAACATCCGTCATCTCATTCCCTCTTTCCCCGCATCCTATATAAACAATAATCTCAGCATCGATCCATTTTGCCAGCTGATGCTGTATTACAGTTTTTCCCGAACCAAAAGGGCCGGGAACACATGCAGTGCCGCCTTTGGCAATAGGAAAGAACATATCTATTACCCTCTGGCCCGTAAACAATGGCATATCGGGACTCATTTTATTCTGGTAAGGTCTGGGTTTTCTTACCGGCCACCTCTGTATCATGTTTATTTTTTTATCACCGCTCCCGACCTTTATAACAGCTATGGTATCTGTAACTTTAAACTCACCTTCTTTAATTAAACTGACCTTTCCGCTTATTCCATGCGGAACCATGATATAATGTTTTATTATTTCCGTTTCATTAACAAAACCCAGGAAATCTCCGCCGCTTACCATATCACCTTTTTTCACCGCTGGTTTGAATTTCCACTTTCTCTCTCTGTTTAATGCCGCTGCGGTAACACCTCTGGAAATAAAATTCCCTGTTTTTCTATATATCTCATCCAGCGGTCTTTGAATTCCATCGTAAATAGATTGAATAACCCCCGGTCCCAGTTCTACGGTTAAAGGTTCGCCTGAGAGGTATACGGGCTCTCCGACACCAATGCCTCCTGTTTCTTCATATACCTGTATGAAAGCAAGATCCTTATCTAGCTCTATTATCTCGCCCATTAATTTCTTATCAGAAACATGCACAACATCAAACATTCTTGAACCGGACATGTTTTCAGCTACCACCAGCGGGCCCGCTACCTTTATTATTTTTCCTGGCATACTCATTTATTCACTCCTATTTTTTCTTCTGACATTATATCTGCGCCAACTGCTTTTATTATCGCTCTTCTTAAATTCCTGATTGCATAATCATTTCTTTTCCCCAGTCCCGGAATCACTACTATTGATGGTTTCAATTCATTCGAATATTCTCTGATTAACCGGTCCAATTTTAATGCCACGGTTTCGGTTACAAAAATAATTTCATAACCCTCCTGTATCAGCTTTTTTACTTTTTTCTCCAACTCCGAAATTTCTCCGGTATCTTCGGTCAAGGGGAAAACATCAATCCCTGCTGATTTAAATATTAGCATAATATCTTTTTCACCAAACGCAGCAATTTTGGTATTCATCTAGATCCTCACCTTGCTTTTTATTTTTTCACTTTCAATACCATAGCTAACACCGGTAAATATAACACTAAGATTATTTAATTCTATTTTTTTCATTAAAAAAAACCGAAAAATTTTTTCTATATTTGAAACCGAGTATTTTACAGAATCAAAAAAATCAATATAAAATAAATCTTCACTTTTATTAAAAGATGATAAAGTACCTTCGGAACTCAACGCCTGGGTTCCCTTGATTACTATATCTGCATAATCGGTTCGCTCCATTTCCTGTGTAAAAAAGTTCAGGCTCTCGCCTTCAAATTCCATCATTGTTTTTTTGGGTATAAATCCATTTTTATGCAAGAAATAATCAAAGCCTAAATCCTCTGCCAGATATTTAGTTCTGCAAATGTTTCTTATATTTAATATATCTATGGCATGCCTGAAATAAGCCAGAAGCATTCTGCTGCCCAGAGCTTTTATCGTTTTAAAAATCCTCTGCAGATAAAATTTTTCAAGTTCCAGCTCGAAAAACCTATAATTCTTCTGTGTATCTTTTATCTCCATCCCAAACCGCAGCACATCGGCATCTTCCGGCAAAATCTCCTTGTAATTTTTATCTGCAGCAGCATCCTTTAGCACCCTGTAAGAATACAGTATGGGAATAAAAAGATTTTCCAGGCTCACATCCATAATAATTGATTTAATAATTACCTTTAAATTATGCAGGTTCTGTTCAAGAAATAATAAATTCCATACCGCCTTGTGCCCGGGCCTCAATCTTTCATTTAAAAAATTTACCATGTCTTTATATTCACTTACCACAATATATTCAAAACCGCTGTATTTCCCCATATTATTTATATATTTGGAATAAACTGTATCTCTGAGCGCTGCAATAAACTCTCCCATCCCCTGAGATTTCAGCATTTTTTCTATTTTACTTTCTTCCAGAAATTCAATCTCCCTCGCTTTGAGCTCCGCACATGTAAAAAGATAATAGCTGTCATCAACAATATCATAATTTGCAAATATCAATTATTACTTCTCCTTACCAAATAGATAAAAAGCTGCCTCCATCCTTATATCATCGATATTTGAGTCAATCAGGCTATCAGCAGTTATATTATATTCCGCTTTCTTCTTTATTATCTTAATACCTTTTTTGAAATCCGGTTTCCCGTCTGCTTTTTTCAGCTTTGCAATAGATTCAATCATCTTGCCGTTAACATTTTTTTCTTCACTGCCAATTTGATAGAAACCTTTATCCATATCCATGTCACTAAAAATTTTTCCCAGGAATTTTTTATACTCTTCCCTGCTCAGGCTTGAAAGCTTATCTTTTGCCCTTTCTATAACCTCATCAATTAAACTAATTTTGTATGAAATCATTTTCTGGCTCAGTTCCATCCTGACCCTGTCCAGTTCCATATCAAAAACCTGTTTGTATCTATCCTGCACTTTTATTTTCCCGTTATGGCAAATTTCCTTTGCCCTGCCTTCAGCTTCTTTTATTATTACCGATGCCTTTTCTCTGGCCTCATTCAATATTTCTTCTTTCTGCTTTTTTGAGTCTTCTAAAATTTTTTTAGAAACATTATCCATCTTTGCCATATACTACCCGCTTATTAAAATTGAATTAAATTGTTCAGAAAGAAGGTTATAAGAAGTCCCAGTACTGCATAGGTTTCTACCATCGCAGCAAAAATGACCCCCTTCATTACCTGCTTCGGTCTTTTGGCAACAAGGTTCACGCCTGCGGCGCATACTTTTCCCTGGTGTATGCCCGAAAGCAAACCGGTAAATGCAACGGGCAGCGCAGCAAAAAATAATTGCATGCCCTGTGCAAGAGTCGCAACTTTGGCAATATTCCCAATTATCAGGAACGTGGCCACGAACCCATAGAATCCCTGGGTACCGGGAAGCACTACCAGTAAAAATAAGCTGCCGAATTTGGCAGGATCTTCCGAAATAACACCTGCGGCTGCCCTTGCAGGATATCCAATACCTACAATCGACCCTATTCCGGCCATAATAACTGCCAATCCCGCACCAAATGTTGCCATTGTTACACCAAGTGATAAATCTGACATTTCTCCTCCTATCCTATCGCTAATCAACTATTGTTATATATTTATGCTCATCCCTTAAGGCTTTAAACGGCCTTCCTCCGCCTACGTAGAATTTGGGGAAGAATTCAACATATTGAAGCCTCAGCGTATGAACAAAACCACCAAGAATATTAATTACTATATTGAACAGATGTCCGAATATAAGTATTATAATTAACAGTACAATGCCTGCAACCGGAATTGATATAAATTGAAATGCTATTTTGTTAATAGCCACTCCGATACCGGCAGTTACAAGCCCAAGTGCCATAAGCCTTATATAGGAAAGAAAATCACCTAAATATGACGTCAGTCCGTTTACTATAGTGAGGTTTAAAAACCCCATAAATATCCTGAATCCCCAGCTTTTTTCACCTCTGGCACTGAAAAATATAATAACCGCGGCACCTGCTATAAGCGGCCATATAAGAATCTTTGGTACTATACCGGGAAAAATAGGCTGTGAAACCAGCTGCATATTCACTGCTATTTGTGATGAAAGCAGAATTGTTATAAGAGATAAAATCACAATTATCCAGGGTAAACCATCCAGAAACGCCCCCTGCCAGTCCTTTCGCTTTAGGCAGTCAAAAAAATTGATAAACATGCCGAAAACAATATGTACCACCCCTAAAATAAGAGCCAGCTTGAAAAAGTTCATGGAACCCTGATTAGTATTAACAGGGTCCCCCAGAATTGCCAACTTCTTAAAAAATCCGTCAATGCCCAGATAAGAAGGCAGATCTCCGAACCATCCGTTAAATAAGATACCGGCAAATATAGTAAATATTGCTCCGGCAAAAAGCAGCATAAGGAACTTTTTAACATTTTTCATTCTGAAAGCAAAAATCAAGGAAAGTATTGCCAGTATGAACCCGTATCCCGCATCCGTGAGGCAAAGGCCAAAGAACATGGCAAAGAACAACGAGACAAAAGGAGTGGGGTCAATCTCAAAATATCTGGGAACACCATAAAGATCGACTATTATTTCAAATGGCCTGAACAGCGGTTTGTTTTCTAAAATTACAGGAATACTCTCATCCTTGCCCGGTTTAATTTCCATCACTCTGGTAGATTTAAAACTCTCGATTAAGGAAATAATTTTCTTCTTATCAGTCTTCTTGACCCATGCAGTATGAAAAGAAACATATTCCGTAGAAAACCCTGATTCTATTGCTTTCTCTATTTCCAGATTATTTTCAACATAATCAAGATAAACAGTCAGTGGTTTTTCATATTTTTCAGCTATGTTTCTTATTTCAGACAGTAAATATTTCTTTCTCTTTCTACTCATATCGATACTTTTTTTAATCCTGTTTAAATTTTCTGCTACCGTACCCCTATATCCGGCCAGTGCCGCCTCTTCAAAGGAAATATTTCCCAGATATTCTTCAGCATCCTTTCTGTACTGATTATGATAAGCTAGAATAACATAACAAACATCCCTGCCTTCATGCAGCTTCTCCCAGGAAATATTATTCTTATCCAGTCCTTTTATAATTTCCTTAAAACCGCCCTTTTCACATCTAATGATCCCTAACTTTATGGTATATGTATTGCCGGCTGCTATATTCTCAATATCGCCTTTATAACAGGACCATATATTAAGCTGATTAATCCTTGATTCCATATCGGCAATCTTCATATCCAGGCTGCCTGTTTCATTCTCAGTATCCAAAATATTGGCTACTATTTCTTCAAAATTATTGCTCCCCAGGACCCGTTCATACTCACCCCTGCCGATTACTAATTTTCCCATCCTGGATGTAATCTTTTTTAATTTCTCATTTTTGAAATTATTAAGGACGCCCATAGCTTTTTTGACTCTGGTAGTATACTCAGGGCCTGTTTCTGAAACCGGGATCTCTACTTCAATCTTATGGGTATAGGGTCTTACTTCAATAGCAAGAGGGGTTTTTTGTAATTTCTTAAGAACAGCTTCTGTATCAGTCTTATGTGAAATAATAAAAAGTTTGCTTAATTTAGCAACTGACATTAGCCTATAATCCTCTGAACAATTTTTTCGATTGCTTTTTTACGGTTAGCCCTGGAAACATGCTCCACTTCTGCCAACTTGCTTTTAAAGTCTTCTCTAAGCTTTTCGGCTTTTTTGTCTGCATCAATTTTTGCCTTTTTTTCAGCTTCTACAGATGCAATTTTTAATTCTTTTTCGGCTTCTTTTACAATCTTATCAGTTTTACGGTATGCTTCTTCTATAATATCTGCAGACTGTCTTTTGGATGAGGTTATAATTTCTTTTACTTTTTCTTCGGCTTTTTTTATCTGGCTGACAATATTTTCAATCATTTTAATAATTTATTTAAAAATTGGTAGTATTATAACAACAAAACCAGGTGTGTCAATAAAATCAATCCTGTAATAATGCTCCTTGAAAATTCTTTTTAAAATACCTTCTCTATAAATGAATTAAGATAATAATCCAGTATCATATCCATCAGAGAATGACCTGACTCCTGCCTTATTACTTTAGGTTCGCCTTTGATCCCGCCTAACTCCGCCGCTATATCTATTGCATCTTTATAATTGCCAATCCCATCAATAAGACCCAGTTCCAGTGCTTCTGTTCCCAAAAAGACCCATCCTGTTGCCATTTCCCTTACCCTGTCTATTTCCATATTTCTCGCCTGTGCAACATCCGATATAAATTGTTCATAAATTTCCTTAAGCTGTGCTTCAAGCATCTTTATCTCCTCTTCAGTCACGGGCCTGTCAGGGCTTCCCACATCCTTAAATTCCCCCTGTTTTATAGTAGTATACTTTAATCCCAGCTGTTCATATAACTCTTCATAATTAGGAATCTGCATTATCACTCCTATGCTTCCCACTGAAGAAGAACGGTTGGCAATTATTCTATCGGCAGCAGAAGCTATATAATATGCCCCCGAGGCACAAACTTCACTGACAGATACCACAATGGGTTTCTCTTTCTTTTTTAACTCTTCATATATCTCCTGGGTAGCAGCGGGACTTCCCCCGGGACTGTTTACTCTTATCAGAATAGCTTTTACATTCGGGTTCTTTTCAGCCTCATCCAGCTGACTTATGATTTCTTCAGGCGTGACTGTCTCCGTACTGAACAGGCCCGAATATTTTTCCGCAGATATCACTCCCTCCAGGCGAATTTCATAGATATAATCACCCACGGTATAGGAGGGCCCGCTCAGGCTGCCGCTAAACAGCCCCAGCAAATAACAACCTCCGGAAAATAAAAACAGTACAAAAATACAGAGGAAAATAATACCTACTATTTTACCGGTACCCCATCTGACCAAAAATTAAACCTCCTTTTATAATTTTATTTTAACAGTAATAATATAATTATAGAATAACCATAAATAATTTACAGGGTTATATCCTGCCATATTTATCACTTGTAATTTATAATTACATACCTTAAGATTGTATCAATATTTTAAAAATTCAAATTTTTTACAATGAATATATTTCTGCTATACCAATATTTTATTACTTCAATTTTAGGATTATTTTTAATCAATTTTATCATTAACAACATTTTATTTAAAAATACGGCCAACTACCTGCTTCCGGAAAATCTAAAAAAAACTCCTCCCCTGATATCAATAATGATTCCTGCCAGAAATGAAGCCGAAAATATAAAAAGATGCTTGAGATCCCTTTTAAAACAGGACTACCCTAATATAGAAATACTGGTACTGGATGATAATTCCAACGACAGGACTTCACTGCTGGTCAAAGAAATAGCAGAAAAGGAAAGCAGGGTAAAACTTATTGCAGGAAAGCCGCTTAAAAACGGGTGGCTGGGCAAATGTTATGCCTGCCATCAGCTTGCGGGGCATGCAAAAGGCAGATATTTAATTTTTACCGATGCGGATACACTGCACTTTAAGAATTCGATTTCCAGTGCAATTGGATGCCTCATCAGCAATAATCTGGACGCTCTTTCAGCAATCCCCAGACAAATAATGGTGGGTATACACGAAAGATTGGTGATTACCTGGGTTCACTTTGGGATTTTAAGCCTGCTTCCCCTGGCCCTTGTAATTAAATCAAAAAATCCGTTATTCTGTACCGCAAACGGCCAATTTTTATTATTTAAGAGTGAAGTCTATGAGAAAATCGGCGGACATAAATCCATAAAAGATAAAATTTTAGAAGATATACATATTTCAAAGATGGTAAAAAAACATGGATATAGATTTATGATATTCGACGGAAGTAAAAATATATATTGCAGGATGTATAGAAACTTCCATGAATTAATAAGAGGATTCTCAAAATTTATGTTCGCCGCTTTCGATTATAAACTGTTGACCATTGCGGTGGTTATTCTAATGATCTCGGTACTGTTCCTATTTCCGTTTATCCTGCTCCCCCTGGGGATCCTGGTTTTTAATTGGTCCGGTATAATAATAAATCTGATTATCATACAAATCTTTATTATTCTTGTTATGAGAATTATACTGGCATTAAGGCTCAAGAGCAGAATACTTGATATACTCCTTCATCCCCTCTCTATGGCATACATAATATTAATCTGCATCAACTCGGTCTTCCAGGCCAGGCTGGGAGAAGGTGTATACTGGAAAGGCAGAAGATACGACGTCTGTGACAGGGATCATCTGGAACTTATTAATGAGGATTAGAACCAGCAATTGTCAGGCTAACCTTCCTTTTCAAAGAAATAATCCGGCAGTTTGTAGCCTTCTTTAAAATAAAGACCGGTTTTTTGGGCCGTAAATTCGTTAAATATTTTAAACTTGTTATCAACCGGGCCGGTGCTGCTATAAATTAAAAACGGTACCGGCTCTGAAGTATGTGTCTTTAAGGATATCGGTGTGAAGTGGTCAGGAAGTATCATCATCCTATAATCGGTACCCTCTCTGTCCAGAGCTTCCTTTATGGGTCCTATAACTTCATTGTCAATGATCTCGATAGCCTTTACCTTATCTCTGACATTTCCCTGATGGCTGCATTCATCAGTTGCTTCCAAATGGAGATACACAAAGTCCTTTCCACCTATAAGCTGATTCATGGCAGCATTGGCCTTACCGCTAAAATTGGTATGTATATTACCGGTTGCTCCTTCTACTTTAACCGGTTCAAGCCCTGCCAGAATTCCTATACCTCTTATAAGGTCGACAGCTGATATTATTGAGCCCTTTAATCCATATTTCCCGTAGAAACTATCCAGAGAGGGTTTTCTGCCCTCTCCCCATATCCAGATAGAATTTGCTGGTTTGGCTCCTTCTTTTATTCTTTTTTTATTTATAACATGCTCTTTTAGCAGACTGCTGCTCTTTACCATCATACCCAGGATTATTTTGCTTCCGGGGCCTTTGGGAAGAAATGCTGTAATCTTTTTACCCGTTATATCATGAGGGGGAACCAATATGTTCCTATCCAGACCGCCTTTCCACACTATTAAATGCCTGTAGCTTATTCCCGGATAAAATTTGATACTTTCAGTTTGAAGTTTGGTTCCGATATCCCTGATTAAAATCCTGGACCTGTCGGTCGGGATTTCCCCTGCGCTGTAATCTTCCATGATCTTTTCGGCATAGCTGCCCCCTCCGGATAGAGTGACCAGATTGCATCTGAAAGCAACGTTATCTTCCAAAAGATTAATACCAAGGCTGGCTGCTTCCAGGGGCGCACGGCCGGTATGATATTTTCCGGGATTATATCCCAGTACGGACAGATTAGCAGTATCGCTACCCGGGGCCATATTATCCGGGACTGTAACAGCAATTCCCATTTCACTCTTTTGGGCGATTTTGTCCAGGGCCGGTGTCCTGGCATACTCCAGAGGAGTCTTATTTCCCAGTTCTCTTATCCTGTAATCTGCCACTCCGTCTATAAGGATTATTATATATTTCATTTTCCATACCCTGGCCATCTATTATTTTCTATATTCCAAGCATATCTCGTAAGACATCTTTCATCTGGCCGACTTCGCATATAGTGTTATGAAGAATCTTTCTTTTACTCAAACTCTTAATTGTTTCGGGGATTTTTTGGCCGGAAATATCCGATAACACTTCCACAAGAGAAAATTCATCCATATCCTTATATTTTTTATCTATGGCTCTTGATACACTGCCCGGAAATTTAAAGGGACTTGCAGTTGAGACTATAATCGTTTTTGTCCTGTCTCCGCTCTCATCCACATACTTCCGGTAAACATTATATCCCACTGCGGTATGTGTATCCATAAGATAGCCGAAGCGATAAAAAACATGTTTTATGGTCTCAAATGTTTCCCTGTCTGTGGCAAAGCCTCCGTAAAAATCAGCCATCTCATTTTTCATACCGGCGGTTATTTTAAACTCTCCTTTTGTATTCAAATCATTGATAAGACTGTTTACAGTATCTGCATTTCTGCCGGATATATCATACAGCAGGCGTTCCAGGTTGCTTGAAACCAGAATATCCATTGAAGGTGAACTTGTAACAATCAGCTTTCTTTTCTTATTGTATATTCCAGTATTTATAAAATCGTATAACACATTATTTTCATTGGAAGCACATATGAGCCTTCCAACCGGAAGTCCCATCTTTTTAGCATAATAGGCTGCCAGAATATTACCGAAATTTCCGGTAGGAACCACGATATTTACTTTTTCATCTGCTTTAATTTTCTCCTGCTTGCTGAGATTAAGATAAGCATATACATAATATACGATCTGAGGTATCAGCCTTCCTATATTAATAGAATTCGCCGAAGATAGTATATAACCATTTCTGTTTAATTCCCTGCTGAATATCCTGTCGGAAAAGATTTCTTTCACCCCGCTCTGGGTATCGTCAAAATTACCCTTAACGGCAACAACACAGGTATTGTCCCCTGTTTGCGTAGTCATGTGCCTTTCCTGTATTATGCTTACTCCGTCTTTGGGATAGAACACCATTATTTTTGTTCCCTCAACACCTGCAAAACCTTCCAGCGCCGCTTTACCTGTGTCCCCTGATGTAGCTGTCAGAATCATTATTTTTTTATTAATGGCGTTTTTTCTGGCTGCCGTACTCAAAAGATGCGGCAGTATGGATAAGGCCAGATCTTTGAACGCAAGCGTAGGGCCGTGAAAAAGTTCGAGAAAAAAGGCTTTATCTTTTTGTAACAGCGGAGCAATCAGGGGGTCGTCAAATTTCTTATCATAAGCTTTCCTTATACAATACTTAAGCTCTTCTGCCGTAAAATCGGCAAAAAACTTGCTTATAATATAAAATGCCAGTTCCTGGTAATTCATACTGAGCATTTTATCCAGCGGCTGGTTGATTTTTGGAATTACTTCAGGAACATAGAGTCCTCCATCTGAGGCAATGCCTTTTATCATTGCTTCAGATGATTCAAGCCAATTATCGGTGCCCCTGGTGCTTCTATAGAATAGCTTTGACATTTTACCCTCTTGGAAACAGGACTGGTCACCATCCCATTTGACATATGTTACTGGTAAATACAGTGATAATATCTCTATCTGAAACTACCGGCCTGCACTGCAGTTAGTTTAAATCTTCTACCCTGATAATACTTAAAACCTTTTCTACGGCATCAAGTTTTGATATTTCATCCATGGACCTGTATAAATTCTTGTTTGTTACTTCATGGGTAATGAATATAAGTCTTGCTCTTTTACTTTCTTCCGTCTGCTTCTGAATCATAGAATTTATACTCACCAGGTTATGTCCGAATATCTCTGCAATACCAGCCAGGACTCCGGGTTTGTCCGTTACGTCAATTAGAATATAGAATTTGCTTACAGTATCATCTATGGATTTAAACTCCTTGCTTTCGAAGCAGCTGCAGCCGTAAATTATGCCCTTTTCCTTACGGTTAAAGTTTCGGGCAATTTTTATAATATCTCCCACTATGGAACTTGCCGTCGGCTTATCCCCGGCACCTCTGCCGTAACTCATTATCCGGTCAACATAATTCCCATAAATATAAACCGCATTAAATGTGTCATCAATAGAAGCCAGTATATGATTTACGGGTATCAGGGCAGGGTGGACTCTTGCGCTTATTTTCCCATTCTCTTCTGTTCCAATGGCCAGAAGTTTTATTCTGTAGCCCATACCAAGTGCATTTTCTATATCATCCGACGAAATTCCGGTTATTCCTTCCCTGTAAACATTATCCAGGGTAACACGCGAATTAAAAGCTATAGAACTTAAGATAGCCAGCTTGCAGGCTGCATCGTAACCCTCCACATCCGATGATGGATTGGCTTTCTCCGCATACCCAAGATCCTGGGCTCTGGCCAGCGCTTCATCAAATGACAGATTGTCTTTCTCCATTCGCGTTAGAATATAATTGGTGGTTCCGTTGACTATCCCCACTATCTTGCTTATATTATTGGAAGCCAGGGAGGATTTCAGAGGCCCTATGATAGGTATGCCTCCGCCCACACTTGCTTCAAACAATATATCCACATTATTTTTTTCTGCCGCTGCCAGCAGATCTCCGCCTTTGTTGGCAATAAGATCCTTATTGGCAGTTACGACATATTTCCCCGAGCTAAGCGCTTTATATGCATAATCATAAGCAGGATTTATACCACCGATAAGCTCTACGACTATATCAATGTCTTCATCTTCCAGAATATCATCCGCACTGCTGCTTACTTTTATTTCTCCGGCTCTCTTCACGGATGAACTCTCTATTCTTTTCAAATCTTTTTCCACAATCCTTGTTATGCAAAGATTTTTTCTTATTTTTCTGGAAAGGTAATCTTTCTGTTTCTGAATAAGAGAGAAAACACCATTGGCAATATAACCGAAGCCTATTATTCCGATATTAACATTATCTATATTTTTATTTTCATTTTTCATATAACTTAACATCTCCTATCACTAAATCTTCATAAGTTTGTCTTTTAATCCAGGTCCAGCTTCTCCCATCCTCGACCGCCACTACGGCGATTTTTGGCTGGCCGTTATAGTTGCTGGACATTGCATAGCAATAGGCACCGGTGGTTGTTACCAATATAAAATCACCACTTGATACCAGCGGTAATTTTATATGGTCAATTATCACATCCCCGCTCTCACAGTGTTTACCGGCTATTGAATAATATTTATTTTCGCTTTTCTCAGCGTTTTTATTATTTTCCATTTTATTTGCCACATATGCATTGTATTTGCTGTTATACAACATGGGCCTTATATTATCCGACATCCCCCCATCTATTAAAATATAATTTTTAGATGTCCCTATTTCTTTGACTGCTCCAACTTCATACAGAGTTACACCGGCCCTTCCTACAATAGACCTGCCCGGCTCCAGATACAGCTTATCCAGTTTAACTTTAAACTTCTTTTGATATTTCTTTACTGCATTATAAGCCACTTTTGCCAGATCTCCTATATCAGAGGGTTTATCCTCAGGGGTATATTTTACTCCCAGTCCCCCTCCTATATTTATATTGGTTATTAATACTCCTAATCTTTCTTTGGCTTCCGCTGCAAACTTCAGCATAATTTCTATTAACGTGTCATAGCATGACAGGTTAAATATCTGTGAACCTATATGGGCATGGATCCCCACAAGCTCCAGATGCTTGTGCTGTGCTGCTTTCTTTACCGCATCCAGCGCAACATTATTATAAAGACTAAATCCGAATTTGGATTTAACCTCACCGGTCTGCATATATTCATGGGTATCGGCCTTGATCCCCGGATTGATTCTTAACATAATCTTTTGCCTTATATCGGCTTTACGGCATAATTCTCCCAGAGTCTCAAGCTCCATAAGGTTATCTACCATAAAGAATCCCACTTTGCTTTTTAGTCCGTATCGAATTTCTTCTGTGGATTTATTGTTGCCATGAAAATATATTTTTCCGGCAGGAAAGCCGCTGCCTCGTGCAATAAAAAGTTCGCCTCCCGTAGATACATCCAGTCCCAATCCCTCTCCGGCTATAAGTTCGCACATTGCAGTACATAAAAATGCTTTAGAAGCATAGATGATTCCAACCTTAAGATCAGGAAAAGAAAAATCCTTCAGGTATCTCTGGCACTGATTTTTAATAGTGGCAATATCTAAAATACATAACGGGGTCCCGTATTTTTCTTTCAGTGTGGTCACATCAATCCCACCTATGGCCAGGTGGCCGTTACTGTAAACCTTCGAAGTGATTGGTAATAACATACTGCAACCTTTCCTTATCCATTAAATCCGGATATAATAACCGGATTTTAAAATTAATCAGATACCGATCCGGGTACCATCCTACATTTTTCCCGGAGCGCTAATATTAAGCATTCTTAAAGCATTCTTAAGCACTCTCCTGATCAGCAAGATCAAAACAAATCTATCCATATCTACAGCTAACCCATCTTTTTCATTATTTATTACTCTATAATTATTATAGAAATAATGAAATTCAGATGCCAGTCTGTATAAATACCTGGTCACAAGATGCGGGGCATTATTTCTGCAGCTGCTGTAAACCATATCCGGATACAATATCATTGTTTTTGCCAGCTGCTTTTCAATTTCACTTTTAAATCTTATCCTGGAGGTATCAACCGCATCAAGATTATATTTATCCACATCAAGATTGATGGGATTGCTTTCCCTTATATTTTTAATAATACTCTCAATCCTGGCATGGGCATACTGCACATAATAAACCGGGTTCTGGTTTGATTTCTGTCTGGCTAGGTCTATATCAAATTCCATTGGTGTATCAAAGGAATTCGCACTAAAAAAATACCTTACTGCATCTTTGCCAACTTCTCCTATCAAATCCCTTAAATTATAGAGTTGTCCTTTTCTTCTGGACATGGTCAAAGATCTTCCTTTATCAATTATCTTTACCAGCTGTCCTATGATTATTAACATCCTGCCGTCTTCCAGCCCCAGTGCTTTCCCGATTGCCTTTAACCTTTCAACATAACCGTGGTGATCCGCTCCCAGAATATAAAATAACCTGTTATATCCTCTCTCCATCTTATTAATCAGGTATAATATATCCGAAGCAAAGTAAGTCGGGTTTCCATCTTTTCTTAATACTACCCTATCTTTATCATCTACATATCTGGAAGTCCTGAACCATAGCGCCCCATCTTTGCTGTAGACAAGATCCCTTTTTTCCAAACCGGCAATTACATTTTCAAAGTTCGAATCCTGGTACAGGCAGCTTTCATAAAACCACCTGTCATACTCCACACCCATTAAAGCCAGTGTCTCGCTAATATATGAGGCCATGGCTTTAATTATTTCTTTCTTAAAAGCTTGTATATCTATATCTTTTTTAGCCGCCTTTTTTATTATAAACCTGTCACCAAATTTACCGATTAATCTTTTGACCGCTATTGATACCATTTCCTCCGGATAACCATCTTCGGGATAAGCTGCACTGCTGCCAAAATAGTTCAAATAAACGCATCTGGCACAATCGCTGAATTTTTCCGCCTGGCTGCCGTAATCGTTAACATAATATTCCCTGAATACCTTATAGCCGTTGGCGGCATAAATATTTGCCAGGCTGTCTCCCATGACGCCCCACCTGCCGTGCCCTATATGAAGCTCCCCCGTGGGATTAGAGCTGACATATTCCAGCTGTATACTCGTTTCCCTGCCGCTCCTGTTAAATCCGAATCTTTCTTTTTTACTTATAATCTCCTTGAGGGCTTTTTTTATAAATCCTTGTTTTAAATTGAAATTAATGAACCCCGGCTTTACAATATTTACATTTTCAACCTGGTCCCAGACAGAGATAAGCTCTCCTTTTAATTTCTCAGCAATCTCCACGGGATCCTTTCCCAGAACCGGAGCCAGAACCATAGCAGCATTGGTTGACAGGTCTCCGAACTTCTTGTTTTTTGGTTCTTCGATAACCAGGCTGCCCGGATCCAGTTTAATCTTTTCCACTCTGTTTATATAATCAAAAGCCTTCTGTTTTAGTTCATCCATTATCATTAGCTTACTTCTCCCTGGAGCCGACGACCGGACTTGAACCGATAACCTGCTCATTACGAATGAGCTGCTCTACCAGTTGAGCTACGCCGGCCAATAAATTAAAAAATACAGCTTTCTAAGAACCCCTGGATTTAGCAGGACCTTTATTTTTCATTGCCGGCTTATCTTCTTTGACATAATCCCCTTTTATTTCAACACGTTCCTTTGTAATCTCTACTTCCGAAAGCGGAACTGATTTCCTGGTTTCATTGCTGAATTCCACGATTATGGATTCCTTCAGAGGTTCATAACCGCAGACCCCGCCGCTGCCGTGACTGCATTTTATTTTTATTCCCCTTTCCGGGGCCTTATCAATAAATTTTTTATATGAATCATACTCATATTTCAGACAGCACATAAGCCTGCCGCATATCCCGGATATCTTGAAAGGATTCAAGGGAAGATTCTGATCCTTGGCCATCTTTATTGAAATAGATTCAAAGTCAGTCAAAAAACTTTTACAGCACAGGTTCATTCCGCATGGGCCCAATCCCCCCACTATTTTTGCCTCATCCCTGACCCCGATCTGCCTGAGTTCTATTCTGATTTTAAAATAAGTAGCAAGCTCCTTTACCATTTCTCTAAAATCCACTCTTTTTTCGGAGGTAAAGTAAAATATCATCTTGCTTTTATCAAACATCACATGTACGCTTACCAATTTCATCTTAAGATTATATTTCTTTGCCAGCTGGTTAAATTTTTTAAATCCTTTTTTCTCCTTGGTTTGGTTTAATTCATCAACCGATAGATCATAATAGGTAGCCTTTCTTATTACCCTGTTTAAAGGAGTGGCAATATCGCTCTCACTTATGTCAACCGGGGGTACGATTACTTCTCCGATTTCTTTTCCATTATCCAGATGGCATATGACCTTGTTCCCAACTTCCATTTCAATTCCGGCAGGGTCATAATAATGTACCGTATCGTTTTTTTGGAACATTATTCCTACGATTAAAGACATCACATACACCTCTTATGCATATATTTCCTGAAACTGAAGGAAAATATTATCCAGAGCCAGTTCCGAGTTAATTAAATAATTAAGACAATTTCTGTTTTTTTCGATTAACTGCATCAATTTAAAAATTTTATTTGTCTTAATATTTCCAACACTGCTGTTTATAAAAGAATAATTCTTTTTAAAATTTAAAATCTCCATCTTCGCTCCTAATTTTACCGCAAGTATATCTTCAAGCCAGGCAGATATTATATCAAAAACCCTGCTCATACCCAAATTATAAAATTTGTTTATTTTTCTCTTATGTCTTGATTTTAAGATTTCAATATATTTATTTATGTCGCTTTTTTTAAAATCACTTTTTTTTATTTCATCTAATTCTTTATCCATATCCGCCTTTACGCCCGCTTCTATTTTTTTTAGTATTTCAACCAGCCTTAAAGTAAGATCCACAGAGACGTTTGAAATTCCGGTCCGTTTTTCACGCATTTTTATTATTTTTTTTATTCCCTCATCCAGATACTTTGCCATAATCTCAAAAACTTTTCCCTCCTGATTTTCTTCTATAAATTTAAAATTCCAGTTGTAAACCAGACATCTGGATACTACCGTAGGAAGCATAATTGATATGTCCTCAGTAAGCAGCACAAATATACTGTCGTTATCAGGAGGATCTTCCAGGGTTTTAAGCAGCCTGTTGGCAGCTTCCGAATTCATGAGCTCGGATTCTTTGATTATACATATTTTCTTGCCTGTATTATAAGAGCTTAAATTAATAAATCTCTGCAGCTTTACAATTTCTTCTATCCTTAAAATGCTGCCTTCGGGTTCTACCATTAAAACATTGGGATAAATGCCTTTTATCGTGTTCCTGCATACAGTGCAATCTCCGCACCCGTTATCGGCACAATTAATGGAAGCGGCAAATATAAGCGCCAATCTGCTAAGAAGTTTCATATTATTTCCAAAAAACAGATAGGCATTTGAAATACTGCCCCTTTCTATCATGGTTGAAAGCAGCCTTATATTTGACTGGTTAATATTATCTTCGGTTAAAAAACTGGTGCTTTCCAATAATTTCATTTTATATTTCTCAAATACCGTTTAACCCTGCTTTTTATTTCTTTAAAAATTTCTTCGATATTCCCTTCGCCGTCAATAATCACGAACCTATCCTTATTTTCATTTGCAATATTCAGATAACCTTTAAAAATCTTTTCCCTAAAATTATTTTCTTCAAGTTCGATCCTGTCTCTTTTTTTACTTGCCTTATCCATCCTTTTCTTGCCTCTGCCTGCCTTGATCGACAGTAAAAAGGTTATGTCGGGCACTATTCCACCTGTAGACCAGAGACTCATATCCAGGATCCGTTTCTTTCCCAGATCTCTTGCTATTCCCTGATATACTACCGTGGAATCAAAAAACCTATCGCATATTACAATCTTGCCCTCATTTAGGGCCGGCGTTATTAATTTTGATACCAGCTCTGCCCTGGAAGCCAAAAAAAGAAGTGTTTCGGCTTTATGGGATATTCCTGCATTTTTTTTATCCAGAAGTATTTTTCTAATTTTTTGGCCGATTACAGTACCGCCGGGTTCAATAGTGACGACAACATCAAACCCTTCCTGTTTCAAATAGTCATATAAAAGCTTTATCTGAGTGGTTTTTCCCGCTCCGTCAGGGCCCTCAAATGTTATAAACAGTCCTTTTTTCATCATAAGAATCAACCTATTATTTTGTGATTAAAATATCTTGAATAATAATATCTTAATACCAGGAATTTTAAAACTTTAATACGTGCTTTTAAATTCAGATAATAACAGAACAGAATAATTTTCTTTTTCGGCATCCTGTTTTAATTTATTATCAGCTGTTATTAGCGGACAGTCAAGTGATTGAGATAACGCCAGATATAAAGAGTCATAAATAGTATTTTTAATCTTTCTTGATATTTCAAAAGCTTTTTTTTGAACCGAAATGTCTGTATTGATAATAAAAATGATATCATTTAATTCCGATAATATATCGGCTATTTTGCCGGAAGGAATTTTCGATTTAAAAATGAAAAAGTTTAAAACTTCATAAATCATTAGATCTGGAGAAGCAATAATGATTTCATCTCTGGTAACTTTTTCATGAATATAGTTGGCACCTTCAAGATCAGACTCATTTTCAAAAAAATACCATTTTATGATTACAGAAGCATCAAGAATATATTTTCTCTTAATATCTTCTTTGATTATAAACTCATTTAATTCCATCTATTTTCCAATAACTCTTTTTTCTATCTCTTTCCCGTGTTCCAATCTCATTTTCCTTAAATATTCGACCACGTTTATTTCTTTTTCTGTTGAGATCAGTTCCATTATCTCCTGCCTTGTTTCTTTCAACCTGTTTATTGCATCTTTTTTGCGCTCTGCAGCTAACGCAGATTCAATGGTATTAAAATAATTTTTTGCCGCATCAATTATAAACTGTGACCTTGTAATGCTTTTAATTTTTTTATATCTGTCAATCTCTGCCAGAAAATCTTCAGGAACCGACACATTAATTTTCACCATTATCATCACCCACCTTAAAAATATTAGCTTCCATTAAAATTATATTCTTATTTTTATGAATCGTAAACATAAATTTATCTCTAATCAGACATAAATTCAGGGTTAAAAATAGAAATATGCCTTATATCTTAATCTTTTTAACCAGTTTAAAGTTTATGGCCAGTAACTATTATCATTAAAATTTTTTTAAATTTTTTTTATAATACCGCAGCTTTTATCTTTCTTAAGTAAAATGCTATATGCAGATACAAGATAGAAACTATATCTCATAGTAAAAAGAAAGGTGGAAAAATTTATACCGATAGGAAAACTGATAAAATTAATGGTATCTTAAAAAGCACGAAACAGCAGCTGCAGCAAATTTAAAATTTTTTAATATCCCCTTACGGGCGTAAATTGTTAAAAAAAACTTTACCTTGACCAATTGTAATTTTATACTCTACTTTTTACCGGCCATATATTGTTTGGTCTGATATACAAAGGCTTCCAGCCGGGTTTCAGTGGTCTCCTGCTCCAGTCCGTCAAAGGCAAGATTCAACCAGGGTATCCTGTATTCTTCCCTGATCCTCTTTGAAACAGCATTGACAATATTCCCGGGTATGCAGGTGAAGGGCAATACATTTATAATTCCATGGGCACCGTTTTTGATCCAATTCACCGATTTGCCAATACTCAGTGCGGCTTCTCCGAACCATTTTATTATGTAAGGTTCCGCATTATCCCAGATATCGTAAATACCGCTTTCCCCATCTTCTCTTAAAAAGCCATTCAGCGGTTTTTCCAGTTTATGGTGGCAGTATCCCAGGAATATATTTAAAGTCCTGTTTAAAATATAAAATCTTATACCTCTTGCAAAGTCGCCGGTAAGTTCGGATAATCTGCCATAATCCTTGCTTCCTCCTGTTCCGTTGCCATTGGGGCTGAATGATCTTAAAATCTTATAATAAAGATCGGTTTGTTTGGTCATAATGTCTAATTTTCTGGTGGCAGTAGTATGATCCGGCCATTCCGCAAAATCGGGGATTATTACTTCACCGCCCTGTGCCTCAACTCTTCTTATGATTTCATTGTTGCTGTAAGGATGATTTCTTACAAATATCTCGCCTACTATTCCAATTAACGGTTTATCTGTTTTTTTAACCGGTATGTTTTCGAATTCTTTTCTGGCATCTCCTAAGATATCAACCATTTTGCCCAGTGTTCCGGTCATGGAACCATTTTCTACGGATTGGCATACATCGTCTATTAATTTATTATAAATCTTATCTGTTATCCCCTTTTCCAGTTCATAGGGTCTCGTTTGCCTGAGCATCTTGTTTAGGTGGTCAACGGTAAAGATACCGAACATTGCTTTTAGCAGCATGCTGAAACCCCTTAACCCCTGCATATCGTATTCACGGTAAAATTGACCCACTTCCGGTGCCCCGGGAGCGATGATGGGAATATCATGGTAGCCCAATTCTTTTATTATTATCTTCTGCATCTTATTATACTGCCCGAACCTGCAGGGCCCATATGTCTGCGGCATCAGGAAAGCCACTTTTTTAGGATCATTGTGCCTTAATGTCTTTATAATATCCCCGGTGGTTATAATAAAAGGGTAACATTCTTTTCCAAGAGTATATCTTCTTCCCAGTTTCAGTGTTTCATCATCAGAATACAGCATTTCCGCATCGATTCCCACCGACCTGAAAGCGGACTTTAAAACAATAGCGCCATCGCCCATGTAAGGAATATATATGATCCTTCCCTGACTTTTTTTAAAAACAGCATCTTTCTCTGTTGTTTTTATCTGACCCGGTGAAAAACTTTTTTTATTTTTCACATTATTAAGAGAATCTATAAATGCCTCACACCTGGTTATTACTCCCGCTCCTGCAGAATGTTCATCCACCTCCAGCTTTAAAAACGGCCTGTCCATTTCCCTTTCAAAGTACTGCAGGATGAAAGAGTCAGGTCCGCAGCCGAAATTGGTAATATAGACAGGATAAAGCCTTTTGTCTTCATTTATCAGACGCGCCGCACTCATTATTCTATCTCCGAATTCCCAGTACAGATTCGGCCACTCTTTAGAAATATCAACCGAATCAACGGGTAGAAAATCAATAGGAATAACCTTAAATCCAAGCTCTCTTAACTTTCTGGGAACATCCATACTTATTGCTCTGTCGCAGCTGTTATATGACCTGCCGACTATAACAATCGCAACCTCGTCACGGCCCAGGCTGCCAAGCACTTCTTTCCCTCTTTTTTTAATCGATGAGTAAAATTCCTCCTGGGCACTATAGGCTTCCTTTATCGCCCTGTTTACCTGTCTCCTGTCCTTCCCCAGTTCTTTTCCCAGAGCGGTTAACTGCTTTTCTTTTATATATTCCTTAAAGCTAAAATTAAGAACAGGCGCAAGTATCTTAACTCCTCCCGTATCTATTGCAGATTTTACAATTGACCAGGTTCCCTGAATAAAAGGACATGGATAGCTTCCGGTTCTATCGCCTTTAATATTTTTTTCTTTTGTGGGCATATCCCTGGTTGTAGGTAAAAACAGGTAATCTACTCCTTTTTCTAAAAGATTTTTAACATGTCCCAGGGTAGCCTTCATGGGGAAACAGGTTTCCGCTACCGAACACTGGAGGCCGTCATTAATTATCTTCTTATTGGTCTTGTCCGATAGTATAAAATCCAAACCCAGCTCAGAGAAAAATGCGTTCCAGAAAGGATAGAATTCATGGGTAAGCATTGAATAAGGTATGCCGACTTTCTTTGCCCCTTTATGTTTTTGCGGACTGCTGCTGTCAAGGAGCATTTTCTCCCGCTCCTCAAAATAATCCGGGATATCACTGCCGGCGGTGTTTCCTTTTTCATATTTTTCGCATCTTCCCCCATAGAATAACGGAGGCTGGCCTTTTATGGAAATCCTTTTTATTTCACACCTGTTGGGGCATCCTTTGCACTCAAAAGAACTATGAGAGTAACTTACTGCAGATATATTCTCAAATCCCCTGAATTTCGTTTGCTGGAGGGAGGTTTCAAGTACCTTAATTGCTGTTCCTATGGCTCCGGTTACTTCATGGTTTGCGGGCACAATTAATTCTTTTTCCAGATAATTTTCAAAAGCAGCTATTACTGATTTGTTAAATGCAACCGCACCCTGAAAAAAAATTTTATTGCCTATCTTTTTTCTTCCGACCA
>Ga0307425_1000155_pt1 | contig 40869 bp, 34 predicted proteins | sample SalMarWE160330MG_FD_202152 | JGI IMG/M metagenome (GOLD analysis project Ga0307425, IMG submission 202152) | Salt marsh sediment microbial communities from the Plum Island Ecosystem LTER, Massachusetts, United States - WE1603-30 | ecosystem: Environmental > Aquatic > Marine > Intertidal zone >... | reverse complement strand
GTACAGCCTCGCGTTATTGGCAGCCACGGCTATTTGATTGCCAATCGCCATAAGGACATCGACTTTGTTCTGGTCGAGTTGTATCATCCCACTTGTTGCAAGATTTATCACACCCACAACATTGCCCATGTTAATTAGAGGCACGCAAATGATGATTTTAAGCCCTTTGCCTGAAAGAAGAAACTCTCTCTTTTTGTCTTCCAATTCAGAAATATGCTGGGCGATAAAAGACTTTGTTCGAACGGCTTTGCCCGAAAAGCCATCATTGATATTCATTTTTTCAAGGCCTTCTATTTCTATTCCTTGATGAGCTGCAAGATTCAGGGATTGGCCCCCACCATCCATGAAATAGATCCTACCCGCTTCCACATTAAAGTATTCCAAGACCTTGGATAGAACGCCTGACAGAAGCTCTTTGAGTTCCATGGAGGTGGACAAAAAATTACTTATTTCCAGGAGAATAGACAATTCCCTGTTTCTTTTTTTCAGCTTTGCCTCACTGAACTTTATAGATATATACTTCTTCTCAGATAGCATGGCTAAACCCCAATCTTTCCTTCACCAGCCAAATTGATCTCTCTTTGGCCAGATGAATTATCCTACCATTCACACCTCACGGTCCGGGCGCTCTCCCTGTGCCGCCTGCCGCAAGGCTCGTATGATATCTTCCCTTGCCACAACCCCGACAACCACATCATTCTCGACCACAGTGAAGCTCTTGTGACCCGTGTCAATCATATCTTGGAGTACCCTTGTAAGCGGTGTTTCCGGATAAACAACACGAGGATTCTTCGTCATCACCTTGGATATTTTTCGATCCATAATGGCGTTATAGTGAGGAATTTTGCTCTTTTCCGTGAACGCAAAGGCTTTCAGAAGATCAAGCTTGGTGATCATGCCTATGAGCCGGTGGCTCTCATTAACCACCGGAAGCCCGTTAAAATCATGCTTTTCAAAAATATCCTCCGCCTCCGAGAGAGTAACGTCTTTGTTCACCATGGAAGGCCTTGGCGTCATAACGTCTTTTACTTGATAATAGATAAATTCATACATGATCGTTTCTCCCCGGCTTACTCTCTGCTGAGGCTTTTCCGGACATCGGCAACCCCTCCATAGTCTTCAAACCAAGAAGCTCATATATCTCCTGATTTACGGTAAGGTGTATGCGCCTTTGCCATTCGGACGCTCTCCCTTATCACGTCTAAAACTCTGTGGGCTTTTCTCTAAAAAATCTCCCGCCTGTTTTCGCGGTGATCCACCACGTAGAGCAGGGTGGCCTTTTTTCGGATATCAGCTTCTAATTGCGGCAGTTTATCGCGCTCAACACCGTACATCCTGATGAAGACCTTTCTGTAGCCTTTGGGCACATGTTCATAGGAACTCAGGATGCTCACCATGCGGCCCCCGTAATGTCGAATAATATCACAAACGTCCTTGATTGTTCCGGGAAGGTCTTCAACCTGAAAGGCAAACTGAATCCCTCTCTTTCCCACTCCGGTCAGAGAAATCAACACCCTGAACAAATCTCCCTTGGTAATGGTCCCGACAATCTGACCTTTCTGATCCGTCACCGGCGCCCCAGATATCCTGTTCTTCATAAGGACCTCTGCCGCTTCCTCCACGGTGAAATCAAAGGGTACTGTGATCGGATCTTTGGTCATAATGTCCTTGACCCTGATCTTCGAGATTAGAAAAAGAAGCTCGTGTATCTCAAGGGTAGTGGCGTCTGAGGCGGAGGATCTCTTCAAATCCCTGTCCGTGACGACTCCCACTAACTTACCTTTTTTCATCACCGGCACCATGCCGATATTATGCTCTTTCATCAGATCCATGACTTTGTTCATTCCATCGTTTACGTCGGCGGTGATAACCGTTTTGCTCATCCAATTTTTTACTAACATCGTAATACCTCCTCATCTCTTAGGTTTTCTTCCACTATTTCCCAGTTCTTTTCAAAGGTGCTGTCATGCAGGGTGTAGGCATAACCCATCATCTTTCCTATCCCAGGCAGCACTCCCTTTTTGACTCGCCAATATGAGAGATAGATGGATCGAGTCTTTCTTTGTCTCCTGTATTCACGTAATCAAACGCCAACTTTGCCGTCCTGAGGCCAGTTCACCCTCTCTCGGTCCTCAAGTGCCCTTTCCTGGCCTTTGCTCCGCAGGCTGAGTACCGGGACAGGTGATCTGCGAATGGCCTTTTCAGCAGTAGAACCCAAAAGCACACCTCTGAGGTTGGTTCGGCCTCTTGTGCCCATCACCAGGAGATCCGCGCCTTCTTCTTTGATCGCATCAATCAATTCACGGAACGGTACCCCAATTCGAAAGACAGTCTTGATCGGGACATCATGACAATTACACTTTTCCACTAATTCCTGTATCCGCTTTGAACGCTCCTTCTCGCGCATTCCAATGAAATCCTCTCCCGTGAAAGCACTGTTCATTTGCGCTATCCTGGCATAGGCGTTAATATCTCTCTGGTTGATGACATTAACGATGACCAGGTCAGTCTTCAGCTCCGCTGCCAGGTTCGCCGCATATTCCAGCGTTTCTTTTGAATAGTCCGAGAGGTCGATTGCCACCATGATTCTCTTGATATTTTCCATCTGTTCCCTCCTTTTCTGAAACGAACCCCCTCTGTCCAAAGGATTAAATAAAAACACCTGCTTCACTCTGCTATCCCTAAATAGAGCAAGGCCTATGCCACGAACATAATCAGCAGCTAATAGGGCATAACCGACTGATATCATAATATTATTATGCTTTACGAAAAAGGATTCGGTGGGTATAAAACGGGGCCCCTGTCCGTTTTTTTTACATAGTGTAAAGATATGGTACCTGCCCGGGCTCAAAGTTCGGGTGGCATGGGCCAGCGGCCTGAGGTTCAGCCTCATTTTTTCACCCTGCCAGACGGGTTTTGATGTCCCCGGCAATTTTTATTGTGATCGATTCAGCCTTTGCCTTCAGTCGCGGAGTTAATTGATGGCCAAAGCAGATCTCGTCACCGATTTCTATTCCATAGACCCCACCCACTTCAGGCATTTCATATCCAAGCGCCTTACCAAATCGTAGGAGCTCAAAAAAGTTCAGGCCGTGAGATGAGAAAAGGTGCAGGACCCCATTTTCTTCAGGGCCGAATCTGGTGACCTCCCCGGGACCGCTTCTTTTTGCTATGCTGGCATCGACCAGAAATACCTGGTCATATCCCATAATCAGATCAAGAATATCAAGTCCCGCCATGGCGGTAGTAGAAACATCAACGGCCGGCAGGCTTTTTTGGAGCTTCCGCGCAATAAACAGACCCACCCCGTCGTCGGACAGGATGGGGTTGCCCATTCCTAAAATCAACACTTTCATGCGGCGGCCTCTGTCCTTTAAAGTTTTCTGATTATCTTTCCCTCTTTGTCCCTGATATTTATCGAAAAGGGGATAGTTCCGGGCAGGGCATGGGTGGCGCAGGCAAGACAGGGATCATACGCCCTGAAGGCCATCTCCACTCTATTGAGAAAACCCTCTTTTACATCAGTTCCTCTAACAAATTCCTGAGCGGCCTGCTTTACCGACAGACAGATGGGCGCTGCATTGTGTTGCGTCGCGACGATCAAGTTGACCATGGTCAGTATGCCGTTACGGTCTGTTTTGTAATGGTGGAAAAGGGTCCCACGAGGTGCCTCGACACAACCCACCCCCTCCCTCCGCAGCCTGAGATCCATGTTCCGGATATCTTTACTGGTCAAGAACGGATCAGCCGCAATGATCTGGTTGTGCTCGGCCGCCTGCAGAGCGCAAATGAGCCTTGCCCAGTTCATGGCCAGGGTGTGGTGGGCGGGCTTGCCGCCGAGCGTCTCAAACATCTCCTCATACGCTTCCTGTGCCAGCGGCGTTGCCATACCCTCAGCCACGTTGAGCCTCGCCAGTGGGCCGACACGGTACAGAGACGTCCCGTCTCCCACCATCAACCCCTTCCACCCGATTTTTCTTAAATGAGTCAGCTTTACATAGGTCCAGGGTTCCACCCATTCTCCTATATGTTCAGTGTAGTCTTGCGGATCAAACAATGCGTATTGATTTCCTTCAGGGTCCACGACCCTGACCTTGCCATCATAGAATGTCACTTTCTTGTTTTCATCGACGAGCGCCATATAGTACGTCTTCAACTTGTAGGCTTCACTCTGAACCATCTCGAGATATTCCTTGTTTCCAAGGACTGTGTCTCTAAAAAGCTGCAGGGCAAACCGGGCGAATTCAACCGTAAAATCGGCTGTCTCCCTGATCCATTTCCTGGCTTCCTCGGTTATCCTCCCGGGGACACCTCCCGGCAGTCCTCCCTCCGGATGTGCGGCCTTGCCGAAGATGTATTTTATGATTTCCCTGTTCCTCTTCCGGACCTCAATGACTTTCAGCCCGGTTTCCTTCCCGACCTTGTCGATCAACCCGAGGATATTTCTTGCCGCGGGATGGGCATCCGGTCCGACGACAAAATCGGGCGCGGCCAGGAAAAAGAAGTGGATATAATGATCTTCGATCACAAAGGCATTGTACTCAAGTTGTCTTATTAACTTCGCCGTGGGCGTGGGATCTACCCCGTACAGACCGTCGAGGGCTTTGGTAGCCGCCATATGATGGGCCGAAGGGCAGACGCCGCATATGTTGGGGGCTATCCTGGTCATTTCCTCTGCCGGTCTTCCCAGACAGAACCTTTCAAACCCTCTCAGCTCCACGACCTGCCAGAAGGCGTCCTCGACCTTGCCATCGTCGTCAAGGAAAATTTCGATTTTCCCGTGGCCTTCAAGTCTTGTAATGGGATTTATTGTTATTTTCTTAGACATTTTCCCCCCTACTTTTCCTTCCGAGAATCGAGCTGGGCTGTGAAAAACGATAGCAATATCCCGCAGGATCATCAATGGACTCCATAAGTTTTTTGGGATCGCCGTATTGCCCCCCCTTGACCAGACAGCTCAGCGCTGACAGTGCTTTCGTTCCGGCATCTGTCACTCCAGGGACAGGCCCGAAACAGCCCCTGCAAGGGGTGTTCACCCCAATGCAGGTTTCCCCGCAGCCGCTCCTGGTGGCGAATCCCAGACAAATGATTCCCTGGACAAGAAAGCAGGTCTCCGGGTCAGCCTCTACCTCGTGAATTCTTTTTACCGTCGTTATCTCAATCCTCTCCGGTTTAGTCTTATTTCGCGGGCACGTATCACACAGGGCGGCTCGCGGGGCGAGTGTTGAGCCCTTTGGCGGGAGGTTCCCCGACGCAACCGCATTGACGGCGTTCAGAACCAAATCCGGTGGCGGCGGACACCCGGGGAGATAATAGTCAACATCAATGACCTGATCGAGTGTATAGACATGATCATAGAATTCAGGAAGAGTTAATGTTTTTCCGTCCACCCGGGTCTCTGGCTGGGGAAACCTGCCCTCGGGATTCACGACTGTCGGGGCGTCACGGTAGACCCAATTGAAGATATCCTCCCTGGTCCTGAAATTGGCCAGGCCCACTGTCCCACCGAAACAGGCACAGGAACCAAAGGCCAGGATTAGTTTTGATTTTGCCCTCATCAGTTTCGCAATCTCTTCCTGCTCGGAATTCCTCACGGCGCCGTGCAGTATGCCCAGGGCAAGCTCTTTGTCCCCAAACGATTCCAAATGGTCATACTTGAAATCCAGGGCAATGGGCCAAAGCACAATATCAACGGCCTCGGCCACCTGCAATATCGCGTCGTTCAGATCCACCACCGCCTCGTCACACCCCGCGCACGATGCCAGCCAACACAGGGCTATTTTGGGCTTATCGGCCATATGGACACACCTCCCTTCTTACCTTCTTTTCATCGGGCCTAACTTGCCAAGGGCCTTTTTCATTTCTTCAATACGCTTCGGGATGTCCTCGCCGCCGGGATTATTGGAAAGAATCATTCGGAGTCTGAACCCTTCAATGCCATAGGCCTCAAGGACCTTTTGTAAAAGATAGATCTTTTTCTCCGTCCGGAAATTGCCGTCCTCAAAGTGGCAGCGGCCTTCCGGGCAGCCAAGGATCAGCACCCCGTCCGCCCCCTCTTCGAAGGCTTCGAAGATATAGGCGCTGTCCACCTTGGAACTGCACGTGACGCGTATCCAGTTGTCTATTTGGGGGGCAAGAATATCGTGTGCAGTCACATAGCCCCAGCCAAAATCACAAGAAAAGCACACCAGCTTCGGTACATATGCCTCCATTTCATCCCTCCTGTCAGCGTCTAAAGGGACGCGTATACTTCTCTGACTTCATTCTCCGTTTTGTCCCCGATCAAGCGCCTGGCTCCTGACGGGCACGTTTCCACGCACATACCACAGGATTTGCACTTGAATGTATCAATCGTGGATACCAGTCGACCGTCGACTATCCTTATTTGGGCTGCGCCATAGAAACAGGCTGAAACGCAAATGCCGCATCCGCAGCACCTGTCCTGAGTGACTTCAACAAGAGGCAATGATTCCTGGATACCCAGGGAAACGCAGGCCTTGCAGGAGACGCAAGGGCCGCAGCAAAGGCACCTCTTTGCCTCTTCCACGGCCTCCCGTAAAGTAAATCCCCTTTCATATAACTGAAAATGCATTCTCTTTTCAGGCGGTACCCAGAGGACCTCGGGTTCAGTAAGGTAAAGCCTTTTCAGCGGGGTATCCTGGACCTCATAATCCCTTTTCCTGCCTTCTTTCAGATCCTGACCTGAAAGATACCGGACAATGGATTCGGCTCCTGTCAGACCGTCCTTCATTGCCTCCGCCATAAAACCGATCCTTCTGAGGTCCCCTCCAATAAAAACATTTTCCCTTTTGAGACTCTGCAGTGTCAACGGATCAACCGCAAGTCTGCCCATCTTGTCCAGGAGGTCGTCCTTTTTGAGTGACGTCTTGTCAGGCCCCTGTCCCACAGTAATGATGAGGATGTCTCCGGCAAGAGACATACAGTCGGAAGTGTCAAACTGGGGATTGAAGCCTGATTCGTCGAAGACGCTTGTACACCTGGGACAGTCAATACCTTTCAATCGCTCCCCTTCTCCGAAGATCCTGCTCACCCCTCGAGAGTAAATAATCCGTATCCCTTCCTGCCATGCCCCCCTTATTTCTTCAGAATCGGCAGGTATGCCGTCGGGTGAGTCTTTATCCTCACACTCAAGACACAATACGGTCGTATCTCCACCGAGCCTTCTCACGGTCCTGGCCACGTCAAACGCCACGTTTCCCCCGCCGATGACCGTTACTTTCTTCCCCTGGAAGTAATGGGACGGGATGTTTCCATGACTGACCTCGTAAAGGAATGTGTGGCCATACATGACACCGGAGAGATCCTGACCTTCCACTTGCTCATCGGCGAAGAACAATGTCCGCGGAGTAGGTGTCCCTTTGGCAATAAAGATCGCATCAAAGCCCTCATCGGTTATCCTCTCGAGGGTCAATTTACCCTCGCCCACCTTTGCATCGTATTTCACGTCAATGCGGGCGATCCTTACCATATTTTCGACGGCGAATTCCAAAACCTTTTCAGGCAAACGGTACCTTGGGATAAGCCATAGTGCCCCCCCCAGCCGATCTGATGCCTCGAAAATAGTCACCCGATATCCCCTTATGCTCAGGTCATAGGCGCAGAAGAGCCCCGCAGGTCCTCCTCCCACAACAGCCACATTCGCCTTGTGCTTTTTTATATCGAACTCTTCTTTATTATCCAGGTAATCGGTGTAGGTATCTCCTATAAACCTCTTGAGGAGCCGTCTCTTAATCGCCCCTCCTTTGGATCGGTAATTACAGGCGAGTTCACACAGACCGCAGACATACCCGCAGACAGTAAAGAGCGGGTTTTTTTCGAAGAGATAATCACCTATCTGGATGATACCCTCTTCTGCATCCTCAGGGTGTTCCGGAAGAAGAGAGATAAGGACATTTGTGCGTTGAATGTCTTCGTTTATCGGGCATTGGGCCTGGCAGGGGGGGAGAAATTGCCTCACCGCCTCTTCTACGGCGGCGGTTCCGTTACGAATAGATTGCCACATTTGTTCTGCTCCTGTTCATCCACGTTAGGGTTATATCTAATCGGACCACAAACCCCGGGCGGATCGCATTGATTCTCAAATTGAAGCTGGTGCTTCCGGGTTTCCCTCTAACGATGCTGTATATTGTGCTGTAACGTTTAGATCTTTGTCAATGGAAATGTAGAAGCTCATGCCCTGAGTAGAACTGGATTCTATCCAGGCACTACCGCCATGTTTTTTTGCTACCTCTTTTACAATGGCAAGTCCCAGCCCGGACCCCATTGTCCCCTGGGATGTATTACTTCTCTGAAAGGCATCAAACACTTTTTCTCTGTCTTCCGTCTCAATCCCTATTACATCCTTCTATGCTGTAAACTGAGCGGCATTCTCACCGGTAAAAATTAGGCGTATTCGATCCTTATCCAGGTCCCCCAAGTGGCTATTGAAAACACCTACACCGAAAGGATTAAGCTCTTTCAAACAATCCGTATGGATAAAAATGGTCGAGAATTTCGTGCAATATTTCCTTAAGTGATTCAGAAGTTGATGCGCGGAAACCCTATCAAATTCTCCGACAAGTTTCATGTGAAGATTGTCGTCGTTTCTATGGATCAATATTTTAAAATTGCTTGCCATGATATACCTCCTTTCCTGCCGGCCATGTGATCATCCCTTGCCACCGGATATAGCTCCAAATTTTTTTCAAAGGCCCTTGCAATGCTCGCCATGACAGATTGCGGTCTATTGATGTAGTGACATCAAATTTTGCCCTACCCACGGACGCTCAGCAACGGCACGGGACACCGCCGAAATGCCTTTTCCGCGCTTGAACCTACACGGACATCCGGAAGATCAGTGCGGCCTTTAGGCCCCATGACCAGAAGATCAGGGCCTTCTTCATCTACCGCTTTCATCAATTCCTTGAATGGGACGCCTGTGCGAAAAAGAATCTTGGTGGGAAGATGCCCGAAAGATGTCTTTTCGATTAACCCTTGCATGAGTTCCAAACGCTCCTCTTTTTGTGTTTTTACCCATCCCTCGACAGAGAATTTTTTGGTCATCTGCACTGTCTTTTGCATGGCCTCAATGTCTCTGTTGTTAATGACATTGACTATAACCAATTCGCTTTTCATGTTTTGAGCCATAACTCCCGCATATTCCAAAACGTCTTTCGAGTAATGCGAGAAATCTATAGCAACCATAATTTTGCCTATTTTTTTCATCTGAATCCTCCTTTCATAGCCGGAAAACAGCGGCTACGTTCCATTCTTCTCACCTTGAGTCAGACAAGACTCATAAAGAGATCAACCGTGAACTCAAAACCGAGAACCACACAACCTGATTAATTATAGGAGCAAGGCTCATGCCATGTTTCCCGGGGATGTTATGTCTCGGTAACTGCAAGAAAATACGTGAAAAACAGGTAAGGTGGAGATTTGTATGTTTGAAGGGAAGATGTCGGATTCTTTTACATAGTGTAAAGAGGTGCCACGCCCTGTCATGCCTCCGGTGAAGATACCTTATTTCTCTGTGACAGAGGTCTCAAGTTTTAGATGATACTTGTCTATCTTGGCGTGAAGGGTAGGACGGGAAAGACCGAGCAGTTTAGCGGCCTGTGATCGGTTTCCGGCAGTCATGTTCAGTGCCTCGGCAATGATGATGGCTGCAAACCGGTCCATGCAGGTGTCGAAAAGGTGCCCTTCGGATGGGGTGGTGAGGGTTTGTCGTGCCCATTCCCGTAAGATCCGGTCGTCTCTTTGGCCGGGCTTTTTCTTATCCGTCGGTTTCCCACTGAGGGTATTTATGACATCTTCGCTGGATATGGGCGTCCCGCGGTTGAAGATCAATACCTTTTGAAGGGTATTGGCCAGCTCACGAATATTGCCGGGCCAGGGATAGCTGGAAACTATGGCCTTGGCTTCTCTCGTGATGCCTGGATTTTTTGAGCCCCCATCCCGGGCAAAGAGGGCCAGAAAGTAGTCCGCAAGGATGGGAATGTCTTCTATTCGATCGCGAAGCGGCGGCAGTGTTATGGTGACCACCTTGAGCCGATAGTAGAGGTCTTCGCGAAATCTGCCACTGGCAAGTGCCACTTCAAGATCCCGGTTGGTGGCGGCGATGATCCTCACATCCACAGGGATGGTCTCGCGCCCACCCAGCCGTTCGATACTCTTTTCCTGGAGCAGGCGCAGGATCTTTGCCTGGATGGTGAAAGGCATATCCCCGATTTCATCTAAGAAAATTGTGCCCCTGTTGGCCTGCTCGATCTTACCCACCCGGCGATGTGTTGCCCCGGTAAAAGCACCTTTTTCGTACCCGAACAGTTCACTTTCAAGAAGGGTTTCCGGAATGGCCACACAATTGATCACCAGGAAAGGCATGTTTGACCTGTTGCTGTGCTGATAAACAGCCCTGGCTGCCAGTTCTTTGCCTGTACCGGATTCCCCGCGAATGAGGACCGTCGCATCGGTGGCAGCAACACGACCGATGGCCTTGTAGACTTCCTGCATCGGCCGGCTCTTGCCGATAATGGCATCCCTTGAAGCCTGATCCGGAGAAACGTCCATATCAACGGGGGACCGCATGAACCGACCTGCCCTGATAGCTTCTTGTATGACAACCAACATGTCAGGGATCTCAAAGGGCTTCAGGATATAATCAAATGCCCCTAACTTGGTGGCCTCGATGGCCGTTTCTGTCGTACCGTATGCGGTCATAATAATCACGGGAATCCTGGGCTCGATCTGGTGGATTGCCTTAAAGGTATCAAAGCCATTCATGCCTGGGAGACGCATATCGAGAATTACGAGATCAGGGAGATCGGATGAGACCATCTTCAGGCCTGCCTCCCCGGAAGCAGCACTTATTACATGGTAGCCTTCTTCAGCAAGGAGTTTTTCAAAACTCTTCCGTAACTGATCGTCGTCATCAATGATCAGGATCGTGTTCATTAACAGACTCCTTTTGGGATGTTATGGGGAGCATTATAACAAAAGATGCCCCTTTTTCTTCCTCGGTCTCTATGCTAACGCTTCCCCCGTGTTCCTGAATGATCCTAACAACAATGCTGAGGCCGAGACCGCTCCCTTCTTCTTTGGTAGTAAAAAAAGGCTCGAAGATTTTTTCCCGAATACGCTTAGGAATTCCCGGGCCATTATCTATTATCCGTATAATGGCCACCCGGTTTCCATCGTCAATGGATTTTTCTTCTTCCCTGATGGTAATAATCACGCCGTCCTGCACGGCCTCACACGCATTCACCACAATATTCACAAAGACCTCTTTCAATTGCTCCGGATCAGCCTGGACTTCAGGGAGCGGCTTTGCTCTTTCAATGGTAAGGGTTCCATTGCAGGATTCAAGCCGGTGCCGCAACAGCAGCGTGGTCTGGTCCACGACCTCTGATGGAGATATCATCTGCAATTTCAGCCTGGGCGGCCGCGAGAACTCGAGAAAGTTTTGCAAGATATTATCGATGTGGCCTATTTCCTCTGAAATAACATCGAAATCTTCTTGCTGGGCGCTGTCAAGATCCAGGCTCCTGCCGAGAGAGAACAGGCGCATCTTTACGGATGTGAGGGGGTTACGGATGCTGTGCGATGTCCCTGCCGCCAGCTTCCCTACCATGGCCATCTTCTCTGATTGCAGGAGATATTCCCTGCTTTTCTCCAGTTCAAAATAGGTATGATCATATTCTTCGATCAGCCCGTGGACTCCTTTTTTCAGTGCCCGCACCTCGTCTCCGGATCTACGCTGTTTTTTATCGCGGATCGTCTCCTGGACTAAAAGGCGCACCGGCTGCAGGATATCGTGTACAAGTACGAATGCGAGCAATATGCCCAGGATGAGGACGATCAATATGGCGGCTGCGGAAATAATCCTCAGTTTTCTGGCCTGGATAGAGCTTTTGTGTTGGACTTCCTGAATGGTTTTCCTGGAAAGTTCTTTATACTTCCCGCACAGGTCCAGGATATTGGAAAAAAGCGGCCGAAGCGTTTCATGGAGGCGCTTTCCTTTTTCCATTTCTTCCGCCCCGTAGTACCCGATCACCTGGTCTTTTAGTGCGGTATATTTGGCATATTCCGTTCCAATCCTCGCAATGAGAGATTCTTGTTCCTTTGTCTCCGTAAGTGACAGTGCCTTTCCGACCTGTGCCCTGAAAGACAGGCGGTGTTTGGCGAGCTTATTCAACCATTCGGGATTACCATCAATAAAATAGTAGGAAACAAATCCCTTCTGGGTGGCGAGGTCCGTTTCAAGTTCTACCGCCGCTTCAAAGGCGGTAAGATCCCTGTCGATGATCCGGTTCATCAGCCCCTGCATCCGGTAGGTATACCACACCATTACCACGCCGCCCAGAAGGGTGATTACCACAAGAAGGGAAAGGATCGTGTAGACTCTGGTTCTCAGGTTGAATTTTGACCACATGGTAGTTCCTCAGAAGTCCGCAGGAAGGGGCTTGCCCCGGTACTTTATTCCAGCCCGTGTCCGGAGAGGGCTTCTCTTACGCGGGCTTCCCTTATCTTTTCTTCATGGTCCCGCTTTTTCTTTGTCGCTTCCTGGACTTTTCCCATGAGCTGTTCTATTTCACACGGCTTCATCAGGTAATCAAAGGCCCCCAGTTTCATTCCTTCGATAGCCGACTCTATGGTACCATGCCCGGTAAGCATGATAACCTCTGTCAGGGGAAAGGCATTCCGGATTTTCCCCAGAGTCTCAATACCGTCCATTCCAGGCATCTTGACGTCCAGGATAACAACGTCCGTATTTTGGTGTGATTCAAGCGTATTAAGGGCCTCTTCTCCGCTGAAGGCAATGATTATGTTAAGGTTTCTCTTCTCTAGACGTTTTTTCATGGTCTCCAAAAATGGGACCTCATCATCCACAAGCATAACTATTGGATTAGGCATATCTATTCCTCCTTTTTCAAAGGTAGTGCCTGAACGAAAACTGTCTTTTTCGCCCATATCTGCGTCAGACTCAAATTTTAATCCTCGAAATACTCAATGTATTCCTGCGGTTAAAATTATCGCCTTCCTTGATCTGAACAAAAAACCCTAGTTTTCGTTCAGACACCAGGTAAGGCCTGCAATCATCCGTGCCCTCACTCAAACACACTCAACGGTGAAGTGGAGAGCTTTTCCACCATCGCCTTTCTTATCCGTTCTTCCTGCTCCGCCTTGCGCTCATAGGCAGCCCCTATCTTTTCCAAAAGGGTATTCATCTCACACGGTTTCACGAGAAAATCATAGGCCCCGTGTTTCATCCCTTCAATGGCCGTTTCTACGGTGCCATGCCCGGTCAGCATAAGTACCTCTGTCAGGGGTTTGATTTTCTTTATTTCCCTGAGCGTCTCAATCCCGTCAATACCGGGCATTTTTACATCCACGATGGCCACGTCAAAGTTGTATTCCTTTAGCTTTTCCAGGGCCTCTTCCCCGGCAAAGGCCGTAGTGACATCAAAATCACGGTTTTTTAAACGTTCGGCCAAGGCCTCCACAAAATCCTTTTCGTCGTCCACCAGAAGTATCCTTTTTTTCATGCACTTGTCTCCCTGTGGTTAAATTAGTGGCTTGTGGCCATGAGGACTGCCTTTGCTGTTGCAGTTACCCCTGCAGGAAATCCTATTATATTAAATAATCCCATAAATTCCACCACCCAGGTAATGGTTAATGAAATAAGCCACAAGAGAAAACCGTATTTCACAAAATCGATAGGATTGATCATCCTCTTGCCGGTATCCGGATACACTCCCAGTCCGTAAACTATGGCATTGTTCGGGGTGCCTACAATCAAGAAATGGGCAAACGATGTGGCAAATGCCGTTGCAAGTCCGATGGCCCACGGTTCCCCGGGGACACCGCTCATAATGCCCATGGGAATTGCAATGGGGCCAAGTAGGGCCGTGGTTCCTGCATCCGACATGAAGTTGGTCATGAGCCCCGAGAAAAAGCTCATCCCGATCCATAGACCCAGGCCTCTCCCGAGATCCAGGGAATTGAGTGCACTGAGAAAGATCTGGGCCAGCCACAGGGCAGCCCCTGATTCTTTGAGAAGGGCGCCGAGGGTGAGTGCACCACAATACATGAACCATGCATCCCATGATATGCCGCCCAGTATCTTTTTCCAGTCTGTGATCCGGAAAACAACCGGGATAAGCAGGGCGAGCAAGGCAGGGCCGCCAAGACCGAGATCATGCCCCCCAAAGATCCAGAGAATCAGTATCAGCACCATCATGCCAAGCGCAACCCTTTCGGCATAGCTCATTGGGCCCATCCTTTTTGTCTCTTCCTTTATGGCAACAAGACCGGGTGTCAGGTCCTTTGTCTTCACCCCCCTGAATACAAAGAGCATATAGAGGGCAACCGCAAGGCCCAAAATGGGTGTCAGTGGAAGACCGTACATCATCCACCGGCCAAAGCTCATGGGAACGTTGTAGTCAGCCCAGAATCCCATCATGATGACATTCCTCCCACCTGCCGCGGGGGACCCCACACCCCCTACGTTGAGTGCAAAACAGAGGGAGAAGAGCAGGAGCTTGGCCAATTTCGGATCATGCTCGACAACACCTCCCCTGCTGTTGGCAGATACTGCGCCCATGTATACCGCGGCCATGACCGGTGCCATAAAGGCCGCCATTGCATGCGCGGAGATGAAAGACCCAAGGACAGACATTGATACGCAGAGCACGATGATGGGCATTGCAAAGCCTTTTGTCCAGCCCAGAATCCATGTTGCAAGCCTTTTGTGAAGGCCGACGCTGATCACCGTGACTCCCATTGCAAGGACACCGAGAAGAAAAAGCGGCGCATCGCCTGCGAAGGTCTTTCCGATCATTTTTCGCGGTAACAGGTGAAAAAAGTAGGCAAGGGTCGGCATCATGATCCCTACCAGACCTATGGGGAGTGCCTCTGTGGCAAAGTATATGATAGCCATGGGGATCATGCCGAGTACAAGCTTCATTTTCCAGGCGGCCTGATTCATATCGCTTGCCACATGCCACTCGATCATCTGTTTTCCAAATCCGTGTTCCTTTACCAAGTTTACCATGCTTTGAGGTGTGGGAACAATAAAACCAATGATTATAAAAAGAACTGCACCAATTAAAATCCAGAGGAGCTTGTTGGAGAGCAGACCTCTGCTTTTTTCCTTCCCCCCTCCCATATCACCCTGTTCCATTCTTTTCCTCCTCAAATCCCGCACGATTTGATTCTTTCACTGACCAGCTTGAACATATCCGTCAATCTCAAGATACCAACAATATCTTTCCCTCTTGTAACAAGAAGGGATTGATGATGGCCGATAATAAGGGCATGCAAGGCCTCGCCGAGCGTGGCACTCTCTTCCACTTTTTCACCCTCCGTCGACCGGTACATAATATCCTTCACCCTTTTACCTGCTGTCCTGTTGCATAGGGTATCCAGATCATCCTGCCAGAGTCTAAATCCCTCCATCATGGACCTGATGAGCAAGGGAGACAACCCGGAAAGGGAGGTTGATCTCATGTCTCCTAATTCTTCATATTTTGGCTCGAGGGATTTTATCAAATCCCATTGACTCACCTTGCCCACGATCCTTTTCTCTCTGTCATGGACAAGGACCGCCCGGTGCCTGTACCGGGTCTTATCGAATTCCTCCTGTGCCTTTTCAAGCGCGACCACGGCCTCGTAGACACTGGCCTCTTCTAAAACAGTCGGATACTCCTTAAGAGGAACCATCAATCCCTTTACAATCGTTTTTTTCACAGGAACCCTCCTTTCATCACGGACTCAAAACTTGTTCTCGGAGCAGTATGGGAGCCTATCTCCGATCAATTTCTTTGCCCCTTTTCTCCTCCGTCTTCCCAGTAGTGTCTATTATTATATAGCAACGAACATGCCAATGTGGGGAATGACACAAATATACTGTAACATGTTGAAAAATGGTTGGAAGAGGATGACTAACCCGACATGTCTCTCAGTGATCCTGACTCAGGGTGTCAGATATCTTTACAACCTGTAAAACAAATAGAACTTCCCCGCTGCAAGCGGGATAAATAGGCAATTTAGGCACTTTTCCGGCTTGTTCGCCTATGGCGTGTTTATCCGGGTCAGATTAGATGTTTTGTGGAAGGAAGATGACCTTTGGAAGGTGTTACTCAAATTTTCCGGGGGTGAGGAGTCCTGAATTTAAGGATATTAGTGGTTTCTGTGTCCAGTATCCATAAGCGAGCATGGTTGCCCATCACGAATGCCTACTTGAGAAGCCTCAAATAGAGGTCTCTTATCTTTTGCCTCGGCATGATCTCTTTCCAGTCCGGGCCCAAGGCGTTTTCCCAGAGGGGATCGAGTATGGATGCGACATCTACCATCTTTTCGATTTCGTGCTCTTCAACTGCAGGTAGAGAATGGCGTGGGAGTTTAATCCCGTTCTTGTCCATCATCCGGCGAAATTCCTCAACCCCTTCGGGATAGTATTCCTCAAGTTGATCAAAGACCAAACAGTTTCCAATCCCGTGGTGAACCCCTAACACAAAGGAAAGCCCGTATGAAAGGGCATGGCAAACGCCAACCTGTGAACAGGCGATGCTCATACCCCCCAAATACGAGGCCATCATCAGGTTATCATCACTCTCAGGACCCGGATCGAGAAACACCTCCCTGCAGAGGCTGATGGCCTTTTCACCATATGACTTACTGAAGGGGTTGAGATAGGAACCGGTCAGAGACTCAACACAATGGATGTAGCAGTCCATCCCTGTATAAAACCGCTGATCCGCGGGTGCGCCTGCAATAAGTTCGGGGTCCAGGACGATCTGATCGAATACCGTGTAATCGGAATTGATCCCCAACTTCTTCTCCGGGCCGCAGAGAACGGTGGTGCGGGAGACCTCTGCGCCGGTCCCTGAGAGGGTGGGTATGCCCACGTGGTAGACCGCAGGATTCCCGATCAGGTCCCATCCCTGGTAGTCAACGGAAGAACCGGGATTTGTGAGCATAAGGGAAACTGCCTTGGCAAGGTCCATGGTGCTCCCGCCGCCGATCCCGATGACGCCCGTAGGCAAACGATCCGAAAAATCTTTTACCAATTCCGTCAATCGGTCAACGTATTCTGTGGTTGGCTCCTCTTCAACATCCACCCACAACTGCAGGTCTTGGGATTTTACAGGTATCCTGTCACGGAAACTGTTGTTTGAGAAAACATCATCCACCAAAAAGACGATAAACGATCCGGGGTTTTTTCGCCTTTCATCGACTATATTGTCGAGTTGATTGAAACAACCCCTGCCGAAAATAACATAAGGGACCGTCTTAAAGTTTCGAAACATGTTGGCCTCTGTAATTGTGAATTAGAAGATATAGATTTTTGAACGTTCAATCTAAGAGATTATCTCTCAGAGTCTCTTGGTAGCTTTCTCTGCTGACGAAGTGGTTGAGAAACTGGAAATCGGAAGACAAAGGATGGGGCCCTTCAGCTCCAATTTCCAATTTCCAATTTCAAATACATTTAGATAGAAGCTATGCCATTGAGGCATCAACCCCCAGTGTCACTGGGTAAACACTCCCATTATTTTCTCAATCCGCTGAGATATTTCTCCCTCTGTCCAGGAGAGCTTGATCAGCATCGATATGGTCTTGCTCATTATCGCGTCAGACTTAGGGAGTTCCAATCTGTTATATTCCGGACAATTTTCAAGGAGTTTCGCCGGAAGTTTTGCTGCGGACTTGAGATTTTTGATATGATTCCACTGTCGTATATAATGCCAGTTGTTATCATACCAGTAGAAACAGCCGTCTACACCCGCCTGGCCGAACCCCTCTGCGACCTTTCTGGCCCTTGCCTCATCAGGCAGGAAAAAGGAGAGGAATGTGGCAGAGTCCCCACTTTTGTCCGGGATTTCTCTGAAACTGACCTCTGAAATTCCGGACAGAGCATCTTTTATTGTCTTTTTGTGTGAGCGCTGTTTTTCAAGGATGGCATCCAGCTTCCTCAACTGCGCCAGGCCCACTGCGGCATTCAGCTCGCTGATCCGGAAGTTGGTGCCAAGGATTGCGTGTCCTTCGAGACCCCTGTCATTACCGATGTGGTCGTGACCGTGATCGGCGTAAGCATCAGCGCTCATATACAGCTCTCTGTCATTTGTTATAATTGCGCCTCCTTCGCCACAGGTAATTGTCTTGACCGGATCGAATGAAAAACAGCCCATATGACCGAAGGTGCCCAAGGCCTTGCCGTTGAAGGTTGCGCCGACCGCCTGACAGGCATCCTCTATGAGGATGAGCCCTTTTTCATCACAGAGCTGCTTGATTTCTTCTATCCTTGCCATGGATCCACACATGTGAACAGGGAGTACGGCCCTGGTACGCGATGTAATAGCCGGTTCTATCCCTTCAGGATCGAGGCACAGGGTTTCATCAATTTCAGCAAATACCGGCACGGCCCCGGCATTCAGGACTGCCTCTATGGTTGCCACAAAAGTAAAAGGGGGAACAATGACCTCATCTCCCGCGCCGACCCCGCATGCTGCCAAAGCGATGGATAAGGCGGCCGTACCGCTGGAACACAGGTGGCCATACCCCGCGCCCAGACGCTGTGCAAGCTCCTCTTCAAATGATTTGGCCTTCCAGTGCCCTTGGCGGGCCTGGTCAAAACCATAGCGGAAGAGGACACCCGTTTCGAGCACATCCTCCACTTCTTTTTTCTCTTCCTTGCTAAATATTTCAAAACCGGGCATGGGGTCCCTCCCAAGTCAAATTACCACTCCCGCAGGAGGTGGCTTGTTTACCCTAACGTTGCCTAAAATTAAGGAACTTCCGACCAATTATTTCCTCAAACGGTAGAACCTTGTTGTTGCACCACTATCTGAGGTTAGGCTACATATCCATAATGGAGAAAAAATGCTATGTCAAGCCGTCCGTTATCCTTACCGGTAACGATTGAATCTGTCAAACTCTCTCTTGAGCCAATCCGGCCAGAATTCCTGGTCTATAGGGTAGCTTGCATCCAATGCCTGAAATGATCCAGGACCCGCAACCGCTTCAATCCTCTCTTTCAGGTTGTACTTGACCTCGTCTACACCGACAAGTTCTGCCACCCTCCTATTGATCTCATCCAAAGACTTATCATAGGGATTATCGTCTTTAAAGGCCCTCTGCGCGGCAAGTTCATGCAAACACTCAATACCCCGGTGCCACTCCTTGAATGAAGGGAAAAACATCGGGCCGTAGGATATCCAGAACTCGATGAACGTTGCACCTGCATTGTACACCACCCAAACGGAGCCTCCCTCACTTACACTTCCCCTTACAATACTATCATCTCCCATGGCGATGTTCCGGCCCTTTAAGAGAGAGTCGATACCGCCAAACTTTAGGCCAACCTCCTGGGATCTCGCTTGTCGTCCACCCTCCTGAAATGTCCTGACAGCCTGTGGAAGTTTTATGAGGGCAGGAAAGAGCTCCTTTTTCAGACCTTCTGCTATCCCCACGGTAACCCCCCAGCCTGATTCCGGGTTGGGAATGACAATATCGGCTCTCGAGGCCTGATAATAATCGGTCAGCTCCAGACCCAATTCTCTCCTGATCTGAAATATCTCCTTCCCCCTGAACAGAGACGCAACATTGCCAAAATAAACACCCTGAAATATGTCAGGCATGAGAGGTTCTTCCCTTAACCTCCTCGTCTCAATTCCGTTGGAGGAACATATGGTCATCTCTGCGCCATCATATTCCTTTTCAGTCAGACCGTTCAATCTCCTGTGGGAACATGATTCAGAGCTTGCGACAAAGGTGCCGTCAATGGTTGCATAACAGAAGGGCTCAAAGGCCTTGGCATCATTCAGGGTAATCAAATAGATCTCTTTACCATCATGAATTAGGGCAGTCAGGGCAAAGGTTGCCCTGCCGCTCAGTTTATCAAGGAGCTTTTCTCCTGCTTCAAAACTGATCCCTACCTGTGTAATATACTTATGCAGCAAGGCGCCGATGATTTCCGTCTTATTATCCGTTTGCAGGTCATAATCGGGCCCAAGCTCTGACCTTAAATCGTCTTCCTTGATGAGATAACCGTCCATGGTTACGACAACCCTAATTTCAGAACCGGTCTTTGGACGGATCTCTATGGGCTCGGCATTGATACTCTCAGCGATTTTTCTTTTTGTATAACCGATATTCCCGATCGCTGCCACTGGCTCCAGGTCCTGGAAGATATTGATTATATTATGGTCTATTACTTCGGCGATTCTCCCTAAGCCCTTATGAATATATATCCCCTTTAGGGTGGCAATGGCCAATCCGGTGCTGGCCTTACCCCGGTGTTGACAGGCCCCTGTTGCCAGAAATGCCTTGGTTAGCAGCTCATTATCATCCTGACCATAAAGGCCGACAATTCCGTCCATATACAACCTCCCCCATTTTCAATTTCAACTAATATCTTATCACGCTTGGCCTTTAGTTCGCTTTAGTCATCCCGCATGATGCGGCACTCACTTTAGGCATTTTAGGCACTTCTCTACCTAATATCCGCATGATATTCCTGGAGCGACTTGACGGCTCCATGGCCCTTCCGGTTGCTGTCAACACCCCTTGCAGCGGCCAAGGCGGCCGCAAGAGTTGTGATATAGGGCACCTTATACTTGATGGCCGACTTTCGGATATAAGAATCGTCATGCTTGCTTAACTTGCCGCTGGGGGTATTTATGACCAATTGGATTTCATCGTTCTTGATGCCATCCACGATGTTGGGCCGACCCTCGTGCATTTTCAATATCGATTCCGATTCAATGCCGTGCCCGGCTAAAAACTTGTGAGTGCCATTGGTCGCCTTGATCTTGAATCCGAGTCTGTCAAACTCCCTCGCTACCTGGAGGGCGGCACTCCTGTCGTTTTCAGACACAGTGATCAGGACCGTTCCCTCTGCCGGAAGGGTCTGCTGTGCAGCCTCCTGGGCCTTGTAGAATGCGAGCCCGAAGGAGTCTGCGAGCCCCAGGACCTCTCCGGTTGATCGCATTTCAGGACCTAAGATCGGGTCCACCTCCTGGAACATATTGAAGGGAAAGACGGCCTCTTTTACCCCGAAGTGGGGAATGGGTCTTGGTTTTATATCGAGGTCGGCTAACTTTTTGCCCAACATGAGCTGCGTTGCGATACGCGCCATGGAGATGTTGCAGACCTTTGATACAAGCGGCACAGTCCGGGATGCCCTGGGGTTGGCCTCAAGGATGTATACTATGTCATTGGCAATGGCATACTGTATGTTCATCAACCCGACCACCTTCAACTCAATGGCGATTCTCCTGGTATACTCGTATATTGTATCCAAATGTTTGGCCGGTATGCTGATGGGGGGTATCACACATGCCGAGTCCCCGGAATGGACCCCGGCCAATTCGATATGTTCCATAACAGCCGGCACAAAGGCGTCCGTGCCGTCTGAAATGGCGTCCGCTTCCGCCTCAATGGCATTTTCCAAGAATTTGTCGATCAGAATCGGCCGTTCCGGAGACACATCTACTGCGGCAGCCACATAATGCCGGAGCATTTCCTCGTCATGGATCACCTCCATTGCCCGCCCACCTAACACATAGGAAGGCCTGACCATGAGGGGATAACCGATTCTTTGTGCCACTCTGAGCGCCTCTTCCAAGGTGCTCGCCATGCCCGATTCAGGCTCGGGTATACCTAATTTGTTCATTTTTTTTCGGAACCGGTCCCGATCCTCGGCCAGGTCGATGGCGTCAGGTGAAGTCCCGATGATATTAACACCGGCCTGGGCCAGTTCATTGGCAATATTCAATGGTGTCTGGCCCCCGAACTGCACAATAACTCCTTCGGGTTTCTCTTTTTCATAAATGCTCAGGACGTCTTCCACTGTGAGCGGCTCAAAGTAGAGCTTGTCTGATGTGTCATAATCTGTGGAAACGGTCTCGGGATTACAGTTGACCATGATGGACTCAAGACCCTCATCCCGTATGGCAAAGGCCGCATGAACACAGCAGTAGTCAAACTCAATCCCCTGCCCTATCCGGTTCGGCCCGCCGCCCAATACCATGATCTTGCGCCTATCGCTGGACGCGACCTTGTCAGGGGCATTGTAGGTGGAGAAGTAATAGGCCGCATCCTCCACGCCGCTTACAGGCACAGGCTCCCAACCTTCTACAACACTCAAGGCCTTCCGTCTTTCCCTCATCTCTTTTTCAGGGATATTGAGAAGCCCTGAAAGGTACCGGTCCGAAAACCCGTCTTTCTTGGCCTGGATAAGCAGCTCGTCTGGAAGTTCCTTTCCCCTGTATTTGAGGATTTCCTCCTCTAAGTTCACGAGTTCCTTCATCTGCTCGATAAACCAGGGTTTGATATATGTCTTCTCATAGAGAGTTTCGATACTCGCGCCCTTTCTGATAGCCTCATACATAATAAACTGGCGCTCGCTTGTGGGCTCGGCCAAGAGATCCAGCAGATCCTCAAGGGTCTTTTTATTGAAATCTTTGGCAAATCCCAAACCATACCGGCCTGTCTCCAAGGATCGAATGGACTTCTGGAATGCCTCTTTGTAATTCTTGCCGATACTCATGACCTCGCCCACCGCCCTCATCTGTGTGCCCAATTTATCCTGGGCCCCTTCAAATTTCTCAAAGGCCCAGCGGGCGAACTTGACCACCACGTAATCGCCTGAAGGCGTGTACTTGTCTAAGGTCCCTTCCCTCCAGTAGGGAATTTCATCGAGGGTCATACCGCCTGCCAACATGGCGGAGATGAGGGCAATAGGAAAACCCGTAGCCTTGGAGGCCAGGGCCGATGATCTCGATGTCCTGGGGTTGATCTCGATCACAACCACCCGGCCGGTCTTGGGATCATGGGCAAACTGGATGTTGGTGCCGCCTATGACCTTTATGGCCTCTACAATATCATAGGAATATTTCTGGAGTCGTTGTTGCAAGTCAGGATCAATGGTCAGCATGGGGGCCGTACAGTAGGAATCGCCCGTGTGAACGCCCATGGCGTCCACGTTCTCAATGAAACAGACCGTGATCATCTGGTTCTTTGCATCCCGCACTACCTCAAGTTCTAACTCTTCCCACCCCAACACCGATTCCTCCACCAGAATCTGGCCCACAAGGCTCGCGGAGAGACCACGGCTAGCAATGGTTCGCAGTTCTTCCACATTATAAACCAGACCCCCGCCCGTCCCTCCCATGGTGTAGGCAGGCCGGATGACCACGGGGTAACCCAAGGACTCGGCAATCTTTTCAGCCTCTTCCACGCTGAAGGCCGGGTCGCTCTCAGGCATTTCAATACCGAGGCGGCCCATGGTTTCCTTAAAGGCGATGCGGTCTTCACCCCGCTTGATGGCATCAACCTCAACCCCGATGATCTTTACGCCGTATTTTTCCAACACACCGGTGCCGGCTAATTCCGAGGAAAGATTCAGGCCGGACTGGCCCCCTAAATTGGGGAGCAGGGCATCAGGCCGTTCCTTTTCAATGATTTCAGTCATGGCCTCTAAATTCAGGGGTTCTATATAGGTGGCTTCGGCCATTCCCGGGTCCGTCATGATGGTCGCGGGATTGGAATTGGCCAAGACAATGTCGTAGCCTAACTTTCGAAGGGCCTTGCAGGCCTGGGTCCCCGAGTAATCGAATTCACAGGCCTGGCCGATAACAATCGGCCCTGAACTGATAATCATCACTTTTTTGATATCATCGCGTCGCGGCATAAAGAAAATCTCCTTTCAAGTTTGGCTGGTGTCGCAAAAAGTCAGAAAAATTACCTTTTTTCGACTTTTTACGGGCGTATCAGTTTTGTCTTTGGCGAACACAAGAAGGCGCTGGTTTCAAGTCCCGGTGAAATGAAAAACCAGAACTCTCACTCTATGATATGGATATGTTTGGGTCCCCTACGGGTCCCTACCATAAAATTAATATTGGACTAATAAATATGAAGGAGTCTTAAGTTTAGCTTAATTTTGACTCTCGCGAATATAGGGAAGTGACGATTTCAAGTCAAGTGATAAAAGAGTCGCCATTGAAGAACCCCGCATTCCCGCTTGAGCAGCGTGGAATGCGCTCGCCACAAATTTTCAAGAATTTAGCTTGCCGAGCGGGCCGAAATAGACTATCCTAAATTTTTATTCTTGGTCGCGATTCAGAGAGATAAGTTAAAAGAAAATCGGCTTTTTATGTTTATCCAGTGTTGTGGTGTCAAGTCTCATACGTGATTTGAAAAGAAGTTAGTTAGTGTCCATCCAGAAATGAGATAGTTTTTACAGGATCAAGGAAGACGAAAGTTTTAACCACAGGAATACATTGGAATCTTTCGAGGATTAAAATTTGAGTCTGACGCTGAGATTGCGGAAAATAACCATTTATGGATGGACACTATTTAATCTGTTGGTGAAGGAATGGCATCAGAAAGACTAAGAGTAGCATCTGGAGTAAGCCAATTAGACAGGCTTTTAGGCGGGCTTTATATCGGAGATAATGTGGTCTGGCATGACGATGCCGGGAGCCTCGCCTCTGTGTTCTGCCTCAGTTTTATTCAGGCATCTCAGGCCCAGGACAAACCTCTCATCTATGTCAGTTTTGACCGGTCTCCCAAGAACCTGTTGGAAAAACTCGGTCCATTGGCTGAGAGCGAATATTTGACCATTCTTGACTGCTTTACCTATGGCAAAGGCGCCGGATCGGAAATCTTTCTAAAATTCTATGAAGAAACAGAAGGTAAATGGCCCTGTCAAATCAACAGGGTCGATGAACCCCGCCGGATAGACAAGGTCATGGACGCATTTTATGGCATCCATAGCACCATGGAGGGCGATGTCCGATTTGTGTTTGAAAGTCTGACCGGCATGCAGGAACTGTGGGGCGGCGAAGAACACATCCTGACCTTCTATTCGCACTCCTGCCCCAGGTTATATGAGCTGAATACCATTGCGTACTGGATCATGGAAAAAGGCGCGCATTCCTCCCGTCTCAAGGCACAGATTAATCAAATTGCCCAGGTAGCGATTGACCTTTCCATCAAAAGGGGCACGACTTCACTAACCATATTAAAAGCCGAAAAGCGGAGCCTGGATAATCTGGATAAGCCGCACAACTACTGGAGTAAGGACCTTAACGTGACATTCGATACCGAACGGCGGACCACCGGTCGGATTGATCTCGGAATGCGTCTCAAGAGACTCCGTATAAAACGAGGCTTATCCCAGACAGAACTTGCCAAACATGTGGGGGTGACCCCGAGCACCATTTCCCAGGTGGAAAGCGATCTGATCTACCCATCCTTGCCCGCCCTGCTCAAGATGGCAGAAGTCCTCTCTGTTGAGATAAGTTCTTTTTTTCAGGGGCAAGAAGATAGGACGAATCGGGTGATTTTTCCCTCCGGTGAGGCGGTGGACACAAAGTTCCCCGACTTGCCCGCAGGAAGCATTGGTGCAAAGCTGCTGACCCCCATTGATTTTGACGGCAAGGCCGAACCCTACCTGATTGAAATCCCCCCACACAAAACCCTCCTCTCCCACTTCTTCATCCATAAGGGAGAAGAGGTGGGGTATCTGTTGTCGGGGAAATTGCAGATGAAATTAGGAAAGGCTGTCTATTCCGTACGTGCCGGAGACGTCATTTACCTAACTTCGGAAATGCCCTCCCAGTGGAAGAATCCCGGGCAGGGTCTGGCGAGATTACTCTGGTTAAAGATCAAATAATTGAGGCTGCACGACCTTGGCTAAATAGTGCCCGAACGAAAACTTCTTTTTCGTCCATATCTGCGTCAGACTCAAATTTTAATCCTCGAAATACTCAATGTATTCCTGCGGCTAATCCCGCCATCGGCGGGATCGTCTTCCTTGATCTGAACAAAAAATCCTAGTTTTCGTTCGGACACTAAATAGTCAGGGAATAGATTTTTTGCTTGACAATTAGTATAACTAATATATATTAGCAAAAATTAGAATAGATGAATAAAGCAGGCATAAAAAGGGATCTTATCTAAAGAAAGGAGTCTATAATGACGAACAAGCATTCTGGAATGATTCATGCCCTTGAATTCGGATGTCAAGCGCCACTCAAATTCTACGAACACTGCACATCCTGTCCCAGGTTTGGCGATGATTGCCCCGATCTTGACTTAGGCACGGAAGTATTGAGGGGCAAGAAAAAAATCGCCTATGACGGCGGGCCTCTGTCAGAAGACACGATTAGTGCCAAGGCGTTTAAATGCCTCGCACCCCTTTACTATTTTGAAAAAAGCCGGAAAGCATGTGCCCATCAGGGCCGCTGTCGAGAAGAAGGCTTGCTTCTTGCGCTGCTTAGTGGAAAAAAAGAGATGGTCTATGCTCAAAAAGAGGCCATCAAGTTCCCACGTCTAACTCCTCGACCCGAAGAGGTGAAAACTCAAGAAAAAATGATCCAGGAAGCAGCTGGGTGATCATTATTGTCATAAAAGATTCCCTCAAAAACCGTCATAAGAAGGCGGTCAGTCTTTCTGTTCTGACCGCCTTTTTTAGGGCCCCAGTCTAAGTTCTCAAATTTCTGACCGGAGGCTGTGTGTCTCATGGACCGCCTCGGCGTCCTGCATACCACATCTTCTCAGACATCTATCGGCTTCCCTCTTGGCCTTTTCCGGGTCAAACCCCAAATCTATCTCTTCAAATGTCCTTGTGCGTTTTGCGAGCGGAATACGCTGCATCTGTTCCCTTTCTTTCAGTCCGGCATCATCTGGCAAAAAGTCAATCCCCTTCCAGTCCCTGTTGCGCCATCCACCTAAATTTTCTCCGCGAAGGTAGCGATCGATGTTCATGGCCGCCTTTTTCCCGGAAGCGACGGCCTCCACAACCGTTCTCGGGCCTGAAACAACATCCCCTCCAGAAAACACTCCCGAAATATGGGTCCCCCCCGTCACGGGATCGATCGCAATGAGGCCATTTTTTGAGATATCCGTCTCAAGTTCATGGGAAAAACAATTCAAATCAGGCTGTTGACCGATTGCCGTCACCAAGAAGTCTATCGGAATGACGAATGCAGAGCTTTCGATGGGAACAGGCCTCCGCCTACCCGAATCATCAGGCTCTCCCATTTTCATTCGGATGCACTCGACCCCTGTGAGTTTTCCGTTCTCGCGCATAATTTTTGAAGGCGCTGTCAAGAACTGGATGTCAACACCTTCCTCAATCGTATCGTCAACCTCCCAGGAACTGGCCGGCATCTCATTCCGGGTCCTTCGGTAGAGGATTGCCACATCGCCAAATCCGAGGCGCCTGGCAGCCCTTGCACAATCAACTGCAGTATTTCCCCCGCCAATGACGACCAGTCTGCCTCTATCAGAAGGCGGGTTTCCCAAATTCAGTTCCCTCAGGAATGTAAGGCCATCAATAACCTGGGCCATCCCGGCTTCTCCCGGAATTCCAAGCCTCATGGCGCGATGACATCCGATGCCGACAAAAACGGCCTCGTATCCATCCTGCAGTTCTTTGAATGTAAGATCTTTTCCGATTTCAACATTGAGTCTGATCTCTACGCCTAAGGCCTCAACAGTATTGACTTCGGCCCGGAGGATATCTTTAGGTAATCGGAAGTCAGGGATTCCCACAGCCATCATTCCGCCTGCCACAGGATGCTTTTCAAACACGGTAACGGAATACCCTTCGATAGCCAGGTAATAGGCCGCGGTAAGACCGGCTGGTCCTGCCCCTATGACCGCAACTTTTTGCGGCCTGGATCGTTTTCTTCTGGGAATGAAGCGCATATCTCTTGAAATATCCTCATCTGCCAAGAAACGCTTGAGGGTCTCGATGGCTATGGGCTCGTCTATCTTCCCCCTGTTACATTTGGCCTCACAGGGATGGGGGCATATCCGGCCGCATATGGCTGGGAACGGCATCTCTTGTTTGATAAGCTTCAAGCCCTCATCATATCTTCCCTCTGCAATGGCACCCACAAACCCCGGGATGCTGATGTGGGCGGGGCAGGCGGCCTTGCAGGGTGCGGTTCCCCACTGCTCGATTCCCGACCCATCAATATAGCCCTGGTTGAAAGCCATTTCCCGAAGCACATCCACAACAGAACTAAAACTAATATCCTGAGGGCAGACAAATGCGCAGGTATCGCAATGGGTGCAGTGCCACAGGATTTGGGAACTGAGAAGCCGATCCTTAAGCCCAAATTTGACCATATGGAGGATTTTTCTTGGGTCAAATCCGATCTCGGATTCGCTGACGGGGCACACTCCGGCACAAGTTCCGCATTCAAAACACTTCTTTACCTGTGCGGCTCCGGGCAAGGACGCTACATCAAATTTGAATTGCAGATCTATATCATGCCTTGTTATTGTCAATGGATCCTCCGATGGGCTGAGGCCCCACCCCGGCATTCGCAAGCAATTTCTCCTGCTTTTCTATTTCACGCAAAATTGCCATGTCGAGATTTTCCGCCATTTTGGATTCTATAACCTGGTCTGAGTAATCATTTGCCTCTCTCAAGTCTTGGGTTAGCTTGGCAAACCTTGTACGAACTTTGACACTCTCAATAACGGATTTGGCCACACTCAATTTTGAGCTTAGGTCCTCATCCGATACCCTTTCCGCCTTACCCAGCGGGCCCAATTCTTTAATATGCTTCGTAAAATCCGTTATCAACGATACATAAAGCGGCGCCTCTGCAGCGGATGCCCAATCAAGGGCCAATCTATCCTGGTGAACGCCCACAGCTTTCAGGATATTCCTGCAAAAATGGGCGGCCACGATGGCGTCATAGTTACCAACCTGGTAATGGCATTCCCCAAGCTGTCAACCCCCTACGAAGATGCCGTCGACTCCGACACGAAAGGCCTCCACAATAAACAGGGGATCCATCCTGCCGGTGCACATAATCCTGACAACCCTTATATTGGGCGGGTACTGAAAACGGGAAACACCGGCTGAATCAGCCGCCGCATAACAGCACCAATTACATAAAAAACCCAATATCTTTGGCTCAAATGATTTCTTGTCTGTCATTTTTCACACGCGTTTCGATACATTCGTAGAGATAGTTCATCACTCGATACCCCTTTTCCAAAGGCGTCTATCTGGGCCATGATCTGTTCAGTGCTGAAACGGCCCATGTATATGGCGATAGCCGGGCAGTGGGCCGCACATATCCCGCATCCTTTGCATGATGCAGGGATGGTCTCCGCCTTCTTCTTTTTTCCTGTCTTTACCATTCTGATGGCAGCAAAAGGGCAGAGTTTTTCACACATCCCGCATCCGATACATGCCTCCTGATCCACTGAAGAAACGATCGGCTCAACAGCAACAGATCCCTTGGCCAACAGAATGCAGGCCTTGCCCGCAGCAGCCTTTGCCTGGGCAATTGATTCGCCAATCGGTCTTGGTGAATGGGCAAGCCCGCAGAGATAGATCCCGTCCACAGAAAATTCGACCGGTCGGAGCTTTGGATGCGCCTCAAGAAAAAAACCGTCTTTGGTTAGCGGCGTCTTCAAGATCTTTGCCAGATCTTTGAAGTCACCCGGTACGATGCCGACACTCAAAACAAGGTATTGAGGCTCAAGAACGACTGCTTCCCCCAAAAGGGGGTCCATGAATTCGACCCTCAGTTTTCCGGATTCTTCGGTCACGTCCGGGGGTGTGTCCTTGCTGAAATGGATGAAGGTTACCCCTTTTTCCCTGGATAGGGTGTAATAATCCTCCATGAAACCGTAAGTACGCATATCTCTGTACAGGATCACGATATTTGCCATGCGGTTATGATCCAGGATCCGGAGGGCGTTCTTGACGGCCTGGCCGCAGCATACCTTGCTGCAGTAAGAGAGGTCTTCGCCCCTTGAACCCACGCACTGGATCATGACGATGTCATTGATCTCCTTGACTCTGTCCGGGTCAGCCAACATCCTTTCGAGTTCTAATTGAGTGATGACCTGTTTCGATTTGTCATAAAGATATTGTTTTGGCTGATACGCCTCACCGCCGGTGGCAACCACAACGGTCCCATGATCAAAGGTCTTGACACCTTCTTTTGTGCGAATAGTTGTGGTAAAATTCCCCACATATCCTGAAACCGCCTCCACTGAGGCATCCGTGTAGATATGGATGAAATCATTGCACATGATCTCTTGTCTCGTCCTATCCAGAAGCCCTTTCGGGTCCTCACCGTCGAGCACAAAACGGATCTCTCTCAGGTTCCCTCCCAGCTGGGATGATCTCTCTACCAGGAAACACTCAAACCCCTGGTTGGCAATACTCAAGGCCGCCGTCATTCCCGAGATGCCACCACCAACCACGAGGGCCCTCGGGCACACCGGGAGGCTCTGTTCAGGAAAAGATCGGAGTAACCGCGCTTTAGCCACAGCCATTCTCAGCTGATCCTTGGCCTTTTCTGTTGATTCTTTCGGGAGACGGGAGTGTACCCAAGAGCAATGGTCCCTGATATTGGCCATTTCAAAAAGGGACCTGTTAAGGCCTGCATTTTTAAGGGTTTCCTGGAACAGCGGTTCATGAGTCCGTGGAGTGCAGGCCGCTACAACCACACGATTCAAACCGTTGACCCTTATCTTTTCGGTAATAAGCTCCTGGGTATTCTGGGCGCAACTATAGAGGTTCGTGTCGGTGAAGACCACGTCTTTCAGTGTGGCGGCGTATCTGGCTACGTCCGGAACATCTACGACACCCCCAATATTGCTCCCGCAGGAGCACACAAACACGCCAATGCGAGGTGTTTCGTCTATCTCTATTTCGTCCGGGTATGTTTTTGTTTTCACCATGGTGTTGCGCGCCTGTGACAACTCCTCTGCAACCAGTGCGGCCGCACCGCTTGCATCGGTAACACTTTCGGGTACGTCTTTGGGCGCTTGGAAGGCACCAGCCACGAAGATGCCCTGACAGGAGGTTTCAAGAGGGGAAAATATCTTTGTCTTACAAAAATCATACTGATTGAGATCAATTCCAACTGCTCTTGCCAAGAAGGCCGCATTTTCAGGTGACTCAAGTCCCTCTGGAAGAACAACCATATCAAATGACTCTCTCAAATGCTGGCCCTCTTCACTGACGTACTTGATTTCAAGGGCTCCGTCCGTTTCCCGGATGCCCCCAAAACGGCTCCGTACGAAACGGACACCCTTTTCCTTTGCCCGCAATCTGGCATAATCAAACTCCTTGCCGTGGGTCCGCATATCCATGTAAAAGATGGCGATGTCCGCATCCGGGGCATGATCCTTGGCCACCAGCGCTTCCTTGATGGCATACATGCAGCAAACGGATGAACAGTATCCATTGCCGCTCGCCATATCTCTACTTCCGATGCACTGTAAAAAGGCAATGCTTTTGGGATGTTTATGATCGGAGGGCCTGATAATATCGCCCACCGTAGGCCCGGAGGCCGACGTCAGGCGCTCAAATTCGATACCGGTGATGACATCAGGTGAGATGTCATAGCCATATCTTGCCAACACATGCCTCGCTATGCGACCAAATCCTGGGGCCAAAACAATGGCGCCCACACCAATATTGATCTCTTCTATCTCTTGTTTGAAATCGATGGCCTTTGCGAGGCAGACCCTTTCACACTGCTTGCACTCTTGCCTGCTCAAGAACAGGCAGGCCTTTCGATCCACGTAAAAGGCGGGCGGGATGGCCTGCTGGTAATCGATATGTATGGCACGTACGAGAGAAAACCCTTCATTATAATCGTCTTTGATCGGTGAGGGGCAGTAATTGGCGCATGTGCCACAGGCGGTGCATAGATTTTCATCCACATAACGGGGCAGCCTTCGAATCTTAGCCGTGAAGTCACCTGGCGCACCGGCAACAGACACGAGTTCGGCCATCGTGATGATTTTGATATTTGGAGACCGACCGGCCTCAACTAATTTCGGGGCGAGAATTCAGATGGCACAATCATTTGTGGGAAACGTTTTATCTAATTGAGCCATGACGCCCCCGATGGAAGCGCCTTTCTCAACGAGATAGACGTAATAGCCTAAGTCCGCTAAATCAAGCGAGGCTTGGATGCCTGCAATACCGCCACCGACAACCATTACGGCCCCTACCATATTGTGTTTGTCATTGGTCATTTGTCACTGGTCATTGAATAATGTTCGTAAGGAGAAGATAAGAGTCCATCTCCTCAATCTTCTATCAGTTCAAGGGCCCCGCTGTTACACCACCTTACACAGGAGGGGCTTGGGGGGATGCCACAAAAATCGCATTTGAGTTGAAAACCGGTTTCAGCCTCAATAAAAAAGGGCTTTTCCGGACAGGAGGCCCTGCAGATCAGGCACATATCGTAGGCCTGATGGCCGATGACCAATTGATTTTTTGACGTACAGGCGGCATCCACAAAAGGACCGGCAATGGTGGGGAAATAGGTATTTCCTTCCTTGAAAACCCTGATCCGGGCCCGTCTGGGATTGGCTATCCCGGCCACGTGATTGAGGGAGCAGGCAATTTCGCAGTGTCTGCAGCCGGTGCACCTGGTATGATTGATCTTTATCCTTGCCATCTTCAGCCCCCCAGCCCCATCTCCTTCAACTTGTCGGAATCGGGCCGGCCTTGGTCGTTCCAGCCTCTGAGAGAGTAGTATTCCGGCAACATCTCATCCACCCTGCTGACCTGGCCCTCTGCTGGTCCGGCAAGGATAGGTTCTTTTGTAAACCGCTCAGGAAGAGTGTCATGACTGGGATCTAAACCTCCCTTAAGGTTAAAAGACCTCTCCACGTTCCAGATCCTTTCGCCGATCATGATCAGTTCGTTTGCCTTGTAACCGGTGCCCAAGCAACTGTTGACCATAGGTACAAAATTATTGAATTTGAGTCCCATTAGAGGCCAGTTACAGAGTCCCAACGAATCCATCACAGCGGTCATATCCTGATATCTCTTCACTAATTCCGCCTTCCCTTCAATGGTCCAGGGATCGAGATTCTCATGCACATTCAGTATCTCTTCTATGAACGTATAGGCATAGAGATGGTGAGGGCCATAGTTGGATGTGGCGAAATGGAGCCCCATCCCCTGTATGGCACGTGGATCAAAGGGGGCAAGAGGAATACCTCTAACACCCATAAAAAGCTCGGGTTCTCCATACTCATCTGTTAGGGCCTTAGCCCCCTGTCCTATCCTCTTGGCATGTCCTTTTTTGGTAGCCATCAGAGTAAGGGCCTGAAGCAGGTCGTCCCCGTGCCCGAATCTTAAATCCATCTTGAGGTCATCCTTAGAGGCCATGCCCTTTTCCGCCAATTCCATGGCTGTGGCCACGGTTCCCCCTGCTGCAATAGGGTCGAGCCCCATTTCGGCGCAGAGCATGTTGGCCATCCCGATAATGGTCATATCGGTAATACCGCAGTTATAGCCCAGGGCGCCGGCAGCTAAGTAGGTCGGGGCCATACCCTTTCCCTTAAAAAGTGGGTTACTGACGTCTGCTTTTTTTATGCAGGCAATAGGGCATGCAAAACAGCCCCGACTCCTGAGCTCAAATGCCCCGGGCATCGATTCCATTCCAACGCCCCTCATTTCATCAAAGTGCAATCCCTGGAAATTCCTGAACGGCAATATCCCTTTCTGGTGGCAGAGGTCTACAAAAAAGGCAGATCCCCAGGAGGACATGGACTGGGATGTCAGAGGGGCGCTGTTCAGCTTATTAATCAGCGTTGTCACCACCTGCACAAAACGGTTTCCATCTGCAACCGTTACTGAATGATTCCCTTTGACTGCAATAGCCTTCAGGTTCTTGGACCCCATGATGGCGCCAATACCGGCGCCTCCAACTGACAGGAAACCGTCATTAATAACATTGGCTAAGGGGAGTAGTTTTTCGCCGGCAGGGCCGATAGATACGAGATAGGTTTCCCTGCCTGCCCACTTGTCTCCGAGGCCTTTCTTGAACATCTCCTCAGTTTCAGAGGTGGTTCTGCCCCAGTATTCGGGAGCAGGCTGGATATTGATCTTGTCGTCCATGATGGACAAAATAACCGGGGAGTCCGCCTTGCCTTCAACAATGATCATGTCAAAGCCGGCAAACTTCAGTTCTGCTCCGAAATGGCCCCGCAGTTTGGCGCAGGCAATGGTCCCGGACAGGGCGCTCTTTGTAACCACGTTGCATGATGCCCCGGTTACGGCCCCGGTCCCAACCAGAGGCCCTGACACAAAGATGATTTTATTATCAATGGATAGGGGATCGATTCCCGGCTCAATCTCAGCGGATAGGACTTTTACACCGAGGCCTCTACCCCCCAAAAAAACCTCTGCAAATTCACTCGGAGTTTCTTCGATTGTGAAATCGTTTTCGGTCAGATGAACCCTGAGGCTTCGACCGATCGTGCCGTACATAACTTAACTCCAGAAAAAATGAGGAATTATGGGATTGAGGAATTGAGGGGTTAATTCATCGATTCACCAATCCTCAATCCTCAATCGTCAACATTCAATATACAGTCATCAGGCGGTGCCTTTCAGCCACTCCATGGTCTTATCTTCAAGTGCCTTGTAACCGAAGTTAACACAAGTCGTCTTGCAGCAGCCGCAGCCGATGCAGTCATCAGTTTCCACATAGATTGAACCCTGCTGATCCTTTATGGCATGCAGGGCACAGACCCTGAGCGCGTAACAATCTTTGCAGTTGTGCTTACAAATAACGTTGAGCATCTTTTTCTCCTTTCATATGTGTGAGATTAAGCCCCCGACTAACATTTGAGGACGGACGCTAACCCAAGATCTTGTCTATTTCTTCCCTGTCCGAATCCATTACGTAAGGAATTCCGGAAATATCAGCGGCATCCCTTGTCAGTGCTACCAGATCATTTCTTTCAATATATTTAAGGGCGAATTTTCTCTCGCCGGCCATGAGCTGCTGTAACCCCTGGCGCAGCCTATCGATATAAGAATACATCCCAATGGCGCCTGCCGGCAGTTTCTCAAAGTCGCTTCCAAAACGCTCTTTCAACTGGGTGCCCACCGCAAAGAGCTTCAAGTATCCATCAGCAACATCTTCGCCCTCAAGTTCCATTTTTTCGGCCATGAGTCTCCCGTGGGTTTTCCCTACCATAGCCGCGGTCATTATGGCGCGGCCGAAGAGAACGGCCTTTACATAGGGTGCCCCTAAAGCGATCACCTTGAACATATGGTCTTCTAAGGATAGGCCACCGCCAACAGCGATAGGCGGAATATATGCGCCCTTTGCTTTCAGCCGCTCGCATATCTGATATGTCAGGCACTCTAACTCTACCGTGGGAATGCCCCACTCATTCATCATCCGCCAGGGGCTCATGCCGGTACCGCCACCGGCCCCGTCAATGGTCAGGAGGTCAACCTTGGCATCGGAGGAATACTTAATGGCCCGTGCCAAATCGGCTGGACGGTATGCGCCGGTCTTAAGGGTCACATATTTAGCCCCCACACTGCGAAGATGCTCAACGGCCTTGGCAAATGACTCCTGGTCTACCATGCCAAGCCTTGAGTGTCTTTCGAATTCAGATATCCCCCCAGACTTGAAGGCCTCTTGGGCTGCAGGGTTTGTTGGGTCAGGAAGGACGATGTAGCCGCGCTCTTTGAGCTGCAGCGCGCGCTCTATGGAAGGCAATTTCACCTCACCACCGATGTCCTTGGCGCCCTGTCCCCACTTAAGCTCGAAGATCTCAATACCCAATTTTTCGATGACATATTCCGGTACCCCTAACTTGGTATCTTCCACGTTAGCCTGAATCACAAGACCACCCTTGCCCTCATACCACTGGTTATAGGTATTGACACGACGTTCCATCTCAGGGGATTTGACGATTTTTCCATTTTCAAACTCGGCCTGGGGGTCCATGCCGCAGATATTTTCCCCGGCCACCATGACAATACCGGATATGGCAGCGCCTGCGGCCATCTCTTCCCAGTTAATCCTTGCCACGTCGGTTGATCCAAGCGCGCCTGTAATGATTGGAAAATCAAGGGTGATACTATCGTCCCTGCCCACGGTGGTGGTGCAGTCCACGGAGGGGAAAGTAGCAACGTCAGAGTCCGCCTCTACGCCAACGGCCCCGACACAGGTTCCCTGGATATTAAAGTGGGAAAAATCGATAGGGTAGTCTTTATCAGCCCCTGCCGTGACCTTGCCGAAGGGCTGGGGATAGAGCATCTCCCGCCCCTTCAGGGCTGAGCGACCTATCTCACAGGGGCCCTCACATCCGTCTAAACAGGTCACGCAGATCCCGGAAATGGGCGCCGGCTCAACACGGGTTGAAGTTACGGTTGCCGCACTACGATTTGGTTTACTAAATGACATAACTCATCCTCCTTGTTTGGGGTTTGAAGTGAAACAAAAAAAGGCGCCTCCCTTAGCATGGGAAAAGACGCCTTTGTCTTCCAAAAAATACAGCTGATTCCGCACGCCTTTGTGCGGGACCATACCTAAAATAATGTCCTGCAAGAGGATATAATCATTGATACTAATAATTATGTCAAGGTCTTTTTCTTAAAAAGCGGCAATAAAATTAGTAGTATTAATAACAGTAGGGATAGGAAAGAAGAGTAAGTATCTAAGAATTGATGGAATTTCCTTCTCTGAATCACCGTTCAGACGTCAGATTTCATCCGAAAGGAGGATCGCCTCAGCCACGTGGCGAATTGATTTACGGGAATCCATGCTCCGTTTCTGGATCCATCGATGGGCCTCATCACCACCCATATTCCGTTTGCGCATGAGGATCTCTTTGGCCCGCTCCACCAGTTTGCGGGTTTCGAGTTCTTCTTGGATGACCTTGGTCTTGACCATAAGCTCTGTGTTCAGGATGGCAACGGCCGCTTGATTAGCCACTGCAGTTATGAGGTTCACCTCTGTCTCAGAGAATTCATGCGGTTTGGCCGTAAAACAGTTGAGCACCCCGATGACCTTATCATCTTTTACCTGGAGAGGCACGCTCACCATGGATACCAGACCCAATTTTTTGGCCATCTCTTTTTCTTTAAACCGGGGCTCTTTCAGGACATCCTTGACAATGAGAGGCTGATTATGAGTGGTTACATAGCCCACCACGCCTTCTTTCATTGTCAAAGCCCGGTCCCTTACGTATTCGGGCTCAATGGCCTGCGTTGCCTTTAGCCGGATCTTCACAGGCCTTTCACTTTCGTCTATCAGCCATAAAGAGCAGATTTCAACGCCTGTCACCTTAGCCGTAACCATGACAATCAACTTCAGGATATCTTCTAAATACTGCTCGGAGGTAATGGCACTGCTGATATCCATAAGCGCCTTGATATATTTGTCGTAGGTTTCAGGTGTGATTTTTTCCATACTCCTCCTCAGGAAAACTCCCGCTTCAGGTATTCCCTGAGCCTGCTTTCAAGATCCATCTCCCATCCGCCGCCATAGATGATCAGGGAGGCAATTTCACTCGCCAAGATGGCATTCTTGATCTTCAATGGCAAATCCTTCACGCGCGCCCTGTATTTAGGGCTCTGCCTGATAAAAGCGGGAAGATGATTCATTAAGGCCCTTCTGAAAAGCCGCTGGTCTGACAATTCCGGCCGGGTTTGAAAAAAGGCGAACAGCATCGCGTAGTGATCGTTTATTTCATTGCTGATAGATCTGCTGATTTCGGTGTAAAGAAGTTTTTCATGGTTTTCATGATATCTTCTGAATATCAGATTCGCCTCATCCTCGGCCCTTTTGTCTAAGATGCCAAGTACATCTTTCACATAAGCTTCTTTATGCCTGAGAAACTCCTTCTCTGTCATAAGGAGGTTGGCGATAATCTCATAAGAGGATGAAATTACGCCGCATTTGTTGGCCGAGGCATCCCGGAGAACCACGATGCCGCGCTTCTGGATTTCCACACGGGCCTCAGGTGTGATAAAGGAATTGGCCCCTTCGGAAATAACCCGGGCCGTAGGAGTCCCATCTTCGACAAACAGGTTTTGCCAGTTTTTCCCATGGATCGTCTCCGGCCTCCCGCCACAGGGCAGAAAGAGATCTGCTGATACGGAAAAAATCAGGTTTTCCAATTCGGCATGAAACTCATCGGTGGTTATCCAGATCTCTTCCACCCCTGAATCAGCACCAACAACCTTTCTATGCAAATTCTGCAGGCCTTCCTTCCGGCGTTCCTGTCGAAAGAGCATAAAGCCTCCCCGGTGAAGTTTCTCCGGGGTAAAGTCAACCACATCCTGTTTAAGAACCAGTTTGCTTAATTCATCCCTGTCAATCCCGTCCGGATCATATATCGCGCCGGCTCCGGCCACGATGCTCACGATTTTCGCCCGGGGGCACCGGTCCAAGAGAAGGCCCATGGAGTTCCCTGCCACATCCCCGTTGGTTCCACCCGTGATCTTCACCGTGAAAGGATCTCTCCCCATGTCCACGCCCAATTCCCTCATGGCTATCTCGGCGAACTTGATCACCCCCCTGGATGTAACACCATATTCCTTGTGATTGATCCCCACCCGTTTGCTTGACATAATACCGATGCCTAAGAGGTATCCCCTCTTCACAGACTGGCGAGCGATCAGCTCGATCATGGCATCATGCATATTTTCGTCAGGGCCTAACTCAATCGGTTCATCATCCTGATAATAGTCTCTTACGGCCGGGTTTTTTACCTTCCCGTTTTCTGTTACAAAAATATCCAGAAAGGCATTGATAAATCCGTACTGCAACTTGTAAAGCCGCTGGGTAACTGCTTCGGGGGAATCAAGATCCGTTGCATCTAATACCGCCGTCAGCTTGGAACCCCCTTCATAGATGTCTTTATTTTTGAGATGCTGGGTATGGGCAAGGACAAAGACCTCCCGGAAGAGGGTATTGGTATTGGTGATGTACTCGTCCTGGGTGGTACAGATGATGGTCCGCCATCCCCCTCTCGCAATGTCTGAAAAGCCGATATGAAAACCCACCCCATCCCGACCAAAGAAAAAGGTGATTCGGAAGGGCATATCCCGGGGCAGGTCCGATGTAAAATCCGGTCCCAACTCGCCCAAGTAGGTGGGATCGAGGCGGAAGGCCAGGGCATGTTTTTCAGGCACAAAGAAATTGGTCTTCAGGGTGTACCGGGTGAATAAGAGGCAGGTTCGAAAGACGGTTTTCCTGATTTCATCCAAGTACCTGTGGCCGGTATTGTAATGTTCGATGGCGTTCTGAAGCTCTTCCAGAGCCTTTTGGAACCTTTCCGAGCCGTCTTTCATATCCGGATCAAATCTTTTTCTGAAGATGTTTATGATCTTCAGGGTAATATCGGGGTTGGCGTGAAAGGCACTCTTGATCGCTTCGAGAGAGAACCGATCCGGCTGGTTATGGGCCAGAGTCGTATGGCAAAACCCGATCAGGGCATTTGTCAGGGAAGCCTCCTCTCCTGTCATAATGCGATTTGCCACAAAATCGGTATAGGTACTCCTGAACGTGGACAGTATCTGTGTATTGTAAAGCTCTACCTGCAGATTCCGGAAAAGATCTGAACCCTTCTCTAAAGGTTCTCCCTGGCGGGGTGTGACGTAAAATGTACCTAAGAAATAGAGGTGCGTCCCGGTGCTGATGTTGAGGCTGTAAAAGCGCCGCACACCGATATTCAGCCGCTGGAATACCTCACTGGTCTGGGTCATGAAACCCCTCTGGGATGGATTCCCCACGGAGAAGAGGATGCGGGTCTCTTCTCGATCATTCACGGTCTCCGTCTTTTCCACATCTAAGTAGAGACCGTCATGCCTTCTTCCCTGTTGATAGAGCCACAGGACCCGCGCGATACGCTCGGGAGGAGAAATCCGTACATAGCTCTCATTATTGAGCCAGAGGAGGTGCAGGACCTCGTCTAATTCCTTGAATTCAAAGGCCGGGTAAAACTTTTTCATATCTGAGGCAACGGCTTTCCCGGTCACCCGGGAAACCGCTCCCTTAGCAGCCCCGGAAATCTCATCATGGCCTTTCCGATTAAATTCGAACTTCTGGACCTCCAAGTCTCTCTCTGTACCGGGGATATGTTCGTAGGAGTGGTTTATTTCTGCATAGGAGATTTCCCGTTCCCGTAAGGTCTTCAGAGTGTCATACAGGGAGCCGGGAATATCGAGACGGGCCACCATGAGCTTTTTTTCCTGATCTAACAGCGTAGTTTTCCTCTGATTAGCCACGGTGTGGAGGGTCTCCGCAAGTCTGGCAGTGGCCTCGATCTCATCCTTCATGGTGATAAAGAAATAGGGATTCATGTTGGCGCAAAGCCAGTCCAGATTTTCCAGCATCTTCCTGCGACTCGCCCCGAGAGTTTGTTCGATCGTCCTGCAAACGGCGGTATCACGCAATGACAGGGCTTGCGGTATTTCCTTCCGGGATATGTTGATCGGTGGTTTACACATTTTTTCGGCGACTTTCAACTCAGGCCTCCTTCATGGCCCGGTGACTACTCTGCCTTATAGACGACAGACTTGATATCCACGACAGGTGTATTGTCTACCACCTCCAGGGACTTCACTTTGATCCTGGATGGTGGCTCTATAGCAGTAATAGGCGTTTTGTGGAGACCGATCGGATTGGGTCTGTGAGGTGAGCGTGTGGCAAACACGCCTTTGATTGGATTTCCCCTGTTTCCCCTTGGATGGACCTTTAATATCGAACGGTCGGCCAAGTGCATCCAGGTGAAAACCATGATTTCGTCTCCAACGGCCAATCCATCCAGGGCATCTACGTATTGAGGCGCGATCTCAATCCAGGCCTCCGGAGCGTCTTCACTCTCCTGGCGAGGGCACTGGCTGATTTCTTTGAGACGAGACCGGACAATCCCTATGGGGCTGACTTTGAAGCTAAGGGGGGACATTTAGCATTGGCCATTTCGCGTTGGTTGCGGCGTTTTACATGCTGCCTACTTGTCGAGATTTGCGCGAATAACCTGTATGAGCTTCTGGATATCCTCCGCGTTTAGCTTACCGTATTTTTTAAAGATCAGCTT
>Ga0307425_1000154_pt1 | contig 40899 bp, 35 predicted proteins | sample SalMarWE160330MG_FD_202152 | JGI IMG/M metagenome (GOLD analysis project Ga0307425, IMG submission 202152) | Salt marsh sediment microbial communities from the Plum Island Ecosystem LTER, Massachusetts, United States - WE1603-30 | ecosystem: Environmental > Aquatic > Marine > Intertidal zone >... | reverse complement strand
GGGAGAGTGATATATTCTGCAAAAACTCCGTCCTTCTTCGAAATCCCAAGAACTTGTCTCGAAGGGCAATGTTTGGTCTCTCCCCGGAAACAAAAAGCACACGTCCTGCAGGAGATATTTATCTCGCCAACAATCCTCTGCCCTATCCATTTTCTCTCAGGCGCCTCTTCCACGCGGCCCACAAATTCATGGCCGAGAATCCCAGAAAATGGCATATACCCCTTCACCATTTCAAGGTCGGTGTTGCATATCCCCGCTTTGAGGATCTTGACCAGGCCTTCCCCAGAAGAAGGGACAGGATCCGGGACATGTTTCAGACAAAGTTTCCCTTGATTCAATACCAGAGCTTTCATTCCGTTTCCATTGTCGTTGCTGCGCCTTCGCATGTCAACCCAGGTGTTGAGGTTAAACAGTTTTATAAACCCTCGCAAAAGACTTCAGGGGCTCATGGTCGGCAGATGAAACTTTCGTTATAGAATCGGCGACTCATCATCGTGATAGACCACTCATGATCTTTGCAAGAAAAGTCAAAAAGACCTTAAATAATATGGACGAAACACATGTCGTACCCACCGAGTTGGATCGAGAACAGAGAGAAAGCGGATGCATCTCAAAAAGCGCAGCGACGTGAATTCTCAGTCGAATTATTGGATGATCAGATTATGTGGTGGAGAAAACCGTTTGAAGGCTAAGCGGGCACGGTTCCTTGACCTAAGGGAAAGGAGAGCGAGGCCTGAAACCGAGCCTATTTTTCCTCGCTGGGGAAAAATAGGCATGTTTTCGAAACCACAAATCTGATCATGGAAATGCCGATATAAGAAACCTTTTCCTCCTAATATCGTATCAATTCATGTAAAATAGAGGTGAGGTAGATACACGGTGGCACGATTACAATTCGGTGAATCCGTAGCGATAGCCATGGGCTCTTTCTGGTCAAACAAGCTCAGAACATTCCTCACGCTTTTAGGAATCATCATCGGCGTTTTAACCATCATTGCCGTAGTCTCTATCATCCAGGGTCTCAACAACTATGTCTACACAAAAATGGCCTTTTTTGGGGCCAATGACTTCTCGGTTTCTAAAATGTCTATGATGATCATGTCCATCCAAGAATGGAGGGACCAGCAGAAACGAAAAGATTTATCCCTCGAAGACATGAGCCTCATCCGAGGGCTTTGTGAGTCATGTGAACTGGTCGGCGCCACTGTCAGCACCAACCGAACCGTAAAATACGGCAACGAGTCACTGAAGGATGTAGAGGTCCGAGGTGTGACTCATCTCGATCATATCATCGGTTCTGTCTTGGAGCTTCAAAGGGGAAGACAGATCAACAAGGACGATGAAGATCATTCCCGGTATGTCTGTATCATAGGCGCAGACATCCAGGAGAAGTTGTTTTCCTCCCTAGATCCTCTCGGAAAAAGGCTTAAGATCGGCAATCAAAATTTCTCCGTGATCGGCTTGGGTGAAAAAAAAGGAAAGCTGTTGGGTTTTAGCCAAGACAATTATGTCAGGATCCCCATCACGACTTTCCAAAAGATCTACGGAGAACGACGCAGCATAAACATCAACGTACACACAGCGACTCAAGAAAAGATGGTCATTGCCCAGGATGAAGTGCGGACGATCCTCCGGTCAAAGCGTCATGTGCCTTTTAATAATCCTGACGACTTTTCTTTCCAGACATCGGACACTTTCATCCAATTCTACAAAAGCGCTACGACCGGTATCTATTTTGCCATGATCGCGATATCGTCTCTTGCCTTACTGGTCGGCGGGATTGTGGTCATGAATATCATGCTCGTCGCTGTCACAGAACGGACAAAAGAGATCGGAATCCGCATGGCCATCGGCGCGAGACGAAAGGATATCCTCCTCCAGTTCTTGATCGAATCAGCCACAATATCCGCCACCGGAGGGATAATCGGCATAGCTCTCGGATTCATCCTGGCAAAGGTCGTAACAGCTGCCACATCTATGCCTTCTAGTATCGATCCCCTCTCCATTGTTGTCGCTATCTCAGTGTCTGCCTCTGTCGGAATCTTCTTCGGCCTCTACCCTGCGAGTAAAGCATCAAAACTAGATCCCATCGAGGCCTTGAGGTCAGAGCAATGAGACTCGGAATCATCAACGAAATATTCCGCATGGCTCTCGATTCTCTCCGATCGAATAAACTCCGATCCTTCCTGACCCTCCTCGGTATCATGATAGGCGTCATGACTGTCATCGGCATGGTCTCGATCATCCAGGGATTGAACCGTTCATTCCTCGCCGACCTGGAATCTGTAGGCTCGGATATTATCGGCGTTACCAAATATGAGCCCGGCATTCAGATGGGCAATCGCTCAGAAGAAGAACGGCAGAGAAAGGATCTCACGTTTGAAGATGCCATGGCGCTCAAGGAGGAGTGCTCTCTGGTCAAAGCGGTCGCTGTGGACATTATTGTGAGCGTCTTCGAAGATGTCCCAATAAAATATCAGAATATCAAAGCTCAGGATGCCATCATCCTGGGCATGAACGAGAAATGGCCGGAGGTCCTCTCCATCTACAGGCCAGTCAAGGGAAGGTTTATCACAGAGACCGATGTCGACCACCGCACCAAAGTCTGCGTTCTCGGAGCGGAACTCGACGAAACTCTTTTCCCTCACTCTGAAGCTGTCGGAAAAGAGATCCGGATCGGGCCGGAAAAGTTTCTCGTTGTGGGTGTTCTTGAAAAAAGAGGCAGCATGTTTGGACAGAGTCGAGACAACCTCGTTGGAATCCCCATCACAACCTTGATGAAGCAATTCCCTTACGATCTTGAAAACCTCGAGATCATTGCAACGCCCACAAAACATGGTTATCTGCAGGAAACGATAGAACAGATTACCAATGTGATGCGGAAGCGGAGAAAAGTCTCTTTCGGAAAGCCCAATGATTTTTCCATATACACACAGGATACAATTGTCGACCTCTACAATCAGCTTACGGGTGCTGCCTACCTGGTTATGATCGTTATTTCGTCCATCGGCCTCCTCGTGGGTGGAATAGGTGTGATGAACATCATGCTGGTTTCGGTGAAAGAGAGGACCCGGGAGATCGGGATACGTAAAGCGATAGGCGCACGATCCTCAGATATATTGAAACAGTTTTTGATCGAAGCGATTTTTCTCACGGGCACAGGAGGCGCTTTCGGCATTATTATCGGCTTCTGCATCGCCATGCTCGTGAGGACGGCGACTCCTCTTCCCGCATCAGTGACCTTATGGTCGGTCTTTCTCGGTTTTTTTGTATCGGTCTCAGTGGGCCTCTTTTTCGGGATCTTCCCCGCGCAAAAAGCAGCCCGCGTCGACCCCATCATCTGCCTCCGCTACGAGTAGCACTCGAAGGACTCAAATATTCCAACTCTCTGCGATTGACGATCTCTAGGTTCAGAGTGTTTTCAAACGGCATGTGCCCCCCAATTTGGAAGGTCACGATTGTCAGCTCTCAAGCAATTCGGAAACCTTTTCGAGCGCAAGCGCTAAACCCTCAGCCTTTTGGCCAGCGATCTCCACAAGCGTGGGCCTCCCGCCACCCTTCCCGTCAATCAGGGGCGAAACGACAGGAATAAGCTCGCGCATATCCTTTTTCAGATTCTCAGAACTTGCCAGGACCACATGGACTTTATTCTGGAATTGAGTACCGAACAGAACTGTATATTCACCACATCTAATGATCGCTAGCGCAAGAAAGCGCACTTCATCAATGGGTCTATCCGTAAAGATCTTTTTTATGACGTTCCCTTCTGCACCCTTCATAATCTCTCGAGCCTCGATTTCGAGAATCTTCTCCTGCGCTTTTCTCAAACGTTTCCGCTGGTCTTTGAGGTCGAGGATCATTCTGTCGATGGACCCGATGAGTTCACCCTCACCCACATTAAACCTGACGGCTACTTCACGAATGATTCTGTTTTTCATCCCATAGTCCACAAGCCCCCGACGGCCGCACACAAATTCAAACCTGAGGTTATTCCGGATCCTCTCCCACTTGAGAATCTTGATCAGACCGATCTCTCCCGTTTTTTTCGGATGTGTTCCACCGCAGGCGGAATAATCAAAATCCGAAATCTGGACCACCCGAATATGCCCTTTTTTCTGTGGGGGTTTCCGGAGTGGAACTTTTTCGATCATCTCTTCAGGAGTGATATACGTGCAGATCTCCTCATCTTGAAAAACGATCTCGTTGGCCAAGATCTCCACCTTTTCGACATTTTCTTCTTTGATATCTCTCAGATCGATCTCGACTGTTGAAGTTCTCTTGCCAAGATGAAAGGAGAGTGTCTTCGCATCGAGGAGTGTGGAGAAGCATTGGGAAAGTATATGCTGACCGGAATGCTGCTGCATATGGTCAAAACGCGTCTCCCAATCTATGATACCGTTGATCTTTTCGGACGCGACCTCGCTCTGAAGAACATGAAGGATGTGTGCTCCTTTTTCCAAAACATCCAAAACCTCCACCCCGTTGATACGGCCTCTGTCTGCAGGTTGTCCTCCTGACTCGGGGTAGAAACACGTCTGGTCAAGGATCAAAGCCGGCTTCTGTTCATGAACCTCCCGGCCAATGACATGTGCCTTGAACTCGACCTGATAGGGATTGTCAAAATAGAGTCTCTTTGTTGATTCTTTCATCTCTCACACCTCTTAGATCTTAATCAGGAAAACGCAAAACACCGAATATCAAGCGGCAAAATGACCTGAGAGTGATCAGCGCTTAATATTAGGGAAGAATCCTGAATGAGTTTGTGTTTCGCATTTCATGAGTGACAACACTGTTTTACGTTTTATTATGAAGCCCCGATAGGATTCGTCCAGTGATTTTGAAATGCTTTTTTGCCACCTTGTCCAGAATTCCTAAGCCATGCTTTTGGATAAGCTGTAACCCGACCTCTTCTGTTTTTGCCGAAGAACCTTTGGGAAGATCGATGCCCACATCTTGAGAGAGAAAGTAGAGACGTTTCAAGAATTCTGCTCGAGCCAGGATCGATGCGGCGGCCACAGCCAAGTCTTCCTCAGCCTTTGGCTTCTGGATGAGTTCGATATTCCGGCCTTTCTTCATGAGTGCATTCAAGACAAACGCCTTATCCCCGAACTGGTCCGTTACAGCTAAGGTACAAGGGACTTCTTCGAGGAGGTTCTCGATGGCCCGCGAATGGGCCCAAGCCAATATCCGGTTGAGATTTCTGAGCTTCTGATAAAGCTCATTGTACTTGACTGGACCGATGGCCACAACCGAATGTGTGTATCCTATTTTGATCAGGTCGGCCAATTTTTTAACCCGACCATCGGATATTTTTTTGCTATCCCTAATGCCCAACTCCAAGAGAACGCTGTCCTGCCCCTCTGGGAGGAAGAATCCTGCAACTGTCAAAGGGCCAAAATAATCTCCCTTTCCCGACTCGTCGGTACCTATATGGCCTCTGGCTTCCGGAAACAAAGTGGACTGCCTCATGTCTTGTTTGAATACCTGTCCTACAATATCTTTTATAGTTTTACAATTTCGCGCCATTTAATCAAGAGCTATGCGAAGCCTTTCCGAAATAGTGATGACATGAACACAGGTTGCGTCATTAAGTCTCCTAATTGTATGATGGAGAAAACCGTGTGAAGGGCTGGACGGGCATGGTACATCTCCCAGGGGAAGATGTGAGGGGAGCCCGGATCCGAGCGAAGTTTCCTCGCTGGGGAAACTGAGCGTGTTTTCGCAATCATCAATTAGGACACTCCTACAACTTCTATTGCGGATTTGGAGATACGTTCAGAGCTATTGGAGAAGATGTCGGTCTTGGGCCTCTTTGATCAGATCATCCCTAAAATTGGGATGCGCGATGTTGATGAGGGCTCTTGTCCGCTCTTGGAGGTTCTTCCCATGGAGGAAGGCCGCACCAAATTCCGTCACAACGTATTTGACATCAGCACGGGTAGTGACAACACCCGCCCCTCTCTTGAGGTAAGGAACGATCCTCGATAACTCGTCATTCTTAGCTGTTGAAGGGAGAGCAATGATGGGTTTCCCTCCCTTCGAGTGGGCCGCACCCCTGATGAAATCCACCTGCCCGCCAAACCCACTGTAAATGTAGGTCCCGATCGAATCCGAACAGACCTGGCCTGTGATATCCACTTCGATCGCGGAATTTATGGCGATCATGTTTTCGTTCCGGGAAACATTAAAAGGATGGTTCGTGTAATCGGTCGGATGGGCTTCAAATATCGGGTTGTTATCCGAAAAATCGTACAGGCGATCCGAACCAAGCATAAAGGTCAGGATGATTTTATAGGGATGAAATGTCTTTTTTGCGCCCGTGATCGTACCCGATTCAATGGCCTCCATCACACCGTCAGAGACCATCTCTGTGTGGATCCCCAAATCTCGCCTTCCCTCCAGAGCAGCCAGGACGGCATCGGGGATCCCGCCAATCCCCAACTGGAGCGTGGACCCATCCTCAATGAGGTCCGCGATAAATCCCCCGATTTTTTTCTCCACATCACTGAATGGTTTTTTTTCGAGCTGAGGAAGCTTTTCTGAGATCTCGACAATTTTGTGCACACGGGAAACATGAATGAATGAATCTCCCAATATCCGGGGCATATTTTCATTCACCTGAGCAATAACGATCTTAGCTGATTCTGAAGCTGCCTTGGAGGCCAACACTTCAACGCCATAACTCATGAAACCGTGCTCATCGGGTGGAGAGAGATGGAGCATCACAGCATCCAAGGGCATCTGGTTCGCGTAAAAAAGGTCAGGAATCTGATGGAGGAAGATGGGCACATAGTCCGCGCGCCCCTCATTGATCGCCTTCCGGTCGGCCGGGCCTACAAAAAGGGAGTTATGACGGAAATGCCCTTCCATCTCCGGTCTGGATAAGGGGTCTTCTCCAAGGAGGAGAACATGAACAAGCTCCACATCTTTCAGCTCATCCTTCCGCGCCGCTAAAGCCTTCATCAAAACATACGGCGTGGCTGCATTTCCGCTGATGTAGATGCGGTCGCCGCTTTTAATCTCAGAAACAGCTACCTCAGCAGTCACCAGCTTCTTTTTATAGTCATCGACCCAACTCATCTTTGGCCTCCACGGTCATCGCAGCGATAAAGCACTGACATTGACTATCTGAGTTTTAATCATTGAATAGCTTCTATCTTGCTTGTATCGGTCCGTTCGGGGAACGGACCCTCCATTTTCTAATCCGCTCACCTTGCCCGTTCGGGGAACGGACCCTACATAGTGTTATCGAATCACAACATTGAATTATCGGATTCCAGGCTACTTTTTTTTGGCTTTTGCCTGTCTTTTTCCTCTAACGGATGGCTTACGCTTTGTGGATTCTTTAAACCTGAGGTATTTATCCATCTCAGTGGCCGCTATCCGCGCATCCCCCATCGCCAGGATGACGGTTGCTCCTCCTCGAATGATGTCTCCTCCAGCGTAGATGCCCTCCATATTAGTCGCCATAGTCCCCCAATCCACTTCAACATTGCCCCATTTACCTACTTCCAGCTCAGGGGTTGTTTGGCCGATCAAAGGATTCGAGCTGTTGCCAATGGCGACAACTACCAGGTCGACTTCCATGATGAATTCTGATCCTTCTATAGGCACAGGACGCCGTCTACCAGAATCATCGGGCTCACCAAGCTTCATGCGGAGACATTCCATAGCCTTAAGATGGCCTTTATCGTTGCCGATGAATCGTATCGGAGTCGTCAAGAAATGGAATTCTATGCCCTCTTCTTCGGCATGATGGACTTCCTCTACCCGGGCCGGCATCTCTTTCCTTGACCGCCGGTATACACAGGCCGAAAATTCCGCACCCAACCGCTTCGCCGTCCTCACCGAATCCATAGCCACATTGCCTCCACCCAAAACTGCAGCTTTCTTTGCCAGAAAGACCGGCGTGTCATAGACAGGAAAATCATACGCACGCATCAAATTCACACGCGTGAGATATTCATTCGCGGAGTACACACCCACAAGGTTTTCCCCGGGGATCCGCATAAAATTGGGCAGACCAGCTCCCGTCCCGATAAAGAATGATTCGAATCCTTCTTTTTTCAAATCATCTATGGTGGCTGTCAATCCCACAACAAAATTTGTCTTCAACTCGACGCCGAGACTTTTGAGGAAATCGACCTCTCCGCTTAATATTTTTTTCGGGAGTCGAAACTCAGGAATACCATAGACCAGAACTCCTCCGGCCACATGAAGCGCTTCGAATATCGTAACTTCATGGCCCTTTAAAGCCAGGTCTCCTGCCACTGTAAGGCCCGCAGGACCCGCTCCCAAAACAGCCACCTTATGACCGGTCGATGGCGGAAGCTTTGGAATATGGACCTTCCCCGTCTTTCTCTCATAATCGGCAACAAACCGTTCCAGGTTTCCTATAGCCACGGGCACTCCTGTCGCTTTCTTTAGATTGCACACTTCCTCGCATTGTGTTTCCTGAGGACACACCCGCCCGCAGATCGCTGGAAGCACATTGGTTTCCTTTATTTTCCGCACGCTCTGCTCATAATCGCCGATCTCCACGAGCTTAACAAACGTGGGAATGTCGATCCCTACAGGGCAACCCAAAACACATTGAGGATTGGCACAGTCCAAACATCTTTTGGCTTCTTCCTTTGCAGACTTCTCTTCCAACCCACGATTGACTTCTAAGAAATCCTGGTTTCTCTCTTCGGGTTCTCTTTCCGGCATCTTCTGCCGCGAAAGTTTCATCCTCTCTTTCACAGGAATCGACTTGCGCAATTCTTTGCGCCAATCTTCGTTGTACCTCGTTCGGAGCTTTTCTTTAAGCTCAGGGAGCATCTCTTTTTTTTCGGCCATTTTGCACTCTTTCTAACCCATCTTTCTTAAGGAAAAGTCTTCTTTTCCCAGTAGCATAAAGATTCGATTTCATCCTCGAAATAGGATTTCCTTCGGATAAACAGTTCCTCCCAATCGACCAGATGGCCATCAAAGTCCGGACCATCGACACAAGCGAATTTTGTCCTGCCATCTACAGTGACACGGCAGGCACCGCACATGCCCGTACCATCGACCATGATGGGATTCAGGCTGACGGAAGTATGAATCCCCAGAGGTCTTGTGGCTTCGGAACAGGCATACATCAAATACGTGCAACCGATGGAGATAACGCGATCGATCTTTCCCTCTTTTTTGACAACGCTCTCAAGCGTCTTAGGGATGTAATCCTTACAATCGTAATAACTATCTCTCGCCGACACATAAAACTCATCACTCACAGACTTAAGCTTATCTTCCCAATAGAGGAGAAAATTCGCCTTGACATCCAGGACTGTAATCACTGTGTTCCCTGCATTTTTCAGGGCCCGAGCAATCGGATAAATGGCAGCAATCCCGAAACACCCGCCCGCACAGAGCACTTTTCCATATTTTTCGATCGTAGAAGGCCTTCCCAACGGACCGACAAAGACCGGGACTTCATCACCCGCATTTAACAGAGATAATTTGTGTGTCGACGTTCCGACCACAAGGAACACCGAAGTGATTGTTCCTTTGTCTGAATTCCAATCGGCAATAGTCAAGGGAATCCGTTCACCAAAATCGTCCACCATGATGATCACAAATTGACCAGGCTGGCATTTTTTTGAAATCTGAGGAGCCTCAATTTCGATGAGATGAATGTTTGGGACCAAGCGTTCTCGCTTTATGATTTTAGCCATTATCTTCCTCTTTTGATTTTTACAGGAATAGGGTCACAGGGATAATATCCCTTTGCCATGGGCAACATGACAGAGGATCCGGAGATACGCGCTTCCTCGCTCCAGGCGACCTGGGATCCAACCACGCCTTCAGGGAGTCCCTCCGACACCTTGAGCACACCCTCCATCTTCCCGTTTATTGACTCAACTACGATGGGGTCCTCGTTTCTAAGTCCCAATTTTTCCGCATCATTCGGATTTATCCGAATCCATCGGGAGTTTCTCAACGCCCTAAATCCTCTATTTTCTATACTCAGAGATAAGTTTCTGTATGAGTCCAGATTCAAGTCCATTATCATTTTAAAGGGAAATTTCTTTGAGGGATTTACACCTATCCGATCGAACCTCATAGGACTCAATCTTGGCTCTCCTGCAAAGTTTTCATTAATAAATATGCCTTTTCCCTTCTCTAAACCTGCATAACTGACCTTGGCAAAAGAAAAATGACTTCTTTTGATCTCCTTCAGAATATCCTCAGTCTTTTTATAATCAAATCCCTTGATCTTCATTCTCTGTGCAAGCTGCGATAAAATCCACCAATCTGGTTTTGCCTCCCCTAATGGGTCAATGACTTTTTGGAATTTCTGAACAAGACCCTCACCATTCACAAAAATTCCCTCAGTTTCGGCAAACGTCACTGCAGGAAGAATCACATCCGCTTGTTTCGCATCTTCATTCATATAGCTATTTTGTACGATTATAAACTCGGCCTTCACATTCTCAGGAAGCGAAGCTGAGCCCACAAGATACAGCGCTTTTAAATCCCCCTGGAAAACCATTTGGAGGATCCGATCTTTAGAGATCGCCCGTCTTCCGGAGAATCCTGCAAGTTCGAAAAGACCTCTTTCGTTACACTCCGAACCAAGCGGAAAAATTTTTGCCTTGCTCAACAGGGCCAAGTTCCGGAATGCAGAAACATTGACAGTTTCAGTGGGAAACTGAGCCATTCCGGCTCCAAAGAGAAATACGGCCGGGCGGCCATCCCTCAGGAGTTGAGCCACTTCCTCGAGGGACTGTTTTTCAACGCCGGTCAATTTGGCCACATCGGATATGGGAAGTTTTTCTAAAGACCTGACAAAACTTTCGTACCCGTCGATAGAGGAAGGTTCTTGAGATGGCGTGTTCTCGAGTAGCAACTTTGCAAGAAAACCGAAAAGCAGAGATTCTGTACCCGCATTGATCCTTAACCAGCGCCAGACAAAACGATTGAGGAGAAATTCGGTGGAGCTGACGACGACGAGCTTGGATCCACTCTTAACGGCTTTGAGCACTTCGAGCCAAATCAAGGGATGGGAACTGACGATGTCTGTTCCCGCAAGGACTATCGTTTCGGCTTTAGAGATATCTTTGATGTTAAAATTTAGCGCGGCCGGAGATTCGCTCTTTTGGCAGACACTGTGAAGGTCTTCATAGGGAGAAAAAAGATTTCGGGTATCGATATTGTTCGTTTTTAAGCTCAGTCTTGCAAACTTACGGACCACAAACGCATCTTCACAACCAAGTTGTGAGGATTCAATAAGAGCAATATCCTTGCCTTTGTAGTTTTTGAGCTTTGTGGCGACAAAATCCAAAGCCTTCTCCCAGCTCACTTCTTCAAACTCGCCTTTTCTCTTGATCAAAGGGGCCAATACTCTCAGAGAGCTGTACACAGCATCTCTGGCTAAGAATCGGCCTTTGACACAAGCTTGGCCACCATTGACTGCGCCATCTGGAGAAGGAGATGTGTTGAGGATCCGTCCGTCCTTCAGCCACACATCCAGCTCACACCCCATACTGCAGAGAGGGCAGATCGTTTTGGCCTCCCGGTCTGGAAGAGATTCATACTTGATCCCTCTCTCAGCCAATGACCCGGTGGGACACAAATCCACACAAGCTCCGCAGAACTGACATCCCGATTCTAACAGCGGCTTATCCAAGACAGTACCGACTACTTCTTCCGGCCCCCTGTTTACAAACGCAATCGCTGAGGCCCCTCTCAATTCGTGACAAACGCGGACACATCTGCCGCAGAGAATACAGAGATTGTAATTGCGATCAAAAAACGGATCTCCTTTTTTGACCTCAAAATTCCTGTAAACAGAGGCGAAGCTCACCTTCTCCAGCTGTATGGCATCGACAACATCCTGGAGCTCACAGCGACGATTGTTGGAACAAAGGACGCAACCGGTGACCTCCCCGACTTTTCTGATGGTGGATTTATACTCATCACAGTTTTCTTTCTCTGCACAAATCAGACAGGCATTAGGATGTTCCGAAAGGATCAATTCGAGGATCTGTCTTCTCAATTTTTTCAGTCTGGGAGTATCGGTCACGATCTCCATGCCCTCTTCCACATAAGTTCCGCAAGAGGGAGGATACCCTCTTCTCCCCTTGATCTCTACGAGACACAACCGACATCCTGTAAAAGGAGATAATTTCTCATGATCACAGAGAGAGGGGATATAGATCCTATTGTCCCGGGCAACATCAAGAATTGTCTTCGGACCTTCTGTTTCTATCGTTTTGCCGTTTATGGTTATCTTCATTTCTTTACTCTCTTGGGAGAAGCTTTTTTCAAAATGCTCGTTCTTTTTTTCCCTGTGTATTTGGATACAGCGCTTACCTTGGATGGACAAACATCAAAACACGCTCCGCACTTTATGCACTTATTCTGGTCGATGATATGGACCTTCTTTCGCTCTCCTCTGATGGCATCCACAGGGCAACTCTTCAAACACAACAGACAGCCGACACACTTGGCGGGCTCGATGTAATAACTGATCAAAGCCTTACAAACGAGAGCAGGACAACTTTTCTCCTTAATGTGTATTTCATACTCTTTGCGAAAAGACCGGAGAGTCGTGAGAACAGGATTCGGAGCGGTTTGACCTAACCCACAGAGCGAACCTGTTTTTATCGTGTTCGACAGGTCTTCCAGTCGCTTGAGATCTTCCTCCTCGCCTTCCCCTTCTGTGATACGCGTCAGGATGTTGACCATCTGTTTGGTTCCCAAGCGGCAGGGAACACATTTCCCGCAGGACTCCTCCTGGGTAAAATTCAGAAAATAGCGGGCCACATCAACCATACACGTATTTTCATCCATGACGATCATTCCGCCAGAGCCCATGATCGACCCGGCTTTGGCGAGCGTGTCATAATCAATGCGGAGATTCAACTTCTCCATGGGAATGCAGCCTCCCGACGGGCCTCCGGTCTGGACCGCTTTGATTTTTTTATTGTTCTTTATTCCCCCACCAATATCATAAATGATCTCGCGAAGCGTGATCCCCATGGGCACTTCCACAAGTCCTGTGTTGTTGATCTTTCCCACAAGTGAGAAGATCTTTGTTCCCTTGCTTTGTTTTGTCCCTATTTTCGAATACCAATCCGCGCCCCTGTTCAAGATCAGCGGAACATTGGCCCAGGTCTCCACATTATTGATATTCGTCGGCTTTCCCCATAGTCCTTTCTGTGCGGGAAAAGGTGGCCTCTGGCGTGGAAAAGCGCGTTTCCCTTCTATAGACGCCATCAAAGAGGTTTCTTCTCCCGAAACAAAGGCGCCGGCACCCTCGACCAAATGAATATCAAAATGAAACTCTGATCCCATGATGGATTTTCCCAAAAACCCGTGCTTTTTTGCATCCTTCAAAGCAATCGTCAAGTGCTCGACAGCCAGAGGATATTCCATCCGGACATAAATATAGCCCTCGGTCGCGCCGATAGCATAAGCGCCTATGATCATTCCCTCAATGACACTGTGGGGATTTCCCTCCAGAAGGCTCCTGTCCATATAGGCACCCGGGTCCCCTTCATCCGCGTTGCAGATGATGTATTTCTCATCGGACCTGACTTTTCGGCAGATCGCCCATTTCCGGCCCGTGGGGAATCCGGCACCACCTCTGCCCCTCAGCCCTGAATTTTCAATCTCAAGAATCACTTCTTCCGATGTTTTATCAAACAGAACCTTAGCAAGGGCTTGATACCCGTCCAGGCGCACATAATCTTCAATGCTTCTTGGATCGATCCGGAAATTGTTACCCGTGAGCAGCCGCATTTGCTTCCCATAGAAGGGGATATCCTTTTGATATGCGCTTTTCTTTCCGGTCCCTGGCTCTTCATAGACATAAGCGGGAAGCACCTCATCGCCAAAAACAGTTTTTTCCACAATCTCTGGAATATCCTTGGGCGTAAGCTTCCCGTAGAAAATTTCTTCAGGATAGATGACGATATTTGGCTCCAGCTCACAAAATCCATGACACCCTGTGATTTCAAGACCTACAGTTTCTCTCAGATGCCTTTTTTCCAACTCCTCATTAAGCGCCTCAATGACAGGTATGGAACCACTGGCTTGTCCACACGTCCCTGAAGATATGACTATCGTTTTTTTGTACGGAGGGCGCCCTAAAAGAATTTCTTCTTTCCACTCGTTAAGTTGTTCAGGATTGACTATTTTGTCCATGGTGACTACTCTTTATAATCTTTTAGAATCTCATCAATTTTTTTGACAGTGACCTGGGAATGGTATTTTCCATCGACGACAACAACCGGGCCTATGGCACAACACCCTAAGCAGTTTACGGTTTCGAGTGTGAACTTGTTATCAGCGGTTGTCTGGCCCACTTTGATGTCGAGCTTACGCTCCATCTCTTCGGCGATCTGAGGACCTCCTCTGACATGGCATGCTGTCCCCAGACACACCGTTACAATGTGTTCCCCTCGAGGCTCAAGGCTGAATGCCTTATAGAAAGTCAGAACACCATAGATTTCGCTCTCTGAAATATTCAGATGTTTTGAAATCGCGGTGATCATATCAGGAGGGATGTACCCATATTCGCTTTGTATTTTGTGCAGAATATGGATCAGTGCTTTTTGCTCTGTTGCGAATTCTTTCAAATATTTTTCCATTTGATCCACTTCAAAATTAAAATGATTTTTGGGTATCCAGGCCAAATCTCTCCGCGATGGACTGTCTCACCAGATCGCCGCGACAAACATAGGCTCCTCGGGAGAGGATCGCATTCTGTTTCAGCGCTTCATCGATTCCAAGGTCGCCGATCTGGAGCAGGTACGTCGTCACCAGGTTGGATAAAACCTTAGAGGATGTCCGGCTGACGGCGGAGGTGATGTTGGGAACACAATAGTGGATGATGCCTTCATCGACATATGTTGGCTGTTCCAGAGTGGTTAGACGGCTTGTTTCGATACACCCCCCCTGGTCTATGGAGAGGTCAATAATAACAGAGCCTTTCCTCATCCTTCTGACCATCTCTCGCGTAATCATCATGGGTGCCCTCTCCCCAGGCAAAAGCACCGCACCAATCAGGATGTCAGCGATCTGGACCATTCGTTCGAGGTTGTACCGACTCGCCATCAGAGTGATCGCCCTACCCGAAGTCATGTCCTCGATCTCTCTGAGACCCTCCATATTCCGACCCAATGCTATTGTGTGAGCCCCTGCACCCAACAAGGCCTTAATGGCACTTTTTGCCAGGATCCCGCTGCCGACTATGACTGCTGTCGCTGGAGGCACGCTCACGACTCCTCCGATAACCAAACCTCTCCCTCCATAGTTGCTTTGAAGATAGTGTCCCGAGATGACCAGGCACATCTGACCGGCGATCTCGCTCAAGCTCTCGATAAAGGGAAGACTTCCTTCGTCGTTCTGGACGATCTCATATCCGATCATGGTGACTTTCTTTTTGAGAAGTCCTTCAAGAGTGTTCTTTTTGGCCACCGCCAGATGATGAAAACCAAACAAGATCTGATTGTCTAGGACAAAACCGCACTCCTCGTCATTTAGAGGAGAAATATTGAGCACGATATCCGAGCGCCCGAAAACTTCTTCTTTTGTGAAGACGATTTTGCCACCCAAATATGTGTATTCTTCGTTTGTATATCCGGATTTGAGCCCAACTCCTGCCTGGAAATAGACCTCATGCCCTCTATTCGTCAACGTTGATACCGAGCTGGGTGTTAATCCCGCGCGGTTCTCGATCTTACTGCTTTCGTTGATAACGCCGATATTCATCTGACCCTCCATGAATCCAAAGGAGAAATAATCTAACCAAATATCACTATGAAGTCAACATCAATGGTGAATTCATCAAATCTCTCCCCTAATCCAAACACCCTGAAAAACGGGAAACAGCTCAGGTGAAGAACTTCATGGTGAAAACGAGGTAGACGAGGTAAATCGCGAAGAGAATAACGCCCTTTACCTTCGTCAGGCGGCAGCCTATCCGCATGCTTACGAGCATGACAGTGACAATAAGAATCATGAACGGAAATGCAAAATTGATGATATCCAGTTCGACGTGTATGGGCCTGACGATCGAAGCCACACCGATGATCCACAAGATATTGAGGACATCTGCACCGATGATATCTCCCACAGCAATTTCGCCCTCACCTTTGAGAGCAGCCATAATGCACGTGCTAATCTCAGGGAGCGACGTTCCGATGGCAAGGATGGTGGCACCGATGACGATCTCAGAGATAGAAAAGTACAGGGCAATATTTTCCGCTGACCAGATCACGGCCCGAGTGGTCAAAACGACGCCGATCAAACCTACTCCAAAAAGAAGTGTAGGACGTCGTAGCTGGGTTTTTTTTTCCAAAAACATACTCCTATTTTTCTGATCCGGACTCCTCTCGTCTCCTCTCGGATTCTCCAAGCGAAAGCACGGATTTCTGAGGATCAACACAAAATAGACACCGAGAAGACACATCAAGATCGCCCCATCTAGGCGACTGATCACACCGTCCCTAGCCAATCCATACGCGATGAAATCAATGGCAAGCAAAAATGGCCCGATTATCTTGAGCATGCGACAATTCACAAAGATGACGGTGGGTGCCAGAATGGCGGCAAACGCAAGAGCCACTCCATCATCACAGACCACAGACCCTACTGCATTTCCCAGGGCAAACTCAGGTTTTCCCAAAAAGGAGGACATCACAGACACGCCGAACTCAGGAGCTGTTGTCGCCATCCCTACAAGCACGATCCCAATAACCAGCTTAGGGATCTCCAGAATTTCTGCGATCTTCGAGGCCCCCTGGATAAAAAAGTCGGCAGACTTGAATAGAATGGCGAAAGCCAAAATAAGTACGGCAAAATACGTGAAAATCATTTTTTGTATACGATCTCACCGTTGAGGATGGTCATCAAAACCTCGGCGTCGAGGATATCTTCAGGAGGGATCTCGAAAAGATCGTGGCTCAACACCACAAGATCAGCAAGCTTGCCGGCTTCTATAGAACCTTTCCTATCTTCGGCAAATTCTGCATACGCTCCGTTTATTGTATAGCCTCTGATGGCATCCTCTAAGGAGATCTTTTGTTCGGGGATCCAACCATCAGGATTTTTCCCATCCAGGGTCCGACGTGTCACAGCGGCATAAATTCCGGATAGGGGATCGAGTGGTGCTACCGTCCAATCAGAGCCACACGCCAGGCGTGCACCTGCGTCCAGGAGGGATTTGAACGCATACGCGTGCTTTGCCCTCTCTTTTCCGATCTTTGTTTCCGCCCATCGGCCGTCATCGATCGCGTGATAAGGCTGCACAGAAGCAATGATGCCCATTTGTGCAAAACGTGGAATGTCTTCTGGGATCAAGTGCTGAGCGTGCTCTATCCTCCAGCGTCTGTCTCTAGGGCTTCCCTCAGCGATGACCTTTTCCATGATATCCAAGATGACATGGTTGGCCCTGTCTCCGATTGCATGGACTGCAACTTGAAGCCCGGATTTATCTGCTTCACGAATCCTTTGTTCCATGATCCCTTCTGGGTACATATCCGAAACAAAAATCCCGCTTTCCTCGATATTATCTGAGTAGGGTTCAAAAAAGAGAGCCGTGAAAGATCCTAAGGAGCCATCCACGAATCCCTTAAGGCCACCGATCTTTAAGAAGTCATTCTCATAGGCTTTATTTCGTTCTATTTTGGAATAGAGGTCCTTTTCAGCCATAGAAAAGTACACAGTGAGGCGGGCTGTGAGTTTATTCTCTTTGAGAAGCGCATGATAAACCTCAAAATTGGACGAGTAGGCCATCTCGTGGACAGAAGTCACGCCCATTTCATTGGCATGTCTCAAGGCTGTTTGGGCTGCCCTCTTTTTCTCTTCGATAGTCGGATCTGGGATGTGAGAGGAGACAAGACTCATCGCTTCATCCTTCAGGATACCAGTCGGTTCTCCTGTTTGCGGGTCCTTGAGAATTGCGCCGCCCGGCGGCGACTCTGTATCTTTTGTTATCCCCGCAATCTTCAAGGCAAGGCTGTTGGCCAGTGCCATGTGGCCATCATGGCGATTGACAAAAACAGGATTTTGAGGCGTGACCGGGTTAATCCACTCCTTTTTGGGCATCTCGGGAGGATCGAATTGTTGCTGATCCCAGTCCCCATTGAGAATCCACTCCCCTGTTTCGGTTTTCGTGACTCTCTCTTCAACAATGGCAATAAATTCTTCCTTGCTCGTTGCTTCTCTCAGCTGAATGCTCGAGAGTGCAAAACCACCGTCTAAAAAATGTGTGTGGCTGTCGATAAACCCTGGAAGGACTAATGCTCCCTTAAGATCGATCTCCTGAGTTTTTGTACCTATCAGAGATTTAATTTCCTCTGTCGTTCCCACTTTATGTACTCTTTCTCCACGTATGGCGACGGCTTCGGCCCATGACTGGCCAGGATCCACAGTCCAGATCTTTCCATTATAGAGGACTAGATCGACAACCCCACCCTTCCTCCCGGAATCGCAGCCGAAGAGAAGGCCTAAAAGGCCAGCTAAAATAAGGATATTCACTATCTTCATGCGGTCACTCCTGAATCCTGTGTTTTGGTCTCGTTCGCTTATCTATACTTTAATCCGGATAAAATCCTCGGGCATGATCAGATTTCCCGTGTAATTTTCCAGGATCTCTCGTTCGACTTCCCCAATCGGAAAATCGATCTCTCCAAAAAAATGGCAAGGGATCACACATTTGACACCCGCCTGCTGGGCATATTTTCCCAGCTCTAGGGCATGCGTATGCATGGTTTGTAAGCTGGGGAACTCTTTGAAAAATCGACTGGGCGCACTGCAATCATGAACGAGGAAATTTGCTCCCGCGGCGTCTTCCAAAAAAGGGGGATGTATAGGCGTGTCCCCGGAATAAAACAGCCGTTTCTCAGAGTTTTTGAAACGAAAACCGAAGGCAAGAGATGAATCATTATGGGGAACTTTTATCGCCAAACATTGGACAGAATCTCTGAGATCGAACTCCTGACCAGGATCCAAAGGGAGGAAGCGAATTCGACATTTTATCTTTTTTTCGAGAAGATGAAAAAGATGCAGAAGCCTCCGGCAAAAATTGATGGTCAATCGCGAGCCATAGAGATCCACAACGCATTCAGTGAGCATCAAGCTGTGAACGAACGAAGGCAGTCCATACACATGATCTGGATGGATATGAGTCACGAGGATGGATCGTATTTCGGCAGGCTCAAGGTCAAGTTTTTTGACCTTTTGGACAATACTACCCGGGCAGTCGACCAGGATCAAATCATCGGCATGTCTGACCAGAAAGGATGTGTTGTCCCTATCCACAGTGGCGACCGACCCGCCGGTGCCTAAAAAACATATTTCTGTCATCTCGTTTATTCACACCATTTATAGAGGAATTCCTCCTTTTAATCAACATTTTTGCGTAACCGCAGAAAATTTTCGTATGCCCGACGTATGACACCATTTCCTTTTGCTATAGAATCCGTTTCCCAAACGGAGTTTTTACGAAACGGTCCCTACACTGAAACGGGTAGAGGCGCATCGCTGTCTTGTTGTTCATTTCGCACACAACAATTGGGGCAATCAGAGGTTATTCATAACATATTGAGAAATGCCGATTAAATCATATTTGCAATTGTGAAAAAATTTTTGTAAAAAAAGATCAGGAAAATGAAAAAGCTCAAAGTTTCTGCACCGGGAAGGATCTGTCTTTTTGGCGAGCATCAAGACTATTTTGGGCTTCCTGTTATCGCTGCAGCCATCAACCTGCGCATAAGTATTGCAGGAAGAAAAAGAAGCGACTCCAATTTTATCATAAACCTGCCAGACATCCAGGACGTGGAGAGGTTCTCTCTTGGTGAAGAATTGGCATATGGTAAGAAAAGGGACTACTTAAGGAGTGTAGTCAACGTTCTTCGCAGAAAAAAAATTCCTCTCTCTTCGGGCTGGGATTGCACTGTCCAGGGCACAATTCCCATCAATTCCGGCACCTCCAGTTCTTCTGCACTCGTTGTTGCATGGATAAAATTCCTCCTGGAAGCAACAGAAAGTCACAAGGCAAAATCTCCCGAGGCCATTGCAGAGCTCGCATTTCAAGCAGAGGTTGCCGAATTTAAGGAGCCCGGCGGAAAAATGGATCATTATGCATCGTCCCTGGGTGGGATCGTGGATATCCATTTTGACGATCCATTAAATGTCACAAGGTTTAAAAATCCTCTCGAAGAGTTTGTCCTGGCAGATTCTCTCATCAGGAAAGACACCACAGGAACTCTGGGCCACATCAAAAGCCATGTCGTGCAAGGAGTATGTGAGATGCGGCGGCGGATACGAAACTTTCAATTACAGGATATAATCGGCGAAAGCGAGAGGTCGGAGATCGAAAGGCTGTCTCCGGATGTCAAGCGTCTGCTGAAGGGGACTCTTATGACAAGAGACATCACAGCAGAGGGAGAAAGGTTATTCAAAACCGACAGTTTTAATCATCAACGATTCGGACAACTCCTGACTCAACAACACGAAGTACTGCGAGATTACCTCCAGGTATCTGCACCCAAAATCGATCAGATGATCGAGACGTCTCTCGCAGAAGGTGCACTGGGAGCAAAGATCAACGGCTCTGGCGAAGGAGGATGTATTTTTGCCTACACCCCTCAGAGAGCGGAAGAAGTGGTTGAAGCCTTAAAGAAGCTCAATACAAAAACAAGCATCATCCGTATAGACGAAGGTGCCCGGGTTGAAATATAATCGTCAGTTCCGATCAAATCAAATTGATTTCTCCCCAGTGCTGGAGAAACGATCGATCAGTTTAAAAAACTGATGTAAGGGGCCGGAAAGTCTCAAAAGATGGAGGAGCAGTGATAAGCGCAACTCAGATACGAAAAGGCATGATCATTAGGGTCGAGAATGAGATCTACAAAGTCCTCGAGACAACTCATGTCACCCCGGGCAAAGGCCAGGCATTGATGCAAACCAAGCTCCGCAAACTCAGTGATCAGTCGCTCCATGATTATCGGTTTCGGTCCAAAGACAAGGTCGAACAGGTCTATGTGGAAACTAGCGATGTGGAATATCTCTATGCGGAGGGAGAGGAACACGTATTCATGAATCTGGAAAACTACGAACAACTCAAGCTCACATCCGATGTCATTGGGGACGCTGCCAGTTATCTCATTCCGAACGTCGTGTTCTCCATCGAGATGTTGGATAAAAAACCAGTGGGTGTCAATCCCCCGATGACGATCGAACTGGAAGTGGTCAGAACCGCACCTTATCTCAAAGGGGCCACGCAATCAGCCAGCTACAAACCAGCAACCCTGGAAACGGGAATCACGATAAACGTTCCCCAATTCATCAAGGAAGGGGATAAGGTGCGGATCGACACGCGTGAAGATAAGTACGTCGAACGGACAAAAAGCTGATCTAAAGGGGGAGGTTAGAAAGTAGCCCTGTGGACACCGACATTACCCTTGCTGTCTTCCACTCTGACCGTGATCATATCATCAAAATTGGGGGAGAGCGTCACGCTGAAGTCAAAGTTTTCCGACCTCGAATCACAGATCCCATCTGTAGGGAAAACAACCCGCCAATTGTCGGGCCGGACAAGAAATTTCACTTCTTTGATCGGTGAGAAGGAATCTTCCGCTGCAAAACTCACTTTGACCGTATTTTTCTCTCTCACAGCTTGGAAATTCCGGATGATGGGGAGGGAATTGTCGATGACGAGCGGCCGACTGATCTTTTCTGTTTTAAGCTCCAGCCCTAATGGATTGGAAGGCGTATCATGCGCTTCTATCTTGATAAAATATATTCCGTCGGGAAAAGAGAGTGTATCAAAAGCGAATACTTTTTCCTCCCACTCTCTCTTCAGGTATCGCCATTCTGACTCGTTTTCGTTACGGATGGCGATAGAATAGACTAAAAGGTCTCCATTTTCATCAACGGCATCCCATGTTATTGTCTGAAATCCCTTCCTCTCGTCCTTTTTCGAGACAACATAGCTCATACTTGTGTCCGAGTTTTTGGCCTTTTCTGTCAGATCCTGTTCAGCTCCCTGGATTTGTTCTTTCTGCTCAGGCAGCCTTAAAAAAACAACATTGGCCGGAAGAAGGTCGACATGGGATATAATAGGGGCCAGGTTTGTCTGTAAATAGACCAGAGAAGTCTTCTTAAGACGCGGAGAGACTTTGCCAGACTGTGATTTAAAAATGACCTTGAATTGTAAATACCGCGCCTTGGGGTTGAGTATCTGTTCACCCTCGCTCTTTTGATAGGGAGGAGACCAGTCACTCCAAGTCTCGTCCGGCTCGCTGGAGTTTCCGCTTCGTGTCTGAAACTGGAGCGACGTTCCTGAAGGCATTTCGGACGTCCATTCGATCCTGCCCCAAGAGGCTAGAATTTTTGCATCAAACACATTGCTTGTGTATTCGCCTTCAAAACGCTGCTCTGCGGAGATGATGCTTAAATTCGAAGGGTTGTTGGAGAGTGCATATATTCCCGTTCCGCCAGGCTGGAGCAGATAGACCTGCTCAGCTTGTTTTTGAATGATCAGAGAGACTTTCTCATCCCGGTCTATGGCATACACTCGCCCCTTATTCCCTGTCCCAAAGATGAGCTCTCTCTTGACTTCGTTCCAAAACAGGGTATAAATCAATTCATCGGGGGAGCTCCAGAGTATTTTTGCGATTCCTGTAGGGTCGACCCTAAAGATAGCGCTGGGTTGCGTCTGAGGAGCAGGCTTCACATCTTGAGTGCTCGCACCAACAGGAGTGACCGTGATCGAGACTTCCGCATCCGGACTGACTGCCACCGGCGGCTTCTCCCCTTTACTGGGTTTAATGGTGCTTCCTCCGGCAGCCACATAGATATTTCCAGCCCTGTCTAAAGCTATGCTCTTGATCTCTTCGAAGGGAGACTCATACAGGATAGAGGCTCTTTTCTGCGGAGAAATACGGTACAAGCGACCTTTTCCACCGCTGCCGGCGTATAAACTCCCATTCCCGTTCATCTCCAAACACAGAATGTGGTTTTCTTCTGAATTCAAGAATTTCTGGCCTTCACCGCGCTCGTTGATCGCGTATATCCCTCCGTTCTCCCCTACTGCAGCTAAAAGGATTCCCTTCTCATCAAATTTCAGGTCCCAAATGTACCGCTCCTGGGGATTAAAAAAGGGTTCCCCCTTTCCCTGGGCAGTGATTTTATAGACTTTTCCGTTTGGAGAACTTCCAGCATAGAGGTCTCCTTTGGAATCCTGAGCTAAACAATAGATATCCTGTTCCGGTACTTTGAAATACAGATCGAATTGGCCAGCATCGTTCATTCTGTAGATCTTTCCGTCATGTCCAGTCCCCAGATAAACAGTACCGCCCTGGGTGACGAGAAGAGATAAAAAAAACTCCTCTGCAGGCCCTTCCATCGTTCTTTCATTGGGGGATAAAGCCAGGACTCCCTCATAAGTAATGGAAATGCCGTCGAATTCACCTTTTAAATAATCATTGATATTCCGGAGTTCCCACTGTTGAGGCTGAACCGCCACTAAAAGCAGTGTCGCGAACATCACGACCGCACAAACACCTGTGAAAACCTTATTCATATTCTCAACTCCTTGAATTTCCAAAAATGCAGAACCCGATAGTCATGCCGAAAGGATGATCTGAATGGGATCTCAGTTTCAAATCAATTCTGGCTTCTATCTTTTCCATTCTGTAGCATGAATCCTTACATCCGAATTTATGATCAAAACTTCTGTGCTGTCCTCTTCCTTAAAAATCAGGTTATTTTATCTTTATGGGAATAAGAGTGGCACCTCTAAAAACAAACGGGATAGGCTGCTGCAATTGACCGAGCGTTGATTTCTCCAGCTCGGCGGGAGCCGACGATGCCGCTCGTGGAGATGCAAACATGGATTTCATCGTAAGTGGCAAATTGGGCATTTCCTCTCCCCTCAGAAAAAGACCGGGCTTGGACGCCAAGATCTTAAAATAGATGCGGTTATTTTTCCTCAAATTATTGAGCATTCGGATCACATGCTCAATGTTCCTTGGCATAAACTCTTGTCTCTTGTACTGACTCGCTTCCAACTGCTGCAAAGACAGGGCATCGGCCACGATGAGGTAGAACTCTGTGCCCTTGGGCAATTGGGGAGCAGGAATCACTCCCTCTATGAGCGAACTTTCTCCCCTGAAACTTCTGGTGTAGACTTTGATTTTAATGAATTCTCCTGGTGATGCATCATACTTATCGAGCCACACCTTCTCCAAGACTGAATACTTCACATCTTCAGAAGGTTTGATCGCAAGATCGATCCGATGAATAGGAAGATCTTGGAACTCATTAGTCATTAAGAAAAAAACCACCGCCGCCACGAGGCTCGAAAGGTCTGTAGCAGCCCTATCAAAAGTTCCGGAAAAAAGATCCTCCAGATGCACGCTCATTCCGTTGTCCAAGTAGACATCCCCGCTAAACTCCAGAGAAAGGTCACCGATGGCTCTATTTTCCCCGACGATGAGGCTTGAAACCACCATATTGACCAAAGCGGCAGTCAGGATCTTATCATCTGTGAGCTTAACGCTGAACTTTTTCTCTCCATTGCCGGTTATCATCGTGATGTTGAGGGGAATGAGATTGGGGACCTGACCGATCTCTCCAAAAAGACCAGACATCCGATCTTGAGAGAACTTTCCTACTGGAATCTCTTCAGACGTGAGCTTGTGAGAGATGTCGAGCTTAGGAACAACCGTCATGACGTTAGCTTTGGTCATCGTATAGTCAACCGTACCGAGATTGAACCAGGGATGGCCCCAGGCTAAAACCCTGTTTCCATCCACATATGTGACGGTGCCCACAGCAGACATGCTGAGGTCTCCTGTTACGAGCTGCGCGCCGACCGAGTCTCCCCCCTTTAAAGACAAATTAGGAATAGTGATCTTCTCGTTCGATTGACCGGAGAGGCTGACGCTCATCGGGGAAAAGCCAAGCTTTGAAAAAAAGTCTTTGGCCTTGTCAAAAACGTGGGGCGAGAACCCGCTGAAAACAAGTGGTATACTTATAGGGGTAAACGTGTGTTCTCCGCTGATAACTGAAGAATCTTTATAAAAATACGATTCATAGATCTCAAAAAGTTCATTCAAGGACAGGTGTTTTTTTATCGGCAGTCTCGGTGCAAAAGAAGATTTTGTTGACTCCTTCTCAGGGATCGCCATCATCTCCTCTATGGGAGTGATGAGCGCCAGTGGTTCTTTTACAAAAGCGCCTAGACTGTAAGAAAGAGCACCGATCAATTTGCCATCGATGTAAACAGGGCTTCCGCTCATGCCTTCGATGACACCCGCTCCTTCAATAGCATCACCAGAGATTCTCACCACGATCAAATCCTTTTTCGGTTGAATATTCCGCAACACACCCAGAACCTCAACGTCAAACTCTTCGATCGTATCTCCGAGAAAAACGCTCCTGCCCTTGCCCTTCATACCAGCTCTTATCTGGTCAGCGGGAAGGAAATTTTGAGTTCCGGCCGATCCTTTTAAAGAAAAGGCTTGTATCAGGGCAAGGATAATGGCAAGTAATCGAATTGTTTTCATCATGTTCATTATACTCTTTCTGAATTCACTTTGTTACTTAAAGTGGCGCTATCTGATCGATCATGTCTCCAAGCAGGCATGATAAGCAAGATATTATTAACCATGGAGTGGGCGATACCGTTCCAAATATCTTTTCATGGGCTGCTGAGTCGCCGCTGTGGCACCCAACTGACCACTCAACTCGTGAATAATCCAGACTATTTTATTATACCTAAAATCTTGCCGCATTTTTCGAAGCTCGACAGGACATAATCCAACTCTTCCTCTGTGTGGGTGGCGGAATAGCTCGTTCTGATGAGGCTCTGATCCTTAAGGACAGCTGGGTAGATCACTGGATTCGTAAAAATTCCATCTTCTCTCAACAATTTCCACAACATAAATGCCAATTCATCATTCCCGATAATGGCAGGAATGATCGGGGTTTCTGTAGGTCCGGTCTCATAGCCCATCTCCTGAAATCCAGATATCATCTTGCGTGTGATTTGCCACAACTTTTCCCGTCGTTCGGGTTCAGATTCGATGATCTCAAGAGTAGCGAGAACTGTCGCCACTGATGCGGGAGTTATGCTTGCGCTGAAGATCAGAGCTCGTGCATGATGTTTGATATAAGATATGACCTTATTTTCCGCAGCGATAAAACCTCCCAAAGCAGCGAATGATTTACTGAATGTCCCCATGATCAAGTCGACATCCTCTTCCACACCAAAGTGTTCGGTAGTGCCTCGGCCATGCTTCCCCATGACGCCGATGCCATGTGCATCATCCACCATCAGCTTCGTTCCATATTTTTTGGCCAGCTTGGTGATCTCCGGCAAGTTTGCCAGATCACCTTCCATGCTGAAAACACCATCCACAACGATCATTTTTCCTATATTCGGATCCAGAGAACTCAGGACTTTTTCTAAATCGCCCATATCATTATGCTTGAACTTGTGGACTTCTCCATAAGAGAGGCGGCAAGCATCGACAATACTTGCGTGGACCATTCTATCTGTGATAACCACATCTCCCCGTCCGACCAGAGTGGAGATGACACCTTGATTCGTCTGAAAGCCAGTGCTAAACGTGAGAGCCGCTTCTTTGTTCATAAATTTGGCCAGTCTCTCTTCCAACTCAACATGGATATCAAGTGTCCCGTTCAAAAACCTGGATCCACAAGTAGCCACGCCGTATCTATCCACGGCCTCCTTTGCCGCCTTCATAACCTTGGGGTGATCGAGTAAGCCCAGATAATTGTTGGAACCCACCATGATCATTTCTTTGCCATCAACTCTAACCTTGTTTCCTCTGACTTCCTGAATCGGCGTGAAATAGGGATAGAATCCCATAGCCATAGCTTCTTCCGCGCGGGTGAAGTTGTAACACTTCTCAAAAAGGTTCACTATTCGCTCCTTTTTTGGGAATATGCATCCTGTAATTATTCATAAATCATGCCGACACGACTATCTATTTTTTTCATATGTGCCCTTACAAACGGACTTGCAGGCAGGACATAACCACATTATCATTGCATATTTCTCATTTTATGTCGACAATCCTTAGCCTTCGGCCAAGGCTGATCTTCTAAGTCTCAATCAGTTCAGCCTATTTGCGGGAGGCATCTACAGCCTCATGGTCGCTTCCTCACAGACACAGCAACCTCGACTCGGGAATAATCCAGCTTATTTGAAATGTCCATCTAAAACTTTATTTTTCCCTCGCTCTGCAAGAACTCCGTTTGACCGTGGAGGACGATTCTTTTACAATCTAAATCATGAAAATTTTTGTAACTGGTGGAACGGGCTTCATCGGAAGCCATCTTGTTGATCATTATTTAAGTTATAAAGACGTTAAAATCTACGCCCTTGTCAGGGATTTGAACAATCTCAAATGGCTAAAAGGACTCAAGATCAATCTCCTCGAAGGAGATCTTTTAAATATCCCTTTACTTCCTCCTGACATCGATTATATCTTTCACGTTGCAGGCTCGACAAAAGCTTACAAATTAGCTGATTATTATACAGTAAACCAACAAGGGACAGCAAGTCTTTTTCATGCCCTCCGGGTTCAGAAAATCACCCCTAAAAAGGTTGTGTATTTGAGCAGCTTAGCGGCTTCAGGGCCCTGTTCAGACGGGACTCCGGTCAAGGAAGACTTTCCCCCCAATCCCGTTTCACCATATGGGAAGAGTAAACTTGCGGGTGAAATCGAAGCATTAAAATACACAGACGACATCCCGCTCGTGATCGGCAGAGTCAGTGTGGTGTTCGGACCGCGCGACAGAGCGCTGATCCCCTATTTCAAATTCATCCGGAAAGGCATCCTTCCTTCTGTGGGGTCCAAACAAAAGCTTGTGAGTTTGATCTATATCAAGGACCTCATCAAAGCCTTGGACCAGTGTATTCGCGCAGAAACTGCAAACGGCGAGATTCTTCATTTCGCCAATCCCAATCCATCCAGCTGGGAAGAATTGGGGAGAGAGGCTGCTGAAGCCATGGGCATCAAACTGGTCCAACTGAAATTCCCTCTCCCGATAGCCTATGTCGTATCATGCGGCGCAGAAATATGGGGCAAAATCCGGAAGGATCCAAGCATCCTCAACCGGCAGAAGTTTGAAGAATTGAGGCAAGACGGCTGGGTGGCAGATACACAAAAGATCAAAGAAAAACTCTCCTTTACTCCTCAATACACACTGCACGAGGCTATCCATGAGACGATCGACTGGTACATACAGAACAACTGGCTCTAGACTCCTCCTCTAGGTTATCTGCTCTATACACCCCATCCGATTTTAACGCTAATGTCATCCGTCACAAGTGTCGCTCTAAAATCCAGAACGATTGCAAGCGCAATCATCTGAATAAGATTCTCTTCTGTAGTGTGGAGGTATGGGATGGAAATGTTCAAGAATAGAGGGCACGACAGGATTGGCCTGTCCTAATGGGAAGAAACAGACTATTTCTTCTTCTGATAGATCCGAACTGAGGTGTAAAATGCAGAGGAGAATTTGGTTGTGTATTTGAGGCACCAGTCTTCGTCTTTGGAACAAGCAAAATATTTGATCTTTCCTCCAATCGTATGATTCCCGCGTTTGGCTTCCATATTGACCGAAAAGGGTATTTCAATCGGCCCTTTGAGATCCAGATATTCTTTTCCGTTCTCTTCCTTTATGGCGATCGCCAAATCGGAAGCAGAGTAAAAATTTTTGGGAAAAACAAGTTCATCCGATGGCTCAAGTTCAATGGTAAAGGATGGTTGAGCACTAATTTCGATCCCCGTCTTGACAGTAAGCTTCAAAACAACTCTTCCCTCTTCCCCTCTTCGTAATCGCATCGGATCAATGGAGGCATTCACTCTTAGAAGATCATCCCCCCCTGTTAAAACCAGCACAAACACAAAAAAAGGAAGAATGATCTGACAAATATTTTTTTTCATCTAAAACCTCTGTGAGATCTCAAACGATCCACTACTTTATATTTATATCGCAACTTTCAAAATTGTTCAAATCTTCATCCGCATTAATAAGCATCCTAATTTCGGAGATAAGGGCATTAGACATAAAAAAGAGCGAATCACTGTCCTTATGAATCGGATGGTGGTGGGTGCGGGGTCTTCGACGAATATGGACTGTGACGAACTCCTGCTATTATCATTTGACTTAAGAGCATCACGGAAATAAGGATGCTTCCTCCGTATTATAAGCGCTTCCAAATCCGTGATGACTCACATTCGAGTGTCCTAATTGGTGATTACGAAAACACGGTTTTCTTCACCTCACAATTGGGGCACTCAATAACGAAACTTGACCTGTCATTAAGGTTGCAGTCACATTTCAAATTTGATGTGCGATATAAAGAAAAAAAGGACCGGACAAAAAAATGAACAGAAATTTATAAAAAGTGTTTACAGATTGATCTTTTTTGTCTTTTTTGGTTTGCTATTTTGGGAATAAGAAGGCTAGATTTTTTCTCATCTATCAATTATTATAATCTTGGAAACAGATACCGAAATGAAAGCAGTAACAAAAATAACAGGAACGGGTCATTACGTTCCCCCCAAAGTGGTCACCAATTTTGACCTTGAAAAGATGATAGATACATCGGATGAATGGATCCAACAGAGAGCCGGTATCAAAGAACGACACTTTGCTGATTCTGGGATCGGAGCTTCTGAACTCGGCTACAAGGCTGCTTTAAAAGCGCTCGAGGACGCGCAAATCGATAAGGGTGAAATCGATTTTATCATCGCCGCCACACTTTCCCCCGACCATTACTTCCCAGGGATCGGCGTGATGATTCAAGAAAAACTCGACCTCGCGGATATAGGGGCCTTAGACGTGCGAAATCAGTGCAGCGGCTTCCTATACGGGCTAAGCATTGCCGATCAATACATCAAGGCCAAAACCTATAAAAAAATACTTCTTGTCGCTGCAGAGGTCCAATCACACAACCTGGATTTCTCGAATGAAGGGAGGGATATCGCTGTCCTTTTCGGGGATGGGGCTGGGGCTGTTGTCCTTGAGCCTAACTCAAAAGATGAGCATCATCGAGGGATTCTCTCCACTCACCTTTTTGCGGATGGCCGGAATGTTTCTGACCTATGGATGGAAAAACCAAGCCCCAATGACAATCCCGTTTTTCCTGCCAATTTTCTGGATTACAAGGGCTATTATCCCCGGATGAACGGGAAGCTCGTATTCAAGAATGCTTCTGAAAAAATGCCAAAAGCAGTCAGATTAGCTTTGGAAGCGAACCAATTGACGATCGATGAAGTCGACCACCTGATCCCCCATCAGGCAAATGATAGGATTAGCTTGATGGTAGCCAGGAATTTGGGTATCTCTGTCGAAAAAGTCATCAGAAACATCGACCGTTTCGGCAATACAACGGCAGCCTCTATTCCTATCGCTCTCGATGAGGCCCTGAAGGAAGGACGGATCAAGGACAACGATATTGTGGTCCTAACCGCTTTCGGGTCTGGTTTCACTTGGGCTTCAGCTGTTATCCGTTGGTGATAGCATTAAGAATTGAGGTTAATTATTGCCTTTTTTTATACTTTTGTGGTAGGATTTCAAATCGTATCTTGGGTGGCATGAATAACTTCCACAAAAAACGGCTTCGTCAGAGGAGGATTAAATGAAAAAACTTACGGCAGCTCTATTCATCCTTGTGTTCTGCTTCTGGACATCAGGAATATGTTTTTCTCAGCAGAACGAAGAAGACCAAAAATTCCTAAAATTCCTGGATAGCTATTTCGATGCGATGTGGAAATTTTATCCGACTATGGGAACTCTTCAGGGATACCACAAGTACGACGACAAGCTTGAAGACCTCAAAAGCGGAAATATCGAGAAGCGTCACGACGAACTGGACCAGCTCAATCAGGATCTGGTCGCCAAAATCGACAGAACAAAGCTGAGCCCTGAATTCCAGATCGACCATGCAATGATGGTGGACGGTCTGGACAGAGAGCTGATCAAACACGAAAGCTTAATTCCCTGGGACTACAATCCCCTATTTTACAATTCCATCATCAACAACTGTGTTCGAAGCTTACTCACGAAGGAATTTGCCTCTGCAGATGAAAGAGCCAAAAATGCAACGCAACGACTCAAAGACTTACCAAGACTCATCAAGCAGGCCAAAGAAAATCTGAAAACTCCTCCACAGCTTTATACGGAAACAGCCATTACACAGTTCGCTGCCATTATGGAGTTCTACAGGAGCGGGCTGCCCCAACTGATAGACCAAGCGCCGGATGCCCATAAAGCCAAACTCCAAGAAGAGCTGGCGAAGGTTATCCCAGCGCTTGAGAATTATCAGCAATTTCTCCAATCGGAACTCCTCCCGAAGTCAACAGGAAATTTCCGGCTGGCTGAAGCTCACCTCAGATTGGTTCGAGGGACATTCCAGAACAGTATCTCGATCAACGATCTTGTCGCCCGGGCAAGGGCAGATTACAACAATCTCCGCCGCGAGATGTTTCTTGTCTGTATTCCTTTCTACAGGATCATGTATCCCAATATCAACCTCGAGCAACTCACGACACAGCGAGGAGAAGAAGAAGTCAAAAATATTGCGATCAAAGGCGTGTTTGACAAAATAAAAGGCGATCACATTTCTAAGGATGAATTGATCGACAAGATAAAAGCCTCCAAAGAAGAAATTAAAAACTTTATCCTCGAACATCAGCTCCTGGATCTTCCAGAAACGGACTTCACCATCGAGACCATGCCGCTCGAATCTCACGGGGACAGATGGACACAAATTGTCCCCCCCGGGATTTACGAGACATCCGAAGACTATATTTGTTATATATCACCCATTCCCAAAACCATAGATGAACAGACCGCTGAGTCTTTTCTTGAAGAGTTCAACAATTTCTTCATTCCTTTTTTCACCTGTAGAAACGTCTATCCAGGACCCTTTGTCCCCTATTATTTCACCCGCAAAAATCCCTCTTTAGTCCGAAGAATGTATCCGAACATGCCTCTGCTCAAAGGCTGGTCTGTTTTTGTTGAAGAGATGCTGATGTATTCAGGGTATGGGCATTACGACCTCCGATTACGCCTCAACCAGCTGAAGAATCGGTTGAAAGCTGTTATTGATTTTAACCTCGACTTCAACATTCACGAAGCGGGCATGACCAAAGAACAAGCGATCGCCTACATGACAAGGGGCGCATTCCTCACTGAGGCAGAGGCCGAATTGAACTGGCTAAGGATCATACTGAATCCGGGCGAATCCACCTACACTTACGTGGGTTTTCAAGAGTTTCTCGACCTGGAACTGGAATACAAAAAACTCAAGGGCGATGCCTACTCCAAAAAAGAATTCCTCAACAGAGTCCTCAGCTACGGAGCTCTTCCTCTGCGCCAACTGAAACAAAAGCTTATGGAATAGCACTGCGCCTAAAACATCTTTTGCATCGGTAATAGCGAGCTAGTAACATAGAGCGGAAGATTTTCTCCTCACTGTTTGGAGTATAAAACAAGGCAATAATCAGCCTTTGATTCATTTCTATTCATTATTTCGGTAGGACATATTGCATTTATTAGTTGATTCCCACGCCCATCTCAGCGGAGAAGAGTTCGACAAAGACCGTAATGAGGTCATCCAGAGAGCTTTTCAGGAAGGTATTGGAGCCATCCTCTGCCCAGCTGAATTGGCAGATGCCACCAATCTGCAAAACACTCTTGACATGGTTCGCAAATACCCGAATATTTTTGCAGCAGCAGGCGTTCATCCCCACAACGCCCAAAGCATCAATCCTGAATGTGATCAAAAAATCGAAGAGCTTTCCGCAGCCAATACTATCATTGCCGTCGGCGAAATTGGAGTCGATTTTCACTACAACTTTTCCCCTCAAGATATTCAGGAAAAAGTTTTTCGGCAGCAGCTCAGAATTGCTCAGAAGATGAGTCTTCCAGTTGTCATCCACAGCCGCAATGCCAGGGATACCGTGCTCAAAGCCATAAAAGAGGAAAGATTCACTCAAGGAGGTATCCTCCACTGCTTCACAGAGGATTGGGAATTTGCGAAAGATATGATGGATCACAACTTCCTGATTTCTTTCTCTGGTATCCTCACATTCCCGAAAGCACAAGCGCTGCGCGAGGTGGCTTTGAAAATTCCATTGAACAAAATCCTTGTTGAAACGGATTCTCCATATCTTGTCCCAACACCCTACCGCGGAAAAATCCAAAGGAATGAGCCTGCTTATGTCAAAGAGACCGCCAGATTTCTAGCAGAACTCAAGAATGTATCAATGGACGAGATTGCGAAAAGGACGACGCGTAATTTCGAATCACTCTTTCAGATTGAAATAAAAAAACCGAGATGGTAATATATTTGCCGCACGATTGGCAAAAAATGCCTTGAGGCTGCCGAAGATGAGAGACGCGAAAACATTCATCAATGCGCAATTGAGACAAAATGTCTCTCTTAGAGAGCTGTACAGAGACATCCAACAAGACCTCGAGAGGGTCGAAGATGCCTTGGGGCTTTTCACTCAATCCGAGAATCCCATCATCTCAGAAATCAACGACTACTTGTTCAAAAAAGCTGGGAAGAGGATTCGGCCAGCACTTTTAATGCTCTGTGCAGGACTCTTTGGTTATGAAGGAGACGAGCACATCCTCATGTCTGCACTTGTGGAAACGATCCACACGGCCAGCCTCATTCATGACGATATCATCGATCATTCTGACGTGAGAAGAGGGCGGCCGACGGTGCATGCCAAATGGGGCTCTAACATCACTGTGCTCCTCGGAGACTTTCTCTACATCAAGACTCTAAACCTTGCCGTTCAGAGCAAACACAAAGAGATTATCCAGATTCTAACAGATACATCTGCCCAGATGATAGATGGAGAACTTCATGAATATTATGTGAGCGGAAATTTAGATCTGAAAGAAGCCAATTATCTCGATATCCTCGATAAAAAAACAGCTTCGCTTTTTCACGCCTCATGTCTGATCGGAGCGATCCTCTGTGACACGTCCGAAAAAGAACAGGCATTGATCGCGGAATATGGAAGAAACGTGGGAATGTCCTTCCAAATAGTAGACGACCTTCTGGACTACACTGGGGACACCGATACACTGGGAAAACCCATCCTCTCAGATCTGGAAGAAGGCCGGATCACCCTACCTCTTATACACACCCTGAATCATGACGGTAAAAAAAATCGGGATCGGATTACTCAACTGATCCGGCAGAGAGACCTCGGCAAAAAAAGCAAAGGAGAAATTCTCGAGATTGTCAGGTCAAACGGAGCGTTGGATTACACTTTCAGGAAGGCTGAGAGCTATGCGCTCAAATCCAAAGAGATCCTCGATCATTTCCCCCACTCCATCTATCGAGAGTCGCTTCTTTTGGTTCCAGATTTTGTGCTCAGCCGAAACTTGTGACCTTTCACGTTTCACATATCACGTTTCGCGGTGAGAAGAGATGCTGGAGATCGAAGTCAAGATCCAAATCGATGATGTAGTCGATATCAAAGAAAAGATACTGACTCAGGGTGCAACACTCGAAAAAGAACGGCATTCACACGATGACACTTTTTACGATCGGCCCTCTTTAGAACTCCAAAAAAAACACAATGCCTTGAGAGTCCGCAAGATCAACAAAAAAACATTCCTCACATTCAAGGGACCCGAACAAAAATCAAGAAAATTCAAGATAAGAGAGGAATACGAAATCGAAGTCAAGAATGAGAGGCACCTGAGGAAAATCCTCAAGTCATTAGGTTTTCAATCTGTCTTCCAGTACAAAAAATTCAGGACTGTTTTTCGCAAAAAAAAACTGACTATCTGCGTGGACGAAACCCAGGTGGGGAATTTTCTTGAACTCGAGGGTCAACAAAGCGAGATCGTGAAGTTTGCGCATGCGCTGAACTTTTCCAAAAAGGATTTCATCAAGCTCGATTATGTTCGACTCATACAGAGGGAGATGACTAAGGATTCGAATCTTGAAAATAGTCTATAAGAGAAGTTGGACAGTTTTAAGTTTTATGACTCAATTTCTTTTTCGGGGTTTTCGTCTTTGAGGTTTTAGCCTTTTTTTCAGCCTTCTTTTTGACTTCTGCTTTTTCTTTCTTTTTTTCTGCGGTTGTGTCTTCAGTGCTTGTTTTGATAATCGCCTCTTTGCCGATCCCCAGTTCCTCGCCGATGAAGGCTTCATCCTCTGAACCCTGGAACTCTTCTGCCTTGGGCTGGATGATTTCGTAATCGATCAGCCGTTGTTTGACTTCTTGTTGGGCAACGAGGATAAGATTTTTCGATTTTGTTTTGATCTTGGGCTTTGCTCCTTCGAGCAACTGTTTCGCCCTCTTTGATGCGAGAATAACAAACCTGAATTTGCTGTCGAGGTCACCGTAAACTTTCAACGAGTTCTTTCTCCGGATATGGAATCTTGATATAAACAAGAACAATATCAAAAAATTGAACACATTTCAAACACTTTTTGTCATAGAACCCCCTTTTGCGTGCTGAAGGAGCATTGCCCCCACTGCTAATATGCAGCAGTGTGTCATCTGTATCTTAGCCGTCCTTTTTAAATAATCTTTGTGAAAATCCCTTTTTTAGGTGAAAAAATATTTTTTGAATAGACTTTATTGAGTATATTCCACCATGGTTTAGACTACGGCAACAGAAAAGGGATACTTTGTTTTCAGAGCACGATTCTTATTTCATAATCAGGGTGAGTGTGTTAAAATGTTTCGCTAAAATGGATATCGAACCGAAGATCCCGATGCTCTCTGTGCATGCAGATTCTGAGAGGTCCATTTGGGCCGTCGGAGGGGGGAAAGGTGGAACAGGAAAAAGCTTTATCTCAGCAAGTTTAGCCATCCATCTCGCCTCCCTCAAAGAAAATGTTGTCCTCATTGATGCCGACCTGGGAGGACCCAACCTGCACACCTTTTTGGGGATGGAGGAGTCCAATATCGATCTTGGCCATTTCATCACGAACAAAGTCGAAAAACTCAAAGATACGATTTCGCTCACACCTTTCGAAGGATTGAAGCTGATCAGGGGAACAGAGAACGTTCTTTTCACATCGAACCTCAACTATTACAAAAAACTTAAACTGATAAGACACATCAAAGCTTTTGATACCAAGAGAGTGATCATCGATATTGGTACGGGAACTTCTTACAACTGTATTGATTTTTTTCTGCTTTCCAATCCTGGGATACTCGTCGTAAATCCTGAACCCACGTCGATCGAAAACGCTTACTATTTCCTAAAATCGTGCATCATCAGAATCCTCAAGTTCTACATCGACCATTACGGCATTCAAGACCTGATCAAGAGAGTCTCGGATCAGATCCAGGACACCTCAAAATCAATCTACAGCTTTTTCAGTGAGATCATATCCCATGACAGATTCTATGCGGATCTTCTCTACAGGGCGTTGCAGAGATTCAATCCATGTCTTATAATTAATAAAGCAAGGGATGAACGCGACGTTCTCTTGGGTGAGTCGATCGCCAATGTCGTCCAAAAATATCTTGTGGTGGAGCTTAAATTTATGGGAGCTGTTCCGTTCGATGAAGATGTCCACTGGAGCGTGAAGGGAATTACTCCATTCATGAGCACGCATTCGGATTCTGAGGCTGCCAAAGCCATCAAGTCCATCGCAGAAAAATTGACTGGCAGAAAAGAATCGAAAAGGATGGCAGCTGAGCCAAAGGTATCATGACTCTAAAAAAAATCGAAGAAATGAACCACTATGAAGTCCTGAACATCAACAGGAGTGCTTCTCAACAGGAGATCGAAAGAGCCTTCATCATCGCAAAAGCAGCTTACCAGAAAGATTCGCTTGCCCATTACAATCTCGTCCCTGAAATTGAGCGGAAAGAGATGATGACCCGGATCGAAAGAGCATACCTCATCTTGAGTCACCCGAGAAAACGGAAAAAGTACGATCTGAAAACATTCAACTACAAAAACGCAAATAAAGAACCCTCTTTTTACAGACAATCCACACAGAGATTACTCATCGAAGATGGCGAGCACAGGAGCTTCTGGACGAGGCTGAAAAACAAATTTCGCTTCATGAGGAAACCGTAAAGCTCTTCCCTCCATTAATATTCGGTCACAATATCATCCTTGGTGCCGAAAACCCCATCATGACCCGCCGAAGTGAGTCGAAAATTTTCGTCTGAAAGCCTTTCGTATTTTATTTCCTTTCCCCACCCATCCCATTTTCCAGTTGTGATAGCTGGGGAAAAGCGAACATCATCAAGGCTTCGTGGGGCAGTCCCTTGACTTACGATATAGGTAAGGATCTCTTTCTGCAGAGAGGACATGTTTGCCTCTGTCAGCTTCTGTTTTGCTGCAGAAAACGCTTCAATTTGTTCCGGGATGTCTTTATTTCCTCTGGATTTTAACGTGTAGAGGAAAAAGACCACTACAGAGACAAGAAGAATAATGACCATAAATCCTCTGATTTTCATAATTCCTCCCTTTTAGATTGTTTAAATACTCACCAGGACTATACGGCGATATATCCAATTTCACCTCGAAATTTTATCAACAGAATCTGCATGTTTAATCGGCACTTCACGTTTATTTTCCAGTTCTTGCGCAATAATTTTGGCGCGCATTCTGTAGTAAGGTATAAGAATGAGGATCACGATAAAGATCGTAAAAAAATAAGTCGTGTTGATTCCTTCTCGAATCCCATGAGCAAGAAGTATGAGGCTGCTTTGCACATGTATAAAAATCAAATTGAAAAAAATTAGGCTGAGCAACACATAATCCTTTAAAAGTTTCTTACGCCAGGGCTCTCTGATCCTTTTAGAAAGGACATGGGTGATCCCCATAAACAGGAAAATAAAAAGTGTCTGCACAATCGGGTAAACAAAAAATATCGGTGACTTCTCAAACATCATGGGCGGCTGGCCCAAAAAATTGATCCAGAGAGGCAATTGCTCAGGAAGACGAGGATACGAATACAAGGCCAGTATCCAGCTGACAGCTAAGAGAATACAATTAAAAATAAAAAGAATGAGAAGCGACTTTTTCTGCATCACCTTTAAAAGAGTCTCCAACTAAATTTTTTTCCCTTCTAAGAACTCCAGGAGATCGCCCTCGTTTATCCACCACTTTCTTCCTATTTTTTGGGCTTTGATCCTCCCCGACTGGACCAACTTGAGAGCTGTCACTTTACTGATCTGGAGTTTATCCTGGATATCCAACAGGGAATATTGTTGGATAACCTTACTTCCCAGCCAAATTGTTCTCATTTTTTTATCCCCGATCATTCATAAAAAATTTCATATTAAATGACTTGTGCATATTTAATTTGACTTATATATATTATATTATACTATAAAGCTTTCTAATAAAAGTCAAGTTTTTGTTCCGCCTGTCAGGTTTTTTCCGGGTATATATAAATCAACATTAAAAAAAATATATATTCAATTCTTTCCCCCAAAGAAACGACTAAATCCATGCAACGTGTTTAGCTTTGATTCAGGAGTAAAACAAAAAGAATACCTATGAAAGACCTAAAAGCACTGGTCATCGATCCCGATTTTGATTATCTCCAGATGCTTTCTCAATTCCTTGCGGCGGATGGCTTTCATGTGGTCACTGCCACAGACGGAGAAGAAGGTTTGAGAAAAGCGATGATCGAAAGCCCGGATCTCATCATCATGGAGCCCATGCTCTCCAAGCTTCATGGTTTCACTCTCTGCAACATCGTCACTAAGGAATTCAAGAAAAAAATTCCTGTGATCATCCTCACCAACCACTATCAGGAGCCACGTTTTAAAAAAGAGGCCATCCAGGTCTATGGCGCTGCGGCTTATCTGAACCGACCCGTAATGAAAAAAGAAATGCGGGCCACGATTTTTGATGTCCTGGGGAAAAAATCCATGGATGGAGTGCAAGAAATACCTGCTCCCGCTGAACCTGACGCTGAACAAGATAATGAGCAAGAACCGAAGGGAACCGTATTGCCAGGGGTTCTGACAGAAGATCCTCCGGTCGCCACTCAGGAACCACCAGAGATCACGGTGGAAGCACAACCAGGGGTGGTCATGAAAGAACAGGTTGGAGCTGAAGCAATCTCTAACCCTGTAGAGAAGCCCATAGAGTCTTCGGGAAACAACGGCAACGGCTCTAATGGGAAGAGCAAAGTGGACAAAATGCTCAACGATATTGTCTCAGAATTCGGCCTGTTCCCAGAAAAGAAATTATCCAACAGAAACCAGGATCTCCAAATCTGATCAGCTGAAGAGTGTATCCAAATCGGGTCTGACTGAAACTCGCCTTCAAATCAAGGGGATTTGAGACCCAACGCGTTTATCAAATTTTCCGGTTTTTAATCCCTCTTGTCTAAGGTCTATATGAATCTAAGAAAGATCAATGAAGGATTCTGAATAAACTGGATAAGAACGTTTAATGCAAAGCTTCGACGGCATCGATGCCAAAAGTGGATTCACCCGGCTGCATTCTGTAATATTTTGCAGGAAGATCCGCATTTGCGTGAGGTTTAAACATGATTCTGATCTTTTTTATGGATTTTAAGCTTCCCAGGTCGAATCCTTCGGGACTGTTTTTGCCAGTTCCCTGGCCTATTGCCTCCCATTCGCCACTCGTGTCCATTCCGAGAACTCCATACCAAAATCCTTCCCGATAATCAAACATCAATGAATCCAACGACAACCCCTCATCCTCAACGCCTCCGCGCATCATCTCTGGGGCACCTGAGAATCTTGCGTAGATTGCGATATCATCTCCTTGTCCGTTTTTTGCGTTGATTTCAAGATCAAGGACTCCCAGTATCGAAATCTCAGCGAATTGTCCATCAGGTTTGTTCAGCGCAAACTCGGGATTTTTCGTCAGCTCCGTATTGAATAAGACCTTTGTGGCGTGTTGACGACTTCCTAGAATATCGCGGCTTTGGATTTGCCTTGGGCTATTTTGTCGAGAAGCCGTAATATCGGATGAAGGAGAAGTCGTTCCCTGTCTTGGACGAGAAGTTGTTTGTTGTCGCGGTTGAGAACTTCCCAGGGAAGAGGAATTATTGGCTTGGATGGCAACTCCTTGTAATCTGTTGTGCTTCTTCAGATTCGCATTTGTCACAACGACACTTTCCTTCCCTTGTGCTTTGAGAGCTGCTCTTCGTTCTTTTTCTTTTTTTGCGGTTTCGACCAAGGATTGGGCAGATAGAAAAGATGCACACATGAACATGAAGCAAATGAAAAGCAAAGTTCTTTTTATATTTTCCCCAGTCATATCAATGCGTAATATACTCGTTATTGAGCGGAGAAGTCAATCTATGCTTTTTATGGATCCAAAATAGTGTCCCTTTAAAAGGTCGCTTGAAGAGGTGCGGTCCTTTACTGTATTATTGTGTCATCAACTGATTCAGCAAATTAAGGGAGGGCCCTATGAAAGATGAATCCCAAAATTTCGATGAAAAGAGGAAATATCCACGCAAAGAAGTCTATGCAAACATGAGCTATCGAGAGCTCGTGCCTTCAGGAGTTGAGGGGATCATTCAGGATATGAGCGAGGGCGGACTGTGTCTTATTTTGAACAAAGAATTTTCTCCGGGGGCAGTCCTTGAAGTGAAGTATGAATTACCTGAAGAAGAACATCGCTCCGTCGAAAAATTCGTCAGAGTTGTCTGGCAGAGAAAAACGGACAAAGGATTTCTGACAGGAGTAAAGTTCAGCCAATAAAATCGGCTATTTCCGCGGCAGAGGACTCTTTCTGCAATATGTGGCTTTGTTGCATGAATTGAAGACATGTTCTTCTTCTGACAAACAATTCTATTCAACAGCATACGACAATGGTTGACCCATTTCGAGCATCCGATTCAGGATAGCACAACCGATTGCAGCTTCCCGC
>Ga0307425_1000153_pt1 | contig 40921 bp, 32 predicted proteins | sample SalMarWE160330MG_FD_202152 | JGI IMG/M metagenome (GOLD analysis project Ga0307425, IMG submission 202152) | Salt marsh sediment microbial communities from the Plum Island Ecosystem LTER, Massachusetts, United States - WE1603-30 | ecosystem: Environmental > Aquatic > Marine > Intertidal zone >... | reverse complement strand
AGTAAAATGCTACCAAATCCTTGGACTTCCAAATTCGTTTGGTATTGAGAATGAGTTCCAGGTGCTCCTAGAGCTGACTATTTTTGTCGCAATACAATACTATCCCCCTTAACCTGTAAGTTATAGAGTGTACAATTGATCAAAACAATTCATGCTTAACAAATAAAATTGAACAGGGCATCTCTCGAAGTAACTTTTCATTATCGCGACCAAAAAAAAGATGTTCCAGGTGCCCCTCCTCATGGGCAAGCAAGATCATAAGATCTATCTTCTCGGCTTCAACAACCCCCAAAATTTCATCTACAGGATCTCCATCCCTAATGAATTCCTTTATAAGCATGCCCCGGTTTTTCTCTGAAGCTATAATGTTATCCAACTCTTTTTTTGTATCTCGTTGTGTTTTTTGATATTCTTCCCGTAGAGATCGCAGGAAAGGTATCGGCAGGTTCCATTTTTCCGGGCTGAAAGGATCATGAATGACATGCAGTATAAACAGTTCAGCATCATACTGTTGTGAAAGCGAAACCCCGTAATGAACAGCCTTACGACAATACTGGGTCGATCTGCTTACCACAAGAATACGCTTAACTTCTTCCATGATTTCCTCCTTTAAGGATAAATCTTGGTTTGCATGCCTTTTAGACAAAACAGTACGCGCAACGAACTCAATCCATTAATTAATAGCTGTTTTTCATGACAACTCCTCATAGTTCGCCTCAAGGACAGCTCGCAACAGCCTCTCGAATGCTTTTCGAACCGACTCATCATCAATCACATATGCCTTACTTTGCATGGGGGGCATAAGGATACCCTTCCACGTTTGGTCATATGTTTGCGTGAGCACTTTAAAACCTGTAATCAAGAATAAAAAAGACCTGAGCAGATGTCTATTGGACTTTGGTCTTATCGGTTGGAAGCGTTAAAAAGGGTGGACTGCGGGGGGCAGATTAACAGGTTGATGAAAAAGTCAGCCAGGCGGCCCAGCTCAGCCACCGAGTCAACACGGAGTTTCCCCATGATGCGACCACGATGCACCTTCACCGCTTTCTCGGAGATGCCCAATGCGTACGCAATCTGCTTGTTCAGCAAGCCAATGATGAAGTAACGAAAGATTTCATGTCCGCGCGGGGTCAACAGTGCAAGACGCCACTGAACCTCATGCACTTCGGTATATTGCACTCTTGCCCGCGTGTCTTTTTCAATCGTCTCTCTCACCGATGTTAAGTTCGTCTTTTTGAAACAATTGGTTGGAGATGATACATCTAAGTCTCAATCGTCATCGAATGGTCAGCCTCGCCAATAATGTTAAGAACCTCTTTTTTCTGTTCTTCTTCGGTAGTCTGGTCGTCCGCTTCCAGGTTCAGGCGCATGAGGGGTTCTGTGTTGGATGCCCTGAGGTTAAACCACCAGGTATCATATGCTATGGTTAATCCATCCAGATGATTTTGTTGGGCATCTTTATAGTTCGCCTCGAGGGCAGCGAAAACGGCTTCTTTATCTTTAACCTGGATATTGATCTCCCCCGTTGCGTAGTATGTTTGGAGAGGACGCATTAAGTCCGAGAGCGGCATCTTTTTTAAAGATAAAAAGTTCAACATCTGAATCATGGTAAAAAGGGCATTGTCGGTGAATCCCATGTCTCGGTAGTAATAATGCCCGGAAAGTTCTCCGGCAAACAGGGCATTATCTTCTCTCATCCTGGCCTTGATAAAGGCGTGACCTACCCGACTGCGAATTGCCTTTCCTCCCAGACGGGTAATGGTCTCGGGGACAATGCGGCTTGAACGCAGATCGTAAAGGATTGTTGTCCCTGGTTCCTTTGCCAAGAAAAACTCGGCAATGAGGGCCGTCACCAGATCCTCAGGGATTCTCTTACCTTTTTCATCGATAAAGCCGCAACGATCAGCGTCCCCATCAAATGCCACCCCTATATCTGCTTTTTCCCGAAGGACCATGGCCTGCAAATCACGGGTGGCAGCAGGCAAAAGGGGGTTGGCAATGTGATGCGGGAATTCCCCATCCGGCTCCATATACAGGGGTAGCAGTGTCCACACGGGGAATTGCTTGAAGAGGGCAAATACCTCAGGCCCGGCCATGCCATTTCCCGCATCAACCACAATTTTTAACGACTTAGGATTGTGGACGAAGCTGCTCAGTTTTTCAATATACCCATCCAACGTATCGGCTTCCTCGTAAGAACCCGTTGAGGTGTGACTTTCCTGTACAGCAGGCTTCTCATGGACCAAACGTTCCAATTCAGGCAATCCGTGGTCTCCGCTCAAGGAAATGGCATCTTGCCGGCAGAGCTTTAAACCATTCATCCCGCCGGGGAGATGGGACGCCGTCACCATGGCTCCACCGTCAAACCGCCCAGCGATGATGGCATAATAGAGCAAAGGGGTGGTGACCATTCCGATATCGGTGACCAAAGCCCCTGATGAGATGGCCCCTTCTATAAAGGCCTTGGCAAGCGCTGAAGCTGAAAGCCGCATATCGCGTCCGACGACAACCCTCCGGGCATCCAGTAAGTTAACAAAAGCAGCCCCGATTTTCCTTGCCATCGCCTCGTCTAATTCATCGGGATAAGAGCCCCGTATATCGTAAGCCTTAAAAATACCCCCCATTGATCTGCCCTCCTATGCCTCTTTCAAGGCTTTGGCGTAAAACTTTTCGATATATTCCTTGACCATTCGCCGGGCGGAGAACCTCGGCGCATTGCTCTTGATGGATTCCTTCATGACCTTGACCCAGCCATGGGGTACGCCATCACCGGAAACCTCGTAATAGAGGGGGATGATCTTCTTTTCGAGAATCTCATAGATGGCCTCGGCGTCAGCCTGATCCCTGCTGCTGCCCTGTTGTTCCTGCCCAAAGGCCCAGCCGTTCTTCCCATTGTATCCTTCTATCCACCACCCATCCATGATACTCAGGTGGGGCACACCATTTAAGGCGGCCTTCATACCGCTGGTACCACTGGCCTCCATGGGAGGCAGGGGATTATTGAGCCAGACATCCACTCCATGAACCATGTATTGTGCCAATTGTTCCCCATAATCTTCAACAAGGGCGATCCTGCCACCCAATTCAGGATCCAGTGCCGCATTGAATATTCTCTGAAGGATGCGTTTGCCCGGGTCATCCGCCGGATGGGCCTTCCCGGCAAAGATAATCTGTATGGGACGCCAGCGATCATTGAGGAGTTTTTTTAAACGCTCGATGTCATAAAAGATGAGGTCCGCCCTCTTATAGGTCGCAAACCTACGGGCAAAACCCAGGGTCAATACCGAGTGATCCAACAACGTTCCACCGGCGCGCACGACCGAAAGGTTGGCATGGTCCGTTACCCAGCGTTGACGTATGCGCTCCCGGACCGCATCGATCAGCTTAATCTTTAACCAGTAGTGTGTCTTCCATAACTCTTCATCGGGGACCTCATCGATCAGCTCCCAGAGGGCCTCGTTGTCATGATCCGCCAGCCATGCAGGACCCAGGTATGTATTAAAGAGGAGTTCTATCTTAGGTTCGATCCAGGTGGGGACATGCACACCGTTGGTCACATAGTCGATGGGAACGTCTGGTTCCGATACCTCGGCCCAGAGGGACTGCCACATCCGGCGGGCCACTTCTCCATGGCGTTTGCTGACACCATTGTGATGGCCGGATAGCCTGAGGGCAAAGGCCGTCATATTAAAACCTGCGTTAGGATCTTTGGGATTGATCCCTAACTGTAAAAAGGAGTCACGATCCAGCCCTAAGTTCGACCAGTAGGAGCGGAAATATTTTTCCGTCAGTTCGAAGGAAAAGACATCATGACCTGCCGGCACCGGTGTGTGGGTCGTAAACACGGAGGTCTGGCGAACCTGCTGCACAGCTTCTTCATAATTCTTCCCCTCCTGCATGCGCTCCCTGATCCGCTCCAACAAGGCAAACGCAGCATGTCCTTCATTCAGATGGAGGACTGAATGCTTGATGCCCAGGGCATCTAGCACGTTGGACCCACCGATGCCCAATACGATTTCCTGCCGCAGCCTCTGCTCTATATCGCTGACATACAACCGTTGAGATATCCTGCGGTTCCACGGATCATTGATCTCTATATCAGTATCCATCAGATAAAGGGGTATACGGCCGACGGCTATCCGCCACACGGCCACATGTATCGGAGGCTCAATACAAGGTACCTTGACCACAATCTGGTCACCGGTTCCGTTGAGAACCCTGGAGATTGACGCTTCATCCCGATCCAGAGTTTCGTCGATATTCTCCTGCCATCCGTCCTCGCGGATTCTCTGGCGCAAATAGCCTTGCGGATACATGAAACCTACCGCAACCACAGGGATCTTCAAGTCGCTGCATTCCTTGATATAATCACCAGCCAAAAAGCCTAATCCACCGGCATAAAAAGGTAAAGAATGATGAAGCCCATACTCTGCGGAAAAATAGGCGATAGGATAATGTTTGGGATCGATAATATGCTCTGCAAAGTATCCCTCCTTTGCATCCATATAGCTTCGGAATTCAGCAAGCACTGCGTCATAGTGATGCAAAAATTCAGGATCACGTGCGCCAGCTTCCAAAACCTCACCGGGGAGTTCTCTCAACACCCTGACAGGATTATGGCCGCTCTCCTTCCAGATTTGTCGGTCCAACATCTTAAAAAGCACCCTGGCCGCCGGATGCCAGCTCCACCAGAGATTTGCAGCCAACTCGCCTAACCCGCTCAAACGCCGAGGAAGATCAGGAAATAAACTCTGTTCAACTTCGTTGTCTGTCATTCGCTCCTCTTTACTTTTCGAAGCAGTAATGTGTTATATATTGATTTTCGTGCACCGCTAGCATCCATCCAGCGCGCCGTTAAGATAAAGACGTCAGGAGGCTGATTGGGCCTGAGGCTTCAGAGGTCGCCGGCGTCGGAGCATATCCAAGATCAGCAATGAGGCGACGGCGGCAATTATGTGCTTTATAACGTGGCCGCTGACAACGTGACCCAAGGAGTACACGGCACTGTCAAGCACCTCAAACACCTTGGCGAATACGTAGACCGCGAATACAGTGAAAACGATGCGACCGCGCGTATAGCGCGAAGGAAAAAGGACGGCGATGAGCGGGATAGCAGCAGTGGTGTAGTATTGGACATCGAGATACACACGGAGATCGCCCGAGCCTCTGAGTTCGGTCACGTGCCAATAGATGATGCTGGCGATGCCGACGCTCAGCAGGAGGGGCAGAAGTAGGAATCCAGTCCTTGTGCTGATGCGCTCGGAGATAGTAGCGGCTAAGAAAGACATAAAGATGATCGTCATAGGGAGGCGGTCCCATACAAGGCGATTGTCGCCCGGGGCCAGGTGGTAATACGCGGAGCCGAAGCCGGAGAGTGTGACCCCAGCAAAAAGGGCAATGTAGGACCAGACCTCGTGGTCCGTGGCAAAGGCCCTCTGTGAGGGATGGGCGACGCGAAGGAGAATAAACGCAAGTCCAAGAAGCCCGACAACGAGAAGGGGCGCGTTAGAGATGACATCAAAGAAATTGGGGATCCCGAACAAGGTTCTGTGATCTGCGAAATGGTTGTATGCAGGGTCCTGGAGCACCGGGGGGCTCGAGAACGTGGCGGCAATCGCAAGCACCGTAAAAGCAACGAAAATCCATTCGCGAGTCTTACGGGAAAGTCGAGGGACCAATGCCTTGCCGTCAAGGATGGCTTGTATAGATTGTAACTTCATCAGCGGACACTTTCATTAAACGAAATCATTCCTTCTTGGGGATGATCTCCAGATTTACCTCCCCCCCGAACGTATCCTGCAGTGCCTGCGAGAGTTGCTCATAATGCTCCATGGTCTCCACCTCCACCACCAAATCCCGCTCATCCAGCACCCGCAGTCTGCCGTGCCCCTTGATCACTTCGATGACCTCCTCGGGGGTAACCGTCACCCACCCCTTCATCCTGCGCACCAACTCCTCCCCGCTAAAACCCCGCTCGATCTGAAGCTCCACTTCCCGAACCTTGGCATCCCACCCGATGAGGGCAGGGCGCGCAATAACAGGGGTGACGGGATCATGCATGGCCGCACACGTGAACCACAGTTTTGCCTTGACCATCTTCCTCCTCCTTGTGTTCGTTAACCATAATTAGGGAAGGGCAGGAATATGTCAAGGGAAGAACGAAGGATAGATTATACCCATTTAAGGCGACGGCGATCCTTTCTGAAAAAAGGAGAGGGCGGTGTCCCCGTATCTGCGCTGTTGGGAAAGGACCAGCCCGAGGGGGGGGAGGATCTCCTCTCTCGGTGAGTGTTCGGCCACAATAACCCCTGTGGAGGTGACGATCCCCCGCCCGGCGATCTCCTCGAGGGTCTTTCCCACCAAGCCCTTGCCGTAGGGGGGGTCCATAAAGATGAGATCAAAGGCTTCTTCTTTTTCCCCCAAGACCACTATTCCCCTTTTCACCGTCAAGGGGAGGACCCACACCCTCGACCTCAAACCCAGGGTCTTCACATTCCCCCGCAGGATGGTGAGGGCTCCCTTCCCCTGTTCTACAAAGACCGCCTCCGGGGTCCCGCGGCTGAGGGCCTCAATCCCCAGGGAGCCGGTGCCGGCGAACAGATCAAGGACCCTTTGAAAGTTCCACCCGGGACCAAGGATATCGAAGATCGCCTCGCGGACCCGGTCTGAGGTGGGCCTGATCCGCCTCCCCCCGGGGACGAGCAGCCTCCTGCCCTTGAGCTCTCCACCGATGACCCTCACGACGTTGCCTCCTGCAACCGCTCCACCACTCTTGCCATGTGCCCGTAGTGTGTTCCGGCCCAGTAAACCTTCCGGCAGGAGGGGCAGCGGGAGAACTCCTGGTGGGTGTGGTAGATGTAGTCCGGGATCTCCTCCTTTACCTCCTCAGGGACCACATCCTCCAAGGGGGCATTACAGGTCAGACAGCGGGAGAAGAGCATTTCCTTATTGAGGGGGAGACGAAAGTGGCGAACCACCTCCTTGAGCTGCAGAAAGGGGTTGTCCTCCCGGATCAGCAGGGCCTTTACAGATCCTCTCTCCTGGTAGAGCTTAGTGTCTTTGGTGATGAGGGCCCTCCCCTCCTCTTGAGCCCGGCGCAGGAGTCCTATAAGGTCATCGGAGCGCCAATAGACGGTGTCATAGCCCAGGATGCGAAGCCACTTGGCCAGCTTTCCCAAGGTCTTGTCGGCGATAAAGATCATCCAGCAGCGCGCTTGACCAGGTCAAAGGCCCTTTCACGGGCCTTCGCCATGATCTCCTCCTCCCCCTCTACCCGGCTGCCCCGCATGAGGATCTTTCCATCGCAGAGCAAGGTATCGACGCACGAACCGTTGGCGGCATAGATAAGGTCGGAGTCAAGGTGGAAATGGGGGGTAAGTTGGGGCGAGTCCAGATTTACCAGGGCGATATCGGCCCACTGCCCCGTTTTGAGAACACCGCTTTCCAGGCCGAAGGCCCGAGCCCCCTGGGAGGTAATCAACGCTAACGTCTCGGAGGCAGGCATAACGACCGGGCTATTGATGTAAAATTTCTGCAAGAGGGAGGCGACCTTAGCGGTCTCCAACATATCGAGGTTGTTGTTTGAGGAACACCCATCGGTCCCCAGACAGATAATCACACCGTTGTTCCGTAACTGGGGGTAAGGGAAGACCCCCCCCACACTGAGCTTGAGGTTGGATATAGGGGTGTGCACTACCCGTACCTCGTGGGCCTCCAAGATATCCATTTCCTCCTCATCGAGCCAGACACAGTGACTGGCAACGAGATACGGCCCAAGAAATCCGATCTGCTCCAAGTATTTAACGGGGCGTACACCGTGATCACGCAGACAATCCTGAACTTCTTTTTCGGTCTCTGAGAGGTGAAAGTGAACCAGCACCCCTTTGTCGCGGGCGAACTCAGCACACCAACGCAAGGCCTCCTCCGAAACCGTATAGAGGGCATGGGGGCCGAGGGTGAAGGTCACGCGAGGACCGAACTCATCTCGGGCTGCATAGAGTTCTTCGTTGAGCGCCATTTGTTCCTTGGTCTTTGACGCTTCAAAGAGATCGATGAAGACGGCGCTTACCGCGGCCCTGATCCCCATCTCCTCAACGGCCCTGGCCGTGCCCCGCCAGTGCCAGTACATATCGTTGAAAAAGGTCGTCCCGGTCTTGATCATCTCCAGGCAGGCCAGTTTGGTCCCCCAGTAGACATCCTCCTCCGTCATGTGGGCCTCAACAGGCCAGATCTTGGTCTCAAGCCATTCCTGCAGCGGCATGTCGTCGGCATATCCCCGCAACAACGTCATGGCGGCATGGGTGTGCCCGTTGACGAAAGAAGGGACAGCCGCCATTCCCTCGCCTGAGATCACCTCATCGGCTTTTACATTGAGCTGGTCGCCAATCTGCTTGATCCTATTTCCCTCAATGAAGATATCCGTAGTCTCACCGTTCAGACGTACCCCAGTAATCAAGATGCTCATTCCATCTCCTCCATTACCTGTATCACGATCTTATTAATCGTCGCAGCGTTCTCCCCCGCCCGTTGGGTAATCTCCTCCGCGGTAAGGGGTGTGTCAATAATACCGTGGCAGTAATTGTCCACCGAACAGATGCTCGCGTAGGCCACCCCCACCTCTTGGCAGAGCGTGGCCTCATGGGCCATGGTCATCCCCACCACGTCGCCGAAGCCCCGCAGCATGGCGATCTCCGCCTTGGTTTCCAGGCGGGGGCCGATGGTCTGGATATAGATCCCCTCGTTCGCGACATTTACACCACTCTCCGAGGCGGCGCGGATGAGCCGTTCCCTGAGCCCAGCGTCCAGGACAGGGGTAATGTGCACGGCCTGGTGTTCGTAAAAGGTCAGTATCTCCCAGGGGCTGAGGTAGTCGTGGGGGATCACGATCGACCCGGGGGCAAGTTCCTCCTTGAGGCTTCCCACCGAGTTGACCCCGACCACCTTGGTCACCCCCAGTTTTTTGAGGGCATAGATGTTGGCGCGGTGGTTGATGCGGTGAGGGGGGATCCTATCGGGGCCATGGCGGGGAAGAAATATCATATCTCTGCCGATGGTGAAATGGTCAGATGGCTCCCCAAAGGGGGTTTCCATTTTCTGCTTCTCAGCTACCTTCATCCCCTCGGGGGAGAAGCTCCCCCCGGCAATAATCCCAAGCATGATCATGATCCCTCCTTTAAAAGCATAATACGAGAATGGGACAGGGGTTGTCAATTTTCCGCTTTTCTTGACTCCCCCCAGGGGAACAGATATATTAAACGTGAACACTGAATGGAGGAAGAAATGTCTCAGTTGACGCGGAGAGAGATGCTGAAACTGTTCCTGGCCGGGGCAGGGGCAGCCCTGACCCCCTGGCCATGGAGGACGATAGCTGCTGCTGCAACCCCATCCCATCCAGACCTGGTAATCTCAAAAGGAACCTCTCCTGGACCCATCACGGAGGCAGCCCTGCAGGCCCTCGGAGGCATGGGGCGCTTCATCTCCCGCGGGGATATAGTACTGGTGAAACCAAACATAGGGTGGGACCGCACCCCTGAACTGGCCGCCAACACCAATCCTGAGGTAGTGGCGACCCTCGTGCGCCTCTGTCTGGAGGCCGGTGCCAAGGAGGTGAAGGTCTTTGACCACCCCTGCGAAGACCCCCGCCGCTGCTATGTAAGCAGCGGGATCATGCAGGCGGCCAAAGAGGCGGGCGCCACTGTCAGCTATATCGATGAAAGAAGGTTTCGCACAATGGAGATCAAAGGACAGGCCCTCAAGACCTGGGATGTCTATCAGGAGGCAGTGGAGGTGGATAAGATAATTAATGTCCCCATCCTCAAGCACCACAGCCTGGCCCGACTCACCATGGGGATGAAGAACTTCATGGGCCTGGTCGGCGGCGACCGTTCCCGTATCCATTGGCACCTCGATCAGGCCATCGTGGATCTCACCGCCTTCTTCAAGCCGACCTTGGTCGTCCTCGATGCAGTCCGGATACTGACGGCCAACGGCCCCCAGGGGGGGAGTCTCAAATACGTCAAGCGCCTCAACACGGTGGCGGCAGGGGGCGACCCGGTTGCTATCGATGCCGTCGGAGCCACCCTCTTCGGGCTCGTGCCCGAGGAGTTGGAACATCTCCAGATCGCCTCCCAGCGGGGTTTAGGGCGCATGGATCTGGGGAAGCTGCGGATCAAGGAGGTCACGACCAATTCCTAAGGGCAAGAGCAAGCGACAATTCCTCCGGATTCCGTGGTGGTGGCTGAGGCGCATCAGCCAGTGGTCCTTTCTGGCGCTCTTTCTCTGTCTTTTCGTCTTAACGGCATACAAAGGGACGGATGAGATCGCCTATCCCGTCCGCATCTTCCTCCATTTCGATCCCTTGATCCTCATCACAACCTTCCTTTCTTCCCATATTGTGCCAACGGCCCTCTTGTTGTCCCTCATCACCGTCGCCTTCACCCTGGTGTTCGGCAGGGTCTTCTGCGGCTGGGTCTGTCCATTGGGGACGCTGAACGACTTCATGGGGCACCTCACTCCTCAGGAACGGAGAAAAAAGCACCTCGGGGAACGTCCTCGACGGTTCAAATATTATAGCCTCATCTTTATCCTCGTCAGCTCCCTCTTTACCCTGCAGATAGCCGGGCTGGCAGACCCCATCTCCTTGCTGATCCGCTCCCTGGCAGTGGCTGCTGAGCCCGCAGTGAACCTGATGATCCATACCGTCTTTGACCTCCTCTACCGCGCTGATATCCCCGTCGTCACAGACATTTCCGAGGCCGTATATTCATTTCTCAAGAACTACATCTTGTCCTTCCGCCAACCCTTTTTCTATCAGGGGATGTCTATCGGCATCATCTTCGCCGGCATCCTCCTGGCCAACCTGTACCGGCGCCGCTTCTGGTGCACCGTCCTCTGTCCCCTGGGGGGATTGCTGGGGCTTATCGCGAGAATCAGCCCCCTGAAGAGGGCGGTGGACAAGACCTGCACCTCCTGCAATATCTGTGTTCAGGAGTGCCGCACCGGCGCGGCAGCAGACCTGAAAGGTGCGTGGAAAAAGGCGGAGTGCGTGATGTGTGGTGAGTGCGAGGAGGATTGTCCCGAGGATGCGGTGAGGTTTGGTTTCGCTTCCTCACAGGCGGGAAAGGTCGCAGGGGTTGATCTGGCCCGGCGCGGATTGATCACGTCTCTCGTCTCCGGGATCTTCGTTGTCCCTCTTATTCGGACCAACCCCCTCACCAAGAGGAGAGCGGGAAAGCTGATCCGCCCCCCGGGCGCCTTGCCGGAGGATGAGTTCCTGCGCCGGTGCGTGCGATGCGGGGAGTGCATGAAGGTCTGCCTCACCAACGGCCTGCAGCCCGCCCTGCTCGAGGCTGGGCTGGAGGGGATTTGGACCCCCCGGTTTGACTTCCACATGGGCTACTGCCAGTACTACTGCACCCTCTGCGGGCAGGTATGTCCTACTGGGGCCCTCAGGGAGCTCTCCCAGGAGGAGAAGGTTCGTACCAAGATCGGCCTCGCCTATATCGATAAGAACCACTGTATCCCCTATGCCCAGGGGGTCGAGTGCCTCGTGTGCGAGGAGCACTGCCCTACGCCGGACAAGGCCATCAAGTTCGAACTGGTAGAGGTCATGACCCCCAAAGGGAGAAAACGGATCAGGCAGCCGATTATAGACCTCAAGCTCTGCATCGGCTGCGGGATCTGCGAGTACAAGTGCCCGCTGCACGACCAGCCCGCCATCATCTGCACCCGCCTGGGGGAATCCAGGGCAGACAAGCTGTTGCCTTTTTAAGCCCCCATCATCAAGACATACTCCTGTCTCCTCCCAATGGAGAGGAGGTCTTTTCTTCGTTACTCTCGATCCTTTAGCCCATCCGAGACAAAAAATATCATCCAAGGCAAATTTCCCCTTGACAAGATACTATATGTTGTGGTAAGGAATTGCAGAACTACAATATATTAGATAACCAACAATCACATAACATGTCATATCACAGCTAAATCACAGAAAAACTACCAAGGGGAAGGGTGGGAACATATGATTTCAGTCACAGATATTAGGGAGCGGCAGCGGGATACGTATCCAGGGGACACCACGGATATGGCCCTCTTCGTGCGCACCTCCGAAGAGACCATGGAGGGGTGGAATCGCCAGCGGATCGTTGATGCCCTGATGAGGGAGACCTACATCGACCCCGATACCGCCGAGGCCATCAGCCAGGAGGTGGAGGATATCATCAGGAAGAGCGATATCAGCGTGGTAACCGCTCCCCTCATCAGGGAGTTGGTGGATGCCAAGCTCGTCGAGCGGGGTCTGGAGGAGGTCCGCAAGCAGCATACCAGGCTCGGTATGCCCTTGTACGACGTCAATCAATTGATCATGCACCCCAACAAGGAAAACGCCAACGTCCCCCACGGCCCAGAGGCCACCAACTTGACCTTGGCCGAGACCATCAAAAAGGAATACGCCCTCCTACACGTCTTCTCCCAGGAGGTGGCTGACGCCCACATGCGGGGGGATATCCATCTGCACGACCTGGGGTTCATCGACCGCCCTTATTGCAGCGGTCAGTCCCTGGAGTATATCAAGAAGTTCGGACTCAACCTGCCCAACTCCATCTCCATGGCCAAGCCCGCCAAGCATCCGGAGGTGCTGCTGGCCCATATGGTGAAGTTCGCCGCGGGCCTCCAGAGCCATTTCGCCGGGGCCATTGGATGGGATGCGGTCAACCTCTTCTTCGCCCCCTACCTCGTCGGGATGGGGGACAGGGAGATAAAACAACTGGCCCAGATGCTCATTTTCGAGTTTTCCCAGCAGGCCGTGGCCCGGGGGGGGCAGGCCATCTTCTCCGACCTCAACCTTTACTGGGAGGTCCCCAAGCATTTTAGAGACGTCCCGGCCATCGGCCCAAACGGGGAATTCACCGGCAAGACCTACAACGATTACATGAAGGAGGCCCAGCGGTTCGCGTGGGCCCTGTTCGATGTCTACCTTGAAGGGGATGGGGCAGGGCGCCCCTTCTTCTTCCCCAAACCCTTGGTCCACATCACCGAGAACTTCTTTATGACACCGGACCACGAGCGATTCCTCAACCATATCTGTGCTATCGCCTCGGAAAAGGGCAATACGTACTTCGTCTTAGATCGGGGGGAGACGGCCAAGATATCTGAGTGCTGCAGGTTGAGTTTTAAACTGGAGGCCTCAGACCTACAGGACGCCCTGCAGCCATGGAAGATGCGCTACAGCGCCATTCAGAATGTAACGCTCAATCTCCCCCGTATCGGCTATATATCCGACGGCAACGATACCAAGCTTTTTGAAAACATCTCCCGCTTTATGGATCTGGCCGTCAGGGCACACCTGGAAAAAAAGACGTTTCTGGAACGCCTTCTCGCCCTCGGAGAGAAAGGCCCCCTGGCCCTGCTGACCATGAACCAAGACGGGGAATCCTATCTCCGAATGCATCGGGCTACCTACCTTATCGGCATGGTGGGGCTCAACGAACTGGTGAAGGTCCACAGCGGCCAGGAGATGCACGAATCAACGGAGGCCTTTAAGCTTGGCTTGCAGGTAATCGCCCATATGAAGCTTGTGGCCGACAAGATGAGCAAGCGGCACGGGATGAGATTCGTCTTGGAACAGACCCCGGCGGAGAGCACCGCCTACCGATTCGCCAAGCTGGATTTGCGGTTTCACTCTCCCCAAGCCGGTCACATCGTCAAGGGAGACATCGCCCAGGGGGAGGTTTACTATACTAATTCCACCTATCTGAGCGGTGACGCCGTGATGAACCCCATCGAACGGGTGAGGCAGGAGGGGCTCTTTCACCCCCTCATCGAGGCCGGCTCCCTTACCCATATCTGGCTGGGGGAGGCAAAACCCTCATCGGAGTCATTGGCCAATTTCGTGACTAAGACGTTCCAGTTGACACAAAACGACCAGATTGCTTTCTCCCCGGAGTTCACCACCTGCAACGAGTGTGCGCGCACAGCCAGAGGTCTGATGGATCGGTGTGCGTACTGCGGCTCCGAGGATGTCGATGGTATCACCCGCATCACCGGTTACTTCACCAAGATCTCCAGCTGGAACAAGGGAAAATTGGGGGAATTGCGAGATCGGTATCGTAACCAGGGCTTTATCAGAAAGCAGCCGGATGATGATGCACAGGTTCAGATTGCCGTGTGATGAGGAGGTTTAAGAATGGGATCAATCAAGATCTTTACCAAGGCAGAATGCCCCAAGTGCCCTGCTGCCAAAGAGATAGGTAGTATCCTCCAGCAGGAGGGCCTTCAGGTCAATTATTACGATCTGGAGACCCCTGATGGCCTCGCGGAGGCCGCCTTCTACAGCGTGTTATCCACCCCTACGATCATCATCGAAGATCACGATGCAAGAATTCTGGCCGGGTGGCGGGGATCAATCCCCACCCTGCAAGAGATCCAGGGAGTGATCAGGGCGTAATGGATACTAGAGCGCAAGAAATAGTATCGCAACCTCAAAGTGCAGCACCATGGCAGGCAAGCAACAGGGAGGCAATCAGCATCAAGGGCTTCCTTGAGACCTCCTTTGTGGATTGGCCCGGTAAGGTGGTGGCCGTGCTCTTCCTGCCGGGTTGCAATTTTCGTTGTCCTTTCTGTCATAACCATCAACTGGTTCTGAATCCAGGAGGCCATGAAGACATCCCCCTGGAATATGTCATGGCCCGTTTGGCCGAGCTGAAGGAGTGGGTGGATGGTGTGTGCATTTCCGGGGGGGAGCCTACCATCCACCCCCGCCTTCCCTTCCTTATGGCCGAGATCAAAAGGGCAGGGCAGCTCGTCAAGCTCGATACCAACGGAAGCAACCCCCATGTGCTACGTTCTCTGGTGGAAGGAGGCCTCGTAGACTGCGTGGCCATGGACGTCAAGGCCCCCCTCGACACGGCACGTTACGCCCGGGCAGCGGGTGTGCCCGCGGACCTGGAGAAGATACAAGAGAGTATTTGTTTGCTAAAAAAGGGAACGGTCGAATATCACTTCAGAACCACTGTTGTCCCAGCCCTCCACAAGGAGGAGGATCTGCTCACCTTAGCCCGCCACCTGAGCGGGTCCTCCTCCTTGACCCTCCAAAACTTCAACCCTGAGAACCCCCTGGACCCACGGTTGAAGGGAACCTCCCCGTATCCTGAAGAATGGCTACAGGAAATGGGAGAGCTCATTACGTCAATCATCAGAGCATAATACAATATCACTCTTTAACTAAAAACACAAGTGCCCAAGAAGAAAGAGACGAAAGGACGATCTCTTGCGACATGACTAGCCTCTGCTCAGATCTCAGACCGTGTCACCGTATGGGCATGGATTGAAGCAATAGATTTAGCCCCACACTCTCGAAACATCCAAGAGACAACAAAGAGGATGCACAATACCTTTCGCTGTGCTATCATTACTGCGCATTATAGTTGTCCGCCACCTTACCTCACGTGTCAAGGACAACCATAATCCCACGTTCGTCGTCGAAAACACCAAGGGAATGTATGGAGAAGATATCTCTGGATTTTCAGCGGGACAAGCTGGCTAACGGTTTGAAGATAGTGACCCTGGAGGACCATTCTCATCCTATCGTGACCTACCAGGTCCACTTTGCCACGGGGTCCAGGAATGAGAGACCTGGAATCACCGGTATCTCACATCTCTTTGAGCACATGATGTTCCGGGGGTCCGAAGAGTTGGGCCCAGAGGAGTTCGGACGCATCATCCAAGCCAATGGGGGAACCCTCAATGCCTTTACCACTATCGATAATACGAGTTACTTCGAAAACCTCCCCGCCGATAAATTGCCGTTGGCCATCAGGTTGGAGGCGGAACGACTCGAAACACTTCGCTTAAATCAGGAAAATTTGGATACCGAGCGGGAGGTGGTCAGGAGTGAGCGGAAGCTGCGGAGCGTCAACTCCCCCTTCGGTCTCCTTATGGAACAACTCTTCGCCATCGCCTTTGACCAGCACCCTTACCAATGGCCAGTGATCGGTTGGGATACCGACCTGAAGAGATTAACTCTGGATGAATGCCTTGAGTATTACCAACGAGGGTATGCCCCCAATAACGCCGTGGTGGTCATTGTCGGTGACTTCAAGCGGAAGGAAGCCATTGCCTTGGTCGACACGTACTACGGCCACCTCAAACCCCAAACAGCTGCAGAACCCCCTCCCACTCAGGAGCGCCCCCAGCGGGGGGAGAGACGTGCCTTCTACAAAAAGGTATCGCAGTTAGAGGCCTTTTTTGCCGGTTTCCATTGTCCGGGGATCACAGACCCCGATGTCTTCCCCTTGCTCGCACTGGCTCATATCCTCTCCCACGGAAAGTCATCTCGTTTTTATATGCGCTTCGTCAAGACCGGCAAGGCAGTTGACGTCCAGGTAGAGGTAGACCCTCCACCGTTTTGGTCCATGGACCCGGGACTGCTCCAGGTATATGCCATTGCGGCTCCTGGCGTGCAACTCGGTGAGTTGGAACAGGAGATATGGGGGGCCATTGAGGAAATAAAGCATGGGGCATTCGATGAAGAGGAGCTTGCTAAGGCCAAGCGGGGATTAGTGGCTTCCTTCATCATGGGAATGCAATCCATCTTTTTCCAAGGATTGGCAGGAGGGCTCTATGAGATCAAGGCGGGGGACTGTGGGATGGTCAATACTGTGCTGGATAGGTGTGAGGGGATAACCACACAGGATGTCCAACGGGTAACCCAGCAATGTCTGAACGAGGACAACAGGACCGTCGTCACGTTGCAACCCATTACCCCAGAGGAAAACGAACGGCTCGAGCCAGTGGAATAAACGATGTTTCCCTTGAAGGCAGCGGATATCAAAAGAGTGCGGTTGGACAATGGCCTCACGGTGATGAGCTTGGAGTATCATAAACTCCCCCTGGCCCACATCACCGTGATGATCAAGCGGGGGAGCGAGCGGGACCCTGAGGGAAAAGAAGGGTTAGCTGACCTCACCGCTGAGATGTTGACCCTCGGCACTGAAGGGAGGGATAGCCAACAGGTGGCCCTGGAGATGGAGCGGTTAGGAGCACAATACTCCGCCAGTTCCGGTTGGGACGCCTCCTTTGTGGAGGTCTCTGGACTGTCTCAAGACTTCACCGTCTTGATGGACTTGGTAGGCGATATGCTCCTGCAACCGACTTTTCCCCAGGAGGAGATGCAACAATCCCAGCAGCGGAGGATCTCCCGTTTAATCCAGCAACGTGACCAGTCAGAGGCCATTGCCAACGAAATCATCGTCCAGCGCCTCCTTGAGCAAACACCGTACGCCCACCCCACCTACGGGACTATCCCTTCTCTGGGTGGGTTGGTGGAGGGGGACCCCCGTTCCTTTTACCACAACCACTATTCCCCTCAGGATACCATCCTGCTGGTGATCGGCGATCTCACGTTTGAAGAGATGCGAAAAAGGGCTGAAGCTTTACTCGGGAAGTGGAAAGCCGAAAGGAAGGCCGACGAGCAACCTCCTTCACCAGTGAGGCCCGCTGGTGGGAGAAAGATCATCGCGGTGAATCGGCCTGACCTCACCCAGAGTCAAATACGGGTGGGTCTACTGGGGATTACTAGAAAAGACAAACAGTACATACCCTTCAAGGTGATGAATTATATCTTCGGGGGCGGGGGTTTCTCCTCCCGGCTTATGCAGCGCATCAGGGCCGACAAGGGGTACACCTACGGTATTAGCAGTTCCTTTCAGGCTGGACACATCGCAGGACCCTTCATCATCTCCACCTTTACACCGACAAACACTACCGTTCCGGTCATAGAGGAGATCGTAACGGTCATGGAGGAGTTTATCGCGGAGGGACCCAATCCTCGGGAACTTGAAGAGGCGAAGAATTTCTTCAAGGGGAGTTTCCCCCTCACATTGGAGACCCCGGGCCAGATGGCCGGGGAGCTTCTCAAGTTGGAGCTCTACGACATCCCCTTCGATTATCTCTCTTCGTATCCGGAGGCGATAGGTAAGGTCACGCTGGTTGAGATTAATAGTTTGGCTTCGTCTTATCTCCTGCCAAAAGACCTCATCATTGTGGTGGTGGGCAGGGCCGAGGATTTGGTGGAGCCCCTGCGGAGCTGGGGTGAGGTGGAACTCATCGAGTACACTGAGCTGGTGAATGCTTCCTTTCCCTCCAACACCTCCAAGCACGCATCCACCACCTGCGGGTCATAAAGCCTCCCCCTCCCCTTGCTGATTTCCTCCCTGGCGTCCTGCACGCTGAATGCAGGTCGATAGGGACGATGGTGAGTCATGGCGTCCACCACATCGGCGACCGCCAGGATCCGGGCTTCGAGGATGATCGTGTCACCCTTCAGCCCCTGCGGATAACCTGAGCCATCCATACGCTCATGGTGTTGGAGGGTGGTTTGGGCCACCGGCCAGGGGAAATCGATCCCCTTGAGTATTTCATATCCGGCCGCAGGATGTATCTGAATGAGTGACATCTCCATGTCTGTCAGCCTTCCCGGCTTGACCAATATCTCAACCGGTACGGCCATCTTGCCGATATCGTGGAGGACACCGGCAATATAGATCCCGGTGATCTGGTCTTCAGAAAATCCCATCACGCGGGCTATGGCCTCGGCGAACCCGGCCACACCGACGGAATGACCGCTGGTATACGGGTCCCGGTCCTCAATAACCTTGGAAAGGGCTTCAGTGGTGCCGAAAAAGCTATTTTGCAGGGCCTCTTTATGTTCCGCTAAAGCCTGTTCCACCGCCTTGCGTTTGGTGATATCTTCTGCAACCTCTATGAAGCCGGTCGTTGTACCATCATGTCCGAAAACCGGGAATGCCTGAATCCTCACTTGAGAACGGTTCTGGTCGTGAGGTATCCCCTCAGTCTCGGCCTCTGCAGGTTGGCCAGTAGCCATTGCCTGAACCCCAGGGCAGTGCGGACACACTGCATCACGTTTTGCGAATTCCCGAAAACATTTTTCCCCGATTAACTTACTCACAGATTTTTTCAACCTTTTGCTCTGTGAATTATTTGCCATCATAATAGTATAATTGGAATCTATGAGGTTAATCCCAAGATCAACATTCTCAACCAGCGTTCGATATCGCTCCTCACTCTCCCGCAACGCTTCTTCTGACCGCTTGCGCTCGGTGATGTCTATACATGATGCCATCATCCAGACAGGCTTGTCATTCTCGCCGGCAACGGTGCTTGCCGAAACTTGGATATCGAACAAGGAACCATCCTTTCTCTTAGCTACTAATTCACCGACTACTTTCTGTTCCTTGAGCATTGTTTTGATTATCTCGCGGGCTTGCTTATTCCTGTGCCAGAAATTAACAGCGAGCTTCCCTACGACCTCTCTTTCATCCTCATAGCCCCACATCTTGAGAAACTCAGGATTCACGTAAGTCACGTTCCCCCCAAATTCAGCGATAGCAATAGCCGTAATAGAAGATGAAATAGCATTGTCCTTTATTCTCAAAGCCTCCTCTGCTTGCTTGCGTTCGGTAATGTTTTCCGCAATCTCGATAAATCCCGTTATCGAGCCATCATCCTCGAAGAATGGAAAAGCTTGAATCCTCACATAATAAGGATTGCCATCATCGCCTATCCCTTCGATCTCAACTTCCGCTGATTGGCCAGTAGCCAGTGCCTGAACCCCAGGGCAGTGCGGGCATACGGTATCCCGTTTTTCGAATACACGAAAACACTTTTTGCCGATTACGTCATCAACAGATCTGCTAAAATGTTTGTCTTTCGGGGCGTTTGACATGACTATAGTATGGTCGGCATCTATGAGGTTAATCCCAAAGTCAATATTATCCACCAGCGTTCGATAGCGCTGTTCACTCTCCTGCAGTTCTTTTCCCGCCCGCTGCTTCTCTTCGAGAGCGCGCCGTTGCTGGAGCATCTTCTCAATAACTGAGGGGAGCAGTTCAAGATATCCCCCCTCTACATCCTTAACGATATAGTCACCCGCACCGAGCTTCATGGCCTCCACTGCCACCCGCTCATCACCGGTACCCGTGATCATGACGGTTGGAGGCAGGGAACCATTGGAACCCAAGATGCGGATTACCTCCAGCCCATCATGGATGGGTAGGCTCTGATCCACAAAGAGGAGGTCATAGGATCCGGCCTGATATTTGGCAATACCCTCTTCAGCATCGGAGGCAATATCAACCGTATAGCCCTTCTTGCCCAATCGCTTTTGGACGAGGCGGGCCAGGCCGGGATCATCCTCGATGTAGAGAATACGGATGGGTTCAGACTGAGCCATACCCTACTGCCCCACCCCATCAGGGATCATCACCACCAAGAGGAACAAGCCAAGACTGCGGATAGCCCCTGAAAATTGTTCATAGTCCACTGGTTTGGTGATGTAGACGTTGCAGCCGAGCTCATAGCACCTACTCACTTCTCGGGGGTCGTCAGTGGTGGTGAGGATGACAACGGGGATGCGTTTGGTGCGTTCATCAATCTTCATGCGCTCGAGCACCTGGTAACCATCGAGCACTGGCAGGTTGAGGTCGAGCAATACCAGCAGATCCGATGTACGTGTGTTTTGCGCGTACTCCCCTTCGCAAAACAGGTAGTCGATGGCCTCCTGTCCATTGGTGGCGAAGTGTATCTCGTTTTTGATATTCGCCCGACGCAGATTCTTCTCGATCAGGCGGGTGTGGCCTGGATCGTCTTCTACCAAAAGGATGGTGACATCTTGGATATTAGTCATGATGACCTCCTGTCGCATGGCCGTTGTGCCTCTTTTTCTCCTCATACATCAGTTTGTCTGCTTCGTTCATGATTTCGTCCACGGACTGAGAGCCGTGAGGATTCCAGTAGGCGCTGCCGATGGAGATCGTAACGGGAAAGTCACACCACCCATTTTTCTTATTGCGGAGGGCAAGTTTGTTGGCGATGCGCTGCTTGATAGTCTCCGCCTCTCCATTGGTCTCAAGCAAAATAACTAAAAATTCGTCCCCGCCATAACGGACTACGATATCGCTTTCCCTCACTGCCATGAGCAACAAAGATGCTATCCCTTGGAGGACTTCATCCCCCACGTGGTGCCCATATCGATCGTTGATCTCTTTAAACCTATTGACGTCGGCCATCAAAAAAGCCATACAGTGGTTGTATCTTTTTGAGCGTTTGACCTCCTGGTCAAGGACTTTATTAAGGTAATAGCGGTTATGGAGGCCGGTCAGGGGGTCATGGATGGCCTGTTCTTTGAGCTCATTTTGCAGACGAATTCGTTTTATGGCAGAGGAGGTGTGGCCGAGCAGCAACTCAAGCAGCCGAGCGTCTTCCTCAGTAAAGGCGTCGGGCTTGATAGAAGCCACCTGAAAGACACCGAGATCCTCAATAGGGGCACTGATTAAAGAGAGATATTCTGTTCGGGACGGCTGGGCTTTCGAAGCTTTTCTGATCTCCCTCAGGACATACGTCTTGCCCTGTCTATAGGTTTTGCCCGTGAGACCGTCATCCACTGATATCGCTGGGCTTTCATCAGGAAAGGGGTGAGGATAGGATACCTTCGTAACAATCTGCTTCCCTTCTGCAATTCCGAGGCTGCAATAGGAAAAGGTGAGAATCTTCTTTGCTGCATCGATGACCAGATGATATATCTCTTCTTCTTTGCTACAGGCTGCGAGGCGGCTTGCTACTTCATGGAGACTCTCCAATTTCTCTCCGGATGCTCGCAGTGCCTCTTCAGCCTGGAGCTTCTCCTCAACAGCTCGTCGCTGCTGCAACACCTTTTTAACAACAGAGGGGAGCAACTCAAGATACCCAGCCCCTGTATCCTTGACGATGTAATCGCTCGTGCCCAACTTCATGGCCTCAACCGCCACCCGTTCATCACCCGTACCGGTGATCATAATGGTGGGTGGCAATGGGCCCCGAGAGGCCAAGATACGAATCACCTCTAAACCATCATAGACGGGGAGTGTTTGATCCACAAACATGAGATCATAAGAATCGGCCTCATACTTTTTGATCCCCTCCTCCCCATCGGAGGCGATATCCACTACATACCCAACCCGCTGCAACCGCTTCTGGACGAGCCGGGCCAAACCAGGATCATCCTCGACGTAGAGAATACGGATGGATTCAGACTGAGCCATATACTGCTATCCTCATATCCGGGATCATGGTAATGGGTAACAATGATCCAACCTTGCCCATCGCCTTAGAACATTGATGATAGGCCACCGGTTTGGGAATGATCACTCTTCGATCTGAGACATATCCCTCCTGCAATGAAGGATTGAAGTGATATGTGACGGCGTTTCCCATGATCTACTCCCTCAGGGCCCTATCCGTAAAAACGTCAGGCAACGGCTCGACCCTTACCCATTTAGATTAAGCAGATTCCGTGCCAAACCTGGGAGTCTTTTTGTAGGAAAAGCCTTTAAAAATCAATAGATTATGATGATGGGGAAACGATAAACCTTAAGGAGAGCGTATATTCTCCAAAAAAGTGACTTTTTTTGTCACTCTGGAAAAATTAAAGAGATGAGGCTCACTCTCTGGTCTCCGATAGAGATCCCTCTACTGCCGAGCTGAGCGGAATCCGGGTAACTAAAAAATGTTTATATTTGGGGATTAGGCGGATTTCCGCTCTTGTCCCGCAAAGCGGGATTCGCGCCGGTGGCGCGGCAAGTCGTCTGAGTAGTAGCTCAGCTCGGCATTCGAGCCGCCGTCGCCTTGCCTGTCTGTTGTAATGAGGCGGCGAGAACAATAGCTGAACGGTAAAGAAAGATGGTAGGTTTATCCAACTCTCACCTGTCCCTGAAGTTCCGCCTCCATTGCTGCGGTGTAGTGTTGAGAATTATTGCGGCCTTTTTGTTTGGCCTGGTACAAAGCAATATCTGCATGCTTCAACAGGGTCTTAACATCTGCTCCATCATCAGGATATATGGCAACACCTATACTTGTGGTAATATTGAGTTCATGGTCATCAAGCACAAAGGGCTTTTGGAAAGCTTTCAAAACCTTTTGAGCAATCGTAGCCGCATCTTGCACCCCATCTATCTCTGGTAATAACAGGAAAAATTCGTCCCCCCCCATGCGCGAGACGGTATCTTCTTTGCGCAGAAGTTCTGTCAGGCGTTTCCCGACACTACTCAGCAACTGATCTCCCACGCCATGTCCAAGCGTATCATTGACGTCCTTGAAGTGATCCAGGTCGAGCAACATCACGGCAAGCTTTCTCTGGTTGCGATGCGCCTGGACCATGGCACGATTAAGACGATCAGCGAAGAGCGCCCGATTAGGGAGACCTGTTAAGGAGTCATGGTAGGCCAATTTCCTGATGGTTTCCTCCGCCTGCAGACGCTCAGTGATGTCGCGTATCATACCAATAATCTTCTCGCGTCCCCCTGACATGAATACCGCGTTGGTTATCTCAACTGGGAAAATCGTCCCGTCGTTCTTCCGGTGATACCGCATCTGGACCCTTTTGCTATCGGGATCTCCGGCCTTGAGCTTTCCTATGATCTCCATGGTCTTCTCTGGTTCCGCGGAGATATCCGGTACCTGTAACCTGAACAATTCCTCTTTGGAATACCCATAAAGCTCCAAGGCGGCCCTGTTGGCATGCTCGAAGTGTAATGTCTCAATATCAAAGGCCATAACGGCATCCGATTCACTTTCAAAAAGCAGACTATATCTCTCCTCGCTCTCCCGAAGCTCCTCCTCCATCCGCTTGCGATCGGTGATGTCGGTGATGGTGGCAAAGCTGCCTGTATAGCGACCATCTTTATCGAAGCTTGGGGTCGGCGATACAATCGTGTGAACCTTCCGTCCCTCCTTCGTCCTCCAGGTAATCTCAAGGGTAGAAGCGACTCGGTTGCCTGCCCTTCGTTGGGCGAACCTTTTTAGCTGCTCCTTGCGTTCTTCCTCATCGTAGTAAAAGTCAACGGTCGGACGCCCGATGATCTCTTCCAGCGAGTATCCCAGCATATTGCAGAAATGCTCATTGACATAGGTTTGTACACCGTTTCGGTCTACGGCACTCAATCCAACCTTCATCGTCTCAACCAAGCTACGAAATCGCCCTTCACTCTCCCGTAGTTCCTGCTCCATCTGCTTACGCGGGGTGATGTCTCGCGCAATACTCAGAATCGCGCGTTTCCCCTGACACTCCACCAGACTGGATTTAATCTCCACAGGAACTGCCTTCCCATCTTTGGTGGTGTGAGTTGTTTCAAAAACCTGCAGTTTGTCCGTCCGCATCCCTTTGATAAGACCTATGATTTTTTCCGCGTCCAGACTGGAATCGATATCGTGCGGTCCCATAGCTAGCAACTCTTCCCTCGAATAACCTAAGACCTCAACAGCAGCATCGTTTACATCAATGAACTTTCCGTTAAAATCAATGACCCACGCCGTGTCATTCATTCCGTTAATTAACTCTCTATATTTCTCCTCACTCCTCCGCAAAACCTCCTCCGCCTTAGCCCGCACAGTGATATCTTCATAGACTTGATATTGCTTACCATCTATAAGATCTACCCTCCTGAAATCGACAATCTTGTCCTGACCGTCTTTACAGCGCACAGTAAAGACCCGCGGATTCTCCTCCCCGACCTTCACCTTTTCTGCTATATCCCGTTTCCATGTTGAGATTACCTTTTTTCTGTATGCCTTGTCAGGATAGGCCTTCTCAAACCAGGTATCCTCGTCAGGGACATCATCCGTGGTATATCCGAAAATCTTCGTAAACCGTGGATTGAAATACTCAAAGCTCCTATCTGTTGCCATGATAGAGATACCAAGGGGTGCCTGTTCAGCCAGCATCTTGAACCGCTCTTCGCTCTGCCGCAACTCCTTCTCCATTCGCTTGTGCTCGGTGATATCACGTGCAGTACCACAGACCCCTATGATCTCACCAGCACTGTTGCGCATTGGCACCTTGACGACGTTTTGGATAACGGTGTTCCCCTGTAGCTGGAAGGGATGTTCTGTATCAATAACCTCCCCACCGAGGACACGTAAATCTTCCTTCATACTGCGTTCACTAACTTCCTTTCCAAAGAGGGAAACGGCCGGTTTCCCAACCATCTCCGAAGCGGAAACGCCATAATATCTCTCTATTGCCGGATTCACAGCAGTAAACTTAAGATCGCGATCTTTGATAAAAATAAGGTCCTTGGCCGCCTCGAAGATAGCACGGAACTGTTCCTCACTCTCTCTCAGCCTCTCCTCGGCTTGCTTGCGCTCAGTGATGTCTTTTGAAATCACCGTTATAGCGTTTATCTCACCACTATCAGGGGATGTCACAGGGCTTAAGGTCCGAATAAAATATCGATTATCCCGTTGACTCCAATACTCATAGGATTGCGCCGTACCGGTTTTGAGTACTGTTTTAACCCTTTGGGAGAAATCCTTCGATTCTTCAGGTGAATGAAATTCACTGTATCCCTTGCCGATAACGTGGCTGCTTTGCTCGCCGAGTCTGGATAGATATTTACTGTTCACAAAGAGATAGTGACAAGTGCTATCTATTAAGTAAATGGAATCATCGCTCGACTCCACAAGAGAACGATATTTTTCTTCGCTTTCCCGCAGCGCCTCTTCTATCTGTTTCCGCTCAACGATTTCCCGTTGCAGTTGTTCATTGGTCGCTTGTAATGCGACAGTACGTTCTGTGACCAATTCCTCAAGATCCTCACGATGCCTCTGTAAAGCCTCTTCTGCGCGTTTGCGCTCGGTGACATCCGTCAACATCACAACGGCCCGGCCATCATCTAATACAGTCGACCTGAACTCGATCTCTTTCGTTTCCCCATTTTTGCAAACGACACTGATCACCCTCTTCGTCCCCCCTAACCTTCTATCTTGCTTCCAGAGTACTGCAACCTTCTGCCGGTATGCCTCGTCGGGATAGGCCTTGTGCATCCAATCCCTCCCGCTGGGGATATCCTCAATGGTATAGCCCGTGATTGCAGTAAATGCGGGATTAACGTACACGTGCTTTCCATCCTTGTCCAACAACACCACCCCGTACAGGGCATGCTGTAAGATGGTGACAAAAGTCTCCCTCTCTCGCAGTAATAATGTCTCCAACTGCTTGCGCTCGGTGACGTCTCTTAAAACGGCGACAACACCTGCTTTTTCCCCTCCTTTCTTCAAAAGAGAACCATGAATCTCGACACAGAGTTTTTCTCCTGTCTTGGTATACACTTCCACTTCATAGGGAGGTACCTGCTGGCCGGAAATCACGTGGGTAAAGGCTGCAAACATAGTGGCAATACTTTTGGGGGGGGACATCCTTAAAAGTGTCAAGCGCTTTCCGATGATGTCTTCTTCCGTATATCCTGTGACTTCTGTTATTCTCTTGTTTATGGTGGTAACCTTGCCCGTCAAATCGAGTAGGACAATACCATCTTTGACGCCGTCAATAATCTCTCGTAGATCTTCCTCTGGTTTTCTCCCTATCTTCTTCTTACGCTTGTTTTTTGCCTGTTCCAGTTCGGCGATCCGCTGGCGCAGTTCTGCTAATTCTTTTGTCAATTGCTCTTTCGTCTTATTCTTATCGTGCATCCTAGGCATTACACAACCCCGTTTCGAGCGACGGGAGCTTTGCATACATACAATACTGCCTAGACACCCCTGCTCCCTCTTTACGCCAGCATTTTTTATGCCAAAGATACGAATTTTGTTTTACAGTAAAACACATTAAAAACTAATAAGTTACAGATTTCACGACTGTGGTTAAGGAAATGGGGCCTTTTAATGTCATCATTCTGACATTTTTTGTCATTTGTCGCCATTGGATTCTGGATAGAGGCTGCATGTTGAAGTTTGACTTTTCCCCCTCTTTGGTATACAAGGCATAGAGATTTCCCGAGTACATATCGCAAGCAAGGAGATACGGTGGAGATCAAGGTCATCAAGGGGTTTAAAGATATCCTCCCTCCTGAGACCAAGCGATGGAGGATGCTGGAGGAGAGCGCTCGAGAGATCCTGGAGGGTTTCGGCTGCTCTGAGATACGGGTGCCCATCCTGGAGAAGGCGGAGCTTTTTTCACGGAGCATCGGCGAGGAAACGGACATCGTAGGTAAGGAGATGTACTCCTTTGAGGACCGCAGCGGGGATGTTGTTACCATGCGTCCAGAGGCCACCGCCTCCATTGTGCGTGCCTATATCGAGCACAAGATGTACGCTGCTGACCCCATAGCCAAACTCTACTCCATCGGCCCCATGTTCAGGCATGAAAGGCCTGCAAAGGGGAGATTCAGGCAGTTTCACCAGATCAACGTGGAGGTCTTCGGAATCTCCCATCCTATGATCGATGCCGAGGTTATGACCATCTTGATGCACTATCTGTCCATAGTGGGAATCACAGGGTACACATTACAGATTAACTCCCTTGGATGCCCCCGGTGCCGTCTTCCCTACAAAGAGAGTCTACGGGCCTTCCTCAGCGATCATCTCCCCCGCCTCTGTGAGGATTGTCGCAGGAGGACGGAGCAAAACCCCCTCCGGACCTTCGACTGCAAGATACAAGGTTGTCAGGATATTATGTCCAAGGCCCCCATCGTGAGCGATTATCTCTGTACAGAATGTACCGAGCATTTCGCAGCGGTACGAAGTTATCTGGACGACCTGGAAATTGCATACGAACTAAATCCCAGAATGGTGCGGGGGTTGGACTACTACACCAAGACCGCCTTTGAGGTGGTGGCAGGGGGGTTAGGGGCACAAAACACCGTGGGCGCCGGTGGTAGATACGATCACCTCGTAGCGGAATTGGGGGGGCCGGATATCCCCGGTATCGGATTTGCCATCGGGATGGAGCGCTTACTGCTCATTCTGCCTCATGAGCCTCTCCCGCGTGGTCCGTTGCTGTTTATCGCCGCCTTGGGAGAAGGGCTCCAAAGGGAGGCCTTCAGCTTAAGCTATAAGCTAAACCGAGCCGGGGTGAGGACGATGATTGACTATGAAGGGCGTAGCCTCAAGGCGCAGATGCGCAGGGCGGATAAATTCGGAGCTCGCTATGTGCTGATCATCGGTGAGGATGAGCAGCGTACCGGGAAGGCAATCCTGCGGGACATGCAAGAGGGGAAACAGGAAGAGATCCCCATCCCGTCCATCTTCGAGGAGATGGTCAGGCGGAGGTGAGGGGGACCTCCTTAACAGACTGCAGAAAAAACCTTTTTTCAATAACCCCTTAATTATCCACAAAGCTCTTCAGTCGTTTACTCCTGCTGGGGTGGCGCAGCTTGCGCAAGGATTTGGCCTCGATCTGGCGAATACGCTCCCTGGTGACGGAGAAATCCTGCCCCACTTCCTCCAAGGTGTGATCGTACTTTTCCCCGATACCAAAGCGCATCCGTAAGACCTTCTCCTCCCGGGGAGTGAGGGTGGATAAGACCCTCTGGACCTGCTCCACCAGGTTTTTAGCGATCATGGCCTCACCGGGTAACACAGCCTTTTTGTCTTCGATGAAATCACCCAGGTGGCTGTCTTCATCCTCCCCGATGGGGGTTTCCAGCGAGATGGGTTCCTTGGCTATCTTGAGGATCTTGCGCACCTTGTCTACGGGTAGCTCCATCCTCTCGCCGATCTCTTCGGGGTGAGGCTCTCGCCCCAATTCTTGGACGAGATAGCGCGATGTTCTAATAAGCTTATTGATAGTCTCGATCATGTGCACAGGAATCCTGATGGTCCTGGCCTGATCAGCTATCGCCCTGGTGATGGCCTGCCTAATCCACCACGTGGCATAGGTGCTGAATTTGTACCCCCGAGCATACTCAAACTTGTCCACGGCCTTCATGAGCCCGATATTGCCCTCTTGGATAAGATCGAGAAACTGGAGTCCCCTGTTGGTATATTTCTTAGCGATGCTCACCACTAATCGCAGATTGGCCCTGACCAATTCATTCTTCGCTTCTTTGGCCATAAACTCTCCACGCCGGATACCATCAATGGCCTTCTTCAGTTCCAGCGCAGCCAGCCCAGCTTCCTGTTCGATCCGCTGGACCTTTCGATAGGTGTTCCGCACCCCTTTCGCCAATTCCACAAACCCCTCTTCGTTCATTTTTTTCTGTCTGAAAAAGGACTTCTTTCTGCCGGGGTCCTTCCTCATCTCTCGAAGAAATACCCTCAATTTCTGAACCGGTACCCCCACCCTCCTGCTCAGCGCAGCCAGCTCCTCTTCTGCTTTCTCGATTCGGCGCACTAACCCCCTTATTCTATCGACGATGGCCTCGCTCTGCAACTCTGTAAGGTTGATCTGGGTAAGAAGCGTAACCATTTCCTCACGCTTCTTCTGCAGCTTTTTTTCGTCGGTCCCGCCCTTTGCTTTCAACTTTTGGATCTCATCATCAAGGCGTCGTACCCGGCCTATGATTTTCATAATTTTATCTTTGAAAAACTCCTTTTCTTCGGCGTAGCCTTCATCATCCTCAACCTCATTAGTAACATTCCTAATATCTACCATCCCTTGACGAATCCCTTCACCTATATTCAACACCTCTTTTACCGTCATGGGACAATTGAGAATAACCCTGATGACCTCTTTTTTCCCCTCCTCTATTCTCTTGGCTATGGCCACTTCTCCCTCTCTGGTCAAGAGGCACACGCGCCCCATCTCCCGGAGGTATAACCGTACCGGATCACTCGTCCTGCCAATAAGATCGACGTCTTCAATCTCCTCAACCCGTTCCTCTTCTGTAAAATCCTCTTCAACCTTCTGTGTGCTCGTTTCTTCGTCTTCCTCAGCCACTTCGATGTCTATATCGTTGAACATCGTCAACATATCTTCCAACTGCTCGGAAGAGACATCTTCAGCTTTCATGATCTCATCGACCCCTTCTAAATCAAAAACCCTTTTGTTGTTCAAGGTTATAACTCCTTTCTGCTTGCTGTATGTCTTCTGCGTTTGAGCCGCAGCCGGTCATGAAGACCCCTGAGTTCCTTCCAGATGGAGTTTACGGATTTGAGCGTTCAAGGCCTCTATATTCAAAAAGAGAGAATTCAAGAGCGCTTCATCGCTCTGAGCCTCCGCCTCCTTAATCCTTTTGTTGAGGCCCTCCCGCTTGCGCTTCAGTACATTCATCTTAATCTTACGAAGGCAATCCTTCATGATCCTCTCCGCCATTTCTTCTTCCAGCTTCTCTTCCTGAAAGACCAGGGCAAAAGCCAACGTGCTCACCCCGTGCTCTTCCAAGGTTGGGGCCAATCTGTCCAAGGAGAGATGGCCATGGCGTTGAAAATCACGGATCACCAATGCGCCGATGGACCGCAGGTCGCGGCCCTCAAGACCTTCCACCACCCCCTCCTCGATCAGCAAGGGGATGAGTTCGGGGTACTGAAGCATCATCTGCACCAGCGTTTTTTCCGTCGACACGTGTATCTTCGTAACCGGCTCCTGCGCCACCCCTTTCGTGGGGGCTTTACGCATAGTGCGGGCTGCGTCAAGAATCTCCCCTTCCCGCACCCCCGTCTTTTCCGCCAGGCGTTTAAGATAAGGATCTCTGTGCACACCATCTTTAATCGTAAGGAGGAAGGGAAGGACGGCCTCTACTGCCTTGACCCTCCCCTCCACTGCGCCTAGATCATACCGCTCCATCAACATCTCCATGGCGTACTCCACACCTGGAACCCCCCTCGACCACAAGGCCTGTGGGTCACCCCCCTTTTGGAAATAGCCGTCGGGGTCCAGGCCGTCTGGCAAGGGGACCACCGTGGGAAACAATTCTTCCTGGATACAAAGCTCCAAACCCCTCAGGGCTGCCTTTTTGCCGGCCTCATCGGGGTCGAAGAGGAGGAAGAGCTCCTTCCCGAATCGCCTCACAAGCCGTACCTGCTGGGGGGTAAGGGCCGTTCCCAAGGTGGCCACCACATTCTTTACCCCCCGCTGCGCCATACTGAGGAGATCGAAATACCCCTCTACGATGAAGACCTTCCCATCCTCATGTTGAATATGCTTCCGGGCGACATTCAAACCATAAAAGCCTGCTCCCTTTTTATACAGGATGGATTCCGGGGAGTTGAGGTATTTCGGTTCTGCATCATCCACGGCCCGCCCCCCAAACCCCATAACCCTGTCCCGCAGGTCAAAGATGGGGAAGATAATCCTCCCCCGGAACCTATCATACCACCCCCCCTTCTTGGGGATGATGAGACCCAGGGCCTCCGCCTCTTTCACATTCACCCCTTTCCTCTTGAGATACGTTACCAAGGTATCCCAGCGGGAGGGTGCATAACCGACCCTATATTCCTTCCAGACCTCCCGCTCTATACCCCTGCGCTCCAGGTAGTCTCTGGCGACCTTCCCCTCTTTTGCATCCCTGATCTGGTGGACGTAACAATCAAGTGCCACGGTGTTGATCTGCCGGAGATTCTCCGTGCGCTGATCGCGGGCCGTCACCTTGACCTCGGGGATCCGCACGCCATACCTTTGGGCCAGGGCCCTCGCCGCCTCAGCAAAGGAGATCTGTTCGTACTTCATGAGGAAGGTGAAGGCATTCCCTCCGACGCTGCAGCCGAAGCAGTGAAAGAGCTGTTTCTCCGGACTCACCATAAAGGAGGGGGTTTTTTCCTGATGAAAGGGGCACAGCCCTTTATAGTTTCTCCCCGCCTTTTTGAGGGCCACGTGGTCGGAGATCACCTCGATAATATCCGCCCGCTCCCTGATCTCCTCTATGACCTCATCGGGGATGAATCCCGCCATTAGCTCAACTCCACAATGGTAATTGCTGGTCCACCTTCGTTGATCTCGCCTTCCCTGAAGCCTTTTACCCACTTATGATCCTTAAGATGGCCTTGGATCGCCGCTCGCAGTTTCCCGGACCCTATCCCATGAATAATGTGGACCCGGCCATATTCCCTCACGAGGGCGTCGTCGAGAAACTTGTCCACCTTGGGGAGGGCTTCATCCACCCTCAAGCCGATCACGTTCAGCTCCTCGTTCACCACGCCACCAGCAGATTCCAAGGCGACGTGGAGAGCCGCTTTCTCCTGTTTGTCCACTGGTGCAGCCCCGTGGGAGATAAATCGCAACTCCTCCAGGGGGGCCTTGACCCGTATGCCGCCGATGGACACCTCGGCTCGGGAGGGATCATGGGAAAGCCCCTCCACCACTCCTTCTTTGCCCAGGGTTATGACCTCAACTACATCCCCCTCATGGATCGCTTCCCCACCTCCCCCTCTTCTGGTCTTAGGAAAGTGGTCCACAAAATCCTCTCTGATCCGTTTGGCCTCCCCCTTTAACGCCGGTGCCCGTCCTTTCCCCTCCTTGGCCTTCTTCAAGACATCCCTGAGGTCAGCTTCTAAGGAATGGATGATCCTTTTGCCCTCTTCCTCGGTCCGCTCAATGATCATGGCCTTTTTCTGCTTGATCTCCTCCGCGGCCCGGCGCAGGCGTTCCCGATGCTGCATGGCCTCCTCTTTTGCTCTGCTTGCCTCCGCTCGCTCCCCTTCCAGGTGACGGTGCAGGCGCTCCAACTCCCCCATGAGCTCCTCCAGGTGGCCGTGGGCCTCATCCTGATAACCTCGCGCCCCATCCAAGATCTCTCCCGTGAGGCCAAGCCTCTCGGCGATGAGGAGGGTCTGGCTCGTCCCCGGCCTCCCGTAGAGGAGGCGATAGGTGGGCTTGAGGGTCTTCTGATCAAATGCTACCGCTACATTGGCCACTGCGTCATGACGATAGGCATAAGCCTTCAGGGGATTGAAATGACTGGTGACCACGGCATATCCGCCTCGCTGTCTGATATAATCCAAGAGCCCCATGGCCAGGGCCGCCCCCTGGGAGTACTCTGTCCCAACCCCGATCTCGTCTATGAGCAGCAGGGTAGTATCGTCAACTCTATCCAAGACGCCATTGAGCCACTGCACAAAAGAAGAGAAGGTGCTGAGATGCTCTTGGAGATTCTGTTCATCGCCGATATAGGCGAAGATATCGGAAAAGAGGTTCACCTCACTGTCCGGGGCAGCGGGGATGTGCAATCCAGCGCACGCCATCAGGGTCAAAAGACCGAAGGTCTTTAAAGCCGCAGTCTTGCCGCCGGTGTTGGCCCCACTGATTATCAGGATCTTCTGGCCAGGGTCCAGAAGCAGATCGATGGGAACGATCTCATCGACCCGACCCTCGTGCTGGGCCTGGACCAAGAGGGGGTGTCGCGCGGCCATGATCATCACCCGACCTTCGGTGTTTAAGGCAGGCGGGGCACCATGTAGATAGATGCTCAGTTTGGCCTTGGCATAGATGGCATCCATCCTCGCCTGCAAAGCGAGGTCGTTGAGAAGCTCCTCCCGGCGCTCTCGAACCAAGGCGGCCAACCTCCTGAGGATCTTTTCCTCCTCTTCCCGCTCCTCTCGCTGAAGGACATTGAGCTCATTGTTGCGCTCCACTACTTCCAGGGGCTCCACGAAGAGGCTCATTTTGGACTGGGAGTAGTCGTGCACGATCCCCTTGACCCTCCCCTTGGCATCGGCCCTGATGAGGATCACCGAGCGGCCATTGCGTTGGGTGATTACCTCATCCTGGATGACCTCCTGTAACTCCTTGCGGCGCACGAGGGCCTCTAACCGCTCCTGAATGACCCCCCGGACCTTCTTGATCTTCCCCCTGACCTCTTTCAGGAGAGGGCTGGCCTCATCGTATATCTCCCCCCCGGGGCCGATGGCCCTCTCAATCTCTTGAGCTAGGTGTCCTGGAGCGGAGAATTCCTCCCCTATCTTCTTCAGAGGGGCAAACCGCTCCTCCAGTTCACCGCAAAATCGCTTCAAAGATCCGGATGTGCGAATAGAGGCAGCTATCGCCAAAAGCCCTGGGGGTGGCAGTATGGCCCCCTCGATGCGGGTACGCTGGAGGATCGGGGCAATATCCGCCATCCCGTGCAACGGGAGATCATCCCCCCCTTCCAGGACCTCCTTGAGGGCCGTCACCTCATTGAGGAGTCCCGCTACCTGCTGGGGATCAGAGAGGGGCTGGATTAACGCACATTCCCTCCTCCCCAGCTCGGATGAGGCACATCCTTTCAAGAGGCTCACTATCTCGTTATACTCCAGCGAGGTGAGTGTGTGGGCATCCATCCTTGAGTGATTTCCGAGGGGATAAGATGCGCTTCCCCTTGGTGAATTAGGTATTACGTACCTGCTGCGACGTTTTGAATCACGTGATCGGTTTATCTTGAGCGTGATAGTGGGGTCGCTCGATTACCCCGAAAGCCTCTTGCGAACCAGCTCGTTGACCACCTTTCCCTCAGCCCTGCCGGCAATCCGGGGCATCAGGATCCGCATCACCTTCCCCATGTCTTGCGGTGTGGAGGCCCCTGCCTCCTCCACCGCCTTGGCAACCTCCGCCTCCACTTCTTCTGGGGTGAGCTGTTGAGGTAAAAAGTCCTGGAGGACCGTTATCTCCTCTTCCTCTTTGGCCACCAGATCTGCACGCTGGCCGGCCTTAAACTGCTCTATGGATTCCTTGCCCTTTTTTATCAATCCCGCGATTACCTGTATTGCTTCCTCTTCCGATAACTCCTTCCGCAGCTCCTTTTCTTTGTTCTGCACCGCCGCCAAAGCCAATCGAAGGGTCGAGAGTCGCGCCTTGGCCTTCTCTTTGGCTGCGCCCTTCATCGCATCCTGTAATTGTTCTTTGATCCCCATAAGCCCCTAACCAAAAACCCTCTTTATTTAAACTTACAAGTATAACATCATAAAACAAAAAGTCAAGAAGGTTGTTTGTTTTTTATATGCAACAATTCATCCATATCACTGTTTTTATAGGCCATTGTGCACCGTATAGCCTCATATTTCCCTCTCTAAATAGATAAGATCTATATCATCCAATGTCAAGGTTACCCCATTCGCCTGAATCCCAGGCCCCTGGTTGCACCCCGAGCAGGAATGGGCTATCTTATCATGAACTCATGTGGGCAGTGAATTCTTAATGGCGTGACGACATCGACGGAGGAACCTATGCTACGCATGGAGGTACCGGGGAGGGGAGAATACACCATAGCATTTTTAGTCTTGGATATGAACGGGACCATCGCTACCGATGGGAGGATCTCAGGAAAGGTCAGGGACAAGATCAACCTCCTGGCCAAGCGGCTGAAGGTATATATCCTTACCGCTGATACCCGGGGAGATGCCTCGGCACAATTTGGACGCACACAGGCCGAGGTGGTGAGGCTCGATGAGGGTGAGGAGGCCCCGCAGAAGGAACAGTTTATCAAGGAGATCGGTCCTGACAAGACCATCGCTGTGGGAAATGGGTATAACGATCACCTGATGGTGCACGAGGCGGCCCTGGGCATTGCGGTCATCGGCAAAGAAGGAGCAGCCAGGGAGACTGTCTCCAACGCCGATGTGGTGGTCAATGAGATGGTGGATGCCCTCGACCTTATACTCAAGCCCCTCAGGCATCAAGCGACCCTCCGAAAATAGCGGGGGAACGTTTGATTTCCCCCCTGTCTGTGTTATCATACGCTGATACACTTCACTATAGAGGCATACATGCACTTTTTTCAACACAAAGACGGCGTCCTCTACTGCGAAGAGGTCCCGGTTGAAGCAATAGCTCGCGAGGTAGAGACCCCCTTCTATCTTTACAGCTATCGGACCCTGGTCCGCCACTTTCAGGCCTTTGACGCGGCCTTCAGCGATCTCCCCCATCTCGTCTGTTACTCGGCCAAGGCCAATTCCAGCATGGCGGTGCTCAGGACCTTCATCAACCTGGGTTCAGGGGTGGATGTCGTCTCCGGCGGAGAGCTCTTCCGTGCCCTGCGTGCCGGGGCCGATCCCGACAGGATCGTCTATTCCGGCGTGGGCAAGCGGGAGGATGAGATCGGGTACGCCCTACAGGAAGGGATCTTGATGTTCAACGTGGAGTCTTATCAAGAGATCCACCACATCAACGGCATCGCAAGCACCATGGGGACCACGGCACCGATCTCATTACGGGTCAATCCCGACATCGACCCTCAGACCCATCCCTATATCGCAACCGGCATGAAGGAGGCCAAGTTCGGGATTGCTATAGATCGTGCCCTGGAATGGTACCGTGAGGCCAAGGAATTGCCCCATCTGGCCATCAAAGGGGTAAGCTGCCATATCGGCTCTCAGCTCACCGAGATAGGGCCCTTTGTAGAGGCCCTCAAACGGGTCAAGGAGTTGGTCACAAGACTGGGAAATCAGGGAATAGCGGTGGAATATGTGGATCTCGGGGGAGGTCTGGGGATTACCTACCACCAGGAGGAGCCCCCCCATCCGCAGGAATATGCTCATGCAATTATAGCTGAGGCACGGGATCTCCCCTGTACCTTCATCTTTGAGCCCGGTAGGGTGATCGTGGGCAATGCCGGCATACTGGTCACGCGGGTCCTCTATACCAAAGAGGGTGAGAAGAACTTCGTGGTCGTCGATGCGGGCATGAACGATCTTGTGCGACCGACCCTGTATGGGTCCTACCAGGAGATCGTCTCGGTCAAAGTAAAGAAGGGGGATGAGATGGTGGCAGACATGGTGGGGCCTATCTGCGAGAGCGGCGATTTTCTGGCCCGCGACCGGCTCATGCCCCGCTTCGAGCCGGGGGATCTGGTGGCGGTGATGAGCGCCGGGGCCTATGGGTTCGTCATGTCCTCCAACTATAACTCCCGTCCCCGGGTTCCTGAGGTCTTGGTCAAGGATGATGCATTCCATCTGATCAGGGAGCGGGAACAGTATGCAGATCTCATCCGCGGGGAGCACATCCCCGCTTTCTTGGAAAAGTGATGGGAGCATTGATGGAATTCTATAAGATGACTGGCGGAGGCAACGATTTTATCCTCATCGACAATCGCGAAGGCAAGATCGATGTGGCTACCCTGCGCCCCTCCGTACCCCGGATATGCCGTCGCAAGCTCTCCGTGGGGGCGGATGGTCTCATCGTTCTCGAGAATTCTGACAAGGCTCATTTCCGTTGGCACTTCTTCAACGCCGATGGGAGCGAGGCGGAGATGTGCGGCAATGGGGGCAGGTGCGCCGCCCGTTTGGCGCATGTGTTAGGGATGGCGCCCCCTGAGCTCACCTTTGAGACCGTTGTGGGGATCATCCAGGCACAGGTGAAGGGCACGGTGGTGAAGCTGACCTTGCCTCCTCCAACCGATATCAGGCTGGGGTTCGTTCTGGCGATCGGGGAGGAGGAGATCAGCGTGGATTTCATCAACACCGGCGTCCCCCATACCGTGATCTTTGCTCCTGACCTCACAGAGGTCGATGTGGTCGGGTTGGGAAGGCAAATCCGTCAACACCAGGCGTTTCATCCGGCCGGGACCAATGTGGACTTTGTCCACGTAGAAAATAGCACCGTCGAGATCCGCACCTATGAGCGGGGGGTGGAGGATGAAACCCTGGCCTGCGGCACCGGGGCAGTGGCCGCCGCCGTCATAGCAGGTTTAAGAGGGCTGGCCACTTCACCCATTACGGTCATCCCGCGCAGCAGAGAACCTCTGACCATCTACTACTCAGGGGGAAGAGCAATGAAAGAGGTCTCTCTCGAAGGGGAGGTAAGAATCATCTATCGCGGTTGGCTTGAGGAAGAGGCACTATCGTGAAGGTTGCGGATACAATCCTCGAGAGGACCGATGAGGCCGCCATCACTGCGAGGGGGTTGAGTAACCCCATAAATTCATATGTGAGGTGAAACAATGATCAACGCTATTGTCGTCGGGTCGGCAGGACGCATGGGGCGCATGATCGTCAACGCCATACAGAACTCCGATGGTATAACGTGCACCGGGGCGATAGAGATCCCTGGGCATCCTTCACAAGGAGAGGATGTGGGAGTGTTGGCCGGTGCGGGCGACCTCGGGGTGACGATAGAAGATAATCTGAAATCGGTGATCGAGAAGGGGGATGTGGTCATGGACTTTACTGCGGCCGAGGCCTCGCTGGGAAATATGGAGATCGCCGCGCAGCATCACACGCCCATGGTGGTGGGAAGTACCGGATTTTCACCTGAGCAACTGGAGCAGGTCAAGAAACTCACTAAAGAGTTCCCCTGCTGCCTCGCACCCAATATGAGCGTGGGGGTCAACCTGATGTACAAGATCGTGGAGGAGATGGCGCAGATCTTAGGGCAAGACTATGACGTCGAAATCGTCGAAGCCCACCATCGCATGAAAAAGGACGCTCCGAGCGGCACCGCCCTGCAATTGGGAAAGGTCGTGGCACGGGGCCTGGGAAGAAAATGGGAAGAGGTCGGGGTCTACAGCAGAAAGGGCCTGATCGGTGAGCGGAGCACAGAGGAAATCGGGATGCAGGTAATCAGGGCAGGGGATATCGTGGGGGAGCATACGGTGATCTTCGGCGGCATAGGGGAGAGGCTGGAGGTTACGCACCGCACCCATTCCAGGGATACCCTTGCCCGCGGCGCGGTCCGGGCGGCCAAATGGGTAGTCACCCAGAAACCCGGTCTTTACGATATGGGGGATGTCTTGGGGCTTAAAGATGTTGACATCTAATTATGTATAAAATCTAAGGTTAGCCAGGCCAGTAACAGGCAGCTAATTGAGTACGCCTGAAAAGCACAAATCTAGAAGGGCAAAGTACAATTAGGATGAGGAGAACGGCGCGCTGAAAAAGAGCTTTTATATATTTCCACCCATATTGACCGGGATCAACTTTTCGATTTTACTGCTTATAGGGATTGTTTTCGTGAGGAGGCTAATGATCCCTTGGGATTATGTCTCTGTAGCTGTAGGCGGGTTGCTGGTCATTGTGTTTGTAGTATCCCTTGTTTCAACTCACAAAATAGGACAAATTCGGATGCAACCTGAGGATGTCGACAAGCTGGTAACAGAGGGGCCTTATCAGATAACAAGACACCCGAATTTCACCGGACTCATCTGTATGAATATCGCCTATTTGCTCTTCTTTCGGACACTATGGCTTGTGCCATTTATATGTGCATTTATCCTGCTTTGGTATCTCGAGGCAAGATACGAAGAAAGGATATTGATAGCAAAATTCAGAGACGAGTACAGAGAGTACATGAAAACCACCAGCATGTTCTTCCCCAAACTATTGAAACGTAAGACACCTACTTCTTGAGGTGAGAAAAAAGATCATGTACTTTGACCGGAGGTGAAACTATGCAAAGAGGCACTGAACGACCGCGTTGGTTCGCCTGGGCACCCAACATCGACACGCTCATGGCACTGCTCACCGAAGCTTGGATGATCGGCGCCTACTACACCGTGAACCACTGGATTCGCTCAGACGTAGGGGCGGCGTTCCAGTTTGGTCTGCTGACAAACCTGCTGGTCAACGTGTTGCTGCCGCTGTGGTGGATCACCATATATCGCAAACAACCGCTGAGTGAATTGGGGATTACCACGCGTCGCTGGCTGCCGGCACTCATTATTGGCATCGTTTTGGCTGTCTTTGGCTCTTTCCGCCTGCGCGAACTGGCCGCCGGCACTGACTGGCTACCTCATGTCGCCTACAATGCCGTCATCTTGTGGGAGCCGTTTTTTATCTTTGCATGGCTGCAATTGCGCTTTGACCGCGCCTTCGGTATCCTGCCCGGGATATTACTGACCGGCTTGTGCTTCACCGCCTATCATATTGGCACCTTTCCGCCTGCCAGCCTGGTTGTGCTGTTGATCTCAGGCCTTATCTATGCTGCCATATTCCGCCTGACGCGCAACCTGCTGAGTATGTGGCCGCTGGCCTGGTGTGTGGCCTCATCACTGGGCACACTGATGGAATCATATTACTTCACCTGGCAACAGGTGGCCATTTGGTCGGTTATCCTGGTGATCCAGCTGTTTTTCATCGGTTATGTCTGGTGGAAGCAGCGGAAGTAACGCGATAAAAGGACAGCAAAATCGCTGGTGTCGAAGCGAAAGACAGAGCTTGGCCGCCAAATGGATGGTGGACCAGAAGCCCGGTTTCTATAATATGGGTGATGTATTGGGGCTTAAAGGCTAGAAGGCCGATAGACACAAAATTTCATACCAACTGTCAGCTTCTACAACCGTCTGTGTTAAGAGAATGGAAATGGCATTTATAATCCTTATCATTTTGGCAATGGCGATTCTTGCAACATCAATGAGAGTTGTAAAAGAATATGAGCGAATAGTCGTTTTGCGCTTTGGTCATTTTATTCGTATTATGGGACCAGGCTTGGTGTTGCTCGTCCCGTTATTGACCGGGGGGAAAGGGTAAACCTGAAAGAGAAGATTCCTGAATGGCAGACCTTGTCCCAAAAGGACTTGGAAGAAAGAATTAAGAGATAAGTCTTGGCGAGAGAAGGGTAAACCCTTAACGATGGACACAATGGAAATCATGACGGTTAAAGTTGACAGTATTAACCGCACAGCAGGGAACCATTGAAAAATTGTGGAAAGACTAATCTATATACTCAGCGCAGGAATGGTTATAGTAGCTACCCTGTTCTTTTTATATTTTTATGTTAAAAAACTTCAGAAATTAAGTACTGGATATAAAAGCTATGGTGAAATCGATAGATACATCACCCATAAATGCCCACAGTGTGGTAAGGTAATGGAGAAGGGCTTTATTACGGCGAGCAAGGGGATATTTTATCGAGCCAATGATGAGAAACCTCTGAGCCCATTCCAATTTGAGTTTAGTAGGCTCTTGAAGAATACGATGAATATAACGACGTCAGCCAAAGAAAACGTGGCATGGAGATGCGAGGATTGTAATTATATCCTTGTGGATCATAGCTATCTCATCGGGAAGCAAAGGGCTACCTAATTGCTCTTTGAGCAGTTTCCTAGTTAAATGTTACTTTGTATCTCATGTCTTTAATACGCATTCTGTTTTCAGTAATATAACACTGCATAGAGGCAGGATAATTTAAGCTTTTGTATCCGCTATGGAAAAATTCTTCGGTGAGCAAATCGAGGTGGAAAAGGCAGAAACATCGCCGCAACCTCTGCGCTTCACGTGGCACGGAGAAGTCCATGAGGTGGCAGAAGTGTTGCAAGAA
>Ga0307425_1000152_pt1 | contig 41089 bp, 38 predicted proteins | sample SalMarWE160330MG_FD_202152 | JGI IMG/M metagenome (GOLD analysis project Ga0307425, IMG submission 202152) | Salt marsh sediment microbial communities from the Plum Island Ecosystem LTER, Massachusetts, United States - WE1603-30 | ecosystem: Environmental > Aquatic > Marine > Intertidal zone >... | reverse complement strand
CCTTTGAATTAGGTCGTTAGTGGGTGAATCGGTGAATGGATGAAGCGGGATGGGTATTAGAGTTTTAAATAATTGCTGGGCTTGCCCTGTTTAATGGTAATAATTCTTATCAAAATTATGGTAAATTTGCCATATTTATAAGCATTATGGTTAATATCATTTTATAAACAGGGTGAAGCGAGAAGCTGAAGAGGAGGGATCATGAAAGAGGATAGAGTTAGAGAAGCATATGATGAAATAGACCTCTACGATTACCTACGGGTGATTTGGCGGTGGAGGTGGATGATCGCCATCGGGGTTATTGCGGCCATGCTGGTATCCATTCCGGCCTCATGCCTCATGCGCAGTTACGAGAGCCAGGGGGTGTTGCGGTTGAGCGAGGAATTGAAAAAAGAGGTGTCCTCTTCAAAAACTGAAGAGTCAGAAATCATCGTTACCCTCCCTGAATATAAGATCTACAGTACGGCCTTTATGGATTCCCGAACATTTCTGGACTACCTCAAAGCACATGAGGTCTTCCCCAAGGAAGAGATGGCTGCCATAGAGAGTAAGCTCGTGGCTGAGCCTGTCCTTGAGGGCAATGTTAAACCACTCTATGCCTACACCGAGAAAGAGGTGAGGAATCCTAGTCCCGAAGATCAATTCATCAGTGCAATTCAACTGAACTGGGAGGGGCCTACCCCTGAGTTGGCCCAGAGAATGGTAGATGCCTTGGGCCTCTTTATAAAAGATGCCTTAGAAAAAAAAGTCATGGAGAGATATGTAACGCAAGGGTATCAGTATGCTTACACCCAAGTACAGGAATTGGAGAGCAAGCTGTCCGACCTGAGGTTTTCCCTGGAGCAAAACAAAAAGAAGCTGGCAGATCTTAAAAACATAGTGCAGCGCTCCCCTGAAGCGGAGCAGTTCTCCGGCAGGGAGGTGGTCTCGGTTGATCAGGGCGGGCATCGGTACCTTCCCCCATCCACCCAAGCAGTAGCAACCCAGGTTGTCATTACCGATACTAAATTAGGTATAAGTGACACTGAGAGACAACTGAAGATCAATCGGGTCAAGCTGGAGCTCTTTACCAGGTTGAAAAATGCCCTGGAGGCAGGGGATACGGGGAGTCTCTTTGAACATCTGGCAGGGATCAAGGATGCCTTCTTTCAGGGAAAAGATCTCAAAAGAGATGAGGTCCTCCTCGTCCGCAATGAAGTCTTTGCCGATTTTGCCCGGTTTGATCACCGCTTTCATGACGTAATACAGTTTATCTCCGGACCCACCCTACCACAGAAGGCCAAGCCCTCCAAGCGAATAGTTGTCGCTGTCACCTTCTTCTTGGGGCTGTTCTTCTTCACCTTCCTCGCCTTCTTCCTGGAATTCATCCGGCGCAGCCAGCAGCAAGAGAGAATTGCGAGAAAAACAAAAGGAAAAAAGTAGATGATAATGGCCTTTGGGTCGCAGCGCAAAAGAGCGCAGCGCTCTAATGAGTAAGGTAATTCTTGTCAGCAGCGGAGCGGGTTATATAGGAAGTCATGTAATTAAGGAACTAAGGAGGAAGGGTTATCAGCCCCTGGTCTACGACAACCTCACCACAGGCCATCAATGAGCGATGAACAAGGATGAATTGATAGAGGGGGACTTGGGGGACAAATCGCATGTGCAACAAATCTTGCAGCAAGAAAATCCCTTCGCGGTGATGCACTTTGCCGCAAGCTCTCTAGTGAGTGAGTCAGTAGAGCGATCGGGGCTCTATTTCCGCAATAATGTTATCAATACCTTTAACCTCCTGGAGGCTATGCTTGTAAGCGGGGTGAAATATTTCATCTTTTCCACCAGTGCCGCCGTGTATGGCAATCCGCACCACGTCCCTATATCCGAAGATCATCCGTTAGAGCCGGTAAACCCCTATGGAGAGGGGAAGATTTTTGTAGAGAAGGCCTTACGTTGGTATGAGGAGGTCCATGGCTTCAAGTATATCTCTTTGGGATATTTCAAACTGAAGAGGAATCTGCCTCAATCAGAAGCATAAACCAAAGATGTTGCTGGAACGGATTAGATCAGCAGATAAATGGATTGGGGTATTCAAAGAAGTATCGCGTTTATAAAAGTTGCTAGCAACCTGAAAGGTGGTGTAATGCAACGCAAAGAAATGATAATGGATTTAATATGAAGGCCCTTATCCTTGCAGGTGGTTCGGGAACACGGCTCTGGCCGTTAAGCAGAAAGAACTACCCGAAACAATTTTTGAAGCTCAATAGCAACAAGTCCCTTCTGCAAGAGACTATGGAGAGACTGCTCCATGCATTTTCTCCCGAAGAGATGATAGTGTTGACGAACAGCGAATATAAGTTTCATGTTATACATGACGTACAATCGCTTTTTCCCCTCAACAATATTATACTTGAACCTGTTGGGAAAAACACTGCGCCTGCAATAGCGCTGGGGATAAAGTACTGCCTGGAAAAGCTCGGGTGCGAACAAAACGAGGTGCTCGTTGTCGCTCCCTCAGACCACATCATCAAGCCTGCTCAGCGCTTTGCTGAATACATCAAAGTTGCACAAGAAATAGCACACAAGGGCACGATCGTAACGTTCGGCATAAAACCGACAAGGCCTGAGACAGGGTATGGGTACATACAAGCACGGGGCAAGGAGCAGAAAGCAGAGGGCGTCGGATATTTTGCCGCAGAACGTTTCACTGAAAAACCTGACATCGAGACGGCACGGCGCTATATTGACGAGGGAAACTACTACTGGAACTCGGGTATGTTTGCTTTCTCCATTGGTACGATGATGGAGGAATTGAACAACTGCGCACCGGACATACGAAAAATGCTCGATATGAGTTTTGATGAAATGGTTGCTCACTTTGACCAGATGCCGGATATTTCCATAGACTACGCTGTTGCCGAAAAAACCGACAGAATGACGGTCCTCCCCCTCGATCTCTACTGGAATGATATAGGCTCGTGGGACTCACTCTATGATGTGGCAGAAAGGGATGAGAGGGGGAATGTCACATTAGGTGACAGTGTGACAATAGATACAGAGGATACCCTTATTATCAGTGACAAGAGGCTTATCTCGACCATCGGCATGAGGGACTGTCTGATCATTGATACCGATGATGCAGTATTGATTGTAAAACGGGAGGAGGCGCAGAAGGTAAAGGAGGTGGTAAAGAAGCTTCAGGAAGAGGATAGGAAAGAGGCGTCGGAACATCTTACCACCCATCGCCCCTGGGGGAGCTATACCGTGCTTGAGGAAGGCGAACGATACAAGATTAAAAAGATAGTTGTGAATCCCGGCGAGCGATTGAGCCTCCAGAAGCACCAACACCGTTCCGAGCATTGGGTGGTTATTAAAGGCTCAGCAAAGGTCACGATAGACGGCAAGGAGATAATCTTTCATGAGAGTGAGTCAGCATATGTCCCAAAATCAACCCTCCACAGACTCGAAAATCCCGGAGAAACGCCCCTTGAGATTATTGAAGTCCAGAATGGTGAATATGTAGAAGAGGATGACATTGTGAGAATTGATGATGTATATGGAAGGGATAAAGGGTAACATTGAGACTGTTGACAAGACCGAAGAAAAATTCTCAAATAAATAAAGGGAGGGAGAAGGCGCTTAAGAAGTGAGATAAGGAGTCAGAGGATAAGGGTCCTCATAACGGGTGGTGGGACTTTCTGTGAAGTCGCCTCTACGATTTCTTTGTTCAACATGGCAATGGAGTTATTTGTTGAGTGCCAGGATAGAAGCAGGAATGAGAAAACCGTATAATATTTCGATGGAGTTCTTGACACTAGTGGCGATGGAGGTTGGAGCAAAAGATCTGATATGATGTCAGTTATCCTTGTCACCGGCGGGGCGGGTTATATCGGGAGCCATGCGGTAAAGGAGTTGCGAGAACAAGGCTACCACCCCCTGGTCTATGACAATCTCTCCACAGGCCATCAATGGGCGGTGAGAAAGGGCGAATTGATAGAAGGAGATTTGGGGGATACATCGCATGTAAAAGAAATTTTTTATCAAAAAAATCCCGTAGCAGTGATGCACTTTGCCGCAAGCTCTCTCGTGGGTGAATCAGTAGAGCAACCAGCGTTATATTTCCGCAATAATGTTATCAATACCTTAAACCTTCTGGAAGCGATGCTTACAAGCGGGGTGAAATATTTTATCTTCTCCTCTACTGCCGCTGTGTATGGCAATCCGCACCACGTCCCTATATCCGAAGATCATCCGTTAGAGCCGGTAAACCCCTATGGAGAGGGGAAGGTCTTTGTAGAGAAGGCATTGAGATGGTATGGCGAAATCCATGGTTTCAAGTACATCTCTTTGCGATATTTCAATGCCGCTGGTGCCGACCCTGAAGGGGAGCTTGGAGAAGTACATGACCCGGAGACCCATCTCATCCCACGGATCCTGGAAGTGGCTTTGGGGAAAAGGCCCTCTATAGAGATCTATGGCACCGATTATGATACCCCAGATGGCACCTGTATCAGGGACTACATTCATGTCACCGATTTGGCCCAGGCCCATATCCTGGCCCTGGAGGCCCTTCTTAACGGCCATCCCAGTCGCGTTTACAACCTGGGGAATCAAAGGGGGTTTTCTGTAAAGGAGGTGGTGGAGGCAGCCCGAGGAGTAACGGGCCACCCCATCCCTGCGAAAGAATCTCCCCGGAGGCCGGGAGACCCCCCAGTGCTCGTGGCAAGCTCAGAAAGGATAAAGAAAGAATTAGGCTGGAAGCCCCTTTATAATGACCTAAAAACGATTATTGAAACAGCATGGAGATGGATGCAGGGGGGGTGATACGGTTATGAAACCTCTGGTTACGCTGTCTTGATCGTGAAATCACTTTCACTCTTGTCCTTGTAATATTCAAGGGGGGTATGTTGTGCGTTTCCTGAAAATTCTTATACCTCTTTTTTTTATTTTTATCTCCGTACATGCCTTTTCCTCCTCAAATAATGCTGCCCTCTTTGAGGCCCATTTTATTCCTGTCAATTATGGAGATAGCATCCTATTAAAATTGCCGCAGGGCGAGACGATACTGATCGACGGGGGCGCTGAGGAGTATGGTGAGAAGGTGGCACGTTATATTGAAGATAGCGGTGTTCACAGGTTGGAAATTGTAGTGATTACCCATGGTCACCCTGATCATATTGGTGGCATTCCCACGGTGCTCGAGAGGATACCTGTCAATGAGATATGGGTAAATCAGGATATTTTCGCTAACCGTGCGTATGTGCCTATTTATGAGGCTATCAGAAAACGCACGATCCCGTGGAAAGTCATACGCCGGGGAAGAAATTGGGATAATTTAGGCGGGGCGGAGATAGAGTGTCTTCATCCTGCGATAGTCTCACATGATCCCAACGATAACTCCATTGTGCTCAAGTTCCGTTTTCACAAGGTCACTTTTTTGTTTCCGGGGGATATCACCCATCGAGCGGAAAAGGAATTGCTGGGAATATATAGGGACCGCCTCAAGGCCGATGCGTTGAAGATACCGCACCATGGCCACCCCAGCCTGAATTCTTTTATTGAGGCCGTAGACCCGAAGATCGCCGTCTTGACGATAGGGCCCAATCCCTATGGCGCCCCTGATCCCCAGACCTTGAGGGTGTATTCAGAAAGGGACTGTCCTGTGCTCAGGACGGATCAATCCGGTGCTATCGTGATCAAAACGGATGGCAAAAAGATCTGGTGGGAGACAGATGAGCGTTGACCTTTTCAATAAGCTAGATCAATGGCTGCCCCCCCGAAGGGCCCAATTCCTGGCGATCTGTTATGTAGGAGTCATCTACGCTACGCTTCCGGTTATGAGGCCCATTTTGAATTTTCTGAAGGGCACATTAGGCGGAGCCTTTTCTCCAGCGGTTTATGTGTTTCTTCTTTTTATAGCCCTGGGCACTATCTATCTTTTTTTAAAGCACGGGAGGGGGTGGAAGTCTCTCATATTGCTTGTCGGTATCTTAGGAGTTACCGCCTCTATCCTCCCGAGCATCAAGTACCCGGAGGAACGGATACACTTCCTAGAGTATGCCATTTTAGGAGTGCTGTTGTACTTTGCATTACGGAAGAATATACAGGGAAGGGGAGTTTTTCTCTTCATCCCTGCTTTCGTCTTTCTTATTGGTCTTGGCGATGAAATCATCCAGGGGATCTTGCCTAATAGAGTGTATCAATTCACGGACGTCTTGCTGAACTTCTTCGGAGGGGTTTTGGGGGAGTTAATCTTTATTACGTTTAATCCCATGTTGGTGAAGGCGAAAAAAAGTGTTTAAAAAACTTAATCTGACACAAGAAGACCAGAGAAATCTGATCGCCCTGCTCGCCATCGGCCTTATCCTGAGGCTTTACGCCTTTTCTCAGATATATATGATCTCCATAGATGGGGCCTTGCAATATATACCGGTGGCCAGGCTTTTTTTTCAGGGTGAGTATATACAGGCCCTTCTCCAGCGCCAGCTTCCCTTATATCCCTTTTTAATCTCGGTCTTTTCGTATATCACGGGAGACCTTGAGGTGTCTGGGCAGCTTATCTCGATCATCTTCAGCCTCTTGGCCGTATTCCCCCTGTATTTAATCGGGAAATCTCTCTTCGGCCCCAAAGCTGGTCTCTGGACTGCGGTATTTTATATCTTCCACCCTCTGATGCTGCAGTGTTCAGTGGATGTATTAAAAGAGGGGCTGCTGATCTTTTTATTGCTCTCTTCGGTCTATTGCTCCTTGCGCTTTATACAGGAAGGGAAAAGGGGATGGCTTATCTGGACAATAGTCTTCGCCATAGTAGGGGCTCTCGTTCGCGTGATCACGTTGGAGGTGCTGTTGATAATAGGACTATGGCTGGGATATAGAGCTCTCAGTGAAAGGGTGCGCGACAGGAAGGTAGCGTATCCTTATCTTTGGATAGTCATTGTGGTCATTGGGATCATTGTAGCCTTTATCATACCTGGAATGTTGGGATGGGAATTTTTTGTTGAAAAAAAGCCTTATATAAGGGCTACAAATATTTTCCACCGATGGTTCGTATATGAGTGGCCACGTGTGTCTCAAATTGGTGCAGGAGCCCTTACTATTATCGGTAAATTTGTAGAGAAGGCGTATCCTTTACCCTTTCTCCTCGCCCTGTTCGGCCTGGGGTGGAGGGTAAAGGCTCAGGAATTCAGCGCAGAGGAGAAGTACTGTGCCTTTTTGCTAGGGGTGCTTATTATCATCTTTTTCCCCCTTTTGTATGCGTCGGATCGATATCTCCTCCCCGCCATCTTCCTCTTGTATCTCTGGGCGGGGTTTGGCTTTGTAAAGCTACGAGAGTTGCTCGATAGAAGGTTCACAAGATATCCCATAGTCAATACAATAATACCCATTTTGGTTCTCCTGATAATGAGTGTACCCTTTTCTCTTCAGCCCCAAAGACTGGACAAGATCGGCCGCAAGGAGGTAGGATTGTGGTTGCGGGAACACTCGCTTTCATCGCCCATGATTATGACCAACATCCCCAGGGTGGCCTATTATGCAGGGGGTGAGTATCTTAGTTTTCCGCTCAAGGTTATTCCGGAAACGATCGTCAGAAAGGGAAAGAGAGAGGGAGCAGATTATCTGGTCATAGAGGAGAAGGGAAATAGCTTGTCACAGTCTTTAGCTCCTTTCGAAAACAAAGGAGATTTAAAGCTTGTCTATCGTCATCCCTACGGAGATAAGGGAAGAGTTATCTCTGTTTATAGACTATGAAAACAAATGGACCTCCACAAAAGGCATTGTAAGGACTTACTGAGGCTTACACCTTACTGAACACCAGGCAGACATTGTTCCCCCCGAAGGCAAAGGAGTTGGAGATGGCGGTGGATATATCTTTTTCCCGTGCCTTATTGGGGGTATAGTCGAGGTCGCACTCCGGGTCAGGGGTGGAGTAGTTGATGGTGGGCGGGACAATCCCTTCTTGGAGGGAAAGAAGAGTGGCGGCCGCCTCAATCCCCCCTGCCGAGCCCAAGCAGTGTCCGATCATAGACTTAATGGAGCTGACGGGTATCTTATAGGCCCTTGTGCCGAAGGCCTTTTTGATACCCCTGGTTTCCACCACATCGTTCACCGTCGTCGCTGTCCCATGGGCATTGATGTAGTCCACTGCGTCAGGGGCAATCCCCGCGTCCGCCAGGGCAAGCCTGATGGCCCTGGCAATTCCTTCCCCTGAAGGCTCAGGGGCCGTGAGGTGATGAGCCTCGGCACAGATCCCGCTGCCCAAGATCTCACCCCATATTCTGGCGCCCCTCGCCCGGGCATGTCCCGATTCCTCCAGGATGAGAATACCCGCCCCCTCCCCCAGTGAGAGACCCTCCCTATTGTTATCAAAAGGCCGGCACCCTGCCGGGTCAATGGCCCTGAGGCTATTGAAGCCGGCATAGGTCACCTCGCAGAGGGAATCACTCCCCCCCGAGATCATCAACTCCGCCGCCCCCGATGCGATGGCGTCGTAGGCGAAGGCAATGGCTGCAGAGCTGGAGGAGCAAACAGTGGCTGTCGTGGTTCGGGGGCCGCGCAGGTCGAACTCCTGCGCTATATGGTCTGTGGTGGTGGCGAGGGAAAAGGAGAGCAACAGGCTCGGGGAAGGCCTTTTGGGGGCTTGGGTATAGAGAGCCCGGAAGTACTGTTCCACCGAAAAGATCCCTCCGGAATCCGCGCCCAAGATGATCCCAAACCGTTCGGGATCTATTTCCGCCTTTTCAATAGCGGAGTCCTGCATCGCCTCACGGGCGGCGATGATCCCGAATTGGTCGCAGCGAGACAGCCTCCGCAGTTCCTTCATTGAAAAATGCTTCTCCGGAGACAACCCGCTTACCTCACCGCCATTATGGCTGCGATACGCTGAGGTGTCAAAGATGGTGATGGGTCTGATTCCACTCCGCCCCTCTTTCAGGGATTGCCAGAAAGTGGCACGATCATTCCCCACGGCGCTTACCATCCCCATACCGGTGACCACTACGCGCCTCTTGCCCACGGTTCAAGCCTCCACCGGGACTGCTGCCAGAAGGAACATCTTAAAACTTCTTGTGTATCCGTCCATGGTTTATTGATGCTTCATCGGCTCGATGATCTCGACATCAGGGGGAAGACGAAGCTGAAAGGAGGAATCCGAGATCCCGACATTTATCCTGACGTTGTCGTAATTGATGGTGGTACGATCACCGTTCTTTTCCACCAGCTCCAATCTCTTCGGCATCCAGTTTGCTGTGTCGATGGTGATCCTGATCTCTTGAGAAACGGCAAGGTCCTCTGCGGGATCTATGCCCAAAACCGCTTCTCCCGCCCGCTTTTCCAGCAGCTGTATATTTTTCCCCAGGGTCTCGATGGGGTTTTGGAAAAAGAGGAGCCATTTGGCCAAAACGGGATTGCCGGCCACGTCATAGCGCTGGGCTACCCGCTCATCCGGAAAGTAGATCAGGAGCACGCCCTTATTTAAGACCGTTATATTGGGATAGGGAGGGTACATCTCCATCCATATTTGGTTGGGCCGTTTTAATCGCATCTTCCCGTGAGAGATCACCGGCTCCGTAAAGAGCGAGGACATCTTAACCTGTTTGATGTCGGCGGTAAAGTCCTCTAAAGACTCCTGGGCCTTTTTGAGCTGCTCCAAGATAGGAGCTACATCGTTACTCCCCTGCTGGCCCCAGCAAGGTGTCCCGAGGAAGGCTACGGAAAAGAGCAGGAAGAAGAGTAGAGAGGAAATGTTTTTTCTCACTGTTCCACCTTTCGGGCAATGGTTGTCTTGCTCACGCCAGGGAGCAAGATCGTTCCACGAGAAAGTCGACAAAGAATCTCCGCCAGGTTGCCGAAGATGCGCCCTGCCCATTTGCTCCTCAAATTGGCAGGGACCGTGAAGCCCCCGATGGCGGTTTCGATCTTTGCAAACCCCGTTTGTTCCAAGACCCTGCGCATGGTGCGGGGTGAGAAGTCGCTGAGATGAAAAGGGAGGTGGTACAGATCATTCTTGATCCTCATGAGAGAGAGAATATCTTTTATGGGGGTGGTGTGGGGGTAGCGCACCAGAATCATCCCTCCAGGCCGCAATATCCTATGGACTTCTCTGAAGAAAGCCACGGGATCGGGGAGGTGTTCAACAACATAAAAGGCGGTGACCACATCAAATTCACCCTCATGGAAAGAGGTCTTCTCCCACGGCTGCGAAAGGATGGAGAGCCCCCATCGCCTTCGACCATAGTGAGCACCTATCGGGGAGACTTCCAGGCCCATGACCTCCCATCCCCTTGATCGCATAAGGGCGAGAAAGGAGCCGTACCCTGTCCCTACATCCAAAAGCCTCCCCCGAGGCATAGAGCGCTCGATGAGATCCCCCCCTGTTCTGAAGACCGGCTCCACCATTCTCTCCCATGCCTCGATTTCCTCTTCCCCTTCCGGGAGGTAGGTTTGATAGGCCTGTAAGAGCTCTTGTTGAGAGGGACGGGGGTTTTGATAGACAAAGCCACACCGAAGGCAGCGGACCATGACATAATCGCCCTCCTGATGACGCCTCTTTGTTGCCTGTTCTGAACAGAGGGGGCATATAATCCACTCCACCCCTAGCTCCTTCTGAGATTATAGCATGTCATAGGCGTACATTGAGCAACACTGATACCCGCTCTCCCTGCAAAGATGATCCCTTCAACTGTCGATATATGTAAAGGGCGCCGAAAAAAGCATTGTATGTCTTTATAAATGGTTCTTATGCTCCTTGATTAAACAGTTCTGTGTGCTTGCTCTGAATTGGGTGGTGGCCACAGTTTTTCGGAACAGATCAGGCGGGTGCACCGGTAAAAACCGATGTTTACCGGCAGGTAGAAGAAAGGTCGAACGCGGGGCTTTGTCATGATTCTTTTCCAGATGCTCCGCCATGAATAGATTTTCCTCCACGTTGATCTCATCCCCCAATGAAGCTGCTCTGGGGTCATCTTTTTGGGGAAAAATGTTACCGAGCCGTGATCGTAATCGCCCCAATAGCGGCTGAGAATTCGGCCCTGAGAGTCCATCTGCGCATAGAGTGGGGTGTCCGGCAGGGGTGTAAGGATCAGCGTAAAAGCGGTCTCCAGGCGGTTTTCAATGGCAAATGCAGCGATCTGGTCGAAAACCACGGGGGTTTCTTCATCGAATCCGACGATGAATGTCCCCATGACACCGATTTCGCGTTCGTGAAGACGCCGGATACTATCTGCATATTCATCCGTTCGATTCGATACTTTATGCACGGAATCAATCGTCTTCTGAGAGAGCGATTCGAAGCCGATGTTCACGCCGATGCAGCCTGATTCAGCCATGAGGTCCAGCATGGCCTCATCCCGTGTGAGGTTAAAGCTTGCATGGCCGTACCACCTGATATCGCAGTCCTTAAAGACCTGTAATACGGCCCGGGCATGACTGAAATCAGAAACGAAATTGGAGTCCATCACATAGAGGAGACGTCTTTCGATAAAGTAAGGGATGTCAGGGTGCCAGTGCCGAGCCAGCCAGGTTTTCCATCGCGCCTGCGGGGGCCTTGGACCAAAGACAGTCATCAGCTCCTTGCGAATGGCTTCAGGCGGCCGCCCCCGGTACCTTCTTCCGAAAAATTTCTGAACACCGCAGAATGTGCATCCGACCGCACAGCCGCGGGTGGTTTCAATGACTTCCCCTGGATGGTAGAATTTTTTATTAAACAGGTCACGCCTCATGGCCGGAAGGTGAGCCAGGTCTGTCGCCTGTCCAACATATGTTTTCTTCAGATTTCCCTGGGAGAAATCATCAAGAACCTTTCCCCATATGGCTTCAGCTTCTCCACGGATCACGGAATCGGCGTGTTCCAGGGCCTCGTCCGGCAGAGCCGTGACATGAAATCCACCCAATATTACCTTCGCCCCTTCAGACCGCAGACGATCGGCAATGTGATACACATTCGGCATGTGGTGGGTCAGTCCGACAATCAGGGCCAAGCGACAGCCCTGCCCATACGGAACAGGTTCATTGGCCTCGTCTATGAGGCGGATAGTGAATCGGTCCGGGGTCAGGGAAGCGATTGTCGCGAGCCCGATGGCGGGATATCCGAGAAGTGGCAAGCGGATGCCAAATGCCTTGTTGCGTGCCCTGGAGCCCGTTGAGGCCGCTATGAGAAATATGGTGGGATGATCTAAGCTGCCGCCGGAAAGAATGCCTGATTTTCCCTGATAACTGCTATGTTGACGATCACTGTTTTTCAAATGGCCTCTCATGGGCGGGAATTGTCATACATAAAACCACACATCAGACAGCGGACCATGACGTAACCACCCTCCTGATGGCATTTCTTTGCTGCCTGTTCTGAACAGAGGGGGCATACAATCCACTCCACCTCTCCTGTTCGCATAGTTAATCATTGGGGTCAGGTCTTGTATCTTGACATGAAGCAAGATTCAAGACCTGACCCCTTTTCCTCCAACTCTCCTTCTTTTCCCTCCTGAAGCTCGAGATGCCTCTTTTATTTCTCAACGCTATACATAACCTTTGCTGCTGCCTCGGCATTTCTCAGCATGGCATAGTCTACCGTGTCTTCGGCACCGGTCGAGCTGGTCCTCAGAAACTCCTCATGTATTACCTGTCCGGTCTCCTTGTCGATGAATTGATATTTCGCGGCGAAGTAAGCGGTCCCGGTGTGCTCTCCAAATGGAATGAATGAGCGTCCAATCCGTCCCCCCACCGTCGGGTGGGTGTACTCCGCGACCTCTCCCCTGATGAGAAGGGTTTTTTTACCTGCAGGGACCTCTGCAGTCCCTTCCTTGATGATTATTTCAAAGATACCATACTTCTGAGCATACCTGCGGACCTGGTAGACGATGTTTTCAGCAAGCTGGTCACCTGACGTGTCAGGGGCAGGAACATGGGGGGGGACCTCAAATTCCTGGACTTCAACGGCTTTGTAGTCCGCGAAAAGAAGGTCCTTCCCCACAGCCATGCTGCTGAACGCAAAGACCATCGTCACTACCACCAACATTCCTAACAATCTCCTTATTCTCATGCTTTTTCCCTCCTTCTTCATTTTTTATTTTCTTGTTTATTTTTCCCCTACCTTATAGCTATAGATGACCCGAGCGATATAGTTTGCTACCCGAAAGGTAAATCCTTTCGCCTCAGCCTCATGCAGGACTTTGTTGCTTGCCTTGTCCACAAATTCAAAGTTTACCGCACAGGTGCCCTTGTCGGAGTAGGCAGTAATTGTTCCCTTTACCAAGAGGATCTTTTTGCCAGCGGGTACTTTTTGTGCACCTTCCATGATCACCATTTCGAAGAGGTTAAACTTATCACTATACCGCATGATCTGATATATGATCTCATAAGCCAAGTCTCGGCCAGCCGAGTCCGGGGCGGGGACATTGAGAGGTACCTCGAACGGCCGCACCTCTGCCACCTGATAATCTTTTAATAGTGGATTTTCTGCTTGTGTTACGCCTCCAGTCGGCGCAAGGATGATTGCTACAATTGCTATTAATACTATGATCGGGATGTTGATTTTTAAATTTTTCATAGTTAAATCCCTCACTTTTACATAAAGTAAGTACTCGTGAACACACCTATGGTTCAATATGATTCAATCCACATCTCAATGGCCTGAGGGTATATCCTCCATTGCCGAAGGGCGGAACGCTCTAATGCGACCGTACACTCATCTATCGTCAAAGAGGCCTTGAGAGAGTTCCACAGTCCGTCTCGTGCCTTCTTTTCCCTAATTATGAGACGCCACATGAGATCAAAAAATAGAGCGAGGGGTTTTGGTGAATCCCTACGAAGATCTACTATAACACATTTTCCCCCTTCCTTCAATACTCGCGCAGCTTCATTAAAAAATGCGAGAGGGTCTTCGAGATGGTGCATGGTGTGCACACAGAGCACCAAGTCGACACTCTTATCCTTGATAGGGAGGGCATAGGCGGAACCGACCTGAAAATGCACCCGATCCTCCACCCCTCTTTCCCGGGCATTGGCCCGGGCTGTCTGTACCATGGCCGGAGACAAGTCAACGGCAACAAACTCCATCCCCGGCAGTTTTTCGGCAATCGCTATAGGAAAGATGCCCGGTCCTGTTCCCACATCGAGGGCGACGCCGTGCTCAATACCCTGGGCACGTATCCTGCCAAGCACCCTCTTTACCGGAAAATTCATATGCCGCTTGGCCATGCGGCTGTAGTATTCCGTCAGTGCCTCATCTTCGAGGGGGCTTGCCTCAGGTATCCTCTCTTCGGCGATCATGGTTTCCCCGCTGCCAAGACCAATATCCCCTGGGCCACCGTCTCCCCCGCTGCCTCGGCTTTGACCCGTACCTTGGCCATCTCACCGAAACTGAACTCCACGTCGGCAGAAAGGGTGAGAACGGCCCCCGGCGTGATGGCCTTGTCAAATTGCATTTCTTCCACTTTCACCAGGAATCCCATCCCTTCTTCTTTGGCACTCAATAGGGCAATTCCACCGGTCTGGGCCAAGGCCTCCACGATAAGCACCTCTGGCATGTACGGTTCTTGGGGAAAGTGACCCTCAAGGAAGAAATCGTCACAGCTGACCGCCTTTACCGCCACGGCCCTCTGCCCGGGTTCCAACTCCACCACCCGGTCGATCATACGGAAGGGAAAGCGGTGGGGCAAGGCCCCTTCCATAGTGTTGATCATCCCCTTATGATCCACCATATATCCAATGCACCTTTCGTTATTCCCAGGGTCAGGGAGATACCCAGCAGAGATCCCGCCAGCAGCAGTGCCGTCCCCTTCACCCTGTCTTTGCCCAGAAGGTAAGAGAGTACGGTGGCCGAGAGGACCCCGAACCCCCTGATGGGAAGGGCGCACAGCAGCACGATCCCCACGTTTCCCCATGAGGAGACCTTCTGAACGAGCTTCCTCTGCTGCCAGGTCTCTGAGGCCTGCTTCACCCGTGTCCCCACCCAGCGCAGAAAGGGGATGCGGGAGGAGCGCTCCAAAATGAAACCGTACACCGGTATCTGAACATAGTCATACCCCCAGGCCAGAGGCAGATAGACATACAGGGGGAGGTGATTGATGATAGCGAATACCACGGAGGCGGTCCTCCCGATGGTAAAGTGCAGGAGGGTGAAGATCACGAAGGCGTTCTGCGGCGACTCAAGAAATCCCATTGCCCCTCCCCAGAATGATGGCCATATACGTCCCATCCAAAGAAATACCCGTATGCAATATAGTCCTAACCGGGGTCTTCAGCCCCTCTCTCACAATCCTTAGACCGCACAGGGGATCAGAATATTCATAATTGATGGTGGGGGGGATCACCCCCTGTTCCATAATGAGGAGGTCAGCCGCTATCCTTACCCCTCCTGAGGCTATCCCCTCCCCTATCATCGACTTGATAGAGCTGATGGGGATGTCGAGAGAGCGGTCCGAAAGGGCGAAGCTGAGCCCCTCGGCCTCCATGCGATCCAGACGGGGTGAGGCATTGCCGGCGCCATCGATGAAGTCTACCGTTTTCATTCCACCCCGTTGTAAGGCACCTGATATAGCCCGTGCCACCCCTTCACCTGGATGAGTAGCGCCGCCAGTTTGGGCAACGCCGAGGATCTGACTATAAATCCGTGCCTTCCTCTGGAGGGCATCCGTTCTTCGCTCAAGAGTCATAATACCGGCCCCTTCTCCAGGAACAAAACCATTTCTCTTAAGGTCATAGGGGGCGCTCCTCTCACCCTCGCCTGCATCCCATGCCGTCAGGCGCAGTTCGTTCCATCCCCGGTATAAAATAGCGCTTAGTTCATCCACCCCCCCTGTCACAATAACATCGGCCCGTTTGGCGAGCAATTGCTGGCTAGCGAAGAGCATGGCGGCCTCTGCCGTGCAGAAGGATTGGACCACCGTACTGTTGGGCCCCTTTATCCCGAGTTCGATGGAGGCGTTGCTGGCTGCCGCATTGGGCACGGTGTTGGGGAACAGAATGGGGTTGAGGTCCCCGGGTCCCCGCAGCACCTGTCCCCGGTGAAAGGCCTCGGAGCTGACCACACCGCAGAACCCGGAACCGAGGATGATTCCCGTGCGCTCTGGGGTGACATCCTCACCGATGGTGAGGCTCGCATCCTCTAAGGCCATCCTGGAGGCGGCGATGGCAAATTGGCTGGCCCGATCCAATCTTCTGATCTTGAGGGGTCGGATGAAGTCCTTGGGATTAAACCCCTGCACCAGACCCCCTTTCTTCGAACGAACGGGCGTTGTGTCAAAGGTTGCAATCTCCTCAATCCCATTCCTTCCCTCGACCAATCCCTGCCAAAAGGCCTCCTTGCCGGTGCCCAGGGGACTGATCACTCCTACTCCTGTGATCACCACCGCTTCCATACGTTTTACAGATCCCCCCTGCCGAAGACCAAGGTGGTGCAGTTGCCCCCGAAGGCAAAGGAGTTGGACAACGTGATTCGTACCTCTGTGCTCTTGGGCTGAGGGCAATAGTCGAGGTCGCAGACCTCATCGCCGCGCTCAAATCCGGCAGTAGGGGGTATGAAATGGTGTTGTATTGCCAACAGCGAGGCCACCGCCTCCAATCCCCCTGCAGCCCCGAGACAGTGTCCGATCATCGATTTGGTGGAACTCACGGGGATCTGATGGGCCTCTTCCCCCCATACTGCCTTTATGGCCAGGGTCTCCACTTGGTCGTTGAGGATGGTCCCGGTGCCGTGGGCGTTGATGTAGTCAACCTCCCCTGGCCTGACCCCGGCATCCTGAAGGGCCTCGTTCATGATCCTCGCCTCCTCCTTCCCCGTTTCCTCAGGCGCGGTGATATGAAAGGCCTCCCCCCCGAGGGAGTAGCCGAGAAGCTCTCCATATATCCGCGTCCCCCTCCCCAGGGCCCGTTCCTTGTCCTCCAAGATCAGCACTGCCGCCCCCTCCCCCAAGGTAAGTCCCTTGCGTCGAGCATCGAAGGGGTGGCAGGGAAGAGGGTCTACCACCTGCAAGGAGCAGAAACCGCCGAAGGTCAGCTCACAGAGGGCCTCTCCTCCGCCACAAGCCATCACGTCGGCCTCTCCCGATTTGATAAGCTCGGCCCCGTAGGCGATGGAGGTGGCGGACGAGCTACAGGCGGTGGTAATGCTTGCCCTCGGGCCTTGAAACCCGAAGTGCTCTGCCAAGCGATCGGTGGCATAACTGGGGACAAAGGGAAGAAGGAGGGAGGGCCTCGGTCTCTTCCCATCCAAGAGTTGTCGATGGTACGCCTCAGCCGAGCGCATGCCCCCTGCCCCGACCCCGAGGCATACCCCACTGCGCTCCCCATTGCGTGCTGTGCTTTGTAATCCGGCATCGGCACACGCCTCGTGGGCAGCGATCAAGACGAATTGATCGTCCCGGGAGAGACGGCGCAGCTCCCGCTTGTCGAAAAAATCCAGGGGTTCGTATCCATCGATCTGCGCCCCCATGCTCGAAGGATAGCCGGTACAATCGAAGAGGGTGATCTCCTTGATCCCCTGCCTTCCCTCTTGCAGGGCAGCGAGGAATTGTGCCACAGTGCTTCCCGTGGCACAGATGACCCCCATGCCGGTGATAACCACCCTTCGATTATCCTCCATCGCCCGTCCTCTGCGCAATCAGGTCCAGGAAGGCCTCCAAACGAGTCTTGACTCCCTCCACGGCGGTGTGTTCGTCGAAGGTAAGGGTCATAAAGGGGATGGCCCCCTTTGTACTCCTTCCGACTGTCCTTTTGAGAAACTCCTGCATCAGGGCATCAATGCCGCACTTAAAGGAGGTAACAAAAACGATGCCATCGACGTTCCCGTGCTCAACGAAGGAGAGGATGCTCCCCACGATCTCCCGCGCAGTCTCCCAGTAGATTTCTTTGGAAAGCGAGGAAACGCGCTCTTCCCTCTCGTGAAAGGGTATGATATGTGAGGTCACTATCTTCGCCCCCCATCCCTGGGCCAGGGCAAGGAGGTCTTTATTGATGAAGGGGTCAAAGAGATTATAGGGTCGACCGATGAAGGCCAGCGTGAACCGGTAATCCCGTTCAGCGGTGGAGCGGAGGGGGGAGTCGAGCTCAAAGAGCTTATCAGCCCCTAACGTGTTTATCCTGTCGGTAAGCTCTCTATTAAACGTTTGGTAATACTCCTCGCCCAGCTGGTAGGCACGCCCCACTTTTTTGAGATCTATCCCACTCCTCTTCGCCATATCGAGGAGAAATGCCTCCAGCCCCTTCCTCCCCTGACGCAGGTCTATTACCCCATCCCAGATCTCCAGTGTATCCTTGAGGGCTAACCTCAATACATCGGGGGCCCCTCGGAACTTGGGGCAGAGGATGTTGCGACCGTCCAAGCTGATCAGGCGGGGAAGAAAAAGGGCGTCTACCTTACCCACCAGGTTTTGGGAGTGAGGAATCAACAACTTTAAGGGGAAACAACTGTCTTCGTAGAACGTGACACCCTTTCGCAAGATCTGTTGGACCTCTCCATCTGAGGTCACCACTTCCATCTCCAATTCCCGCAAAAAGGTCCTCCAGAGGGGAAAGAGCTTATAATACATCAAAGACTTGGGGATACCGATGCGCATGCGGCTCAATCATTAATTCGCTGACAATTAATAGACGATATCATCGAATAGGGTAAAAGGCAAGGTACGCTACGGCGAAGAGTTGTTGACAATCGCCTTTGATCGATGCTAATTAATGAGATAGTGAGGGTAATCGTGGGGGGAGGTATATGTGTCCGGTATGTCTCTGTGTTATCATGCGACCACAGCAGAGGTAGATTTGGGGGCTCTAGCCTATAACTATCATCAGCTGCGTCAACTTGCCCCCCCTTCGGTCAAGTTCTTGACGGTGGTGAAGGCCGACGCGTACGGTCATGGTGCGATCCCCGTATCCAAAAAGTTGGATGAGTTGGGCACCGACTTTCTGGGTGTGGCGACGGTACAAGAAGGGGCAGAGTTGCGGAATGCGGGGATCAAAACGCCGATCCTCGTCCTGAGCGGCATCTATCAAGAGGAGATAGAAGATGTCTTAACATATGAACTCACCCCCATGGTCTATCGCTTGGAGATCGCCGAGGCCCTCTCCGCCACGGCGAAAAAAAAAGAAAAAAAGATTCCCATCCATATCAAGGTGGATACCGGTATGGGGAGAATTGGAGTGCTTGCTAAGGAGGCGCCGGCCTTTGCGAAGCGCGTACGAAAATTCGAGAACCTGGAAATAGAGGGGATTGCCTCCCATTTCTCTACGGCAGATGGGGGAAACTCTTCCTTTGCAGAAGAACAACTGCAGAGGTTCACTCGGACCCTAGAAGAGATGAAGAAAGTGGATATAGATCCTCCCTTCTGCCACATCGCTAACAGCGCAGCCCTGGTTAACCTTCCCGCCGCCCACTTCACCCTGGTACGTCCGGGGATCATGCTCTACGGTTCCTACCCCTCCCCTTCCTTGAAAGATAAAGTCTCACTGCGTCAAGTGATGTCTTGGAAAAGCCTTGTTGCAGATCTTAAAAAGGTCCCCGAAGATTCTCCCATAAGCTACGGACGGACCTTCATCACCCAGCGCCCCAGTCTCATCGCTGCCATTCCCGTAGGGTATGCCGATGGGTACAACCGTCTCTTCTCCAATCGCGGGGAAATCTTGATTAAAGGGATGAGGGCGCCGGTGGTAGGGAGGGTCTGTATGGATTGGACCATGGTGGATGTGACCGACATCCCCGGCGTTGCGGTGGGGGATAAAGTGGTGTTAATGGGGAGTCAATTGGGCAAAGAGATAACCGCCGAAGAGTTGGGGGAGCGGATCGGGACCATTTCCTATGAGATCCTCTGCTCAGTGGGAAAAAGGGTCCCGCGTATCTATAGAGGTTAACGTATGGTTAAGGTGTGGAAAACAATTAATCTCGTGGGTGAGAAGATCGTAGGGTACGTCAAGGAGATGGGGCGGATGTTGCTCCTCCTTGTGGATACCATCCGCTGGTCCTTGTACCCCCCCTTCAGGGTGGACCTCCTCTTTCAACAGATGGAGCGGGTGGGGGTGCGGTCCGTCTTGGTGGTGGTCCTTACCGGGGTCTTTACCGGCATGGTCTTGGCCCTCCAGAGCTTCCATGCCACCAGGGCTTTTGGGGCTGAGACCATGGTGGGCGTTGCGGTCGCCTTGAGCATGACGAGGGAGTTGGGACCGGTCCTCACCAGCTTCATGGTCACGGGGAGGGCGGGATCGGCCATGGCTGCGGAGATCGGTACCATGAGGGTTACCGAACAAATCGATGCACTCTCTGCCATGGCGGTAAATCCCATCAAGTACCTTATCGTCCCCCGGGTGTTGGCCAGCATACTTGTGGTCCCCATGTTGACCGTCATCGCCGACTTTGTAGGAATCGTCGGTGGGTACCTTACCGGGGTCACCATGTTGCGGATCAACGCCGGGGCCTATGTGGCCAATATGGAGAAGTACGTTGAGTTGAATGATATATACCATGGAATCATCAAAGCAGCGGTCTTCGGTCTCATCCTCTCCGTCATCGGATGTTATAAAGGGTATACCACGACGGGGGGGGCGGAAGGGGTGGGGAAGGCCACCACCGAGAGCGTGGTCCTGGCAACGGTGACCATCTTGATGGCAAACTATCTTTTGACGGCGGCGATGTTCTAGCATGATAGAGATCAGGGGATTACACAAATCATTTGGTGCACTGAAGGTCTTACAGGGGGTAGACCTCCAAATCCCGAAAGGGAAGACCACGGTCATCTTGGGTCGCAGCGGTGTAGGGAAAAGCGTTCTGCTGAAACATATTATCGGACTCATCAGACCCGATAGGGGAAAGATCTGGATCGATGGAGTGGACATCACCCTGCTGGGGGATACAGAGCTCAACGAGCTGAGAAAGAAATTCGGCATGCTCTTCCAGGAGGCGGCGCTCTTTGACTCCATGAATGTGGGGGGAAATGTGGCCTTCCCGCTGCGCGAGCATACAAAGCTCAGTGAAAAGGATATTAGGGAGATCGTGGCTCAAAGGTTGGAGCAGGTGGGACTCCCTGGCTTGGAGGAGAAGATGCCGGCCCAGCTCAGTGGGGGGATGAAACGGAGAGTGGGCCTGGCCCGGGCCCTCGCTCTGGACCCGGAGATCGTGCTCTTTGATGAACCCACCAGCGGTCTCGATCCCCCGATGGCAGAAGCCATAGAGGATCTCATCATGGAGACTCAGCAGAAATTGGGAGAGACCTTTGTGGTCATCACCCATAACATTACCGTGGCTTTTCACATCGCCCACAAGATAGCTATGTTGCATGAGGGCAGGATCGTAGCGGAAGGTTCTCCTCGAGTCTTCAGGAGGTCGTCGAATCCCGTCGTTCAGGCCTTCATGGCTCGAAGAGAGGAAAAGGAGGTGCAAGAATGAAAGGAGGCAAGGTTAGCACCGAGGCAAAGGTGGGAATCCTGGTGTTGGTGGGGATCATCCTGTTGTTCTTCATGTCCTTCAGGGTAAGCAGGCTGGAGCGGATACGGGGTGAGATCTACACCGCCCTTTTCCCCTCGGTCTCAGGCCTGGTGGTCAATGCCAACGTAGAGGTGGCGGGTGTGCCTGTGGGAAAGGTGGAAGATATCGGCTTGGAGCAGGGGAGGGCCAAGGTGTGGATGAAGATCGGTCAGGTCCAACTCCATGAGGATGCCGAAGCGATCGTCAAGACACACGGAGTCCTGGGAGACAAATATATCGAGATCAAACCGGGCTCCCCTGATGCCCCCGTGCTCCCCGCGGGATCGACCATTGTCAATGCGCAAGCGGCACCGGATATGGACCAACTCTTTGTCTCTCTGGAATCCGCCGCCCAGGGCATGGCCGAGCTCGGCAAATCCCTGCAAGCGGCCATCGGGGGAGAAGAGGGACAGATGGCAGTCAAGGAGATCATTACCAACCTCCATGTTGCGAGCGCAGGCCTCAAAGACGTAGTCCAGGATAACAAGGGTAAGGTTAATAACATCGTCGCCAACCTTGAGGACATAACGGAAAAGATAAACGAAGGGGAAGGGACCTTGGGGAAGCTCGTGTCCGATGAGCAGTTTTACAATGAGGCCGAAAAGACCATGAACAAGCTGCAAAAGGCTGCGGAAGGGGTGCAGGAGCAGACCCCCATCACCACCCTGGGGGCCCTGTTGGGTCTCTTCTTCTAATCGGCGGGAGAGGTCCTGTGTCCCGCCAGGCCTTGCTGGGCTTTGTCCTTTTTGCTCTCTGTTTTTCTCTGTTCCTCTTCCCTGCCCGGGGAGGGGCTTCAGGTATATGGCCCCTCTTTTCGTATTATGCCTCCGAGGGGCAGACAGAGGTGGAGGTACTCGGTCCCCTCTTCACATGGAGGGAAGATGGGCAGGGGGGCGAGTGGGGGATTCGTCCTTTCATGTATCTCACCAAAGATCCTGCACAGGAACTCTGGCGGTGGGAGTTTTTATACCCCCTTGGAAAGTATCAGAGCAAAGAAGGAGACAACAAATCCTACCTCGTCCCCTTCAGCCTCTTCAGGGATGAGGTGACTTCGTCCGCACCCGTACGGAGGGAAAGGGCCTCTTCGTTCTTGACCGCCTTTTGGGGGCAGACCGATGAGGGTGAGGGATATGGTGGATTTTTCCCCTTCGCTGGACGGCTCAAGGAGAGGTTCGGGCGGGATGAGATAGCGTTTTACCTCTGGCCCCTCTATTCACGCATTGAGGACGAAGGTGAAATAACCTGGCGAACCCCGTGGCCAATTGTCTCACGAATGGGGGGTGCGGCGGAAGGCCGCTATATCTGGCCCCTCTGGGGGTACAAGGAGAGAGATGGAGAATACGCTAAAGGCTTTGTCCTGTGGCCCTTCTACACCTATATGGATCAAGACCTCGACACCGACAATCCCGTAAAGAAACGGTTTTATCTCCCCCTCTACGCCACCGTGCGCTCACCCCGGGGAAGGGTCGATATCTTCATACCCCCCCTCTTCTTTCATCAATGGGCCTACGATTCTTCCTTCGAAAAGTGGGAATTTCCCTGGCCCTTTTTGACGCTGGTAAAGGGAGAAGGGGTGAGGGAATGGCAGATCTTCCCCCTCTTTCGGCTACGCGATGAGGAACGAAAGAAGCGCTTCTATGTTCTCTGGCCCCTGTATAAATACGAATGGGACCGTATAACAAGTGAAGAGGAGAAGGTCCGCCGCTTCCTTCTCATCAACAAATATCGCGTGGTCAAGGAATTGGGTACGGGGAAGGAGGCCCTGGATGCAAACCTCTGGCCTCTCTTCGACTATCGCAAAGGATTAGGGGGTGAGATAAAACTCCATATCTTTCCCCTCCTCCCCCTTCATGATGAAGGGATGGAGCGCAATATCTACCCCCTCTTGTGGATCTATCGATATACTCGTTCACCTGAGGGCGAAACCCTGTCGGACCTTCTCTGGGGGCTGTACCGCCGTAGGACTGTATCCCAATGTTCGTCTACCCAATTTGCCTTCCTCCTTCGCATCGACAAGAGGGGGGAAAACACCCTTTCCCTCTTTTTCCTTGAAGGATTGATTCGCTATTATCACCACGCACAAGAAGGGGGGAAAGTGGGGTTTTTCTTTATGGATCCTTCAAAGTGACGCCAGGGGGTAAACAGCGATCATGGCGAGAGGGTTCCCAATTAATCCCCCATATCACCTTATCACCTTGCGCAAAAAAGACCGGATGGTAATTCCCTTCTAAGAGCGGTATTGCGATCCGGGCCAATGAGGACGGCGCCTTTCAGCTCTTTCTCGTGAATCCGTGAATTGTGGTCATGAGCAAATGACTGTTATTGTATCAGAAACCACAAAAACCTTAAAAATGCTTGACAAATTAAAGAATTATAAGATATATATTAGACAGGTCGAGCAAGCAGTTCTTCATGAGAGTTACTTCACAAAAAAAAGGAGGGTTTTAGTTATGAGGAAAACACTAGTTTTGGGATTGTTCGTTGTATTTTTACTAACTCCGCTGGTGGGCTATGCCGTGGTGGACACAGTTGATGTTTCGCCGAACCAGGATACTATTGTCATTACTACGGACAAGAGTTCTTATTTCGGCGTCCCCAATAAGGCTGTGGGTGTTCCACGAGATTTTGACGAGACAGAGGCAGCCATTAACAAGGCGGAGCAGTCCAAGGGAGCCAAGTCTTGTCCTGACAAGCTTGCCCAGGCCAAGGACCTGGCCAAAAAAGGGGCCGAGACCTATTGGGCCTGTCGTACTAAGGAAGGCTTAGCTATGCTCGCCGAGGCCCGAAAGTTGGCAAAGGAAGTGGAGCTCTGTACGACCGTTGCCCTGAGCGGTGGCGTACATTTCGCCTTTGATTCGGCTGAGCTCACAGCGAAAGGCCGGGGGGTTTTGGACGAACTCATCCCGGGCTTAAAGGCAAACCCCGGTATGAAAGTTACGCTGGCAGGCCATACCTGCAGCATCGGGAGCGAAGCATATAATCAGAAGCTCTCGGAGAGAAGGGCCCAATCAGTATATAATTATTTAGTTGCAAAGGGTATTGCTGCAGAACGATTGACAGTATTCGGTTACGGGGAGATGCGTCCTGCTTTCTCCAATGATACAGAGGATGGCCGTTCCAAGAACCGACGAGTTGAGGTAATTATTAAATAAGGAAGTTGCACTATGCCCCTCGTGCGGAACTGTGTACTGTAAGCATGTAAGCATGAGGGAAAGATAAAGAGACCTTTTTATTTATAATAATCCCCATTGTCGGGAAAATCAGACAAGGGGTGTGATGCCGATCTCGTGATGCTCTTCTATCACCGAAATGAGTGAGGGGCGTAGAAAGCGAGAGAGAGGATGAAGAGATCGAGCGCACATCCCTTGTCTTTTTATACAACCCGATCTGTGCATATTCGGCTGACGTATTGAGGGGTCAAAGGGTCGTTAATCCAGGCAACCTCCTGTTTCCTCGGATTAACTTCTTCAATAAGAGCAAAAAGATCTTAAGTTTAAATAGTTTTTAAAAAAATTTAACATTATAAATAAGTTTTTTTGACAAATCGGTCGTTTATAGGGTAAACTCTAAACATATAGCTATTTCATTGAGGTAAAAGAATTACGTAAAGGAAGGGGGAAAAAGTGGCGAAGGCGAAAAAGACAGAAACAGCTCAAGAAGGGGACGTAGTCAAGGTCCACTATACTGGCAAACTCAAGGACGAAAGCATATTCGATTCCTCACAGAACAGTGACCCCCTGGAAGTCACCTTAGGGACCGGGCAGGTAATTCCTGGCTTCGAAAAGGCGGTGGTTGGCATGGGCGTGGGTGATTCCAAGACCGTCGAGATCGCGGCTGAAGATGCATATGGTTCTTATCGGGATGAGTTGGTCGTGGAGATCGACAAGGAACGGATACCGGAAGATCTCACGGTAGAGGTGGGGCAACAACTTGTCTTACGCCAAGCCGAGGGGCCACCCATCAGGGTGAAGGTAACGGACATGACAGAACAGTCCGTGACCTTGGACGCCAATCACCCCTTGGCAGGACAGGTTTTGACCTTTGAAGTCCAATTGATAGAGATCGTTTCGTCAGGCTGAAGCCTCCGAAGACACATAATCCCCGAGGAATCGGGCCGTGTATGATCGCTCCTGCTGTTCCAGGATTTCCCACGGATTGCCTTGGGCAACGATGTGTCCTCCCCCTGATCCTCCTTCAGGTCCCAGGTCGATGATATAATCGGCCTCTTTAATCACCATCAGATTGTGCTCGATGAGGACAGCGGTATTACCTCTGTCAACCAACGCGTGTAGCACCTTGAGGAGTTTTTCGATATCGGCAATGTGGAGGCCGGTTGTCGGCTCATCGAGGATGTAGAGCGTCTTTCCTCGAGAAGATTTGCTCAGCTCGGCGATAAGTTTCACCCGCTGGGCCTCCCCACCCGAGAGGGTAGGGCTTGGCTGACCGAAGGTGAGGTAACCGAGCCCCATCTCCACCATCATCTCGAGGGTCCGTCTTATCCGGGGTATAGCGGAGAAAAACTCCAGCCCCTCTTCAAAGGTCATCTCCAATATCTGGGAGATGTTTTTCCCCTTATAAGTTACTGCGAGGGTCTCATCGTTGTAGCGGCGTCCCAGGCACCCCTCGCACCCCACATAAACATCGGGGAGGAACTGCATCTCGACCTTGACGGTGCCCTGCCCTGCGCACTCCTCGCATCTCCCCCCTTTAACATTGAAGGAGAACCGCCCCGCACCGTAGCCTCTCATCCTCGCCTCAGGGGCCAGGGAGAAGAGGTGTCTGATCTCATTAAAAAGCCCCGCATAGGTGGCGGGGGTGGAGCGGGGTGTCCTCCCGATGGGGGAGTGATCCACTTCCAGAACTTTCCCCAGGTGTCCCCACCCCGTGATTTCATCGTGGGCTCCAACCCTGCCTTTTACATCATTCAGGAGTCGTCTGAGGCCGCTGTAGATGGTCTCTTTCAACAGTGTCGATTTCCCCGATCCCGAGACACCCGTGATACAGGTGAGGATACCCAGGGGGATACCGATATCGATCCCTTTTAAGTTATGCTCTTTGGCCCCGAGGACCCAAAGCCACTCCCCTTCTTTGGGCGGACGCAGGCGGGAGCTAATCTCTCTGCGAGCGCTGCCGTTCAGGTACACACCGGTGATGGACTCAGGGGAGCGTTGGATCTCCGCCAGGGTGCCTGAGGCCATCACCCTCCCACCGTGCGTCCCCCCTCCGGGCCCTAAGTCGATGATGTGGTCCGCGCTACGTATGGTCTCCTCATCGTGCTCCACGACCAGGATGGTATTGCCCCGATCCCTCATCTCACCGAGGGCCGCCAGTAGCATCTGGTTGTCCCGGGGATGCAACCCGATGGTGGGCTCATCCAGGATATAGCAGACCCCCCGCATGTTGGAGCCGAGTTGGGCCGCCAGACGGAGCCGCTGGGCCTCCCCACCCGAGAGGGTGTCCCCGCGGCGATCCAAAGCCAGATAGGAAAGCCCCACCCGGTTGAGGAATTGCAGCTTGCCCATGACCTCTCTGATGATCCCGTCAGCGATGGAAATCTCGGCCTCATCAAAGCGGAATTCCCCCACGACCCGCTCTACCTCCTGTACGGGAAGTGCAACCAAGTCTCCTATCCCCCACCCCTTTACCTTCACTGCCCGTGCGGTTTCCTTGAGGCGCTGTCCCTTGCAGAGGGGGCATTGCTTTTCTCCCCTATAGGGGAGGAGGTAGTCGGGAGTCCCATCCCCCTCGGCGTATTGCGACAGCTCCCGCAGGATGGGGATGACCCCTTCAAAGCCGTCGCCGCCATAGAGTATCGCCTTCTTCTTCCTTTCTTTTACTGCCCGCAACGGCCTGTCCAGGGGGATGCCGAGACTAGTATGGATCTTCTGAACGATCCTCTTCTTCTGTCTTTTCATCGCCCCCTGCTCAAAGGGTGCGATGGCCCCTCCCTCGAGGGAGCACCCCGGATCAGGGATGATCAGGTCGTCGACAAAATCATCGATGATCCCCAGCCCCTGGCAGCGAGGGCAGGCACCATGGCGGCTGTTAAAGGAGAAGAGCCGAGGATCAAGTTCCTCAAACCCGATACGGCACCGCGGACAATAGAGACGCTGGCTGAAGATTCTTTCCCCCCCTTCAGGGTTCAGGAGATAGATAGTCCCGCTCCCCAACAGCAGCCCTTTCTGTACCGATTCCTGAAGTGCGGAATGCTCCCCTCGCTTGATCGCCCGGCGATCCACGACGACCTCAATCGCGTGTTCATGATAGCGGCTCAGCCGGGGAAGGGGATCCAGATCCACCATCACCCCATCAACCCTGACCTCGGTGTAACCAGCGCGCCGTACCCTCTCAAGGACATCCTTGTGAAATCCCTTGCGACCCAGCACCAGCGGGGCGAGGATCGTCACCTCTCCTCCCTCATACCCCTTCAGGATCTCTTCCGTAATGCCCTCGGGGGGATGGGAAGAGATCTCTCCTGCGCATTGGGGGCAGTGTTGGACACCGACCTTGCTGTACAACAGGCGCAGGTAGTGGTAGATCTCCGTCATGGTGGCCACGGTAGAGCGCCTCCCCCCTCGGCTGGTCCTCTGCTCGATGGCCACTGCCGGGGGAATGCCGGTAACAAGATCTACGTGGGGACGGTCCATGATCCTGATATACTGCCTGATGTAAGCGGAGAGGCATTCCAGATACCGCCTCTGCCCCTCGGCGAAGCAGATGTCGTAGGCGAGGGTTGATTTTCCCGAGCCGGAGATACCGGTGATGACCACGAGTTGATCCCGAGGTATCGCGAGGGTGATATCCTGCAGGTTGTGCTCCTTGGCCCCGGTGATACAGATGGCGCTTCCATTTTTCACGCGCATCTGCCGGGGGGGAGGTGAAACCGACACTGTTTCTTCGCGCAGATATCTATACAGGAAGCGCCCGGTATGGGATGTCTTGCACGCAGCTACCTCCTCCGGGGTGCCAGCAACTACCACATACCCCCCGTCAGCGCCGCCTTCGGGTCCGAGGTCGATAACATAATCAGCACACTTGATCACGTCCATATTGTGTTCAACGATCACCAAGGTATTCCCCTGCTCCACCAGATGATCGAAGGCAGCCAACAGTTGGCGGATGTCTGCGAAGTGGAGGCCGATGGTGGGCTCGTCGAAGATGAATAGGGTGTTCGCTCTCTTCCCCCCTATATGCTGGGCGAGCTTCAGACGCTGGGCCTCCCCTCCTGAAAGGGTATTGAGGGGCTGCCCGAGTCTCATATATCCCAAACCCACCGCCATTAGGGGGGAAAGGGTACGAGTGATTGTGGGGTGCTCACGGAAGAACTCCATGGCCTCCTGTGCCGTCATATTCAGGACATCATGAATGTTTTTCCCGTGATCAAGCACCTCCAATATCTCATCCTTGAATCGTTTACCCTTACACACAGGGCAGGTGATATAGACATCGGAGAGGAACTGCATCTCGACCTTTTCAAACCCCTCCCCATCACACTCCTCACATCTCCCTCCGGGGACGTTGAAGGAGAAGGTTCCTGGGGTATATCCCCGCGCCTTGGCCAGGGGCTGCTGTGCGAAAAGGCGGCGGATGGGATCATAGGCCTTGAGGTAGGTGAGGGGGTTTGCCCGCGGGGTCTTGCCGATGGGGCGCTGATCCATCAGGACAACCTCTGAGATCAATTCCTCCCCGGCGATCTCTCTGAACCTCCCCGGCCTCTCTTCATGGGCACCCTTGGCCCTTTTTAATCCTTTATATATGATCTCCTCTGCCAGGGTGCTCTTCCCCGAACCGGAAACCCCTGTGATGCAGGTCATCATTCTTAAAGGGATCTCGACGTCGATCCCCTTCAGGTTGTGCTCAATAGCCTCGTGGATCCTGATGACCTCCACTGCCTTGGGTCTGCGGCGCACCGTGGGCACGGGGATTTTCAGGTCCCCCTTCAGGTACCTCCCCGTGAGGGAGCGTGGTTCCTCCGTGATCCCAGCGATGGGTCCGTGGTAGACAAGCGCTCCACCCTTTTCCCCGGCACCGGGACCCAGGTCCACGATGTGGTCGCACCCCCTGATGATTTGCGAATCGTGCTCCACCACCACGACCGTGTTCCCCAGGTCTCTAAGGGAGTGGAGGATCTGCATCAGGCGGTGGCTGTCTCTGGGGTGCAGGCCGATGCTCGGCTCATCGAGGATATAGAGGGTGTTCACCAGAGAAGAGCCGAGGGCCTTGGTGAGGCTCACCCGCTCGACCTCGCCACCCGAGAGTGTGCGGGACTGACGGTCCAGGGTGAGATAGCTCAGTCCCACCTCCATCAGGTACTGCACCCTCCCCTTGATCTCCTGCAAAAGGAGTTCCGTCGCCTCATCACCGGGCAGCGCGGCGAGCGCTTGAAAGAAGACCTGGACCTCACCAATGCTCATGGCATGGATCTCGGCGATGTTTTTCCCTTTGATCCTCCACAGAAGCGCCTCAGCCTTCAACCGGGAGCCCACGCAGTCAGGGCAGGGGATATAACTGCGATAACGTGCCAGGAAGACCCGGACATGGAGCTTATACCGTTTGGTCTCCAACCAGCGGAAGAACCCCCGCACGCCGTAGAATTCTTCTGCTCCGTCAAAGATTGCCTTCTTATCTTCTTCTTTCAGGTCTTTGAAGGGGACATCAAGGGGGATCCTCCGGCGCCTGCAGAAGGCCATGAGGTCTTCGAACTCCAGGCGGGCGATGCCGGTCCACGGCTTGATCGCCCCTTCACGGATAGTCTTGTTCTTGTCCGGAACCACGAGATCAGTATCGACGTCGATAACCCGGCCAAACCCCCGGCAGGTCTCACAGGCCCCGATGGGGGAGTTGAAGGAAAAGAGACTCGGGTTGGGGTCCCGGTAGGAGATATCACAGTAAGGGCAATGTAGACGGTTACTAAAGAGAAGAGGCTCATCATCTCCCACGTGCACCCTTACCTCCCCCTGACCGAACTGCAGGGCCTGCTCAAGGGAGTCGATGCATCGCTTTCGTTCGTCGGGTCGCAAGACCAGGCGATCGACCACCACCTGAATCTCCCCCTCCAGCTCCACCACACCTTCGAGCGGCACCACCTCGCCCTGTTGGAAAATTCGGATAAACCCGAGGCCGGCGAGCTGTTGTTGGGCCTCCTCTGCTGAGATCCCCCGCAGCCTGAAGGGAAAGGTGATAACCACCTTGGTCTCTGGGGAGAGTTGGGAGAGATGCTCGAGGATGGTCTGGGGGGTCTCTCTCTGTACAATGCGGCCACACTCCCGACAGGCAAGCTCGGCCATCCGGGCGACAAGGAGCTTGGTATAGTCCGTGATCTCCGTCATGGTCCCCACGGTAGAGCGTGAGGTCCTCACCGGGTCCCCTTGTTCGATGGCTATGGCCGGAGGGATCCCCTCTATCCTCTCCACGTTTGGCCGGTCCATGCGGTCCATAAACTGGCGGGCATAGGGGGAGAAGGTCTCCACGTAGCGACGCTGCCCCTCGGCATAGAGGGTATCGAAGGCAAGGCTCGATTTCCCCGATCCGCTCACGCCGGTGACGACGGTGATCTCCCCCAGGGGGATCTCCAGGTCGAATCCCTTGAGATTGTGCTGCCTTGCCTTTATGATCTTGATAGTCTTCTCACCCATAAATACTATTCTAATCACTCGTGAAGGAGAGTGAAAGGGGAACGTTTTTATTTTGCTTTATGTATCGCTTTTTAGTTACTATAGAGCAGGAAATGTATAGTCCGAGGTGATATATGAACCACGTTGAACAGGCAGTCTCGACCTTTCGTGAAGGATTCTCATGATCACAATCCGTCTTCTCCAGTTTTGGAGAGGAGTTCGGCCTCAATCGTAAACTTGCCCTCCGGGTTGCCGGGGCCTTCGGGGGCGGGATGGGGCGCAGGGGCGAGACCTGCGGAGCCGTAACCGGTGCCTTTATGGTTATCGGGCTTAAATACGGTAAGGCAAAAGCCGAGGATGATGCGGCACGGGACAAGACATATGAGCTTGTAGGTGAGTTTGTGGCCAGATTTAAGGATCGTCATGGTTCAATTGTCTGTAAAAAGCTCCTCGGCTATGACCTCAGCAATCCCAAAGAAGGGGAAGCGGCGAAAAAGAAGGGGCTTTTTGATACCCTCTGCCCCCAGTTGGTACGGAATGCAACAGAGATTCTTGAAGAGATACTGTGAGCACTCCACAACAGGCCAAAACCTGTTTACGGATTCATCGAACTTTGCTATAAGTAGACAGAACACATGCAAGCATTAAAAGGTTGTGTTAAAAGGAGTTACGCTCATGGCGGAAAAGGTCATTATCTACGGCAAGGCGGGGTGACCCCATACAGCCTCGGCTAGGTCAGCCTACAGCGATGCTGAGTATTACGATGTCCACGATGACCCTGTAAAACTTCAGGAGATGCTGAAGCATTCCAAGGGTTCTCGGCAAGTGCCCGTTATCGTCGAGGGTGATAAGGTCACCATCGGTCACGGGGGCACCTGAGGGGTCTAAGCTACCGGCAGGCTGCCGGTGAGTTCATCGTGTGGAGTTCCAGCAGGATACATTTCGCTCAATGTCTCTCAGATCAAAACTTCTAGGCCTCGCCCTCCTGGTGGAGGGTGCGGTTTTTATCCTCGCACTGGTCTTGGCGCGGCTATGGGGTATTCCCTTATCCCCCCTCACGGCACACCCCCTGCGCGACATTCTGATCGGGACTGCCGGGGCAGCAATACCGTTTGCCCTTTTTGTCTTTTCTCTGTCTGAAAAAGCCAAAGCGGTTCCCATCATACGCTCCTTGAGAAAGACTATAACAGATGAGATACGAACCCTCTTTGCCTCAGCCACGTTCATCGATCTCTGCCTTATCTCCCTAGCGGCGGGCCTTGCTGAAGAATTGCTCTTCCGGGGGGTCATCCAGGCCAAATGGGGCATCCTCGCGGCAAGTATCCTCTTTGGTCTCCTGCACAGTGTAACCCCTGCCTATATCCTCCTGGCTACCCTGATAGGATTCTATATAGGGTTGCTGTATCATGTCTTCCAGAGCCTGCTCATCCCCATTCAACTGCATTGCATCTATGATTTCGGGGCGTTGATCTATCTTCGATATCGCGTCAAGGAACAAATCTCCTGATCGGATTGTCTCATTATATGAAGGGAAAGAAACAGACAAGAGATGAAGACCGCGAGTTCGTTGCCTTGTGCCAAAGAGGAGATGTCAATGCCTTTGAGGTATTGGTTCAAAGGCACCAGAAGCGGATGCTCAATATCGCATACCGGATCATGGGGAACTATGACGAGGCATGCGAGATCGTGCAGGATGCCTTTATCTCTGCATATAAACATATCAAGGGCTTTAAAGGGAAGGCCAAGTTCTCGACATGGCTCTATGCTATCTGTATAAATCTTTCGAGGAACCGATTGCGGCAGGTGCGGACCCGGCTGCATCGGGAACCATACGCAGTGGGTAATCCAGTGAACATAGCAGATGGCCAGATTGCATTAGACCCCCCATCGAGCGATCCCTCTCCCCTCGACAGGCTCGAAACAAAAGATGTCCAACAGAAGGTGCAGGGATGCATCAACGCTCTCGATGCCGAATTCAGGGAGGTGCTCATCTTGAGGGACATACAGGGCTTCTCATATGATGAGATAAGTGCAATGCTCAAGGTGCCGGAGGGTACCGTCAAATCGAGGCTCTTCAGGGCGCGCGAGGCCGTGAAGGACTCTTTGAAGGGCATAATGGGAGACCTCTAATATGGAATGCTCAGAGGTTCAAAAGAGGCTGTCAGCCTATCTAGAGAAGGCTGTTTCCCCTAAACAGAAAGCGCTCATTGATGCGCATCTCAAGGGGTGTAAGCAGTGCAAGCGTGCGCTCGCCGACCTGAAGAAGACCGTCGACTACGTACAGAAGCTTGAAGAGGTTGAGCCCCCGGCATGGCTCGTGCAGAAGGTCATGGCGAGGGTGAGATCAGAGGCTGAGGCTAAGAAGGGTATATTGCAAAAAATATTTTATCCCTTCCATATCAAGATTCCCCTTGAGGCCGTCGCCCTTATTCTTGTCGCAGTAGGGGCGATCTATATCTTTAAGTCCATGCAGCCGCAGATGCAAATCGCCCAAGCACCCATAGCGCACGAGGAGGCAGCCCCTCCTGCGCTTGCACCGGGGAAAGGAGAGGTCCACGACCTTGCCGAGGACAAACGCCCCCCTGCCGCACCTGCGGAGCAATTCAGGGATACAGACAAGGAAAAGGCCAGAGAGAGAAAACCCGTTGGGCTAGCCAAGGCCCCGGTGGAGACGGCCAAACGTGAAGAGGCCGCGCCAGCAGCTGGAGCCGCTCATACAGATGCATTAAAGCAAAAGGCCTTGTCGTCATTGGAAGAGAGCAAAAAAACGACAACTGAGCCGGAAACGCAAGCCATCCGCTTCGTGCTTAACGTCAAGACGATTGAACCTGCCACGCAAGATACCGAAGAAACGTTGCGCAAACTGGGGGGGAGAAAAATTAAGACACAATCCCTTCGTGACAAGACCATTATCAACGCAGAGATCGACTCGAAGCAGATGAAGGAACTCTTTAATCAACTGAATCTCATTGGAGAGATGCAAGAAGAGGAAGCAGCCTCACAGGCAGGGGAAGGCGATGTTGGGGTACAGATAGAGCTTGAAAAGACCGCCCCGTAGTCAAGCAGTCGTGTTTTTATATTTAGTGGTGAAAGAAATTTCTCTGTTTGGACCTATGTCTCATATTTTGTGAAGCGAGCCGACCACATTCCTCTCCCCCTCATTTGTTCATCAGCTTATATGATTCACCTAACAATACAATAAAATCATCATCAATATCATCTAAGGAATTGAACCTAAAATAATTATGAAATCGACGCTTAGAAACCTGTTCGACTTTGATAATGTGATTACCTTGTAACGGATGATCCATAACCAAGTTAAAATCTAACCAATTTTTTTTGGGATGTACGCCTCCAAACGCAGATGTACTCTTAAGATGGATTGACGTTTTCTTGGGTTCAATTGCAACTGGACCAATAGTTTTTATACTCTTAAGTATCTCCAAATAAATATCGTATACTATTGGTGCTTTGTCTGAAAATAAATATTCTACTGATTTAGTCATTGTTCTTCCTTAATACTCAAACCCGAGATATCATAAGCCCTCATAATCGTTGTCATAATAAAGGAATCATTGAGAATGGTCCATACCATCTAAATGGATGGCTGTCGCTGTGGACAGAAATTTACTAGACCATGGGGGGAAAAGTCAATATGTTTCCCTATATATCCTTGGCTGGACACATACGCCGCGGTCGTTGACAAAGGGTAGGGGGCGTGCTATCTAAAAGCCATGAAGCGGATAGGGATTATCGCCAAGCAGAATAAGCCGGAAGCCGTCCAGGTGGTCAAAGAGCTGGTGGGCTGGCTGAAAGACCACAAGGTGGAGTGTTTTGTCGAACCCGACATGGCGCAGTCCGTTTCCCACGCTTCCCTTGATAAAACAGAGATGCCTCTGGCCGTAGACATGGTAGTGGTCCTGGGTGGAGATGGAACCCTCTTGGCGGCGGCCCGCACATTGCAAAAAAACCGCATCCCCCTCCTCGGGGTAAACCTGGGAGGGCTGGGGTTCCTGACGGAGATAACCCTGGATGAGCTCTACCCCATGCTGGAAGCAATCCTGCACGGTGATTATAAGACCGACGAACGGATGCTCCTCGACGTCCGGGTCTGGCGCAAGGAAAAGGTGATCGATCAATTCACGGTCCTCAACGACGTGGTCATCAACAAGGGGGCCTTGGCCCGTATCGTCGAATTGGAGACCAACGTAGATAATGCCCATCTTACCACCTTTCGGGCCGACGGCTTGATCATCTCTACCCCCACGGGCTCTACCGGCTATTCCCTGTCCGCCGGTGGTCCCATCGTCTATCCCTCCCTCCAATCCATCATCATCACCCCCATCTGCCCCCATAACCTGACCAACAGGCCCATCATCGTCCCGAAAGAGGCCGCCATCACCGTAACCCTCTGCTCAGGTGATGCGGAGGTCTTCCTTACCCTGGATGGGCAGGTGGGGTTTAAGATGAAGCTTCAGGACAAGCTTGAGGTAAAGAAGGGGGAGGGGGCTATCAGCCTTATCAAGTCCCCGTCAAGGGGTTACTTTGAGGTCCTGCGGACTAAATTAATGTGGGGGGCGGATATCGTATCCAGGCATTAAAGGGGGGTTACCATGTTGGTGGAACTGCATATCGAGAATCTCGCCATCATCGAGCATCTACGCATCGATTTCCACGAAGGGTTGAATGTCCTCACCGGGGAAACCGGGGCAGGCAAGTCGATCATCCTCAACGCCCTTAATCTCATCCTGGGGGATCGTGTCAAGGACGACATCATCAGGTCTCACGAAGACGAGGGTGTGGTGGAGGCCCTCTTTGACATCTCCGCCAAACCCCTGGTCCGCCAATGGCTGGGGGAAAAGGGGATCGAGGCAGAGGACACGCTCGTCATAAAGCGGGTGGTGTCCAGGAAGGACAAGACCAAAATCTACATCAACGGCAACCTTGCCACCCTGCAAATGACCTCCCTCATCGGGGAGGAGTTGCTCAATATCTACGGACAGCATCAACACCAAGTGTTGAGAAAGGTGGAGAACCACCTCGAAATCCTGGATGAGTTCGGGGAGCTGCTTCCCCTCAAGACCGAGTTCCAGGAGGCCTACAAAGAGCAGCGGGGGTTAGAAAGACGTCTCCAAGGGCTCAAGGATGAAAAGGAGCGAGGGGAGCACGAGCGTGACTTGTGGGCCTTTCAGCTCAAGGAGATAGAGGCCGCCCGTTTGATTCCGGGAGAAGAGGAAGAGCTAAAACAGGAGCGCCACCTCCTGAAAAACGCCCAGCGGCTGATGCAGTTGGCCGGCTCGAGTGAGCGCCTGTTGTATTCCGAGGCCGGGTCAGTCATTGAAAGATTGGGCATGGTCGAGCGTGATATTGAGGCCCTCGCTGAATTGGACCCCTCTTGCTCTTCCCTCAAAGAAGCCGTCTCCGCTGCCCTGCTGCAGGTGGAAGAGGCGTCAGGGGAGCTCAAGGGGTATCTCGCCAAGATCGATTTGGACCCGAACCGCCTGGAAGAGATCGAAGTGAGGTTCGACGAGCTCCAAAGGCTTAAGAGAAAGTATAAGGCCACCACCGTGGAGGAGATCCTCGCTTACAAAGAGCAGATTGAAAAGGGCGTGCAGGGGACCGCCGACCTGGATGCAGAGATAGCGCAACTGGAAAAAAAGAAAAAAGAAGGTGAGGGGAAGGTCCGTGATTTGGCCGGGAGGCTGTCTCAAAAGCGAGCGGAGGCGGGGCAGGTGCTCAAACGGGAGATCGAAGCGGAACTGGCCACGCTTGCCATGGAGCGGACTACCTTCGAGGTCCAACTGAAGGAGCTATCAGCCGGGGGAGATACCGTGGAGGTCGATGCTCTCATTATCGGACCGCGGGGCGCCGAGGAGGTGGAGTTTCTCATCTCCCCCAATATCGGTGAAGAGCCGAGGCCCCTGTCAAAGATCGCCTCCGGCGGGGAACTCTCCCGCATCATGCTGGCCATCAAAAAGATCCTGACCAAGGGAGCAATAGACCAGACCTTGATCTTCGATGAGGTAGATGCAGGCATCGGAGGGCATACGGCGGAGGTAGTGGGGCTCAAGTTGCGGGATCTGGCCCGGTATCATCAAATCCTCTGCGTGACCCATCTCCCCCAGATAGCCGCCTTCGGGCAAACCCATTACCAGGTATCGAAACGGGAGGATCAGGGGAGAACTATGACCTCAGTGGAGAAGCTCCAAGGCGACATGGTGGTCGATGAGATCGCCAGGATGCTGGGGGGTACGGGGGAAAGCCCAGCGAGCAGAACCCATGCTCACGAGATGTTGCAAAAAGCAAAGGGGGAAACAGGGTGATCCGCCGGGCCACCATCGCTGACGTCGAACAGATCCAGCACTTGATAAACCAGTTTGCCGACACAGGAAGGCTCCTTCCGCGTTCACTGAGCGAGATCTACGACAACCTGCGCGATTTCCATGTCTATGAGGGCCAGGACCATCACATAGGAGGTGTGGGTGCCCTGCACATCTGCTGGGAGGATCTGGCGGAGATTCGGTCCCTTGCCGTGGCTACACAAGAGCGGAAGAAAGGTATCGGGATGAAGTTGGTCGAGGCATGCCTGGAGGAGGCCCGGCAATTGGGGGTCAAACAGGTCTTCCTCCTCACCTATATACCCCCCTATTTTGAACGGGCCGGCTTCCACGTGGTGGACAAATCCACCCTCCCCCACAAGATCTGGGCCGATTGTATCAAGTGCGTCAAGTTCCCCGACTGCGACGAGACCGCCATGATCCTCGATCTTTAGGCGGTTGTTGAAATTCAGAATTTGGTAGTGTCCTAATTTGACTTAATAATTCTATAGTTATAGGATTTCAGTTTCCCCAAAAATCATATATGATTAGTATTATTGAAGAAAAAAATACTTGATTTGTCTAATAAAAATGTATAAGATTACATTCAGGGGAAAATAAAGCATAACACATTCAAGGAAAGGAAGGTGAAATCATGGCGCTTCCAATCCAACCCACCCCAATTTTAAGAGGGAGGGACGCAAGAAAATTTAATAAAAAGCTTAAACGAGGTCTCGAAAATCCTACAAAATTGATAGATACTCCTCGTCTTGCACAAGCTCGCAAATTAGCTAGGGAGCATGCTGCAAAAAAACAGAAATAGATATGTTGTTAAGGGTTGGGAGTTATTAAAGGTTAACAATTATAAAAGACTTCAATCGTTTGATTGTGGTAGAGATGATCTTAATGATTTTTTTAGAAACGATGCCCTAGCACACAAACAGCAATTGCTTTGTGAAACATACTTTGCTAAAGAGGCCACGGTGGAAGATGAATCTCCCGTGGCCTTAATTAGTTTATGCAACGACGCTGTACGCCGAGAAAAGGTGTGGGATCGACTCAACTTACCAGAAACAAAAAAATATTCAGTTTATCCCGCCGTAAAAATTGTTAGATTTGGAGTGCGCAGTGAACTTCAACGGAAAAACATTGGTACTCATATTATTAACATGATAAAAAAGTTATTTCTTACGGATAACAGAACAGGGTGTCGACTTGTCACGGTAGATGCATATAATGACACTGAAACCTTAGATTTTTATTTTAAAAATGAATTTGAATCACTTTCTGCAAAAGATAAATACAAAAGACAACGAACGCTCTTCTTTGATCTAAAGAGACTTCAAATTAAATAAAATCAAATAGGGAAGACTAAGTGTGTTATATAGAAACCATATAAGACCCCTTGTTACCAGCTCAAGCGCCGTAATGTGTTGTTTTCACAAGGATTATGGAAAGTTAGACCGTGGGGTGTCATACTGCAACTTTTCGAGCTAGGGGTATTATAGAGAAACCATATATTTATTGTTATGCTTCATGTTAGCAAAGGCACAATAATGCTTGGTATGAAAAAGTATATAAGCAGATACTATTAGCCCAGCACGAAAGCCAAGCTAAAATTCATGAGTACAAAATATACAATAATCGCTAGTATATGTTCTGTTGTTGCTGGAGCAGCGTTCAGTCTTAAATTTAATCTTTGTGGAATTCTCGCTACAATTTTAGCGGTAGCATTTTTCTTATTCGCCTTTATCTCACATAAAAAAGAGTTAAAAGAAATCCAAGAAGAAAACTCTTCGGGGCTCATGAGAATCGAGGCGTATGGAACTGATGAAGATACGAAATTAGTAATAAAATCTATTGGAACCGCAGAAAATGGTTTTATCAATTTTGGTGAAATAGCTAATGATACAAACCTACCGCTTAAAACAATCAATAAAGCACTCGATTGGCTTGTTATAAATAAACTAGTCACTGAAAATAAAGCTAGGAAAGGCAAGGTATATGAACTTACCCCTAAAGGAAGGGATGCATTCAAGTCCATCATTAATCTAAATATCCAAGCATAACCACCGCATCAACCCAACCCGACACGCTACGCTTGCGGGTTATGCTTTACGTTATGTAAAGGATAAAGCCATGAGTTTAATGGATAAAGTTGCCACAGGAACAGATATCTTTGCTTTTAGCCTTTTCCTATATCTAAAAAAAATCTATCGACAACAATTTGATACTGAATATGCCGATCTGCTTGCAGTAGCAGTAAGTAACGAACTTCTCTCTCGTAATCCAGGTAATGAAAAAGGTCAAATCTTCTTGGGAAGAAATATATCTACTATAAAAGAAAAAGCATCAGAAATTAAAAATAATCATGACCTTTGTATTGCCATCTCAGAAACAGTAAAAATGCAAGTTCTTCTTGATGCAAAACCCCTTAGTACTAATAATCCTGGGGTCATCCTTGAACAATATGAGCGAATAGGTAAACCTATAGAAAAATTAAAAGAATATAATGTTTATGTTGAAAATGAAATGCCTTCATCTTTTTCTGCATTAAGAAAACAAATGAAAGAATTTGTTAAAATGGTTAGCAGATTTCAAAAGAAAGTCCAGTAATATATATTACATAATAAATCGATTCACCTAACCGGCTAATGCGGGGGTTCGCATTCGCTCGTTTAAGGGTCCAAGCTCGGTAGGTAAGCTCAGGAACTTTAGATTCATAGAGGATCAATAAGGAGACGTGCAATTGACTGAGATATTCCAACGATATATATCAAAGGAATTAAGCCATTTTGTGGGTAGAGGTTGCCCTCAACAAACCCAATATGAGCTTCTAGTAAAAATACTTCGGTCAGGTTTGCTCACTTATTCGCCAGACGAACCAAACAAGACGTATGGGGAAATACTTGTTCATCCCGACACCAAGATCAGCGAGAATGAACTCTACAACCCTGGCATGGTCTGTTTCTGCGACATTCCCGTTCAGGATTTGGCCATCCATATACGAAAGTACAGTTCGTTCGGCCTCGCATTTTCGAAAGACTTGATCGTCAGGCAAGGTGGCGCTCCAGTCTACTACCTTCCAAGAGAGGCAAGGGTACGGATACCAAAACGTCTGTCCTCCGAGAGAATGGGCCAGCTTGCTGAGAAGAGCCTTCGCGTTGGAAGAGCATCAATTGAACGTGAAGAAGAAGACTGGGAGAACACCACTATGGCTGAGTATTTCGACAAGATGCTTCAGACATACGACAAGGTCATGCGTTTTTTTCCGAACTGATCAACAAGACGTCTGCCCATCGTGATGGCGAGGAGAATCTGCGGCATCTCTATGATCTCACCGATTTAAGGCTCTTCTTGGATTTCCATGTCTTCAGTTTCCTAAAGTTCTTCGACCACGCGCTTCTGGACCACCATCCCGATAACTACTACTTTGAACGAGAGTGGCGTATCGTCGGTAGTCTCCGGTTTAGTACTGACGATATATTGAGAGTCTTCATGCCAAAAGAATACGGGAAACAGTTTCGGAAAGATTGCCCAGACTACTATGGGCAGGTTACCTTCGCTGATATCTGAAGGAATCTAACTATGGCTTGCATCTGATTGGCGAGAAACGGCGCGACTCCAGGTGAAGCCCATGTTATGAGTCATGAAATATATACTTCGCAAAGACGTACTAGGAAATGTTCCCGAAATTGAAATTTCGGAATTGGAATATTGTAAGCTTCAAAGGGCACGAATTA